>Ga0315288_10006853_pt1 | contig 14446 bp, 10 predicted proteins | sample YL17G11_20_MG_FD_203454 | JGI IMG/M metagenome (GOLD analysis project Ga0315288, IMG submission 203454) | Sediment microbial communities from Yellowstone Lake, YNP, Wyoming, USA - YL17G11_20 | ecosystem: Environmental > Aquatic > Freshwater > Lake > Sediment | place: USA: Wyoming | collected... | reverse complement strand
GTGCTTGAAGCACTTGCTCGCACAAACGCCAATCCCTTTCGCGCAATTCCCGACGCTGGGAGTGCGGCGTTCCCACGTCCGGCGTGCTGGCTTTCGCGTCAGGCGATTGTCACGCCCCGGGGTGGCGGGCTTCCAGGAGCGCGCGGAGGTTCCTGCTGAGCACCTGCTGCTCCTGGTACGGCAGGCCGAGCCGCTCGAGCTTGGCCCTGACGCCGTCCCATGCCGGGCCCTCGTGAGCGCCCTCGTCGCCGAGCAGCCCCTCGGTCTCCTCGGCGGTGAACACCACCCCGGTCCTCTCCACCGGAAGCTCCGGGTTGGCGGGGCAGGGGCGCTGGCAGAGCAGGCACCCGATGATGCAGTTGTGCGCGGACGGCGGAATCCAGGCGGGCCACTCGCCCGCTCTCTCATTGACCGCAACGAGGCACCGCTCGCCGTGGAGGAGCACGCGGTCCCCGCCGATCGCCCCGGTGGGACACGCGGCCAGGCACACCGAGCACTCTTCGCACTCGGGCAGCAACTCCGGCTCGCACGGCCGCCAGTCGGCGGGGAGCGGTAGCGCCGCATCCGTGAGGTAGCCGAAGAGCTGCAGGTAGCTGCCGAACCCCGGGGCGTAGGTCACGTTGGTTCGCCCGTACCGCACGAGGCCGAGGCGCGCCGCCAGGGACTTGAGCGGCACGTTGAGGCGCTCGACCCTGGCGCCGGGCAGCCCGTGCTCCTGGAGGTCGGTCCGTACCTCTTCGAACAGAGGCTGGTAGCGCACGTACGTCGGCGGGAACACCGTTTCGACCTGCCGCCCGTCCACTGTGAACGCCACCGCGTGCGCCGGCCGCGGCATCACCACGACCACCACCGTCGCCGGTCCTTCCCACGGTGCCTCAAACGAATCGAAGCCGGCAAGGTTGACCTCGAAGAACCTCGCGTCCAGCTCGCCCGAGCGGCGCCGTGACAGGACGTCCTCCCGCGCCGCAGTGATCGCGGACGGCAGCCCCCAGCCGACGTGGTAGCCCCGCCCCGTCGCCCACCGCATGAGATTCTCGGCCATCTGTCTCTCCTTTCTCCAAACCTGGCTTCTCGTCCTTGTGTACGTAACCATCGAAACGTTGTTTCACTCGTTACAGCTTTACACCCGGATCGGGGTGTGAAATAGTCAATGATGGCGGACGGAGGTTACGCGGGTGGACCCACTTTGGGCCGAGCTGATCAACTCCGACTGGCACGACTACCGCGGCGGCGGGGGGCGCGAGGACCGCATCGAGAACCCCAAGTGGCTGAGCCAGTTCCTGATGCGCTGCGAAGTCGCGTCCCGGCCGCTTCCGGGCCCCACCGGACGGGAGACGCTGCGGCGGCTGCGTTCGGTGCTCCGGCGCTCCGCAACGGCGCTCATGGCCGGCAAGGCGCCTGGACGGCGCGACCTCGAGGCGATCAACCGGTGCCTTAACGATGCACCCTTGACCCGTCGCGTGGCCGCGGAAGGAGAAGGGTTCGCCGTCGAGCTGGTCCCGCGGGCCGGCGGCATCACCCGGGTGCTCGGAGAGGTCGCGGCTTCGTTCACCCAGCTGCTCGCCACCGGCGATCCCGCGAGGATCAAGGTGTGCGCGAACCGCGACTGCGGGTGGATCGTCTACGACGAGAGCCGCAACCGCACCCGCCGCTGGTGCGAGTCAACCGGCTGCGGAAACCTCATGAAGGTGCGCCGCTACCGCCAGCGCCACCGCCGCGCGACCCGAGCACGGCACGTGGAGTCGTAGTGTCTCGGCGGGCGACTGCGTCGCTACCCGCTCGCGAATGTGCGCCAGCAGGTCGTCCACCTGCCCCTGGGTGGAATTGAGGTCGATCACGGATCGGCCTACCGGTAGCCCTGCATCTGTTCGTAGGCTGCCTGCCGCACTGACAAGCTTGTGTGCAGGGGGGCCGGTTGACTAGCATGGGTTACTGACATGCAAGGCAAGTTGTTCGCCCGCGAGTTCCTTGAGGTTGGGATCACGGAGACTGCTGCTTGGGCGTCTCAAGCCGCCGCGAACCTCGATCGGTTCCGAACCGACCTCAGCCGCCGCCTGGCGCGAATCTCGGCCGCCCGCGAGCCCAATGAGGCTGTAACCGAACGGCAGGTAATCATTCCCGTGCTGGAGGCGCTCGGCTGGCCGGCAATCTTGCCTCAGCAGACTGTCTCGCGCTCTCGCCGCTTGGACACCCCCGACCTGCTGCTGTTCCAGTCAGAGGAAGACGCTAATGCTGCGCAGAAGGCCGCCAGGGAGGCCGACCGCTACCGGCACGGGGTGGCGATTGCCGAATCAAAGCGTTGGGACCGAGCATTCGATCGGGCCACTCAAGCACCGCGCGATCGCGACGGCACACCATCCACCCAGATCCTTCGCTACTTGAGCCTCTCCGATGTGCAGTCGAACGGCCGAATCCGCTGGGGGATGCTGACCAACGGGCGGCTTTGGCGGTTGTATTGGCAGGGTGCCCGGTCGAGGTCGGAGGACTTCCTCGAAATCGACCTTGGGGCATGCGTTGGTCTCGAGCCAGACGGCACCACTGGGCAAGTCGAGGTCAGCAATCCCGAGCATTGGTTGCGGGTCTTCGCCCTCCTGTTCAGCCCCGCGGCGTTCGCCGCATCGCCGGAGGATGCAGAGCACCGGTCCTTGCTCGAGCTGGCCCAGGTCGAGAGCCGACACTGGGAGACCCGAGTCTCTGAGGAGCTGGGCGAGGTCGTGCTCAACCAGGTTTTCCCGGGACTGGTGTCGGGACTGGTCGCTAGCGACCCGCGGCGCCCATCACCGCTTTCCGGCGCCTACCTCGATGAAGCTCGCGAAGCAGCCCTGACGCTGCTTTACCGCCTGCTCTTTGTGCTCTATGCCGAAGACAGGCACCTTCTGCCTGCGACCGGATCGCACTACGACGACTACTCCCTCCGAACGATTCGAGGAGACCTCGCGCGCCGCGTCGACAACGGCGACGTCTTCAGCGCCAGCGCATGCCGCTACTTTGAGCATTTCACCGACCTGTGCCGGGCGATCAATGTGGGCGATTCGTCGATTGGCCTGCCGGCCTACGACGGGGGCCTCTTCGACCCGGAAACCCACCCAATGCTTGGTCGCACACGGATCCCGGACGCCGCATTTGCGCCGGCCTTAGACAAGCTTGCACGGCGCTTGGACGGCGACAGGCAGAAGTGGATCAACTACCGCGAGCTTTCGGTACAGCACCTCGGTTCCATCTACGAGAGGCTCCTTGAGTTTGACGTCGTCGCGGAGGGTCACCAGGTCACCACGCGTCCGAACGCCTATGCGCGCCGGGTGACCGGCAGCTACTACACCCACGACGACCTGGTGAAACTGATCATCTCGCGGGCCGTTGCACCACACATCGCCGAAATAAAGGAAGCCTTTTGCAACCGCGTTTCCGAGATTTCGCGCGGTGGCCGCCGGAGCAAGGGCGAGGTGGAAAAGCTGAGGACCCTTGACCCCGCTGCCCGCATCCTGTCGCTGGCCGTGTGCGACCCTGCGATGGGGAGCGGCCACTTCCTCGTAGCCCTTGTGGACCACCTCGCCGACGAGACACTCCAGGCGGTTGCTGAGGCTGAAAGCGAGACAAGCACGGCAGGAATTGCCCACTACCGATCCCCCCTGCTCGACCGCTTCGAGACAACGCGACGACACATTCTCAGGAACGCCGAACAGCACGGTTGGTCGATCCGCCCCGAACAGCTTGATGATCGACATCTCGTTCGCCGTATGGTGCTCAAGCGCGCTGTCTACGGCGTCGACAAAAACCCCATGGCCGTGGAGCTCGCCAAGGTCGCGCTGTGGCTGCACACCTTTACCGTTGGGGCGCCGTTGTCGTTCCTCGATCACCACCTGCGCTGTGGGGATTCGCTTTTTGGCGAATGGCTCTCGGACGTTGGCCGGGACCTCGGCGGGGCACTCTTCCTGGGTAATGCGCTGGCGGCTGTCGACACGGCGAGCCGGGTGTTCGAGGACATCGCGCAGCGGGATGATGCGGACATCGCCGACGTCGAGGGGTCGAAAGCGCTGTTCACCGAGGGGCAGAAACAGCTTGAACCACTCTATCGCCTGTGCGATTTCTTGCACGGGGCACGCTGGCTGAGGGCACGAGAGGGCCACCAGCACTCCGGCGTGATCTTTCTCCTCACTGGCTTCTTCGGAGACCTATTCGACATCCTCGTGCGGGGGAACCTTGGCGAGGTCAAAGGGGACAAGGGCGGTGCGGTCGAAGAGGCGCACGGGGCTCTGACGGAAACGCGAGTTGTTGCGGACAAGGAACGTTTCTTCCACTGGGAGCTTGCGTTTCCGACCATCTGGCAGAAGGGTGGGCGGAGGAAAGGCCCAGGTTTTGACGTTGTGGTAGGCAATCCGCCTTGGGACCGGGTCAAGCTTCAGGAAGTGGAGTGGTTTGCGGCACGGAGGCAGGAGATTGCCGCCGCGCAGCGGGCCAGCGACCGCAAGCGCATGATCGAAGCGCTGCGGAAGACTCACGACCCATTGTGGGACGAGTACAGCGGAGTCAAGGAGCGCTCGGAGGTGGCTGCACAGGTCGCCCGCGAGTGCGGCCAGTACCCGTTGCTTTCCGGTGGGGACGTTAACCTGTACTCCCTCTTCGTCGAGCGCGCGGCGCGTCTCGTCAACGACAACGGCACGGTTGGACTGCTCACGCCTTCGGGGATTGCTGCCGACGCGACCGCTGCTCCGTTTTTCCGTCAGATCGCCACTACAGGGCGCCTTGCGACGCTCTTCGACTTCGAGAACAAGAAGATTTTCTTCCCCGACATCGACACGCGTTTCAAGTTTTCGGCGTTGGTCTTTGGCGGGCGCACGCGGACGTTTGACGCGGCTGACTGCGGCTTCTTCCTCCACAGCGTGTCTGAGCTGAGCGACACCAACCGGGTATTCCCCTTGGGGCCAAGCGAGTTTGCTGCGGTCAACCCCAACACGGGCACGGCGCCCGTGTTTCGCACGCGCCGCGATGCCAAAATCACAACCGCCATCTACCAACGCCTTCCCATCCTCGTGGACCGACGAGGCAGCGGAGTGCCTAAACACGTGTGGCCTCTTCGGTACCTCACGATGTTCCACATGACCAATGACTCGCGCCTTTTCAAGACAGCACGCGAGCTGCAAGACGCTGGCTTCTATCCCGTCGAGGGGAACCACTGGAGAAAGGGGAAAGAGGGCTACGTTCCGCTATACGAGGGGAAGATGGTCCAGATGTACGACCACCGCGCCGCGAGCGTCGTGGTGCACGCCGACAACGTGCACCGACCGGCGCAGCCCGAGCCAGCGACGCTCGAACAGCACCGCGACCGAGCGTGGCTTCCTACGCCGCAATTCTGGGTGCCCGCTCGCGAGGCGCTGCCTCACCACCCTGCCAAATGGGCACTGTGTTTCAAGGAGATCACGGCACCGACGAACAAGCGGACGGTGATCGCCGCCTTTGCCCCGGCGGTCGGCTTTGGCAATAAGGTCCCGCTCCTTGTACCACCTGTTCCTGCGAAACCGCGGGAGCACGCCCTCCAGTGGGCGTGCCTGGCAGCATGTATGAACAGCTTCGCGCTCGACTTCGTTGCACGCCAGAAGGTCCACGGTCAGACGATCAACCTCTTCATCCTTGAGCAGCTGCCTTTCGTTCTGAGGGACCGTTTTGAAGAGGTCATTGCGAAAAAGACGATCGGCAGCTTTGTTGCATCCGAGGTTCTTCGTCTCACGTTTACGGCCGAGGATCTGCGGCCGCTCGCCATCGATCTCGGCTACACGCGCGATCCATTTCCGTGGGACGAGCAAGACCGTCGCCACCGCATGGCTCGGCTCGACGCGCTTTTCTTCCAGCTCTACGGCATCGAACGTACCGACGCCGATTACATCCTGAACCAGTTCCCCATCGTCCGGGCCGATGACGAACGAGAGTTCGGTCGCTTCCTCACCCGTGACCTCATCCTTGCGTACATGAACGCCATCGCCGCGGGGGATCTGCACACCCACGTGCGGTTGCCAGCCTAGGCGGCTTCGGAACCCATCGACGCCCTGCGGGAATCCCAATTCCTGCGGCCAGCGCGGATGTTTCATTCGCGGCGCTCACGGGCTGAGTGTTACGCACCTTGGATCAGAACGGGAAGGTGATCACACTTTGGTCAGATGCGCCACTTCCACGCCGACCGGTAAATGGTGGCGTTGGCCATTGCGGTCCAAGATCGGGCCTCCCACATATTCTTCCCATCCGAGTACTTCGCCGAGTCCGTTAGGTTATCGTAAACCGCCGCCGTGATCCACGACGGGAAGTCCGGCGTCAGCGTGCACAACTTGGCAGCGTAGTTCGCAGCGCGACCGACCCAAACGAGGTCGTTAGATCCCCGGATTCCGGTACGCGCTATGAAGACCTGGCTCGTGTCAACCCCCACTACATGCCTGACTTCGTAGTCCGTGTTCGGGTACTGCTTCTTCACCGCAGGGTTGATGATATCCAGCCGAGCGTAGTTGATCTTCAGTGCTGTGCGGGCAGCCGTAGTCTCCTTGCCCTCACCGATGAAGACACCCATGATCCGGTCGCCGTCGTAGGCGGTGATGGCTCCCCCCTCAGCCCTGATGATCTTGGCTGCGCAATGCAGGAAGGTCTTATAGACCTCCGCGGCAAATGTTGGTGTCTTTGCCTCTACGAGTTGGGTCGAGCTCGCGAGATCAGCATAGATTACGGTCGCGTCCAGCTTCACGGCGTCGTTGGAAAGCTTGAGATCGCCTGACTCAGGGACCTTTGTGCCGTCACGCGTCGTCCACTTCTCGCGGAAGATCGCCTCAACTTCGGTCTGCAGATCATCAATGAGCGCCATCACCGTGCTCCTTGTCGCACAATGCTGCGACGCAACTCCTCGAGTGCTACAGTGAGCCCCTGCCTGAGGTGATCCCGAGTGCCGGGGATATACTCGAGGGGCGTCAAACCGAGCAGGTCACTGGGGATCTTGAGATCTGACCCCCGAGGAATGACCATGAACGTCCTCTCCCGGGTCAGGGCCCCCATGAATAGTCCCAGTTCAAAGACCACGTTGTCGCGTGGAGCATCGGACTCGCGCGTCCTGGTAATGATCCGGTCATCTGGGCCCAACACCAAGGCCGCAAAGTCAGCCTTTAAGATCTGGGCGGCCAGATCATCGATGGCAAAGTGCGAAGCACCGAATACATGATCTGTCCATACGGTCACTACAACATGGTCGTGGCTGAGCCCACGCTGCACGCCACGCGCGATGGGCAGAGACTCCTTTGAGGACCCGACGAAGAGGACGGGCACAGAATTGGGAGGCCTTATCGTGACGCTCCGTTGTCTGAGCCGCACGCACAGCTGGCGAGCCAGATTCCGCCAAAGGTGAGGCGCTGCGGTCGCGACCTTTACGAAATCCGGCTCTGAAACCTTAGCCACGACCGTGCGCTCCAGTGCAACTACTCCAGCGGAACGGGGGCCCCCAGGATCAATCAGTGCCATTTCCCCAACATGCTGGCCGGCATGACGCTGGGCAACCTGCCGCCCGTTGACCGTCACAGCGACGGTGCCGCTAAGAATGAAATAAATGTCGTTGTCTGGCGCGTCCTGTTCAATCAGGCACTCGTGAGCTTCGAGCTCGCGGAGGTCGATCGTGTCTGCAAGCGCCGCTGCCGTCGCGAGATCACCTGCAATCGCCTCCTGTTGACAAAGTGCGTCACGAAGGCGTCTCGATCCTTCACTGCCCTGAAAGCGCGCGATCATCGTCACTGCCCCCTTACCAAGAGATCCGGAAGCAGCTTCTCCAGACGGATCCTCGCCGCTTGGGGACTGACCTGAAAGTGAAGCGCAAACAGGGCCGGGGAGAACTCCAAGCCCTGCTTCCGCAAGCGGCCAAGGTAGCTGCGCACCCCGGCGAGCGGCATCAGGAACGCTCCAGCCCAGGCGTTGGCCTGCCACTCGGGCGAACAGAAGATCGGGATTTCCGGGGGGAGCTTCTCGCTCGCGGTCAGGAAGTCGCGAAAGGCGCAGCCACGGTGTTGGATCAGGTCGCTGCGGTGAAGGACCACATGGCCGATCTCGTGGGCGACCGTGAAACGAAAACGTGCGTTTCCGGCGTTTGCACCGTCCCATACGTCGGACCGCAGGCGAACTGCGACGGTGCCACGGCGGTACTCCGAGACAGCCTCTTCCAGAAGGCTGCCGTCTGTCTGAATCGTGACCCGCGCCCCGGCCAGTTCGGTCAGTCGAAAAGCTGTGAGCAGGTCGTGGACCGGAATCAACTGTCCGCCAGCTACGGCGCGCGGGAAGAGCTTGCCAACCAGGGTTTCGGCTGCGTCTGCGATCATCTTGTATGAGCGAGCGTCGGTCTCTCTTATCTCGGGCGCGGCCACCTCGACCACGCGGATCTCGACGTCTCGGTTCAAAGTCAACAGTGCCGCCTGGAGCCTGGCAAGCTTCGAGGCGTGATGCGGATCAAGCAGGCGACGAACCTCCTTTTCATCGAGGTCGAGCTTGCGGGCAAGCGCGGTCTGGCTTGTCCCGGTCTGGCGTAAGGCAAGTGCCAGCGCCGCCTTCGCGGCCATGATCGGCGGAACGCGAATGACCACCGGGTTCGCATCCTCCGCCAGGATCGAGGGGTCCGGAATCTCCTCGCCCCGCCGGATCCGGGCCGCAAAGACCTCCTCGAGGGCGTCGGTCGCCTGCTCAATGGCATCCGCCCGATCCTTGCCCTCGGTCAGCAGCTCCGGGAAGTCGGGGCATGAGACGACGAACCCGCCGGATGGCCCTGGGGTGAGCACGACTGCATAAGCGAAGTCTCCTGCCATCGTTTCCTCCCTAACCTTGCTGCAGGTTCTCGAGTGTGAGCCCGAGCTGGGCCAGCATCGCGTGAAGCAAACCAGGACTCAGTTCAGCCTGCCGATGTTTCACCGTTGTCCGCCGTGTCCCGTAGTACAGGGTCCCGTGACTTCCCTTGCCACGCTCGGCAATGAACTCGACCAGGACCCCGTTCCGCCGCCCAACCTTCTTCACCTTGCGGACAAACTCCGCACCCGTCACAGCGTCAATCTCGGTCATTTTTGTCCGAATGTCAAGACGAGGAATTAACTAGAGCAAATAGAATAACTTGTACTTCTAGGATAAAGGTGAGATCCCGGCTCGCGCCACCCCTGGCGGCAAACCAGCCTGTCACCCATGTACCCGGTCTGTCTTAAACCTATGTGCAGGGTTCGAACCAACGTCTGGGCCCTCACCCCACCCTCTCCCGCCGGGAGAGGGAGCAAGGCGGGCGAGTGGGAGCCCCGCCCCTGTACTTTGTAGATCTGCTGGGCGCGCGGCTCCTTGAGCCGATCGCGGAGTTGCGCCGCCTCTTTGAACTCCAGCCGCTTGGCCGTCGGCTTCATCTGCTTCTCGAGCTCCGTGATGGCCTTGGCGAGAGACGCGGCGTCGCTGACATCCACCTCGGCCACCCGCGGCGGCCTGAACGCCCCATCGTGTTAGTCGAGGTTGGAGAGCGCGAGCAAGGCGCCGTCCCTCGCATTCGACCGCGCCGCGGTGCGCGAGGGCGGTGGGCGCGTGGGGCGCTCACCGCGCGGCGTTCCAACGCTCGCCTGGTTACCTCGGGACCACCGGCTGCCCGTCGGCGTCGATGACCTTCACCTCGCCGAGGTTGAGGGCGCGCACCCCCTCCTCGATCTTGGCGCGGTCGCCGACCACGAGGTAGACCACCCGGTCGGGCTTGATAAACCTCCTCGCCGCCCCATCAACCTGGGCGAGCTGTAGCCCCCTCACCTTCGTCGGGTAGGTGTCGAAGTAGTCTGCGGGCAAGCCGAACTGCACCATTTGCGCCAGCGACGCCGCCACTGCGTCGTTGGTCTCCCAGCGGCCCGGCAGGGTCAGGGTCAGGCCAGTTTGCGCCCTTGCCAGCTCGTCGCCGGTCATCGGCTTGTCGCCGACCACCCGGGTGAGCTCCTTTGCCACCTCGGCCACCGCCTCCTTGGTCTTGTCCCCTTGCACCGGTGCCACGACGACGTACGGCCGCTGCGCGCGGGCATCGGGGAGCATGCCCCGGGCACCGTAGGACCAATGTTTGTCCTCCCGCAGGTTCATGTTGATGCGCGAGGTGAAGGCGCCGCCAAAGGCGTAGTTGAAGGCCTGCAGCGCGATGTCGTCGCGGTCGCTCTTGGGCGGGGCGAGCAGGCCGGCAAACACCACCGACTGCTGCGAACCCGGCCGGTCGATGATGTAAACCTCAGACTTCCCGGCTCCGGTGACATTGGCGATGTTCTTCTTCGGCGCCTCGCCCGGCTTCCAGGAAGCGAAGAGCTTCTCGAGCTTGGGCCGGAGCTCATCGAGCGACGAGGCGCCAACCACGATCAGGGTTGCGTTGCTGGGCTTGAACCAGGCCCTGTGGAACGTGGCGAGCTGCTCACGGGTCATAGCGGAGACCGCCGTCTCGGTACCGGAGCCGGTGAACGGCACAGCGTAGGCGTGGCCGGCGCCGTACAGCAGCGCCGGGATCACGCGCAGGCCCATCGAGTTCGGGGTTACCTTCTCGCGCTGGATCCGCGCGAGCTGCTGCTTCTTCAATCGCTCGAAGTCGGCTTGCGGGAAGCTTGGGTTGAGGATCACGTCGGCGTACAGCGAAAGCGACGCGTCCAGATTCGTCTTGAGAGCCGACAGGCTGACGAACGAGGCGTCGAGACTGGAACCGGTTGACAGGCTCGCACCCAGGCGCTCGAGCTCGTCGGAGATCTGTAGAGCCGTGCGGGTCGCGGTTCCCTCGTCCATCATGTCGAGGGCGAGGGTGGCGGTGCCCGGGGCGCTGTCGGCGTCTGCGGCATAGCCGGCGTCGACCAACAGGTTGAACTCCACCAACGGGACGGCGTCCCGCTTCGCGACGATCACCTTGAGGCCGTTGGCCAACGTCGCAGTCTCGTAGGCCGCAAACCTCGGGACGGGCGGCAGAGCCACGTCCGGCAGCTTGGAACGGTCGACCCCGGCGCCCTTCGCCTCGAGCTTGGGGAACGGGTGCACTTCGAGGACGAAAACGCCGTCCGAGAGCCAGTCAGCGGCGACCTTGCGGACCTGCTCCGGGGTGGTCGCGAGGACGGTGGCCAGCTGGTGCTTGAAGGCGTGCGGGTCGCCGAAGTAGACCTTGCCGTAGGCGAGCACGTCGGACTTCCCGCCGAAGCCGCCGATTCGCTCGATGCCGCGGACGAACTCAGCGTAGAGGGAGGTCTTCGCCCGCTGGAGCTCCTGCGCGGTCGGTCCGTTCTTGAGGAATCGCGCCAGCTCCTCGCGGATCGCCTTCTCGACCGCCTTGAGGTCGCCACCGGGCTTGGCGGTGGCGACGATGAACACCTGGCTCGACAGCTCCCTGCTCCAGATGTAGGCGTTGACGTCAGTGGCGATCTGCTCGTCGTAGACCAGCCGCTTGTACAGGGGCGAGCTCTTGCCGGAGGCGAGCAGGCTGGTGACGACATCAAGCACGTCACTGGTCGGGTCGGTGATCGGCGGGACGTTCCACACCATGTAGACGCGCGCCTGCGGCACCCGGTCCTGCACCCAGGCTCGGCGCTCCGCCGTCATCTTCGCCACCCACGCGCTCTGCTTGGCGATCGGCGGCCCCGGCGGGAGATCGCCGAAGTACTTCTCGACCTTCGCCCTGGCCTCGGCGAGCGTGACGTCACCGGTGATCGCCAGCACGGTGTTGCTAGGGCCGTAGTAGGTCTTGAACCACTCCTTGACATCCTCGAGCGAGGCGGCGGAGAGGTCCTCCATCGCGCCGATCGTCGTCCACGAGTAGGGGTGTCCGGCCGGGTAGGTGTACTCGGAGAGCAGCTGCCGGGTCACACCGTAGGGCTGGTTCTCGCCCTGCCGCTTCTCGTTCTGCACCACGCCGCGCTGCTCGTCGAGCTTGGCCTGGTCGATGGCAGCGAGCAGGTGGCCCATGCGGTCCGACTCCATGAAGAGGGCGAAGTCGAGAGCCGAGGTGGGCACGTTCTGGAAGTAGTTGGTGCGGTCCTGGTTGGTGGTGCCGTTGAGGTCGGTGGCGCCGACCTTCTCGAGCGCCTTGAAGTAGTCGTCGTTGAAGTGCTCCGAGCCGTTGAACATGAGGTGCTCGAACAGGTGGGCGAAGCCGGTCTTGCCGCGCTTCTCGTTCTTGGAGCCGACGTGGTACCAGACGTTGACCGCGACGATCGGTGCCTTGTGGTCCTCGTGGACGAGCAACGTGAGCCCGTTAAGCAACACGTGCTTTTCGTAAGGGATGTCGGGGATGGCCGGCGCCTGCGCGACGCCCGTTGCCGCCATCGACAGCGTCGCCAGCACCGCAATGACCAGTCTGTGCATGGGATCTTCCTTTCCTCCCCGCCGCGGCGCGGCGCCGCCGAGCCAGGCGGAGAATCATGACCGGACCATGAGACGCCGATGATAGCAGCGGTGAACCTCGTACAATCAAGCCAGCGTCCGCAGGGGCAGGAACCATGGTCACCGCAAGGTTCGCCGTCGCCGCCGTCGTAGTGTCTCGCCTGAGGTAAGCGTCGCCACCCGCCCCGGATACCCGAGCCACCGACCTCGTCGTGCAGCGCGCCACAGGCATGGTCGCGACGCTCGCCGACTTCGCCGCCACCCACCGCGATCTACCGTGTCTCGGGCACACTCACTTCCAGCCGGCACAGCCGACGACGGTCGGCAAGCGGACCTGCCTGTGGCTTTCCGACCTGCTCGCCGACCTCGAGCGGCTGGAGTTCGAGCGCTCACGCCTGTTACTGCGCCGCGCCAAGGGGGCCACGGGCATGCAGGCGTCGTTCCTGCATCTCGTCGGGAGCGACGAGAAGGTGCACGCCCTCGACGCGCGCAGCGCCGCCGGACGGAGGGCGGTGAGGCTCAGCTCCCCTGCGGCGCGGCGTCACCACCGATCGGCCGGCGCTTGAGCAGCCAAGCGCCGAGCGCCGGCAGCAGAAGAACCGCCGCCAGCATGTTGACGAGGAACAGGAAGGTGAGCAGCAGCCCCATGTCCGACTGGAACTTGAGCGGTGAGAAGATCCACGTGGCCACGCCGGTGGCAAGCGTCAAGCCGGTGACGAGTACGCCGTTACCGGTGACCGTCAGCGTCTCGCGGTAGGCCTCCTGGAAGGTGGTTGCGGGGTCATAGCCGCGCAGGCGGCCGTAGATGTAGAGGCCGTAGTCGACGCCGATGCCGACGCCGAGCGCGGCGACCGGCAGGGTCGAGACCTTCAGGCCGATCTCGAGCAGCGCCATCAAGGCGTAGGCGAGCAGCGACACGAGCCCGAGGGGGAGCACGATGCAGACAGTGGCGCGCACCGAGCCGAAGCTGACCAGGCAGAGCAGGATGACCGCGGCGAACACACCGATCAGGATGGGGAACTGCGCCGCCGCCACGGTCTCGTTGGTCGCCGCCATCACCCCGACGTTGCCGGTCGCCAGGCGGAACTTCAGCTCGGGGGAGCCGTGCTGGTCGCGGAACTTCTTCACCTCGGCGACGATCCTGTCGATGGTCTCGGCCTTGTGGTCAGTGGTGAAGATGAGCACCGGCATGACGCTGCAGTCGCCGTTGAGCAGGCCGGTCGAGGTGTCGATGTAGGTCACGGCCTGGGCCAGGGTCGAGGGGTCACGGGGCAGCACCCGCCACTTTAGGCTCCCCTCGTTCCAGCCCGCGGTGATGACCTTGGCCACGGTGGGCAAACCGATCACCGACTGCACCCCCTCCACGTTGCGCATGTGCCACTCGAAGCGGTCGATGGCAGTCACGATGTCGTACTTCGTGCAGGCCTGGGGCACCGACTCGACGATCACCGAGAGCAGGTCCACGCCGATGGAGAAGTGGCGGGTCACGACGCCGGTGTCGATGTTGTACTGCGACGCGGCGTGCAGCTCCGGCACGCCGGGGTGGAGGTCGCCGATCTTCACCTGCCTGGCCTTCCACCCCCCGGCAACGAGAAGGACCAGCGCCACCACGATGACGACGGCGGCGCGCCGCCGCTGGGCGAATCCGGACAGGAAGCGCCACAGCGGCTCCATGTGATGGTGCCGGCGCCGCAGCTTCAGGGCATAAATTTCATCGTGACGGACGTACGACAACAGCACCGGGATCAGCACGAGATCGGTGAGGATGATGACGCCAACCCCGAGAGACGCCGTAATCGCCATCTCCTGGATCATGCGGATCTTTATGAAGAGGATGGTGATGAAGCCGATGGTGTCGGTCAGCAGCGCGATGCCGCCCGGCAGGAGCAGCCGGCGGAAGCTCGCCCGCGCCGCAGTCTCGCTGTCGGCCCCGGCGAACACCTCGGCGCCATGAGCGCTGACCATTTGCACGCCGTGGCTGACACTAATGGCGAAGACGAGGAACGGGACGAGGATCGACATCGGGTCAATGCCGAAGCCGAGGAGCGTGAGCAACCCGAGCTGCCAGACCACCGCGATGAGCGAGCAG
>Ga0315288_10006850_pt1 | contig 14455 bp, 13 predicted proteins | sample YL17G11_20_MG_FD_203454 | JGI IMG/M metagenome (GOLD analysis project Ga0315288, IMG submission 203454) | Sediment microbial communities from Yellowstone Lake, YNP, Wyoming, USA - YL17G11_20 | ecosystem: Environmental > Aquatic > Freshwater > Lake > Sediment | place: USA: Wyoming | collected... | reverse complement strand
CACGGAGCCTTTCCCGTTCGTGCCGGCGACGAGAATCGCCGGGTAGCGCTTCTCCGGGTTGCCCATACGAGCGAGCAGCGCGGCGATGTTCGTCAGGCTCAGGTTCATCCGGGACGGCTTGAGCGAAGCACAATACGCGACGTGGTGAAACGGCGCCTCTTCCCGCGACGGAACCGGTCTTCTCGCATGTATGCTCGTGCCTCTTCCCTCCACGCTTGGTGCGGCCGCCCCCCTCGCGGGAGCGCGATGTGACCGTGCAGTCGCCCGCAAGTCAGCGCGATGGTATCTCATTTTGGCGGATTGCAAAAAGAGCTTTTTTCACGCGACGCGACGCGCGCGAAACAGCGCGGCGAGCATCGCGCCGAGCATCGGCGCTCCCGCCTCGCCCATTCCGACCACGTGGGCGTGATCGGTCCGCCCTCCCGATATGGACACGGTGTAATTCGTGATCCAGCTCAAGCACGCAGCTTCCATGCGGAGGCTTTGCGCGGCGAGGAGCTCGGGGAACGATGACATCGTCGCCGCGTCCGCTCCCGCGATCGCCGCGGCCCGGGCTTCGGCCGCCGTCTCGTACGTGGGGCCGCTCGTCCAGCAGAGCACTCCGTCGGCGAGCGGAACATGCGCCGCGCGCGCCGCTTCGCGGAGCGCCGCCGAAAGCCGCTGCGACACGATGCGGACGGCACCGCGCCGTCCGAGCCGGGAATCGTCTTTTCGATAGGGCGCGCGGTTGAGACCGGAGGCGAACCTCGCCGGAAGCGAAATAGCATCGGTTGCGAGCATCCATGTTCCGGGAGGAATCCGCCGCGTGAGGCTCCCCGCGGCCTGCGTCACGACGATGCGCGTGCACCCGGCGTAGGCGGCGAGCGCAACGGGAGAGGCCAGCGAGGCCGCCCCGGCCCCCTCGTACGAGTGAAACCGCCCCGCGAGAAGGAGCACCGGCTCCCCCGCGATCCGGTTCAACGAAACGAAGCCGGAATGCCCTTCGACCGACGGCGCGTCGAAACCAGGGATCCGCGCGTAGGGAATCCGCACGAGGGTGTCGAACGCATCCGCGAGCCCTGCGAGACCGCTCCCCAGTATGACCGCATCCACCGCCGCGCCGCGGATGGCGCGAAGCTCCTCACTCGTCGAATACGCATTCCATGACGATCGCATCTTCCCCCGTATCGCTGTAGTACCTGCGCCGTTTTCCGATCTCGACGAAACCGCGCGTCAGATAAAAGGTGCGCGCCGCCGCGTTTCCTTCCCGGACCTCGAGAATCACCCGCGCGGCGCCGCGTGCCTTCCCCTGTTTCATGACCTCTCTGAGGATCCCGTCGCCGAACCCATGCCTCCGCCGCTGCGGCACGACGGCGATGCTGAGGAGGTGGATCTCGTCATACGCGGTCCACGCCGCCCCATAGCCGATGATGGTCTCCTCCTCGACCAGAACGAGATTGATCGCCTGATCCTTGAACCGGAGCTGGGACATGAACATCCCCTCGGTCCACGGCGTGATGAAGCTCGCGCGCTCGATCTCCATCACGCGTGCGATATCGCGCTCGCCCATCTCGCGGATTGTCCTCTCCGTCACCCGCAGCCACCCCCGCGGGCTCTCGGACGCGTCGTATCGGGGAGGCGGGCGTCGGGCGGACGGATGTAGAGCGGCTCGAGGCTGAAAAGCTCTTCGTAGCGCAGAGGCACCCGCTCAAGCGCCAGGTGCGCGCAGCGCGATGCCGACGGCAGGGCCCACGGCCCACCGACGAAGAAGCTCCCCGCCGGCATGAGAGGTTCGAGAACGGCGCGATACCGGAGCATGCCCGTGCCGCACAGAATAATCGGGCCCGCGATGGAACACGTCTCGAGGAACCGTCCGAGTGTTTCGGGCTTCGCCGAAAAAAGCGGCGCGATCTCGCGCGGGGACCCCCCCTCCGTTGCGTAGAGCGCCCCGTACACCTCGCCGCGGCGAGCGTCGATGAGGGGAAAGACGGGATGCGCAGCATAGGGAAACGCCGCCGCGAGCACGGCGCAGCTTTCGACGGGAACGACCGGAATGCGCCGCACCGCCGCGAACGCCTTGACCGTCGCCAGCCCGATCCTGAGGCCGGTAAAGCTCCCGGGACCTGATACGACGGCGATCAATTCGACGTCGCGAAGCGAGACCTTCGCCGCCGCGAGGCATGCGTCGACGGACGGGAGCAGCGTCGCCGAATGTGTGTCGCTCGCATCGAAGAGGATCTCGGAGAGAACATCGCCGCCGCGGCTCACCGCCACGCTCCCCCGCTGGTGCGACGTATCGAGCGCGAGCATGAGCGGCGCCCCGTTCACGCGGCGCCCCCTTCGAGCGAGGCGATAAAGCTCCCCCGGCCTTCGATCGTTATCGTGCGGCTCCGCTCGCCGGCGATCTCCATGACGATCCGGACATCGGCATCGAGCGTTCCCGGGGGGAGCCGATCCCCCCATTCGACGATCACGACGCTCAGGCCGTCGATCGCATCGAAGAGTCCGATGCGAACGACCTCGTCGACGCTGTCGAGCCGGTAGAGATCGAAATGAAAAACGGGGAACACTCCCGCGTACTCCTCGGCGAGGACAAAGCTCGGACTGAGGACTTCGTCGGAAACGCCGAGTCCCCCGCAGATCCCTTTCACCATGAGCGTCTTCCCCGCACCCAGCCCCCCCTCGAGCGAGAGCACGGCGCCGCCCGGGAGCAGCTCCCCGATCGAGCACCCGATTTCGAGCGTCCGTTCGGGAGCGTCGCTCGAGAAAACGACGCTTCGCCGCAGTCCCTCGAAACGCTCGAGTCGCCGCAGCGCGATGCGGTCCGGCACCTTCGTTTTCCGATGGGCGGGCTGCGCGCTCATGCATTACCTCGGCTTCATGGTGACGCTGGGGATGATCATCTCCTCGAGCGAAATGCCTCCGTGCTGGAAGGTCCCCAGGTATTGCCGCTCGTATTCGTGGAACTTGGTCGGGTAAACGAAGTAGAAGTTCTCCTTCGCGAGAATGTAGTTTTTCGAGGGGCCCTCGGCGGGAAGCTTGAACTCGAGGGGCTTGCGGATGAGGAGCATCTGCCGCGGATCGCCGTTGATGTTCTCGCCGAATTTGTACCGGAGGTTCGTCGAGGTATCGCGGTTCCCGTGCACCAGACTCGCCCGCGCCCCGAGGATGGAGCCATGATCGGTCGTGATGATCACGGTCGCGCCGTGCTTCGAGATCCTCTGGAGAATCTCGAAGAGCGCCGAGTGGATAAACCACGACCGCATGAGGGACCGGAATGCGCTCTCGTCGGGGGCGATCTCCTGGAGAATGTCGCTCTGGCTGCGCCCGTGCGCGAGGATGTCGAGAAAGTTGAACACCATGGCGACGAAGTCGATGCCGCGGTAGCTGTCCACCTGCTTGCGGATATCGTTTGCTTCCTCGATCTCGTATATCTTGATGTATTTCGAGGTGATCCCGCCGAGCCCCGAGCGCGCGAGCTGCTCCTGCATGAAGCTCTGCTCGAACCGGTTCTTGCTCAGCTCATCCTTCGAACGCTCGAGCCATTGCTCGGGGGTCCGCTTCTGGATATCGGACGGGAATGCTCCGGCGAAGATCGCGTTCCGAGCGTACGGGGTCGCGGTCGGGAGGATCGAATAGTAGCACTCCCTTTCAATCGTGTAGAAGGGCGCCAAGAGATCCTCGATCTTGAGCCACTGGTCGTACCGCATGCAGTCGATCAGGATGAAATAGACCTTCTTCTTCTCCCTGAGGTGCGGGAAAACGTAGCGGCCGAGCACGTCGACGCTCAGGGGAGGACGATCCCCGCCGTGAATCCAGTCGCGGTAGACGCGCTCGATGTAGCGCGCGAAATCGGCGTTCAATTTTTTCTTGAGGTCCTGATGTGTTTGCTCGAGCCCCGTATCGCTGAACCGGTCGAACTCGATGTCCCAGAACGACAGCTCCTGGTGGATCCTGATCCACTCGCGCCAGTCGGGCGACGCGCGGAGGGACTCGTCGATCTTCTGGTACGTCTGGAGGTAGTCCTTGCTGAGAACGGTTTCCTGGATGCGGTGCGCGTCGAGGATGCGCTTGGCGGCCGAATAGATCTGGAGCGGGTTCACGGGCTTGAGGAGATAATCGTCGATCTTCATGCCGATGGCCTGCTCGACGAGATCCTCGGCCTCGTTCTTCGTTATCATGATGACGGGCACGTTCGAATCGATCTCCTTGATCTCCTGGAGCGTTTCGAGGCCGCTCTTGCCGGGCATCGTCTCGTCGAGGAGAATAAGGTCAAACCGGGCCGCCCCGAGCGCGGAAACGCCCTCGTCGCCGCTCGAGGCGGGTGTAACTGCGTAGCCTTTCTCCTCGAGGAACATAATGTGGGAGCCGAGGAGATCGATTTCATCGTCGACCCAGAGGATTCTTTTTTTTTCCTTCGCCATGCGACCTCGTTCGCGGCTTCCCGTCAGTCCACGGGGAACGTGATGAGGAACGTCGTCCCTTTCCCGAGCTGCGTATGAAGCACCCTGATCGAGCCGCCGTGCATGTCTTCCACGATGCGCTTCACGAGCGAGAGCCCGAGGCCCCATCCGCGGCTTTTCGTCGTGAAGCCGGGGGAGAAAATGCGCTTGCGTAGCCCCGGACTCATCCCCTTCCCGTTGTCGCCGAAGAGGATCTCGACGCGTTTCTCCCGTTCGTTCATCCTGCATTGAATATGAATCTTTCCCTCGTCCCCCGCAATCGCGTCGAGGGCGTTCTTGATCATATTCTCGAGAACCCAGCCGATGAGCTCCCTGCTGCACCGGATGAGGGGAAGCTCCTCGAACTCGGTCGTGATCGTCGAATTGATCCTGAGCGAGGGACGTCTGCGCTCGAAGTAGCCGACCGTCTCCTCGACGACCGGGACCAGCTCCTGAAGTTCGAGCCTCGGAGCGGAGCCGATCTTGCTGAATCGCGCCGATATCTTGCTCAGCCGGTCGATATCGATCGAGACCTCGTCGATCGCGGAGGCGAGCTTCTCCGAGGTCCCCACCGCCGCCATCTCATCCCGGATCAGCGAAAGCCAGCCCATGATCGAAGAGAGCGGCGTGCCGAGCTGGTGCGCGGTCTCCTTCGCCATGCCGACCCATATCGAGCGCTGCTCGCCGGTCTTCACCGCGCGGAAACCGAGGAATCCGAAGAGCATGAAGACGACGAGAACCCCGAGCTGGACGTATGGCGCGACGGCGAGCTCCCGCGAGAGCGCGGAAGCCCCGTAGTGGAGCATGATCCTCGTTTCGCCGAGTTCGATCGGTATCGGTTCGTTGAGACGATCGAAGGCGCGCGCCTTTTCGAGCACCCGTGCGAGGAGCGGATCGTTCGGGGAAACCGGATCGAAATTGAGCAGACGCCCGTACTCGCGAGAGAAATCCAGGTACGGGAGACCGATCTCGCTCCAGGTCACGGGTCTCCCCGCCGCGTCGGTGATGACGTAGGGAACGTCGATCGCGCCCCGTGCCTCGCGTATGAAATCATGCCTGTTCTCATCTTGCATTTGCTTGAGCTCGATCGCGAGGAAACGGGAGAAGATGCCGGTTGTCTTCTGGGATTGGTCATTCATCTTTCTTATGAGGTTATTGTTGTAAATGACTGCGTATGCAATAATTACAATGCTACCTGCAATGAGGTACACAGTGAGGAGAAATGGAAGATTGCGTGGCGCCCTCATGATCGATTCAGGCCTCGAGATACTCCCTCCCCCCCATGTAGGGGACGAGGGCACGGGGGATACGGACCTTGCCGGTCGGCGTTTGGTTGAGCTCGAGGATCGTCGCGATGACCCGCGGGAGCGCGAGCCCGGAGCCGTTCAGCGTATGCACGAATTCGGGCTTTTCGTTCGGCCGCCGCTTGAATCGGATATTCGACCGGCGCGCCTGGAAGTCCTCGAAATTGCTGCAGGAGGAAACCTCGAGCCACCGCCCCATCCCGGGGGCGTACGTCTCGAGATCGTAGCACTTCGCCGCGCCGAAGCTCAGATCCATCGTGCAGAGCTCGACGACGCGGTAGGGGATCTCGAGTGCCTCGAGGATCGCGGTCGCATCCCTCGTGAGAGACTCGAGCTCCTCATACGACGCTTCGGGGAGCGAGAGCTTCACCATCTCGACCTTGTCGAACTGGTGCACCCGCACGAGGCCCCTCGTTTCCTGGCCGTAGCTTCCCGCCTCGCGCCGGAAACAGGGGCTCGCGGCGGTGAGCTTCACGGGGAGGCGCGCCCCGTCGAGTATCGACTCGCGGTACAGGTTCGTGAGCGGCACCTCGGCGGTCGGAATGAGAAAGAGGTCGTCTTTCTCGCTGAGGTACATATCCTCGGCGAGCTTCGGGAGCTGTCCCGTGCCGACCATGCACGCGCGGCTTACCAGATACGGGACCGAGATTTCCTCGTATCCCTGCGCGCGGTGGATGTCGAGCATGAGCGTGACGAGCGCGCGGGAGAGGAGCGAGCCGTCCCCGCGCAGCACAATAAATCCGCGTCCGCTCAGGTTGCTCCCCGCGGCGAGGTCGAGGATTCCGAGCTTCTCGCCGATCTCCCAGTGCGGGAGCGGCTCGATGGAGCGATCGGGAAACGCGCCCCACTGCCTCCGCACGACGTTGTGCTCGGGGCAGGTGCCGTTCGGAACGGAATCGTGCGGGAGATTCGGTATGAAGAGCGCAAGCTCGTCGAGGCGGGCGGCGATCCCCTTGAGCTCGGCGTCGATTTCCTTGATGCGCTCCGAATTCTTCTTCATCCGCTCGAGGATCGCTGACGCGTCCCTGTTTTCCTTCTTGAGGCGGGATATCTCCTGCGAAACCTCGTTGCGTTCGTGCTTGAGGTTTTCGGTTTCCTGGATGAGGGCGCGCTGGCGCTCGTCGAGCGCGAGGAAGCCCTCGAGATCGAAGGCGGCTCCCTTCTTCCGCAATCCCTCCCGAACCCGATCGGGATCCTTCCGTATCAGTTTCCGGTCGAGCATCGCCTCAGCCGTTCCCCCGCAGTTTCTTGAACGATGCGATGATGTCTTCCCCTCCCGCATCCAGAAGCTCGCCCACGAGCTTTCCAACGACTCTTGACCGATCAGCGAGTGTGCCGCTCGCGGCGCCCGAGATCTTCTCGGAGCCGTCGGGCGCGGCGATCGCGGCCTCGATCTCGAATCCGTTCTCCTCCACGTTGCCGAGAACGCCGACCGGTCCCTTGCCGTCCTTCGTCGCGCGCTCGAGGAACATCCGCTCGAGCTCGACTTCCGCCGCCGTCGACGGATCGTTGAGATCCCTGAGCATCGAGAGCACGTCCTTCTTGTCGCGGCGCGCGATGAGCGCCAGCGCGCCCTGTCCCGCGACGGGCGTGCAGATCGAAGTCGTGAAAACCTCGACGACGTGTTCTTGCTGATTGAGCGTCTCGACGTCCGAGGCGGGAAACACGAAGGCGTTGATCGCGCCGCGATTCATCGCGGCGAAAAGAGATTCGAAATCATCGTCCCCTTCGACGAGCTTGAGATCGTTCCGGTAGTAGAGGAGCTGCCCGCGCTTCACCGCTTCCCCCGCCACGATGCATGTGTTCTCCGGCTGCTCGTCGAGAATGAGGCTCTCGCACGAGATGAGCGCGTCGAACGGATTCGTGCGCTCGAGGATCGCGCCGATCTCGAGGGTGCCCGCGAGCTGGAGCGGGATCCAGCGCGCGTCCATCACGGCGACGTCCATCTCTCCCCTGCCGAGCCGTTGGATCATCGCCGCCGTCGCTTTCCGCGCGTCGAGTCTCCGGGACGATGATTCGCGGGAATCAACAAACACCCCGTGCGGGTGCGCGTCCCTGAGCGCGTCGCACACGCGTGCGCAATGGATCATTGACAGCGCATCTCCCCGGCAGCCGACGATAATCTGTTTCACGCGGCTCATGGCGACTCCTCGTGTGCATCATGAATAGTGAAACACGTGAGGACAAAATTATCACAGCGCTTTGAAAAACGCAATTGGAAAGGTGCACGCGCTAGCGTTGGCGGGGAATGCCCTGCGAAGCGGTGATGCCGCAACCGCCGAGAATCTCCTTTTCGGTCGCATCGGAAAGCTCGAAGCGCACCATGGTTCGAAGCGAGATGACGTAGACGGCGATCTCGAGAGCGAACGCGGCGCAGAGGGCGGCCACATTGCCCCGCATCGTGAGAACGCCGAGGGCGCCGAAGACGGCCGCGAGAGTCCAGAGGGCCAGGTCGACCTTTTTCGTCGAGCGGAAACGATAGAGGAGCATGTGGTGCATGTGCCGGTGATCGGCCTCGAAGACGGGACGCCGCGTCAAGAGCCGCCGCGTGAAGGCGAGTGCCGTATCGAGAAGCGGCACAGCGAGTATCACGACGTTGCCCGCGATCCGGTAGAACATATCCGTGCCCGGCACGAGGAGGAGCAGCGAGACGAGACCGAAGAGAAGTCCGAGAAAGAGACTGCCCGAATCACCCATGAGGATCTTCGCCGGCGGAAAGTTGTACCGCAGAAACGCGAGGACCGCGCCGCAGACGACGAGCGCGATCGCGACGACGAGCGGCTGCGCGAAGAGATACCCCGCGACGGCGAACGAGGCCGCGGCGATGAACGCGAGCCCGGAGGCGAGCCCGTCGAGACCATCGATCAGATTGAACGAGGTCGTTACGACGAGCATCCAGAGCGCGATCGCGAGAAAGAGCGGCGGCAGGAGATACACGGCGACGCGCGCCGCGCCGAAGTGCATGAGGAGTCCGAGCCCAGCCGAGGCGACGAAGACCGAGACCGCGATCTGGAGAATGAGCTTATAGATGTAATGGAGGCTCCGGAGATCGTCGATGATCCCGAGGAGAAAGACGAGAAAGCCGCTCGCGATGAGCACGGGCGTGAACGCCTGCTCGATCGCGCCACCGGGGAGGTAGAAGAGAAAGAGCGGGATGAGCGTGAACAGGATCGCGCCGATGATTCCGACACCGCCGATATGGGCGATATCCCTGCTCGTGCGGCCGTTCGGCTTCTCGCAGATCCCGAGACGCACCGCGATCCCCCGCACGAGAGGCGTAAAAAGGGAACTAAATGCAAAGGATAGGACGACCGCTAGAATGAGCCCGATCTTCGACAATAGTATTCTCCTCCAAACCCTTCCACTGTAAGAATTGATTATTTGCGATGGTCTGTCAAGCAGGAGTTTGGACGCCCCCGGCGGGCTCGCGGCGATGCTGTGATGACGGTCAGGCCGGGAAATGCCTCTCGACAATGTCCGCGATGCGTCCCGCCGTTTTCCCGTCCCAGAGGGGCGGCACGCTGTGCGCCCGCACGGCGCCGTCGAGAATCCGCGCCGCCTCACCCCGGATCTTTTCCGGATCCGCCCCGACGAGGACGTTCGTACCCATGTCGATCGTAATCGGCCGTTCGGTGTTCTCGCGAACCGTTATGCACGGGATGCCGAGCACGGTCGTCTCCTCCTGGATCCCCCCGGAGTCGGTGATGACGATCCGCGCGTGCCGCATCGCCTTGATAAAATCGAGGTAGCCGAGGGGCTCGATGAGCTTGAGGCTCTCCGGGATCGCGAAGGCGCAGCGGGCCGATTCGATCATCTTCCTCGTTCGCGGATGGACGGGGAACACGACGGGGAGCTGCCGCGCGACATCGGCGAGCGCCCCCATTATGCCCGCGAATACGCCGCTCTCATCGACGTTTGATGGGCGGTGCAGGGTGACGAGAACGTACCCGCCGTGTGTGACGCCGAGTTCCTCGATGATGCGCGAGCGTTCCGCTCGCTCGAGGTAGAAAAGAAGGGAGTCGATCATGATGTTCCCCACGAAGAAGATCCGCCCGGGATTCACCCCCTCGCGAAGAAGATTCGTCTCGGCCTCCGGCGAGGTCGTGAAGCAGAACTTCGACAGGATGTCGGTGACCATGCGGTTGATCTCCTCCGGCATCGCGAGATCGAAGCTCCTGAGACCCGCCTCGACGTGCGCTACCGGCACGAGCGCCTTCGCCCCGACGAGCGAGCAGGCGAGCGTCGAATTCACGTCACCGACGACGATGATGAGATCGGGGCGCTCTCGGGATACGACCCCCTCGAAGGCGACCATGACCTTGCCCGTTTGCTCCGCGTGCGATCCCGAGCCGACGCCGAGATGAATGTCGGGCTCGGGGAGCTCGAGATCTTCGAAGAACACGCGGGACATATTCTCGTCGTAATGCTGCCCCGTGTGGACGAGCAGGGTGTGCATGCGCGGGCGTTTCCTGAACTCACGAATGAGGGGCGCCGCCTTCATGAAATTGGGGCGCGCGCCGACGATGACGGCGGCTTTCACCGCTTCTCCTTTCGTTGAGACGACTCCGCGATGCGCGAACGGCAGAGCTTCGCGTAGTATCGTTTGAAGCTGCCCTCCTTGACCGGCCTCCACCAGAGCTCGTTCTTCGCGTACCAGCGGACGGTCCGTTCGAGCCCCTCGGCGAACCCGACGCGCGGCCGCCAGCCGAGTCTGCGGATCTTCCGGCTGTCGAGAGAGTATCGCCGATCGTGTCCAGGGCGGTCCGATACGAAGGTGAGGAGCGTCTCGTCCGCGCCCGTAAGCTCGATGATCTTTCGCGCGATCTCGATGTTCGGATGCTCCTCCCCCGCGCCGATGTTGTAGACCTCCCCCACCTTCCCCCGGCGGGCGACGAGCTCGATCGCGCGGCAGTTGTCCTCGACATAGATCCAGTCGCGGACGTTTCTGCCGTCCCCGTAGACGGGGAGCGGCTTTCCCTCGATTGCGTTCGTGATAAAAAGCGGGATGAATTTCTCGGGGTGCTGCCAGGGGCCGTAGTTGTTCGAGCTCCTCGTGATTACCGCGGGAAAACCGTACGTCGCGCAGAACGCCCGCACGAGGAGGTCGGCGCCTGATTTGCTGGCCGAGTAGGGGCTGTTCGGCTGCACCGCGTCGCTCTCGCGAAAGCTCCCCCTCGCGATGCTGCCGTAGACCTCGTCGGTCGATATCTGGACGAAGCGGGGCACGCGCGCCTTGAGCGCCCGCTGGAGGAGCGTGTAGGTTCCGAGGACATCCGTCTTCACGAAGCTTCCCGCCTCGAGGATCGAGCGGTCGACATGCGTCTCCGCGGCGAAATTGTACACGACGTCGATGCCCGGAAGCAGTCTGTCGAGAAGCCGCGCCTCGCAGATGTCCCCGCGCACGAAATTGAAATCGCTCCGCCCCATGAACCCTCGCAGGTTGTCGAGATTTCCGGCGTACGTGAGCTTGTCGAGGACGGTGACGTGCATCGCGCTCCGGGCGCGGAGGAGGAACCGGATGAAATTCGATCCGATGAACCCCGCCCCTCCCGTGATCAATACCTTCCGCATCGACGACTCCTCCCGGAGCGCCCCGCACGCCGCGCGCGGAGCGCTACCGCTTCGTTCTCCCGAACGAATGATACCTGAAACCCATCTTCTCCATCGTCTCCGGCTGGTAGATGTTGCGGCAGTCGAACACGACGGGGTTCCGGAGCAGCTTCTTTATCGCGTCGAGGTCGAGCACCCGGAACTCGTTCCATTCGGTCATGATGACGAGCGCATCGGCGTCCGAAACGACGGCGTACGAGTCCTTGCCGTAGGAAATCCGGTCACCGAAGATCCGGCGCACGTTATCGAGCGCCACAGGATCGTACGCGTGCACACGCGCTCCCTCCGCGAGCAGCCGGTCGATAAGCCGCACGGCGGGGGACTCCCGCACGTCGTCGGTATTCGGCTTGAACGAGACGCCGATCACTGCGACCGTCGCTCCCGCAAGCGACGAAAGCTCGGCGCGGATCTTGCCCAGAAGACGGTCCATGAGGGTGCGATTCACCTCGGCGGCCGCCTTGATGATTCTCAGGGGCACGTCCGCGTCCTCCGCCGTGTGAATGATCGCGGCGACGTCCTTCGGCAGACACGACCCGCCGTACCCGACTCCCGCGTGGAGGAACTTGGGCCCGATCCGCCGGTCGAGTCCCATGGCTTTGGCGACCTCGTCAACGTCCGCCCCCACCTTCTCGCAGAGCTCGGCGATCTCGTTGATGAACGAGATCTTCGTCGCGAGGAACGCGTTGCTCGCGTACTTGATGAGCTCGGCGGTCCGGATCGTCGTGAAGACGATGGGCGTCTCGAGGAGGTAGAGAGGCCGGTATATTTCTCCCATGATCTCGCGGGCCCGCGCGCTCTCGACGCCGATAACGACGCGATTCGGGCGCATGAAATCCTCGATCGCCGAGCCTTCCCGGAGAAACTCGGGATTCGAGACACGGTCGAACTCGACGGGCTTCGCGAGATTCTCGCGGATGACCTCCCCTACGAGCTCGGACGTCCCGACGGGCACCGTGCTCTTCTGGACGAAAACCTTGTATCCGCCCATGGTGGAGGCGACGTCCTTCGCCACCTTGAACACCGCCGAAAGATCGCACGAGCCGTCCTCGCGCTCGGGAGTGCCGACCGCCGAGAAAACGACGAGCGAATCCTCGACCGCGCCCTTGAGATCGGTGGTGAAGACGAGCCTGCCCGCCGAATGGTTCCGCGCAACGAGCTCCTTGAGCCCCGGCTCGTAGATCGGCATCACGCCGTCGCGGATCGAGGCGAGGCGCGCCTCGTCTATGTCGACGCAGATCACCAGGTTGCCGAAATCGGCGAGGCACGCGCCGCTCACGAGCCCCACGTATCCCGTGCCGACCATGCAGATCTTGAACATTCATGTCTCCCTTGCGATCCGTTCCCAGTATTCGAACAGGTCCGAGAGCATTGTCTCGGTCGATCGTTCCTGCTTCCACCCGCACGCGCCGCGGAGCCGGGCGTTGTCGCCGACGAGGACCGGAATATCCGCCGCCCGCACGAGGGCCGGATCCTCCTCGACCGTCACCGCGACGCCGCACGCGCGCACAAAGAAATCGAGCGCCTCCCCGAGCGCAAGAGCGCGTCCCGAACATACATTATATACGTCCCCCTCCCCCGCGTCCTCCGCGATCATACGGTACGCGCGGACGACGTCGCGAACGTCGAGAAAGTCCCGCACGATCCCGAGCGTGCCGGTCTTCACGACCGGCGCGCGCTTTCCGGCCATTATCTCCGCGCACTGCCGCGCGAACGAGGGAAGCACGAACCGGTCCGTCTGGGTCGGGCCCGTGTGGCTGAAGCTCCTCGTCGCGACGACGTCGAGCCCGTAGGAACGCGCGTACTGAAGCGCGAGCATGGTCTGTGCCGCCTTGCTCACCGCGTACGGACTCAGAGGATCGACCCGGCTCTCCTCGCCGAGCGGCATCTCGCCCCTGGGTCGCCTGCCGTACTCCTCCCCCGAGCCGACCGAGAGAACACGCACCTTTCCCGATCTCGTCTTCGCGCCCGGACAGGCGGGCGCGAGTTCGCGCACCCCCTCGAGAACGTTGAGCGTTCCGAAGACATTCGTCTCGAGGGTGCGCCGCGGATCCCCGAGGGACCGCGCTGCGGAACTCTGCGCCGCGAGATGGTAAATATAATCGGGACGGGTGCTCGCGATGAGCGCTTTCACGGCGGCGGCATCGTGAAGATCGCAACTGCGATACGCGATGCCGCGGGGAAACGCGGAACACGAGGCCGCCTCGGCGGCGCCTTGTTCCCCACGACGGAGCGCTCCCGCCGTGAATCCGGGGAGGTCGGTCGCGATGACCTCGCCTCCCGCGCCGACGAGCTCCCGCGCGAGGAAGGAGCCGACGAATCCGCATGCTCCGGTGATCAGTGCCCGCATCGAGATTTCCGCCTCCGGCGATCTATTTCCGGGCGGGAGTGTTCCGCCAGAAATCGAGAAGATCCTTGAGCGTCCGCTCGAACGGTATCTCGGGCTTCCAGCCGGTGTCCGCGTGGAACTTGCCGTAATCCCCCTCGAGATGCGGGACGTCGCTCGGCCGCAGGCGCGAGGTCTCCTGCCTCACCTCGGCCCGCACGCCCGCGAGAGAGAGCAGCATGTCGAGAATCTCGCCGATACGGTAGCTCTTCCCCGAGCAGAGGTTGTACACGTCGCCGCTCTTCCCCTTCTCGAGCGCAAGCCAGTATCCGCGGACGATATCGCGCACGTCGGTGAAATCGCGCCGCGCGTCGAGGTTGCCGACCCGGAGGACCGGAGCCTTAAGCCCCCGTTCGATATCGACGATCTGCTTCGCGAAATCGGAGCAGACGAAAATCGCGGGGCGCCGCGGCCCCGTATGATTGAACCCGCGCGTTCGCACTACGTCCGTCTTGTAGCTCATGTAGTACTGATACGCGAGCATGTCCTGGCCGACCTTGCTCACCGCGTACGGGCTCAGGGGGCGCAGGGGATTCGTTTCCCTGATCGGTATCTCCCCCGCGTTGACCATCCCGTACTCCTCGCTCGAGCAGGCGATCTGGATGCGGCAGTCGAGCTTGATCTTGCGAACCGCCTCAAAGACGTTGAGCTGGCCGATGATGTTCGTGACGAGCGACTCGGTGGGCGCGTTCCACGACGTGGGAACGAAGCTCTGCGCCGCGAGATGGAATATGTAC
>Ga0315288_10006848_pt1 | contig 14456 bp, 12 predicted proteins | sample YL17G11_20_MG_FD_203454 | JGI IMG/M metagenome (GOLD analysis project Ga0315288, IMG submission 203454) | Sediment microbial communities from Yellowstone Lake, YNP, Wyoming, USA - YL17G11_20 | ecosystem: Environmental > Aquatic > Freshwater > Lake > Sediment | place: USA: Wyoming | collected... | reverse complement strand
CCTCCCCCGGTCGGCCCCGCGCGGAACGTCCGCCAGAAAAGGAGGGCCGCCACCGTCTTTGCGTCGGTGATGCGGCCGTCGCGGATCATCTGATAAGCCTCGTCGAGCGGAACGAGGACGTTCTCGATTTGTTCGCCGGTCTCGCGTTTCGGTTCGCCGGGCGCCAGGTCCTCGGCCAGGAAGATTTCCAGCCGTTCCGAGAGGATCCCCGGGCTCGGGTGGACCACGAGGAGCGACTCGAGGCAGCCCGCGCGGTAGCCGGTTTCCTCGGCGAGTTCCCTGGCGGCACAGGCCCGGGGGTCCTCGCCCTCATCAAGCGTCCCGGCCGGGAGTTCAATCACTTCTCGCCCGAGGGCGTAGCGCCAATTCTTCTCCAGGAGGACGCGGCCAGGCTCGGGAAACGCGAGGATCGCCACGCTTCCGCCGTGCCGGATGACCTCGCGCGTCGTCTCGCGCCCGTCGGCGGCGCGGATGTGGTGGACCTCGAGCGCGACCTTTCGGCCGGAGAAAATCCGCTCGCGCTTCAGAACCTGCGGGCGCTCGTCCATCCGTCCGCTGCCTCCTTTTAAGTCGGGGGGGATTATAGACCGCCGGCCGCGGGCATGCAACCTTGAGGCCGTCGGAGGTGACTAGTTTTTCTGGCATGACCCATTTCCGAAGGTTGGCGTTCTGTCGTCCGTGTAGCGCGGGGGTTCATCCCCCGCGCTGCCCATGCCGCCGAAAGCGGTCCGCGCGGGGCGTAAAGCCCCGCGCTACAAAGACCTAACGTTCGCCAGAAAATCCTGGCACACCCAGGCCGTCGGAGCGGGCACAAATAGGCTTGTCCGCCATCCCCGGCCGCTTATAATGCTCCCGTTTGACGCGAGGGAATCCATGAAGACAGCGCATCGAACGCACACCTGCGGCGAGTTGACGCGAGAGCACGCCGGCCAGACCGTCCGCCTCGCCGGTTGGGTCGATTCGAGCCGGGACCACGGCGGCCTCATCTTCATCGACCTCAGGGACCGTTACGGGACCACCCAGTGCGTCTTTAACCCCGAAGTGGCGCGCGAGGCCCATGCCCTGGCCGAGGAGATGCACGGCCAGGACGTCGTCCGGCTGGATGGGACGGTCTCCCCCCGGCCGGCCGCGGCTATCAATCCGAAGATTCCGACGGGCGCGATCGAGGTCCGCGTGACGGGGGCCGAAGTCCTGGCGAAGAGCGATTCGCCGCCCATCACCGTCGCCGACGATTGCGACGCCGGCGAGGACGTCCGCCTGCGGTACCGGTACCTGGACCTCCGGCGTCCGTGCATGCAGCGGAACCTGCTGGTGCGGCACGAAATTATCCAGGCGATGCGCCGCACGCTCGAAGGCGAGCGGTTCATTGAGGTCGAGACGCCGCTCCTCACGAAGTCCACACCCGAAGGGGCCCGCGACTTTCTCGTTCCGAGCCGGATCAACCCCGGCCGGTTCTACGCCCTGCCCCAGTCGCCGCAACTCTTCAAGCAGATCCTGATGGTCTCGGGCTTCGACCGGTACTACCAGATCGCGCGGTGCCTGCGGGACGAGGACCTGCGGGCCGACCGCCAGCCGGAATTCACGCAGTTGGATATCGAGATGGCATTTATCGCGGAGGACGACGTCCTGGGGGTGACGGAGCGGGTGGTGGCGGCGGTCGTGAAGGCCGTCAAGGGCGTCCAGGTCGCGACGCCGTTCCCGCGCCTCTCGTTTGCCGAGGCCATGCGCGATTACGGTTCCGACAAGCCAGACCGCCGGTTCGAGATGCGCTTGAAGGACGTTACCGAGGTGGCGCGGGCGAGCGAGTTCCGCATCTTCCGCCAGGCGGCGGAGGCGGGCGGCCACGTCCGCGGCCTCAAGGTGCCGGGCGGTCCCGGCGCGCCGGGACTCACGCGCAAGGACATCGACAATCTCACCACATTCGCGGCCGACTTCGGCGCGAAAGGACTCGCCTGGATGCGCGTCGAGGCGGAAGGCCTGACGGGCCCGATCGCCAAGTTCTTTAAGCCCGACCAGTTGGCGGCGATGCAAAAAACGTTTGCCGCCAAGGAAGGCGACCTGCTGCTTTTCGTCGCGGACGCCCCAGCCGTCGTCGCCGCCAGCCTCGGCGCTCTGCGGGTCCACCTGGGGCACCGGCTCGGCTTGGTGCCGCAGGAAGAACTCAACTTCTGCTGGGTCACCGACTTTCCGCTGTTCGAGTGGGACGTCGAAGAGAAACGACACGTGGCAATCCACCATCCGTTCACGAGCCCGAAACCGGAGGACATGGACCGACTCGAGAGCGAGCCGCTCTCCGTCCGCGCGCGGGCCTACGACCTCGTGCTGAACGGCGTGGAACTCGGCGGCGGGAGCATCCGTATCCATCGGCCGGACGTCCAGGAGCGCGTCTTTCGCCTGCTCGGCATCGGGAAGGAAGAGGCCGACGAAAAGTTCGGCTTCCTCCTGGAGGCGCTGCGGTACGGCGCGCCGCCGCACGGCGGGATCGCGCTCGGGCTGGACCGATTCGTTCGACTCCTGGTGGGGGCGTCGAGCATCCGCGAGGTGATCGCGTTCCCCAAGACGCAGCGCGCCCAGTGCATGATGAGCGGCGCGCCGGGGACGGTGGACGAGAAGCAGTTGCGCGACCTGCACATCCGCTTGCGACCGGAGGCGAAAGGCGAGGCCGCCGGCGCTCCCGCGACGCCCCCGACGCCGCAGGACTAAGAGGCTGTTTCAATTCCCTCTCCCCCGGTGGGTTCGCCGCCCCGCTTGCGGGGCGCTGGCTGTTTGCAGCGCCCGCCAAGGCGGGCGGCGAACCTGTTGCGCGGGGCGTCACTTGCGGCCGCAGCAACTCTTGTACTTTCGGCCGGAACCGCACGGGCACGGATCGTTTCGGCCGACCTTCCCCGCCGTCGCCGGCGGCGGGCCCGCGTCCGCCTCGGTCGGCGGCAATTCGCCTCGGCGGACGTACTCGGCGATCCGCTCCATGTCTCCGAGGGCCCGGCGGAAGAACATCCTGTAGCCCTCGCAGAAATGGCTGTGGCGGTCGGGGCTTATGCCGATCGGCCGGTGATGTTTCGGGCATCCGCCCCAACAGTACTTCAGATATTCGCAGTCGCGGCACTCGGCGGGAAGGTCGGTCTTCAGGACCGCGAACTCCTCGAGGCGCGGGCTCCGGACGAGGTCCGCGAGCGGCGTTTCCATGAGGTTCCCGATCCGCCACTCCGGGTACACGAAGTGGTCGCAGGCGTACAGGTCCCCGTTGAACTCCAGGACGTAGGCCGACGCGCACCGCTCGCTCTGAACGCACGTGGTTGCCCGGCTGAAGACGAGCATGTGCAGAACGTTGTCGAAGAAGCGGACGGAGACGCGGCCGACGTCGCGCGCGGACCACTGCTCGAACACGTCCAGGAGGAGCCGGCCGTACGCCTCGCCCGTGACGGAGAAGTCGGTCGGCTCGTCCGTGCCCAGCCGGCGCTCGTAAATCGGGATGAACTGGAGGTACCGGATGCCGCGGTTGACGAAATAGCGGTAGATGTTTCCGGCGTGGGGTGCATTCGCGCGGTTGATCGTCACGAGGACATTGAACTCGACGGCGTTCTTCCTCAGCAGTTCCAACCCAGCCCAGGCGCGGTCGAAGGTCGGCCGGCCGGCACGGTCCAGCCGGAATGTATCGTGCACCTGGGGCGGGCCGTCCAGGCTGATGCCGACGAGAAACTTGTGCTCCGCAAAGAAGGCGCACCACTCGTCGTCCAGCATCGTCCCGTTCGTCTGGAGGCCGTTGGTCACCACCTGGCCGGGGCGGGCAAACTCGCGCTGGTACCCGACGGCCCGGCGGAAGAAGTCTTTGCCGGCGAGGGTGGGCTCGCCGCCCTGCCATCCGAATTCACAGCGCTCGGGGTTCGCCTCCAGGTACTGCCGCGTGTACGACGCGAGAAGGCCGTCGCTCATCAGAAACGTTTTCGTGTCGGGGTAGAGTTCGCGCGGTTTCATCGTGTAGTAGCAGTATCGGCAAGCGAGGTTGCAGGTACCGCACACCGGTTTCGCCATGATGTGGAACGGACGCAGGATTTCGCCCACCGCGTATCCTCACTTAACAGGATCGCAGGCATTATAGGGGCGCGGGGACGAACCGGCGAGGCCTTTGCGGCGGAAGACGGACCAGGGGCCGGAGACTGGAAAGGGAAGCGGCCCGGCCTCACCCGGTCCCTGAAAGGGGGTCTTCGCTTTCCACAAGAATCCCATGACGCATGACGTATTGTGCGAAACTACCGGGCGGCGGATTCTCCAAGACTCGCGCCGGGAAAAGGTGGGCCTCCACGTCCGGGCCGACGGCCTTCTGAACCAGGACCATCGCCCTTGCCCTTCTTTGAATATCCCATCCCTCTACGCCTTCCATGAAAGCGGCAATGTCAAGGTCGCTCCACGGCCCCGGCGCACCCTGAGCGTGGGAGCCGAAGATATAGGCCGCCCGCACGCGGCCAAGGCGCGACAGAATCCGCACGGCTTCCCGTGAACGGCTTCTTACGGAAGCAGCGATTTCAGCCATTCCAGCACTTCCTCCGTCTTTCGCAGGGTTTCGGCCGCGGTTTCTGCTGACACGTCCCGGCCCAGGGCCTCCATCGCCTCGGGATAGCGCGATTGAATATAGTAGGCCGTCAGTTCCCCCAGGAAATCGGCCTTGGCCTCGTCCGGCGCAAGGCCCGCCGCTTCCGCCAGCCGCGACAGGTTGTGCAGCCGCGGCGGAAACTCCAGGGTCCGTTTCACAATAAGTCCCTTGAGCATCTTCTCCAAGGCCTGCTGGCAACAGAAGAACACGTAGAGAAATCGTCCGCTTTCAAGCATGGCCCGTGCGGTATCCAGGTCATACCGTGCCTGTTCCGCCCAGTGCTCCACGGGAGTTGGCATCCGGCGCCGCCCCTTTGTCCAGAGCCCTTCCCTCGCCACATCGCACCATCTCGTCAGTACAGTTTAGCGACCCGAGGAGGTGTTGTCACGCACCTTTCGCGACCACGGCAAGGGTTGAGTTTCAAGCCCTCGACCGGTACAATACTCTTAAGGAATGCCGGGCCGGAGGAGCGGGCGCTAGAAGCAGTTTCAAAACGACTGCTACCCCTCACCCTTGCCCTCTCCCGCAAGGGGAGAGGGGAGAAGGGTGACTCTCCCACCCTTCGGCGGGCTCAGGGTGGCCCCGAGCATGATCGAGGGGCCACAGGGGGAGAGGGAGAACAAAAGTTTCCGTAGCGCGGGGGTTCATCTCCCGCGCAGAAACAGCGCGGGGCACCCGCCTTCGCCCTCCGGGCTACGGCGTGGCAAGCAAGGCCCCGCGCTACGAAAGGCAGATTTCCAACGGAGCAACAGAGGCTCTAAGATGCCGGTTTACGAATTTCAGTGCGATGCGTGCGGGAAGGCGTTCGAGGAACTTTTCCGCTCGATGACCGAGCGGCGGCGGCCGGCCTGCCCGAAGTGCGGCAGCAGGAACGTCCACAAGAAGTTCACGGCCTGCGCGGCGGCGGGCGGCGACCGCTCGAAAGGCCGAGGCGGATCAGGCGGCGGATGCGGCACGTGTAGAGCGCCGTCATGCGCCACGTGCGGACACTAGCGCTTTGTGATACGTCAACCGATGGGTGCGCGCCACACAATGACGAATGGCGAAGCCCGAATGACGAATCAAACGGCAAATCCGAATGACGAAAAAGCCTGGCCCGCATTTCGTCATTGCCGTTTCGTCATTCATTCGTCATTCGGATTTCGTCATTCGTCATTATTGCAGCCAGGAACATGCTCCACCGTCGCATGGGCATCACTCGGAGCACGTGTCAAAGAGCACTAACGTCGAACGACGGGAGGCGCCATGGACCGGCTCTGGTCCCCCTGGCGGATGGCGTACATTGACGGCATGAGCGACGACGGACACAAGAGCGGATGTTTTCTGTGCGCGGCCCGCGACGCGGCGGACGATCGCCGGGCCCTCGTCTTCCTGCGCCGGCCGCTGGCGTTCGCCGTCCTCAACCGGTTCCCGTACAACAACGGCCACGCGCTCATCGTCCCCAACGCCCACAAGGGCGAGATGGCCGACCTGGCGGACGACGAGATGCTGGCGATGATGGCGCTCGCGCGGGACGTGATGGCCCTTTACGGGCACGTCCTGCGCGCGGACGGCTACAACCTGGGCCTCAACTTCGGCCGCGTCGCCGGCGCAGGATTGCCCGAACACCTGCACCTTCACATCGTGCCGCGATGGACCGGCGACACGAACTTCATGCCGGTCCTGGCGGACACGAAGGTCATCCCGCAATCGCTCGAAGACCTGTTCGACCGCCTCCAGGCCGCCATGGACTCCGAGGCGCCGGGCGCCCCATGACCGATCCGCCGAGCACGATGACCCGCCAGGAGTTCGAGCAGCGCGAGCGGCGTCTCCTCGCCCCGTATGCCGCCAAGAGCGCCGAGTCCCAGGGCCGCGCCCATCCCGAGCCGGAGCACACGTACCGGACGGCCTATCAGCGCGACCGGGACCGGGTGGTGCACTCGACGGCCTTTCGCCGGCTCGAATACAAGACGCAGGTTTTCCTGACGCACGAGGGCGATTATTTTCGGACGCGCCTGACGCACACGCTGGAAGTGACGCAGATCGCGCGGACGCTCGCGCGGGCCCTCAATTTGAACGAAGACCTCGTGGAGGCAGTCGCCCTGGCCCACGACCTGGGGCACACGCCGTTCGGACACTCCGGCGAAGAGGCCCTCGCGGAGTTGATGCGGGACCACGGCGGGTTCGAGCACAACCGCCAGGGCGTCCGGATCGTGGATTTTCTGGAGCATCCGTATCCCGGGTTCCCGGGACTGAACCTGACGTACGAGGTGCGGGAGTGCATCGCCAAGCACGCGACGAGTTACGATCACCCGGCCGCGAGCGAATTCGCGCCCGGCCCGCCGCCGCTCGAAGGCCAGATCGTCGAACTCGCCGACTCCATCGCCTACGACAGCCACGATCTGGACGACGCCCTGGCGATGGAGATCATGTCGGCCGAGGACCTGGAGGGCCTGGACATTTTCCGCCAGGCGGCCGCCGACTTTGCCGCCAGCCTCGCCGACCTCTCGCTCGACCAGCGGATCCGGCGAATCGCGAAACTCCTGATCGACCTCATGGTCACCGACGCGATTGTCACCAGCACCGAGGCGATCGGCGCGTCGGGCGTCCGGAGCGTGGCCGACGTTCGCCGGGCCGACGGCCGGCTCATCGGCCTCTCGCCGCCTCTCCAGCCGAAGGTCCGCCAACTGGAGGAGTTTCTTTTGGCGAGGGTGTACGGCCACGAGCGCGTCGCGCGGAGGATGACGGAGGCGAAGGGCGTTGTCGCCCGCCTCTTCAAGGCGTACCGCGACAACCCGCACCAGTTGCCGCCCGCCTACCAGAAGCGCGCGAAGGAGGAAGGCCTCGAGCGGGCCATCTCGGACTACATCGCGGGCATGACCGACCGCTTCGCCCAGGCCGAGTACCAGCGGCTCTACGAGCCGTTCGAGAGAGTCTGACGAGTAACGGAGTGACGAAGTAACGTAGTGACGTAGGCGCCGCAAAGTACCTCGCGCCGTTTTCCGTTTGGCGGCAAACCGCCGGCTAGCACCCCGCTGAATCCAGAGGCACCCGCACCCCACGAGGAAAAGGCAAATTCCGCCTCCGTCACTGCGTCACTACGTCACCGCGTCACTAAAACGGTAAGGGCATCACGTTGTTTCCGCGTGCCCCCGCTCTTCGGCCTCTTCGACTTTGGCGGGCGCCTCGCACCGAGGCCGAAGCATCGGGCAAAATTAGTATCGAGCGCGCAATAATTTCAGCAATAGAATAATCCCCCGGGCCGTTCGTCTGAACGGGCAGAGGCATGAGCCCGGCGAAAGGCGGTCAATAGGCCGGGAATGCCCGTCGAAAGGAGGCCGGCCATGAAACGCCTCGCGCATCGGATCCTCGGGTCCGCCGCGGTCTTGACCCTCGCAGCGGCGGGTTGCCGCCCTGGCTCAACCCGAGTCTATGGAAATTACAGAAGTCCTCCGCCCTATGTCGCCGCTGCGCCCGCGCCGCCGCTCGACGTGAGCATCGAGGTCATCTACACAGACCTGGCGGCATACGGCACCTGGATCGAACATTCCTCCTACGGCCACGTGTGGCGCCCGCGGGGCGTGCCCGCGGACTGGCGACCCTACACGCTCGGCCATTGGGTCGATACGGACGAGTACGGGTTGGTGTGGGTATCGGACTGGCCGTGGGGCTTCATCCCGTTCCATTACGGCCGATGGGTCTGGGACGGGCCGTACGGTTGGGTGTGGGTGCCGGGCACGGAGTGGGGACCGGCTTGGGTAGCCTGGCGCCGGGGCGGCGGGTACATCGGCTGGGCGCCGCTTCCGCCCAGGGTCCACTGGTCGGATGGCGTCGGCTTTCGCTTCGGACCCGACGACCTCGACGCCATCGAGGTGGCGGCTTGGTGCTTCATCCCCGAGCGCTATTTCCTCGAACCGCCCCACGGCCACGCCATGGCGCCTTCCACAAACGTCACGGTCATCCGCGTCACGAAGAACGTGACGAACATCGTCAACGTCGGGGGCCGCCCGGTGAACCGCAGCATTCCGCGGGCCGATGTCGAGAGGATTGTCGGCCGTCCCGTGCCGCGCACCCATGTCTACGAGGTCCGCACGCCCCAGGAGTTCCGCCAGACACCCCGCCGCCCGGACGCGATCCCCGTCTTTCGGCCTCGGACGAACGATCCTCGCAGAGCGCCTGGACGGGTTGCAGGCCCCGCACCTCAACTGCCCAACCCGCCCTACGTCGAAGTTGATCAGCGCCGCCCCGAACAGCAGCGCCTCCAAGCGGAAGACCAGCGCCAACAACAGAAATCTCAGCGCAAGGCCGAAGATCAACGCCAAGCCGAGACTCAGCGCCGGGCCGAAACTGAGCGCCGCCAAGCCGAGGATCAACGTCAAGCCGAGGCTCAGCGCCAACAACAGGAATCCCAGCGCAAGGCCGAAACTGAGCGCCAAGCGGAGACTCAGCGCCGGGCCGAAGGTGAGCGCCGCCAAGCCGAGGCTCAACGTCAAGCCGAGGCTCAGCGCCAACAACAGGAATCCCAGCGCAAGGCCGAAGATCAACGCCAAGCCGAGACTCAGCGCCAGGCCGAGACTCAGCGCCAACAACAGGAATCTCCGCGCAAGGCCGAAGATCAACGCAAAGCCGAGACTCAGCGCAAGGCCGAAGGTGAGCGCCGCCAAGCCGAGGCTCAACGTCAAGCCGAGGCTCAGCGCCAACAGCAGGAATCCCAGCGCAAGGCCGAAACTGAGCGCCAAGCGGAGACTCAACGCCGGGCCGAAGGCGAGCGCCGCCAAGCCGAGGCTCAGCGCCAACAACAAGAATCTCAGCGCAAGGCCGAAGATCAACGCCGCCAGGCGGAGACTCAACGCCGGGCCGAAGATGAGCGCCGCCAAGCGGAGACTCAACGTCAAGCCGAGGCTCAGCGCCAACAACAGGAATCTCAACGCAAAGCCGAGGCTCAGCGCCAACAGCAGGAATCTCAGCGCAAGGCCGAAGATCAACGCCAAGCCGAGACTCAGCGCCAAGCGGAGACTCAACGCCGGGCCGAAGGTGAGCGCCGCCAAGAGGAAGGAAAGCGGCAAGCCGAGGCTCAGCGCCAACAGGCGGACCAGGAGAAGACGCCGGAGAACGGCAAGCAGAACCGAGCGCATGCCCCTTGACCGCGTCGGGGGAAGGCGGCTCGGCCCGACAAAAAGGCCGGCGCCTGTTCGAGCGCCGGCCTTCGGATGATTTCACCAACTTCGCGTTCGCCTAGGATCCTTCGCCCGCCACCTCGGCCTTCTCGCCGATCGGGAGTTCCTCCTCTTCGGACTCTTCCACGTAGACCTCTTCCATATCGGTCGCATCCACGATCTTCCGCAGGAGGAAGTAGATGACGGTTTGCGACGAGAAGAAGAACGAGATAAGGAACGAAACCATAAGGCCCAGGACGATCCAGACGAAGAGGCTGATGACGACGGTCGCGAAGGCGTCGGTCGAGGCCCAGGGCTCGCCGCCCGCCGCCGGCCACGGATTGGCCATCGTCGGAACGGCCCAGATCCGGGGCAACTTGTCGCCCGCCCCGTGCCAGTTCCACGTGAACGTGCTCACCGCTTCGTGCGTCAGGCGGAGCGTCAGGAACGCCACGAACTTGACGAAGATAAACGTCAGGCAGCCGTACACCGCGCTGAAGACCGTGTAAAAGAGGTACCGCCAGGGCCGGCTGGAGATGTAGGCGACGCTTCGGCTGATGGCGTCGAAGGCGTCGGAGCCCTCGGCGGCGATCGTCGGCCACTGGAGCCCCACGCTGAACGCCCCGCCCACGAAGATCAGCGCCATCACCAGGCCCATCATGAGCGTCAGGCCGAACAGGATCGACACCACCACTTCGCCCGCGTACGGGACCATCAGCGCGAAGCCCGTCACCAGGCCGACACCCACCGCCACGAGCACCAGCACGCCGAACGGAATGAGCGGGCTGGAGACGATGCTGGGCCACTTGCGGCACGAGAAGGCGAGAGCCCGCTTCAGGGGGAGGTTCTCCTCGCGGGCGATCCGCACCGCCGCCATTCGCGTCACCGCCCCGCCGATGAACGCCCAGATCCCCAGGCCGATGATCGTGTTCACGAGGGCGAACCACGGCGTCTCTTCCCAGTAAGCCACCGCCAGCAGCACCAGTTCCTTGACCGCGCTCACCGGCGTCATCAGGAACGTGAAGAAGTCGTCCCAGGTTTTCGCCCCGACGTAGGGCAGCGCCCAGGTGCCCCAAAGCGTTTTCGTGAGGACGTGGTTGAGGTTATCCCACAGGCTGATCCGCCCGTCCAGGTTCAGGTCGGCGGCGCCGATCACGGCGACGTTCGTCTGGCCGACGCCGGGGATCTGGTCCACCGCCCACGCCCCCCAAGCCGTGGCCACGAGCGCCAGGAGGCACAGCAGAAGTTTCGTCGGATGGATCGCCATCCGGAACGACCGAAGAATCTCCTGGAACGAGAAGCACTGACGCCAGTTGATGGCCTGGATTTCGTGCGTTTCCTCGGACATGGGCTCCTCCTTGCGCTTTCTTCGCCGACAGGTGACCACACGGCCCGGCCGAAACGACGCAGGCCGTTTAACCTCCCCATCTTGTGCCGACCGCGCAACGGTGTCAAGAACTATTCGACCCGCCGCCGGGCTTCCCTCCCCGGCGGGACGTTCCGCTCGGCGGCACCGGGGCCTTCAGCGCGGCGTCGTCGGCCACCTCATCCACCGGCCGGCCGATTACGTACCGCCCCTCGAACCAGTGGCCCAGTTCCGCCATCTTGCACCGCTCGGAGCAGAACGGCCAGTAGCGCGCGTGCTGGGCGTCCGCCCGGTTTATCGGGCGTTTGCAGTATCGGCACTGTTCGGCCATGGGCCTCTCCTTCGGCCTAGTCCTTGCTCGCGCCCGGCTTGCCGTCCGCGCCTTTCTTCTTCCCCGCGTCCGATCCCTTCCCCGCGTCCGATCCCTTCCCCGCGTCCGATCCCTTCCCCGCGTCCGATCCCTTCCCCGCGCCGCTTTCTTTTCGGGCCGCTTCCTTGTAAGACGCGCTGCGGTAGTCCGTCGTGTAGAACCCGGACCCCTTGAACAGCACCGCCCCGCCCTTCCCGAGAAGCCGGCGCACCTTGCGCTTCTTGCACGCCGGGCACACGCGGATCGGGTCGGCCGTAATCGACTGAAATCGCTCGAACCGATGCCCGCACGCCCCGCACTCGTACTCGTAGGTCGGCATCCTCGTTCCCCTAGTCTTCCGCTCCCGGCGCGCCGGGATCGTCTTCGTCCGGCTCGCCTTCGCGTTCGCCCTTGCCTTCCGGCGCAGGCGATTCCTCGGCCATGCCGCTCGAGACGGACACGCGGCTCGGACGAAGCGTCTGGTCGTGCAGCCGGTACCCGGCCTGCATCTCGCCCGCCACATGTCCTTCCGGATGTTCCTCGCTCGGCAACTGGGCCACCGCTTCGTGATGCTCGGGGTCGAAGGGCTTGCCTTCCGCCTCGATCCGCTCGACGCCGTGCTTCCGCAGAGCCGCCAGCAACTGGTCGTGTACCATGCGGACGCCTTCAAGCAGGGACTCAAACTCCGGCTGCTCTTCGGCGTGCGCGAGGGCCCGCTCGAAGTTGTCGATGACCGGCAGGACGTCCAGCAGGAGGTCCCGCACCGCGAACCGCTTCACTTCCTCCAGCCGCCGCTCCATCCGCTTCTGGTAGTTCAGATAATCGGCGGTCGTCCGTTTCAGGCGTTCGAGGAATTCTTCGCACTCGCGCGTTTTCGCCGCCAGCGGATCCTCTCCGGCCGGCGGCTCCGGGTGCGCCTTCGGCTGCGCTTCGGGCTTCTCGGGTTCCCGCCCGTTCTCCGGCTCGCTATGTTTTTTCTTCCCGCTCATTGCTCCGTCCTAAAACTGGTTTCATAATCTGTTTTTGCGCGGCGGTTCTCCTGAACCGCCGCGCCACGGACCGAGAACGCCATTTTCTGCGCGGTGGGTGCGGAGACCCACCGCGCAAAAGAGTCAAGTAGCGCTGTAGGACTAACGTTTCGGCTTTTCCCCGTCTTTTTTGCCGCGGTCGTTTCCCTGCCGCAGGTACTTCGCCAGTCTTTCGAGGAAACTCTCGCGGTGCGGCAAAACGCCTTTCTCTTCCGTCTCCGCCAGTTCCCTGAGCAGTTCCTCCTGACGCCGCGACAGCCGCTTCGGCACCTCCACCACCACCTGCACGAGGATGTCGCCGCGGCCATACCCGTGCACGTCGGGCAGCCCCTTACCCGCCAGGCGAAACAGGTCGCCGCTCTGCGTCCCCGGCGCGATCAAAATCCGGTCCGGCCCGTCGAGCGTCGGCACCTCCAGGTCGGCTCCCAGCGCCGCCTGCGTGAAACTGATCGGCGCCTGGCACACGAGGTCCCGACCGTGCCGCTCAAACAGCGAGTGCGGCTCCAGGCGGACCTCCGCGTACAGGTCGCCGCGCGGCGCCCCGGGGTCCCCCGCGTCGCCCTGGCCCGCGTAGCGGATCCGCTGGCCGTCCTCTATCCCCGCGGGAACCTGAATCTCGATCGTCTGCTTCTTCGAGACGAACCCTCTGCCGCGGCACGCCTTGCACGGTTCCGCGACGACGGTCCCGCGCCCGCCGCACGCCGGGCAATCCGTCACCATGCGGAAGAACCCGCCGCCGTGCTGGACGCGCCCCGCCCCGCCGCACGTCTTGCACGTCCCGCGCCTGCCCGACGCCGACCCGCTACCCTTGCACACCTCGCAGGGTTCCTGGCGCCGGACGTCGAGCGTCTTCGCGACGCCCTTCGCCACGTCTTCGAGCGTGAGGTCAATCGCGCACCGGAGGCTCGCCCCCGCCCGGGGTCCCGACCGGGCGCGCCCCCCGCCGAACCCGCCGAAAAGATCGCCCAGCCCGAAGAGGTCCCCGAACATCGACAGAATGTCGTGAACGTCCACGTGCTGCCAGTCGTGGACGCCTGTCCCGCGCAGGCCCGCCTTGCCGAACTGGTCGTACCGCCGGCGCTTGTCCGGGTCGGAGAGGACCTCGTAGGCCTCGGCACATTGTTTGAAGCGGGCCTCGGCCTGGGCGTCGCCGGGGTTGCGATCCGGGTGGTACTTGATCGCGCACTGCCGGTAGCCGGTCTTGATCTCGTCGGCCGAGGCGCCGCGCGGGACCCCGAGAATGTCGTAATAACTTTCGTCCGTCGCCATCGGTTGCCCCGGCGGGGCCTTTTGAGGAAAATGGGGCGGCGGCACGCGCCACCGCCCCGGAACCTTCTCGCGCGGACGTGCCGCTCTCCAGAGTCTACGCCACCGCCTCCTCGGAGTCGAGTTCTTCTTCCTCGTCCTCCTTAAGTTCCGTCACCATCACGTCGGCCGTCAGCATCAGCGCCGCGATCGACGCCGCGTTCTGAAGCGCCGTCCGCGTCACCTTCACGGGGTCCACGACGCCCATCTTCACCATGTCGCCGTACTCGCCCGTCAGGGCGTTGAAGCCGTGCGTCTTGGGCATTTCGCGCGCTTCGGCCACGACGACGGAGCCGTCGCGGCCGGCGTTGCCGGCGATCTGGCGCATGGGTTCCTCGAGGGCCCGCACGACAATGTCCACGCCGAGTTTCTCATCGCCGTGCGCCTTCTCGCGCGCCGCCTCGACGGCCTGGATCGCCCGCAGGCACACCACGCCGCCGCCCGGAACGATGCCTTCCTCGACGGCCGCCCGGGTCGCGTGGAGGGCGTCCTCGATGCGTGCCTTCTTTTCCTTGACCTCGGTCTCGGTGGCCCCGCCGGCCCGGATGATCGCCACGCCGTGCGTCAACTTCGCCAGGCGCTCTTCGAGTTTTTCGCGGTCGTAGTCGCTGGTGGTGTCTTCGATCTGCCGGCGGATTTGGCCGATGCGGTCCTCAATCTCGCGCTTCTTGCCCCCGCCCTCGAC
>Ga0315288_10006847_pt1 | contig 14457 bp, 15 predicted proteins | sample YL17G11_20_MG_FD_203454 | JGI IMG/M metagenome (GOLD analysis project Ga0315288, IMG submission 203454) | Sediment microbial communities from Yellowstone Lake, YNP, Wyoming, USA - YL17G11_20 | ecosystem: Environmental > Aquatic > Freshwater > Lake > Sediment | place: USA: Wyoming | collected... | reverse complement strand
CACCAAGAATTTATTAATATCAATTTAATGCATCCTCACTCGACCAAAAAACATAATAGTACCAATCATTAACCCAACCAGCAGCCATTCTAAAAAATTCAACATTTTTTTAGAATAAATCTTTTCACCTTCTTTTAATTATTTGATTAAACCCTTTAATTCCTCTTCCCAGTGTTCAACTATATTTGCCGGAGCATAGACAAATATCATTATCAAATCTTCCTTATAATTATTCTTTAAAGTATGAAGCTGCCTGGAGGGAATATATACGGAAGTGCCTGCTTTGAGAAGTACAGTCTCGCCATTCACTGTCATATCGCCATTACCAGAAATAATTGTGTAAACTTCCTCATTTGTATGACTATGTTCAGGCACAGAACCGCCGGGATAAATAGTTGTATAACCCTGGACAAAGTTTTTTGCTGTCAGTTTAGAATTTGGACCAACAATAACTTTAGTGAGGCGTCCTGCAGGAAACTCTTTACCTTTAATATCATCTTTAAAATTAACTATTTGCATTAGACTTTCTCCTTTTAGAAATATTACTTTGCTGTCAAACAACTAACAAATTTATAACACTATCCCAATCTTGCCCCTTTATTTGCCGGTCCACCCAGTCGCTTGTAAAGCCCGAGTATTCCCTTGTACTCTTTTCCTTCTCTTGGGTTCATCGATTTTGTTCTTTTTTCAATGATGGTCTTATCAAGAACCTCAAGTTTTCTGCTAGGGACATCAATAATAATCTCATCTCCATCCTCTAAGAAAGCAAGTGGACCACCAACTGCAGCTTCAGGACTAATTTGACACACCCCAAAGCCCCTCGCAAAACCCGAAAAACGAGCATCAGTAATTACGGCAACATCTTTATCAAGTCCCATACCGCATATCGTCGCCTGAACAGCGTAAATATCAGGCATGCCGGGTCCTCCCTTCGGACCCTCATATCGAACAACCAGAACATCTTTTGGTTTTATTTCCCCAGCTCTCAATGCTGCAAGTGTCTCATTCTGACTGTTAAATACTCTAGCCGGCCCTCGATGGTTAAGATTATCACGATAACGGGCAGACTGTCTTAATATAGCGCCCCCGGGGGCTATGTTGCCATATAAAACAACAATACCTCCGTCCTTTGATAGAGGACTTTCCGAACTGAAAATAACCTCCCTATTAACATCAGTATCACTTTTGCCGTTGAGATTTTCTCCAACGGTTTTTCCGGTTACAGTTGGAATATCAAGATATAACTTCTCTTTTAGCTCATACATAAGCTGGGGCATTCCTCCTGATTTTTCAAAGTCTGTAACATGATATGGACCATTGGGTTTTACATTTAATAAACAAGGAGTTTTCTTACTGGTCTGATCGATAAAATCCAGGTTGATCCGCTCGCCTAAGTCTAGTTCTTCTGAAAGCGCCAGAATGTGTAAAATTGAATTTGTCGAGCCGCCAAGCGCCATCAACATTGTAATCATATTTTCCAGCGCTTTATCAGTCATGATATCGCGTGGAAGAATTCTATTATTAATTAATTCTACTATACGGTTTCCTGCTATTTTCGCTGTCCGCAGTATAACCGAAGAAGTTGCCGGTAATGTAGAGGAACCCGGAAGAGCCATACCAAGGGCCTCTGTCAAACACTGCATTGTATTAGCAGTTCCCATTAATGGGCAGGCTCCCCAAGTAGGGCAGGCTTTATCCTCCATTTTTTTAATTTCCGAAATACTAACTTTCCCTGCTGGATAAGCGCCCATCACCTTTTCGTCTAAGTCAGATAGGGAAAAATCGAGTCCATCAAGGCGTCCTGCCTCCATTACTCCCCCACAAACAAAAATTGATGGAATATTTAACCGAGCCGCAGCTAATAACATTCCAGGGACAATTTTGTCACAAGTTGTAATAAAAATGATCCCATCAAACATCTGGATATTAATTACCGTTTCTATATCAAATGCGACTAAATCTCTTGTCGGAAAATCATAGCGGATACCATCTAAACCCAGTGTCAAAGTGCCACACTGGCATATTGTATTAAACTCAACAGGCGTTACCCCACTCTGCCACATGCCTTCTTTTACCTTTTTAGATATTAGATCAAGTCCATAGTGACCTGGACAGACCTCTCCCCAGCTGTTCACTACAGCGACTAAAGGGCGAGAAAGATCTAAATCAGTGAACCCCATAGATTTATAGACTGCTCTTCTGTGCGCCCCTTCAGGACCGGTCATGTATTTTTTGGTAAAATAATCCATAGTTTGTTTCCTCCTAGTTCAAAAGATTTTACATATTTGTTTAGAAAATATTTTTGCTTATGGCTTCAAAATAATTTTTATCGGTTGTTCACTCCTTTTACTCTTAAGGGCCATCGCATCTCCAACATCCTCCAGCTTGAACCTATGAGTTATTAGCGGCTCAAGCCTTATTCTCCCATGGGAAACCAGAGAAATAGCTTTTTCAAAATCCCAACAATAGTTTGACGTACCTATCACGTTAATCCCTCTTACCATGGATTCTATGAGCTTTTTGGCGCTAAATTCATCTTCAAATATTCCAAAAATAACTGATGTTCCACCTTTGCTCACAACCGATAGCGCCTGATCAAAGGTTTTCGGCAACCCTACCGCCTCAAAAGAAACATTCACTCCTCGATTTTGAGTTCTTTTCATCACTTCTTGGATAGCGCCTTCATTGTTTCGTATGGGAACCGCTCCAAATTCTTCGGCTATGGCAAGGTTTCTATCCTCGAGACCCAGTACAAATATATCGGTTGCCCCTACAACATATGCTAACTGTGCTAGTATTAGCGCTATAGGACCGTCTCCAATAATACATACAGAATCGCATAACCGAATTCCCGATTTTATTATAGCATGGACCGAGCCGGCCAGAGGCTCCATTAATGCCCCTTCATCGAAGGAAACGCTTTCGGGTAAATGATGAATCCACTTCTCTTCAGCATAGTAATAATCCGCATAGCCGCTATAACCCGATCGATATTTTAACCTCAAGTTTTCGCAGTAGTCATATTGTCCTCTCCTACAGTAGTAACACTTATTACAAGTAATTAACGGTTCGACACATACCCTGTCTCCCATCTTCACTGTGGTTACTTCATCGCCTACCTCCTCCACCACACCGGATATTTCATGTCCTATTGTTGTTGGCAATGTTACGTAGGGATGTTTTCCAGAATAGGTATGCATATCGCTTCCACATATTCCAGAAGATTTAACCCGAATCAGCGCCTCATTATTGCCGGGCTTTCTCTTTTCAATATTATTTAATTCAATTACCCCAGGTGAAATAATTTCTGCTCTACGAAATGATTGCATCTTTCTCATTTTATAATTAATAACCTCCTTTCTATAACTATATTTTTTCAGCTAACTCATACGCACTGTGAAAGGCATATGTGCGGCAATCTTTTCCTTCACCTCCTCGCCATGTGCCAGACCACATTGATATGGTGTACGCTAAGGGTTAGTACTTTCAGTATAGTCATTTTAATCTCTTTATCATCCAATTATTTTCACGTCCATTTCTTTAATCTAAAAGTCTAAACTTCTCCCATGAAGTTATATACTGTTAAGAATATTACCCTATATAATTTTGTTTTTACACCACGTAATCACCTTTCATCGATCATCACAATTAGCGGATAAGATGAGGTGCCTTCTCCTGTACATAGGGTTTGAGGTACATAAGTGTATCTCCTATTTTTTCTACTGTCTGATCAATATCAGTAGTCGTCATAGGCGTAGAAATATTGAACAATCCACGATTACCAAAGAATACTCCTCTATTGAGCAGTTCCATATGGAACATTCTAGGAAGATCAGATGCCTGTTTTTTCCACATAACTACATCTATTGCATCAGTAACTGGTTTATTAGTCCAGTGTACATTGAGAAGTGAACCCGCCCTTGTTGCAAACCCGGAAATACCAGCAGTTTCAAATGCCTTGTTGATACCACATTGTAACCTTTCTCCAAGAGAATTAATATGTTCAATGGCAGTAGTGTCGAGAAGCTCCAATGCTGCAATACCCGCACTCATAATAACATTATGTCCGTTGAATGTCCCCGAATGCTGGTAACCAGATGGATTTGCCGGATCATACATGCTCATGATTTCCTTGCGTCCGCCAAAAGCCCCTATGGGGAAACAACCACCACCAATTATTTTACCCAATGCTGTAATATCAGGAATAACTCCAGTCATTTTCTGCATTCCCCCAATGGAAAGACGGAAGGTAGCAACTTCATCAAAAATTAAAAGAATGTCATACTGATCGGCAAGAGCACGAAGCCCCTTAAGGAAATCGATATTTGCTGGAATAATACCAGCCGAGTTCATTACCGTTTCAGTGATGATTGCAGAAACTTGCCCAGAATACTTTTTTAAGATTGCCTCCACACTTGCAAGATCATTAAAACGTGCAACCTTTACAGCATTAAGAACGCATGCAGGTACGCCACCAGCTTCAGTCTTCTCTTTGGGAAGCCATTCTCCACTTAAATCCGGTGAGATGTTAACCTCAACAAAATCATGTGAGCCATGGTAGCAACCATCCATTTTGATTATTATTTCCCGCTTTTTAAAAGCACGTGCAGCACGTATCGCCATCATGGTTGCTTCAGTACCGGAGTTGGTGAATCTTAGATAATCAATACTAGGAAGCCTTTGTGTAATCATATCTGCCAGCTTGTACTGATTCTCGCATGGAGCACCATACATAAAGTCATGAGAAATTGCCTTTTCAACTGCTTCCTGAATATGTGGATGGCGATGTCCATGAACAAGGGAAGTATAATTGTTTAAAAAGTCAATGTATGTATTGCCATCTACATCTTTTAGGCTACAGCCGCTACCCTCATCCATATAGGTAGGATATGGCAAATAGTAAGTCGCCGACCTGGTGTCCCCTCCGGGAAGCGATTTTTTAGCTTTTGCATCGTGAGCTTTCGATCCTGGTGTACGCTTCTCATACCTCTGCAATATTTCTTCTCTAACGTCCATACTTACAAAACCCTCCTTAAATTTTCTTTTCATTTTTTTCCTCCTCATATTTTTACCCAAAATCTGCGTCTGAAATATTTACGCAAATTTTTTGCTTTTCCTGTTTATTCTTCTTCTTGTGATTTTACGTATCTTTGGATTACTATCTTCGTTTATTTGTCCTGGCTTCAAGATGTGGTTACAAATTGATGCTCCAGAACCTCCTTATTTTCATTCTCTGTTTCAACAGAATCATGGGCAAAAGCCAAATTTTCTTCCACCCCCTTTTCGCCTCTGATTGATTCTGGTATTTTTACTTTAGCACTTTTCTGATTTAGTATCAAATTTTTTAAAAGATGTGCTTCTGCTGGCTTTCTAAAGCCATTCTGCTTTAATTTGTATCCCTGATGCATCCTTCGGTAGTTATAGTAGTTCGTAAAACTATCTAGGTAAATTTGAAGTTCTTCTATACTCTTATTATTGCTATTGCTTCTTTCTAAAGGCAACAGAATAGAATTCATCTAAGAGAGTTTTATTAAGCCTTCCTACATAACCATTGGTGAAAGGGATGTTTTACTTTGGTCGTGGTATGCTTTATCCCAAGCCTCTTACAGGTCTTCTAAAAATTCATGATTTGGTATCGCTTCTTCATGCCAGGTGGTATATTCTGTTCCACAGTCAGTAAGGATTCTCTCTATTTTTACCGAGGCAAATTTCTTACCAAGATGGTTCTCTACAAAATCAGTAGAGGCTTTGTTAGTTTTATTGTCATAAACTTTAGCCGCTCCAAAGTGAGGAAAAACAATCACAGGTAACTTGATGATAGATTCTACCTATCCCTTTTATGCAACCAATGTAGAAAGTATCTTGACTTACTAACTGACCTGGATAACTTACTTGTATATGATTTGTTTTTGATTTCTCTTTATCTCTGGCCATCTCATCTCTCGTAACTATTTCTCCTGATAATTTTCTTACCCATTCTAATCTATTTTTGGCTCTATTTAACCTTTTTCTTTTTAGAACATTGTAAATACCGCTATGTCCAACAAAGATACCGGTAGATTTTAATTCTGCCTCTGTTCTTTCTGGTCCATAAGCGGGATATTCCTTTACGAAATTTAGAATTTGCTTCTCTATTTCCTCCGGCACTTTATTGGGCATCTTGGGAACTGCTCTTATCTGGGACCTTAAACCTTCGTCTCCTACTCTTTCCCTTCTCTTTTCCACTTGTAGAACCATTTTCTACTCACGTGATGTTTTTTACAGAGAAGAACAATTGGGATCTCTTTCTTATCCGCTTCTTGAAATATCTTTAATCTCATCTGATAAATAAATTCTTTCTCGCTCATACCAGAACCCCTTTCTTTTTGTTGCTATTCTATCGGAGGCTCTGGCTGGTGTCAAAGAGAAGGAGTTATCTACACTATTAACAATTATCAACTCCCACTCTGAACTCCCCCTATTACTACGAATATTGTTACCATCACTTAAAGATATTACACTTTAATAGATCAAATACTCGAGGTTTATGCTATATTTGTTTCAGTTAAAAGCCCTAAATTATGTCCCTTCACCTCCTTTCATCTCTGCTAATTCATCAATCTACCAATTACTTGCCTTACCTTTTTTTTACCAAATTACAACATTCTTTATTTTTTAATAGACTGAGAGTGGCATAAATTTGAGCGGCAGATAAAGTACTAGTTGTGGGAAAAAAACAAGTAATATTACCACGATAGCCATCACCAGATAAAAAGGCAAAAATTCGCCTACAACCTCTGCAATAGTTATATGCCCTACAGCACAGGCGACAAATAAAACACCTCCTACAGGAGGAGTAACTAACCCAATCGCCAATGCAACATTTACAATTATTCCGTAAAGGATGGGACTTATTCCTAAGCTTAAAGCTACAGGTAAAAATATAGGAGTAGTAATTAATATCACTGGATCATTATCCATAACACATCCTATACCAAGCATAAAAGCAACTATCAACAATAAGAAAACAGTTGGATTAGTAGTCAGAGATAAAAATCCAGCTGCTATAAAACCAGTAACATGATGAAGGGCTAGTAACCAACCAAAAGGTGTTGTAGCACCTATTAATAATAGCGAGATAGACGAGGTTACCCCGGTTAATACCAAACAATTAAAAAGCTTTTTTATGGTTAATTCTCTAAAATATATACTTAATCCTAATGCGTAAAAAACTGCAACTACTGCCGCCTCCGTAGCAGTAAAGATTCCACTAAATATACCACCCAATATTATTAGGGGTAAAATAAGTACTGATATAGCCTTATAAGTATCTTTAATTATTTGAAGAAAAGGAACCCTGGGGTGACTTGGATAATTTCTAACCTTCCCTTTATAAATACATAAAAGTATCTGGGCAATGCCTATTAATATTCCGGGAATTATTCCTCCTAAAAATAGGGCACCCACAGAGGAATTAGAAACCCAAGCATAAATTATAAGAGGAATGCTAGGTGGAATAATTATTCCAATAGTCGAAGACGCCCCGGTCACTGCCACACTAAAAGGTCTATCATATCCTTCTTTAATCATAGCATTCATGATCATCGCACTAGCTCCGGCGGTATCGGCTATAGCAGAACCTGACATACCGGCAAATATCATAGAAACAACCACATTTACTATGGCCAAACCACTTTTTATAAAACCTATGGTTGAACTAACAAAAGATACCAATCTCTCTATAATGCTGGTGGATGTCATAATATTAGCTGCCAGCATAAAGAAAGGGACTGCTAATAAAGGAAAAGAATTAATACCTCCTATTAATTTTTGACCTATTAAGGAAATAGGAATAGGTATCCCGCCGAACCTTAAAATTATCCAAACGGTAGCAATCATGGAATAAATAATAGGGAAGTTTAAGACTAAAAAAATTCCAAAAATGACTAAAAATAAAAAAACTACACTCATCTATTTTCTACCGCCTTTTCTATATTTTTTTTAGATTACTTTTAATAAATAACAATATATCTTCCAAAGTATAACAGCAAGACAAAATACCTCCTACTAAAACTGCTGAATAAACATAAGACATGCGAAGATGTAAAGCAGGGCTTATTTGTCTAAAGGTCAGATTAGCTAAATAAACTCCATTTAAAACCATTACATCAAAAATTAATATAAAAAGAAATACATCTATAGCAAATTGTAAATTCTTTTGTACTTTTTGGGGAAATTTTTTAAAAACTATATCAATTGAAAAGTGCGATTTTCGCTTTATGCCGATTGCTGCTCCCAAAAGAACAACCCATACAAGTAGAAATCGAGATAATTCTTCTGACCAAGCCAGAGGATAATTGAATACATAACGAAAAAAAACCTGAAGTAAAACTACTACGGAGAGGACTGCTACTTGTAGTCCTAATATTACTTCAACAATATTAGAATTTTTTAATCCTCTTAAAAATTTTAACATTATTTCTATTATTATCATTTACAAATATCCCCTTCCTTTTTAATATTTATAAATTCTTTATAAAAAGATATCCCCTCTTTCTTAATAAAAAACACTCTTTCTTCAAAGGTCTTTTGTCCTATTCTCATTATATTTATTTTTTTTACTTCCTTACATTTATGGACTATGTGGTAGAGTTCTCTTTTTTAGAGAACTCTACCAATATTTAAAACATTGAAAGGGTGACAAAAATAGCAAAACCTAATTATTCTGTCGCCATTATAAAATCAAAAAATTCCCTTCCATACTCTTTGATAGTAGTCTCCCATAAAGGTGTAACCGCTTTCTTGAACTCTTCTTTATCAACTTCAGTAATGGTAACACCAAATTTCTCTACCGCTGCCCTCGCATCAGCGTTTGATTTTTCAAAAGCCATACGCCCTGCCTCTGTAAAGGCTGGTAAGGTGTCTAATAATATTTTCTTATCAGCATCGGAAAGTTTATTCCAGGTCTTAGTGCTAGCCAGTAATGAAGCTATGTTAATGGTATGAATGTCCATAGCATAATATTTAGTAGATTCATAATGTTTTTGGTCATAATAAGATACGAAGTCGTTTTCGGCTCCATCAATAACTCCGGTTTGCAAGGCGCCATATACCTCAGCGTAAGCCATAGGGGTAGCTTTTGCTCCACATAAGTTAACCATATTTATATACACATCATTTTCCTGAACTCTTATTTTTAAACCTGCCAGATCCTTTATACTATTTACTGGTTTTTTAGTATAGAAACATCTTCCTCCTCCTGGTAGCCAAGCAAGAGTAAGAAACCCTACCTTTTGTTGTTCAACATATGCATCTATTTTTGCCGATAATCCTCCATCAAGTATTCTATAGAGATGTGGTACATCCTTAAATATGTAAGGAAGATTTAATACATTAATCTTAGGTGTAAAACTACCTAAGGGTGCAATGTTAGTTGTACAAAAGTCTATAGTACCCATTTGCACACCCTCAATTAGCTCTCTTTCGCCTCCCAATTGTGCACTTGAATAAACTTCAAGCTTAATTTCACCATTACTCGCTTTGTCTATTGCATCTGCCCAGGCAGCAAAGGCTATATGGAAGGGATAATCCTCTGTGCCATCATCACCAGAACGAAGTACAAGTCTCGGTGCTGCTAAGATTGATAATGCTCCTAAAAACACTACCATTAAGCAAATTACGATCATAACCATTAATTTTTTAAAATTAATTTTTATCATTTATAAAATTCACTCCTTTTTTAATTATCATTTTTTACTTTATTAATCACTTTTTTCATAAAACTATTTTAGCAAAATTATCGTCATGTTACCCCTTCTTTTTGGTGCTCTTTAAATTCACATTCACTAAAATTCTTTTCCTACATAGTCCATAAATGTAAAGAAATAACTCAATATCAATATTATAAAATAGAGTAAATCTTTGAAAAGGACTTTATTTTAAATAATAATTTTATTTATTTTATCATACACCTCCCCGCATTTATTGTTTTTGTGATAATCAACAAATATTACCTTCGTATTCCCCGAATAATTCTCCAATCTTCCAATAACTACCTACTATACTCGGCAAGTGGCATTTGGAATTTATATTTGAGAGAGAGCTCCAGCAAACTTAACTCTCAATTCACGCTAACCATTAGACCTCTTTAGTAATTTCGATTTATTTATTTTCTTCTTCAGGTTTTACCTTAACCTATTTAATTTTAGTAACAATCCTATCTTTGAACCCTGCCTGATGCTGCTCCTCCGGCTAAGCTATTTACCTCTTCTATTGAAAGTAAAGGTAAATCACCAGGGATAGAGTGCATAAGGCAAGATGCTGCTACCGCAAACTCAAGGGCTTCTTTATCACTTTCCAAATTATTAAAACCATAAATTAAACCTGCGGCAAAGGTATCTCCTCCTCCTACCCTATCTACGATATTATGAATTTCATACTTCTTAGAAACAAGAAATTCTTTACGATTATTAAGTACTGCTGACCATCCGTTATAATCTGCAGAATGGCTTTCCCTTAAGGTGATAGCAATTTTCTGGAGATGGGGATATAAACTAAGCACTTTATCAGTTAATTCTTGATATTGTGGTATTTGAAGTTTCCCTGACTCTACATCTATCTCCACTTTAACCCCCAGAGATTTTTGACAATCCTCCTCATTTCCCAAGGCAATATCCACATATTTAACTAGCTCAGTCATTACTTCGGGGGCAGATTTTCCATATTTCCATAAATTTTTTCTAAAGTTAAGATCACATATAATAGTGATGCCTTTTTCTCTCGCTTTTTTTACTGCTTCTAAGGAAAGCTCTGAGGCCGAAAGAGAAATTGCCGGAGTAATTCCCGTAATATGAAACCAACTTGCCCCATTAAATACCTTATCCCAATCAATGTCACCAGGTCTTGCTTCGGCAATAGCTGAATACGAACGATCATAGATAACCAGAGAGGGTCTTTGATTAGCCCCATTCTCTAAAAAATAGATACCCAACCGATTTCCTTTTCTTACTATAAGTGAAGTATCTACACCCTGCCTTTTTAGTTCTCTAACACAAGCATCTCCAATTGCATTTTTAGGAATTACCGAAACATAGGCTACCTCCAAACCAAATCGGGCCAGTCCAACGGCTACATTTGCCTCCCCCCCTCCAAAGGTAGCTTCTAAAAGAGGGCTCTGAAAAAATCTCTCCCCATTGGGTGGTTTAAGTCTCAACATTATTTCACCAAAAGTAATGTATTTTTTCATTGCCTCCTCCATTTTAAAAACTATTTTTGTAAAAGATGAATAACAAATCCGGATATCTCTTGGTCAATATAAACTGCCTTAAGTTTACCCTTATCTTCTTTCGCAGTTTCGGGAAGAATTGAAATTCCTTTTGTTTTTAAGTAAGCTATTGCCCTATGAATATCATTAGTGGCTATAGCAATATGACCATGTTTTCCTAAATATTGATTTTTCATAACCTCAAATCCGGACCCAGCAAAAACAGAACTCGCTCCTTCTTTAATGGGAAAATAAAAAAGGCTTGAAAGAAGGCTTGCAGAATTTAAGGCTTTATCCTCATTTTCCTCATTTATCCCCAGGTGGAAAAATTCAAAACCTAACATGGTAGAAACTGCTTCCTGGGTAAGTCTGGTAATCTCACTAAAATTACCCGAAGAAATAAGGTTATCCTTTACCATCCAACTACCCCCACAGGCATGTACTTTTTTGTTAGATAAGTAAGAAGTTAAGTTATTCAGATTAATCCCTCCGGTGGGAATAAATTTTATCCCAGTATAAGGTGCTGACATAGCTTCGAGAAGTGGTAATCCCCCTGATGCTTCAGCAGGAAAAAATTTTACTACCTCAATTTCTCTCTCCAGAGCCATCTCAATCTGGGTGGGGTTATTGATACCAGGAGTTACCGGAATGCTGTTTTTTATACAATAATCCACTACTTTTGGGTTAAAACCTGGTGAAACAATAAATTTAGCACCGGCAGAAACTGCCTTTTTTACCTGTTCAATGGTTAATACGGTCCCTGCTCCCACTAAAAGTTGGGGAAGTTCTTTAGTTAAGATTTTAATTGACTCCTCTGCAGCAGAAGTTCTGAAGGTAATCTCAGCAATGGGAAGATTGCCATCCATAAGTGCCTTACCCAGGGGAAGAGCATCTTCGGCTTTTTCAATTTTTACCACCGGAACAATCCCCAGCTCACCGATTCTCTCAAGAATTTTATTCAACTAAATGTCCCCCTTTTGTAATTTATCATCATATCCTAATCTTTTTGATATTTTTGTACTTGTCTCGATAAGAGCTACTTTTAGATTATTTTGTACCTTTTCATCTATCCTAAAAGCAGGGCTGGAGATACTAATGGAAGCTATTACCTTTCCTTGATAATTTCTGATGGGGGCAGCTATACAGCGGACATCTTTCTCGTTTTCCTCTTGATCTAAGGCAAAACCCTGTTTTTGTATTTTACTAAGTTCCTTTTCTAATTTATCTCTATCAGTTATGGTATTATCAGTAAGACGAGGAAGTTCTTTCTGCTCCAAAATCTTTTTTCTTTCTTCCTCAGGTAGAAAGGCTAACAACACCTTCCCTAAAGCGGTACAATGAAGAGGGGCTCTTTTACCCACATAAGAGCACATCCTTATGGTTTGAGAAGATTCCACTTTAGCTAAGTAAAGAACATCTCCCTCCTCTAAAACTCCTAAATGAGCAGTTTCATTACATTGATTTACTAATTCTTTTAGATAAGGAGTTGCCTCTCTTACCAGATCTATTTGCTGAAGTTTGGCCGTGCCTAATTCTAATACCTTTAGACCTAGCTGGTATTTCTGATTATCGGGTTCTTGCTCCACATATCCCCAATGTTTCAAGGTATCTAATATACGATGGGTAGTGCTGGGATAGAGTCCTAATTTTTTACTGATCTCAGTCATATTCATAGCGGAACCTTGTTGAAGTAAAACTTCGAGAATGGAGAAGGTTTTATTTAGAACTTTTATGGGGTAATTAGGTTTTGTTTCTTTCATCTTGTTTTCCTTATCCTTTTTCTGTATTATAGAAATTAATTCTATATTTTATTTATATTATACACGATGAATTTTAATTTTGTCAACTTTTTGTATAAAACTTTTTCCTTATTTTCTAAAAAATTATTTTTATGGTAAAAGATGAATTAATTAATACTCAATTTATTTAATGTTTCAGCAGTAATTCGAGCGGCAGTATCCGGGTCAGGCAAAGGGAGTATCTCTGCGGAGACATAACCCTGGTAATCTATCTTTTTTAAAGTTTCTATTACTTTTTTAAAATCAAGATGGCCACAACCTGGGGCCCAGCGGTTACTATCGGCAAAATGGACATGGGTAATATAATCCTTGGCTTGAATAATGCTATCGTAAATAGATACCTCTTCAATGTTCATATGAAAAGTGTCAATTAGTAATCCTAAATTATTTACTCCTACCCTTTTGATAAATTCAATCCCCTCAGAAATAGTGTTAATAAAATTGCTTTCATATCTATTGACCGGCTCTAAGGTGAGCTTTATATTATGTTCTTTTGCCCGTTCAGCACATTTCCTCAAGCAACTGATAGTCCATTCTTCAGCTTCTGTCTGGCTTATACTTTCGTCAACTTTACCTCTTATTAAGCCAATAATCACTTGAGCTTTGAAATAGGAAGCAAATATTATCTGATCATTTATTCTTTCCACTGCGATCTTTCTAACCATTTCATCGGGATCGGAAAAGCTTAAACCTTCTTCTCCGTAAGCTTGCCCGGTACCTATAGCCGGAACTTCTAACTTGCACTCCTTCAACAAATTAATAATTTTTTCTACTTCCAGATTCTTGGGGTCTCTAACTGCTAACTCTACTCCATCAAAACCAAGGTCAGCTACTTTCTTTATACTCTTTTCAAAATCTTCTTTAAAAGCCAAAGCTGAAAATTTGGTAGGTTGAGTGGAAACTACTATACTTTTTTTCATTAATCAATGCTCCTGTTATAATTAAAATTAATATCATACAAGGGGTCAAATTTATTCAATCCGCTATTATTCGGATTATTCCCCCTCACCCTAACCCTCTCCCTCCAAGGGAGAGGGGATGATACATAGACAGACAGGTCTGACCTCGTGAAAACGGGGAAGGACTATCCTATGGTTTACTTATCTCGGGCAGACACGAGGTCTGCCCCTACATATTATACTTATATGTTACTATTTTCTACGAATTTATTCTGTCTCCTGGCTTCTTTTTCTATTTTCTTAACCAAGTAACCGGGTAACTAACTAACCAACTAACTACTTGCTAAACGCTCTACGCTACCCGATATAGGCTAACTTTTGAGATTGCCACGCTCCCTACGGTCACTCCATTAGACTATTAATTAAGAATATATTAAGATAAATTAAAGTTTATTAAATTAAACCAGGTACCGAATAAAGAAGGCTGAATAAGTCTATGAACACTCAAAAGAAAAAC
>Ga0315288_10006846_pt1 | contig 14457 bp, 29 predicted proteins | sample YL17G11_20_MG_FD_203454 | JGI IMG/M metagenome (GOLD analysis project Ga0315288, IMG submission 203454) | Sediment microbial communities from Yellowstone Lake, YNP, Wyoming, USA - YL17G11_20 | ecosystem: Environmental > Aquatic > Freshwater > Lake > Sediment | place: USA: Wyoming | collected... | reverse complement strand
TGCCTCTTTAGCTGTTGCCAAATTTAAAGCTTGCTGCAAAGTAATTTGTTGGTCTTGCTTTGCCTCTTTAGCTGTTGCCAAATTTAAAGCTTGCTGCAAAGTAATTTGTTGGTCTTGCTTTGCCTCTTTAGCTGTTGCGAAATTTAAAGCTTGCTGCAAAGTAATTTGTTGGTCTTGCTTTGCCTCTTTAGCTGTTGCCAAATTTAAAGCTTGCTGCAAAGTAATTTGTTGGTCTTGCTTTGCCTCTGTTGCTGTTCCGTTACTGGCTCCGCTTGTTATTTTTGAATACTGCGTTCTTTTAATCATTTGGCAAAGTAGCTATAAAATTATTAAAATCTTTTATTTGGTTTATTTGTTTCGTTGTAAGTTTATTTAAAATAATGTTTTTTGATTTTGAGGGCATACCGTCAATAAATGTAACTAAAGAAACGGCTAAAATATCTTTGTTTTCTGCTGTGTTTATGTATGTTTGTGTTGTTATCATATTACATTAGCGTTAATTATGTTTAAACTTCCCGGTATTATATCTGTAATTAATGAATTATAACCTTTATTAGTAACGTGTTTATATATTCGTATGTTTTGGGCTGCCGGGCTGCTTATTGAATAAGTCGAACCGGCGCCGGCAATTGTTATTAAATCGTTAATTATAAGCGTTCCGGCTTGCTGTTCTATTGGTGACAATAAAGTTATTGCCTCGTTTTCAATTTTTCCGCTTATATCAATTGTTCCCCCTACGTTTAATACTCCATAACTGCTTTGGTCATTTTTAAAATTTCCATTTATTACCATTTTTCCATTTGTGGTTATGTTTCCAGTTCTAAATAAATTAGACAATCTAACTTTATTATAACCGGGTGAATTTATATACAAATTACAAACATTAGCGCCATTATTCCATAATAAACCAATACTTGACAAAAAACCGGCGCTATCTGTCGTTTGTGCGCTGCTAAATCTTGTATTCATTACAATTTCGCCGCTGCCATTATTAACAAATCCGGCTCCGGTGCCGTTAAAAGCCGTTACAAATGGCATATCATAAACAATTGTTTCGCTTACGTTGTATATTATTTTTGAGGTGTTATTATTTGTATTACCTAATAAGGCAGCGATAAAACTATATCTTAAAATCTGTGCGTTTAATTGAATAAATCCGTTTGCGTCTAATATTTGAACTCCAATAACTCCGTTAAATCTGCAATCAATTTCGTAACAATCGCAATAAATTTTGCCGCCAGTAATACATAAAATCGCCATTCCTAAAAAATTGGTGTCTTTTATTATTTTATAACATTGTACGTTAATTGTTGTGTTATTTATAGCAACAATTACTGCGCTGTTTACAACTGAACTCCTAAGTGTTCCGTTTCCAAAAATATTAAGAGTTACGCCGTTACTTTGTGCGAATACATTGTTATTTATTGTATTTTGAACAATTGCCCCGGTTTCCAAAAAATAACTGCAAATAGAGTTGTTTATTGTTTTTTGTGTGTATGTTCCTTTTCTTATATAAATCATATCACCACTTGCGGCGTATGCTTTGGCTGTTAATATATTTTGAAAGGGGAAATAAGAATTATATACGCCGTTATCAATTGCGGTTGTATCGTTGCCGTTTAAACTATCAACAAAAATAGTTTTATTAATTAATAATGTGTCTATGCTAAGTTGAGCGGCAAAAAGTGGGTCAATAGTTACATTTAACGGCTTAACTGCTGTTATTGTACTTATGCCGGTGCTGCCGCTGTTTGGCTTTTTATATGTTTGTCTTTCTAACATATTGGTTTAATAGGGCGTCTAATAATCATTTTACTAAATCGGTAAATTTTTTTATTACTTGAACGCTTGGCGCCGTACCTAATCCACTAAATTGAATTTTAAAAGTGCTTTTTATTGTTTCGTATGGCTCGTTATTAAAATCTATGCTTGTACCTTGGTCTAATTTAATACCTTGGTTTATTATTACATCTTCATCGCCGTAATTTTCAAAAGTAATTGAACTTGCCCCGGTTGGGTCAAAAGCTTGTTGGTTGTCGTTAATTGTTAAATCTTCGTATCTTACGTTATATTTCATAATTAAGCTTTTAAAGTTGTTTTAATTTCGTCTATCATTTTACCTAATTTAGCGGTATAGTTTATATCTGTCGCATAGCCGCCTTTTTTTATTTCTGCTGCAAACAATTTAGGGTCTGTATAATTGAAAGCCGCTTTATATCTGTCTAATAATAAAATTTTAATATAGGCGTTTAATCCAGTTTCTACATCGGGGTATTTAGCGAATTTTTGCTGTACCCTTATGCTTGTTTTTCCGTTTGGCAATAACTTATCTTTTGTTTTATCTCTGTTTGGAAATTTTGCCGGGTCTTTAACGTGTTCAGTTGTCCATAATAAATTGAACGGCTGCCCCTCTTTTGCTTTTACGCCTCCAAAATTATTACCGGGTGTATGTTTACCAAAACCGGTTTCAATTGCTGTCTGTGCTAATAAAAACAAATAAGGTATTTTATACGTTTGTTCTATCTCTTTTGCAAAAGGTAAAATTTTTTTTAAATAATCTGCTTTATCTTTAAACATATTTTTATTTTCTTTTTGTTCTTCTTCTTCTTCTTTTTTTCTTTTATATAACATTAATAAAAAAAAAGCTATTGAAATTGAACCAATTATTAAAATATTTTTTGTTTTTTTATTCATTACAAAAGAGGGAATTTTTTTACAATATTTACAACTTGCGTAAATTCGCTGTCGCTTAATCTTGATTGTATTTCTCGCCCTAAATCTACTTTGTAAATCAAAGAGTATCTATAACAAACTTGGCTTAATTGCACTTGATTTTTTAATAATCTTAATGTTCCATAAATTTGCTCCTCGTTATCATTATACCAATTAAAAGCGTCAAAAATTTGTTTTGCCACTTTATCCGCTCCGGCTGTTGTTATATATGTGGTTTTTTTCTTTGCGTCGCTTACTTCTTGAAAGTAAAGAGGGTTCCAACCTTTAAAATTTTCTATGTTATCGGCTGCCTCTTTGTCGTCTTTACTTGATTTTAAGCCTAAAAATTCAAATAAAGGCTTTACAATAACAAAGTATCCTACTGCAACCAATCCAACTTTGAATAAAACATTTTGGTCTATTTTAGTTTTTGCCATTATTGTATATTTTCAAAGTTTCCAATACGTTCTAAATTTTGCCCTCTGCGTGTTACCATTGTTTTAATTGGCTTTGCAGTAAAAGCTTGTTTTAAATTAATTTTACCGGGCTGTAAATTTGCTGCTTTTTTATTTGGTAATATAAATTCTTCATTTGCGGCTTGTTTTTTTTTATACATCATATAACCAAAAATTGCCGCCGCTCCCACTAATAAAAGTTTTTTGTTGTTGTTTTTCTTTGCCATTATTTCCGTTTATTTAAAGATTTTTGTAATTTATTAATTGCTAACATTAAAACATAAGGGGGTAACCCATTTATATAATTGCCGCCTTTTCCTCCGTATTTTTTAGCGCCGTATTTTTTTTTAATTTCGTCTATTGACATTTTTCCACGCCCGGCGCTTTCAACTCCTTTATATACCCAATAAGGTACATTGTCTTTTTTAAAGAAAATAAACTTTAACGCTTTTAATTCCTCTTTTATTGAATATGTATTACTTCCGCTTATCCATATCCATTTACCAATTAATTCAATATTAATATTTGGTATATTAATAATGCTATCAATAACAGCCCTTAAATTTTCGTCTATTACTTCCTCGTTTTGTTTTTCTTCGTCGCTTAAATTAGAATTTTTTAATGTTGATTTTAAAAGCTTTTCATATTCATTTTGTAAAGCTTGAAATTCTGCTGTGCTGCCTCCTTTGTCCGGGTGGTAAATTTTAGCAAGCCTAAAATATTCTTTTTTTAACTCGTCTAAAGTTTTTATTGTTGTATCGTCAAAAAAGCCTAAAATTCCTTTAATGGGGTTTTTATTAGCGTTTAAAAAATAAATTCCGGCGTATGCTGCAACTAAAATATATATATCTTTTATTCCTTTCATTACATCATTTTTAACATTGGTATAAATTTTTTGTACTGGTCGGGCTTTGCCTCTGCAAAATCTGCTAACATTTCTAAATTATCAACAAAGTCCTTATCTATTTTTAAAAGTCTATTAATAGACTTTGTAATTTTCTGTTTTTGGTTTGGTGTTTCTTCTTCTGTTCCGGCAATACCGGGGGCAACCATTGGCGCCGCTGCTGCTGCTGTTCCCATAAATTGAGGTAATAATGCTTGTATTAATGGGGCGTATTTTTCGAGTGGGTCGGTTGCTTTTAATCCCTCTATTTTTTCCTCCAGTTGTCTGTGTTTTTCGTCTGAAATTTTTTGATGCTCTAATAACATTATTTTGTTTTGTAGTTCAAAATTTTGTTTTAATAAGCTTTTATAATCTTCGTTTAATCCTCCAATTTGAGGCGTTTGCAAATTATTGTTAGGTATTCTAACTTTCATAATATAATTACCTCCTTTAATGGCGCCGCCGGTTCCTTTTTCCTTAAAACTTTTTTCGCTTAATTGTATGGTAATTATGCCCGGCTCTAAATTTTTTAAATAGTCGTTTAATTCGTTGTAAGCCTCTGCCGGTGTTATTTCTTCATCATCTTGTATATAACTAAAGTTTTTGCCGGTTACATCGGAAATTCTAAAAAAACTTATATTTTTTTGCTGCATAGTTTGTAAAACTTGCCCCGTTGTTGTTGTTACCATTAGTCTAAAGTTTTTAAAATAAAATTAAATAAAATTCCCCTTTGTGTTGCCGGAAAAAAAGAATAAGGCGTTTGGTTAAATTGTATATAACATTTTTTTAAATCAATGTTATTATTAAAATGTGTAAATAATTTACCTTTGTTTCTACTGCTTATAAAACTATGGGGTACCAAATTTTTGTGTAATTCTTCCCCCTTGTAGTTTACTAAAGTTATAAAAAAAGGGCTTGCCTTTGTACCTCCAATTAAATTAAAACCTAACAATTGATTGTAATATCTAAAATTAGTTGATACATCAATAGTTCTATCCGGTATTTGAATACCTTTTAAAATTGCGCCGCTTATTCTTGGGTCTTGTTTAAAATAAATTTTTTCTCCCGGTTGTGCGGTTGTTGGTATTTGCAGTAATTGGCTTTGTACAATAATCATTTTATATAGCTTTTTCTGTGTAATAAAAAGTAAAAAATACGCTTTCGTTTATGGTTAAATTGGTATTATCTCCAATATAAACTCCGCTTTTATTAATGTTTACTTTGTAGTTTTTAAATTCTCTAATTAACCCGGCGTTATCTGCTGCAATTAGTGTAAAATATGGTATATTTTCATATTTTACTAAATTGTCCTCAACTAAATTAACTAAGATACCATTTTTTGCGGCGTCTTGAATTACTGGCGTTTGTGTTGGTGTTTTTGCCACTTCTGCAAAAGTGAAAGCCTCAATACCTTGTACAAACATTCCTTTTAATTGTGGCACGTCTTGAAATTGAAAACTTGTCCCGTTGTTAATACTTGTTAGCTTTAATTCTACGCTAATACTTCTTAAAAATCTTGCCATTTTGTTTTTGGTTTGTGAATTACAAGCGCCGGTTTAATACTAAATCAATAGTATTAACCGGCGCTCTGCAATTCCGTTTTTTTTATCGTTGTGCTGTCGAACTTCCGTTTTGAATTAACAAGCCACGCAATGTTAAAACTACAAAATTATCACTTGCGGTACCGGCTAAGTTTGCACTTACTGGTAACTCAATTCTAAATCTGTTTTTTGCGTTTCCTCTTACTTCAATTTGTGGCGTAACTGGGTAATAACCATAAGTTGCGCTATCGAAATTATCCGCTTGGTAAGCGTCTGCCGCTGCTCCGTTTGAATTTAAAAATACGCCCTTTTGCGCTGTTCCTACTCTATAATGGCGGTTAATATCCCAACTATCGAGAATAGTATCTCCATTAATTTGCAGGTTTAAAAGTGCGTTGTAAATTGTTTGTAAAGCGTCTGCTTCTCCTACTCCGGTAAAAACTTGCGGATTAGGGAAAAAGCTTTCTGCTTGGTTTGCTACGCTTTCACCACTTGGGCGCTTTACTAAACTTATTTTTAATTCTGTAATTAAAAAATTATCCACAATTGAAAGACGCTTTTCTGTTGGGTCAACAGTTGACGCTCCCGGCGCTAATTCATTAACTAATAAACCAAACTCAATACTTGACAAAGTTGCTAAAATAGCGCTTTGCAGTCTTAAAAATGATTGTGTAATAACAATACCCTTTGCATTTGGGTAACGACGCTTGTAAATTTCTTTTGTAGATGTATAAATATCTCTACTTCTTAATCCGGTTGATTTCATTTTGTTTTGTTTTTGTTTTTCGATTTTTTTTTAATTACATTTCATCTTCTTCCATTTCGTCGGCTCCATTTACTGGGCTTTCATCTTCTAAGCCCTCTAAGCCCTCCAAAGTATCAATTTCGTCTAAATCCATAATTGGATTTGTCATTGAACCAATACCAAAAGACTGACCTAAATTAACCGCTCCGGCTGCTACTAATCCGGCGCCTAAATCGCCCATAATTCCTTTACGACCAATTAATAAAAAGCCTGCAACCATTGGAATAGCTGCTTTAATTTTTTCATTTTGAATAGGTACAAATTTTCCAATCATACCGCCTCCGATTGCTCCGGCGCTAATTGCTGCTACTTGCATAATTTTACCGGTTGTTTTTGTTTTTGCCATTTTGTTTTTGTTGTTTATTTCGATTTTATTTTTTTTCTCGCTGCTGTTAAAGCTTTTTTATATGCTTTTTTTGCTCGCATTTCAACCTTTTTTAAAGCTGCTTTTGCTGCTTTATAACTTTTATTACTTGCGGCAATACTAAAAATATTTTTAGTGCGGCGTTTTACCGGTCTTTTTTTAGCTGCTCGCTTTTTTACTGCTCTTTTCTTTGCCATTTGGTTTTTATTTATTTGTTTATTTTTTACCTTTTTTCATAAATAATAATAAAGCAACTGCGGCGCCTCCAATCATTAAAATTTTTGGGTCTATACCTAAGCCGCCGCCGCTGCTATCTTCGGCGTCTGCTGCTGCTTTTGTCTCTGCTGCGTTTGTTCCCTCGTTTGCTAAATTATTGTTTGCCTCTATTTCGAGCGTTTCAAGGTCGCCGCCCTCTGACATTTCCGGCGTTTTTTTCATTTTTTTCATTAAATCAACAAACAAAACAATAATAGGCGCCGCCGCTGCTGCTGCCGTTGATACTGCTGCCGCTGTTACGGCTCCGATTTCCTCAACTTCATATCCTCCAATACTTTTACGGCTTGCGCCTTTTGCAATATGTTTTTTTAATTGCTCCGGGTCGCCTCCAATTTTTGACCAAATATTTAATACTTTAGTACTATCTTGTTTTAAAGCGGCTTGTAATTTTGACGCTAAACCTTTTATATTAGTTTCTAATAAACCTAAAAAAGCCGCTCTTGCCGGGGCAAAGCCTACTTTTTTTCCTCCTTTAATAGTTTTTTTTACTAATCCTTTTAATTTATCTTTTAATTTTTTTGGGGCGCTTGTTTGCGCTTGCTTTTGTGGTGTTACTGCTGACTTAACGGCTCCCGTTGCTTTTTTTATAGCTGCTTTTATTCTGCCTCTGCCGTTAATTGTTTCAAAATCATTTAATCCGGCTAATGTGTACACTTTCATTTTATAATCTATTTTATGTTTATATTCCTTTTGTTTATTAAACCATTTATAAACGGCGTCTATTATAATAATTTCTTTGTTATATTCCATAATACAATAAACGTGTGTAGGTATATTGTTATGGTTATAACTTGCATATCTTAAATAAATATTTGAATTTGGGTAGATATTTTTTAAGCAAGCTGCCGTAAATAAACTAAAAGATTTACAATCACCACTTTTATCTTTTAAAAATTTCTTTGGTTGCTTTATAAATTGGTACCCCTCCGGGTCTTTTTTATAAAAAATTTCGTTTTTTAAAAAGTTAAAAATATTTTCGCAAGTTTTTAAAGGTGTTGAGCCTTTAAAATTATCTGCTATTATTTTAGTTTGCTTTACTGCGTCAATGAACGAACTATTTAGGGCGTTTATAATATCGGCGTTTATGGCGCTAATATTATTTAACTTTTTTGTGCCGTATGGCTGCCCTATACTATTAAAAACGTGTTGCAATTATTTTAATTTAAAAGGTATATTTTCGTTAATATCAATACTCCCTCCGGTTATAAAAATTTTACCTTTTATGCTAATAATAGGCGCTTTGTTATCTGTTAAAAAATCTGTTATTGTTGTTCCTAAACTGGCTAAAAATTGCCCGGTTGGTATTTGTAAAGGTATTACAACTGAATTTAAAGCAAGCGGTAAAATATTTATTTCGCCGTTTGCGTCTGTTCTTCCTATTAATTTATCTTTTAAATAGTATTGTAAATAAATACGCTTTATTGTTGCGCTGTTGTTGCTGTCGTTTTGTATTCCTAACTTAACTCTTGCGCCTAAACTGGTAAGGCTTGTTTTTTGTTTGTCAATTTCAGCGCCTAAAATTGAAAAGCTTAAATTAGTAACTAAAGTTTTTGCACTTTTGAAAATTAAATATGCAAGCCCTCCAAATAATAAAATAGGTAATACATTCTTCATTTTGCAAGTTTAATACAAAAAAATAAATGTTTTTGCTTTACTGCGCTTTAGTGTTTTATATTATTCGATATTTTCCGGGTTTCCGTAATGCTCAAAAAAAATCTTTAATTGTTTTGGGGTCAAAATTCGGTTATTTTTATTTTGTTGGATTAAATCTATATTTTTAATCCATTTTCTCAAAGTTCCGGCGTTAATATTGAATAAAACGCATAATTCTTTCTTTGTTTTTGTCGCTTTTTTTTCGGTCATAAAATCGGTATTTATTCGGTATTTATTCGGTGTATTGTTTTATATTAAAAAGCGTCTAATAATCATCATAATAATATACATCAATATATTTTTTTAATAAAGCTTTATAAAAAGCCCGGTAAAATTTTACTTTTATTTTTAATATTATTCTTTTCATTTTTTAAAGATAAAAAAAAAATAAAAAATATCAATCTAGTTTTGTTTCCTTTTTATCTTGTTAAGTAGTGAAGTAAAAATAATTATTTGATTATCAATTGATTATTAAAAAAAAACGTGTTAAAATTTCACTACTTAACATTTTGTCTATCTCGTTAAGTTAAAAATATAACATTTCATCACTATTTATCACTACTAATTTAAATAAATATATTTTGTTTTAAAACTATTGTATTTATTGACTTTTACTCTATTTCACTACTTATCACTACTTAAAACCAAAAATATAGAATAAGTAATTAAATTATTAAAAATTTTGGGCAAAAAAAAAAGCCTTTCGGCTCTTTTTAATTTTTTGGGTGTTGTAAGTAGTTAAATTAAATTTTGTGTTTCTATTTCTCTATTCTCAAAACTTTTCTCTATTATTTTATATACCCATTGAACACGACCTTCGATTGTTCTCTGTGTTTTTTCATATTTTAATTTTGTTAGTGCTTCGCCTAATTTCCTTTTGTTTAAACGTTGTTTTGTTTTTTGCTCTAAATCTACTAAAATCATACTATTTGATAAATACTTTACAATTTCAGTATTTACAAAAGTTGTATTATTTTTATCTAACTGGTTTCTATAATAGTATTGTATTAATTCTTCTTCAATAGAAACCATACTAAATTCAACGTTTCGTTTATTTAAATATTCGGTTTCTTCCGGATTAAACCAATAAATAAAGCCACTTTTAAATAAATGTAAAGCTTGCGCCCAAAGTCCGTTAATATTTAATTTTTGCGCTTTTTCTATGTATATGGTTTCAACTTCAAAAGGTAAAAAACGGCGGCTCCCGGTTGGGTCGCTTAAAAAATCGTTTCCATTTACGCTTGCCATAAAACTACATAAATGGGGGTATTCTGTAATTATTGGGTCGTATGGTCTGCGATATTTTACGTTATTAATTGTAATTAAATTTTTTAATTCGTTTTCGTCTTTTTTGTGTAGTTGTTTTAGTTGGTCGTCGATATTTACAAACATATACTCTGCTATATATGTTAAACAATCTTTACTTTCTAAATTTAATTTCCCGGTATAATTATATGCGCTTAAATCTTTTGGGCATAAATTTTCTAACCATGTTGTCTTAAATTTTCCTTGCTCACCGGTTAAAACTAACATTGTATGGTTTGCACATTTTTCGTCTATATGAATATTTGCCACAACTGCAACCAACCATTTTTTTAAGTATAATTTCCAATCATTTGAATTTTTACACTTTATTGTATTACAAAGTTCGTTTATATAGTCGGGGTCTATTCCCTCAATCCACTCAGGTATATTTTTAAAATATTCTTTAACTGGATTAATTGCCGGGGCAAAACTACTCTGTAAAATATCCATTAAACCATCTTTTGATATATTTAGATTAAAAGCGTCTAAATCTCGTTTAATACTTAATAGCTTGTATTTGTCAATAGGGCGCCAAACTTCGGCGCTGTCTATTGGTTTAAATTCCGGCTTTTGTTTTATGGTATTATATCGAAATAAATAAACCCGGTTTAAATAGTTTTCTATTTCTTGCTGCTTTGTTTTTTTTGCTGCCGGTGGCGTTTCGTGTGTTAAATCGTCGCTCCTTTCCGGCTCCTTTGTTTTTGTTTTCATTTTTTTACGTTTTTAATATTACCCTTTTTTATTTGCTCGTTTAAAAAATCGCTTACCCCTTTTGATACTCTTAGGTTTTTTTGTCTTAAATCAATAGGCGTAAAACATCGGCGCCTTATTTTATTTAAGTCTTTTAATTTTCGTATTAAATCTTCTTTATTATTAAAATTTACCCACTCGTTAAAATCACTAATGCCAAACAATAAACATACAATTTCTAATTTATCAATATGCTCTTTTAAAAGCTTGTTTTGTTGTCTGTATTTGTCTTTTGTTAGTTCGTTTTTTTTATGGTTAATTTCTATTAATTCCGATAAATAATTTAGCTTTAAAATATTACTATTTTCTTTATCAATATAAAATTTATTAGCGTTTTGTTTGTTTTCATATTGTGCTAAATCAACTTTTTTATTGTTGATTACATTGAATAAAGTTTGTAAAATTTCTTCCATTATTCCTTTGTGTATATGTCGGTTTGGTATTCTATATTAGCTACATTTTTATAAAATGTATTATCTATTTCAATTATTTTATTTTCTAAATCTTCCCTTTCTTCACAAAGTATAAAATAATGCTCTTTATATTTTTTGTTTACTGGGTAAAAAAATAAACCTAATAAGTAAAATTTCCAAACTTCATTTTTTAATTCATTGTATCTTTTTGATGTATAAAGCCGGGCGGCTAATAATTCGTTAAAACTTATTTTAGTTTTCATTTTCTATTTTTTTAATTGTTTTTAAACATAAATTTATTTTTTCTAATTTGTGGTGAATTATAAACCAATTATAAGTGTCTTTTTGTTCTTCTAATAAGTTTAAATAATTTAATTGTAAGTGTCCTAAGCCTTGTTTAATTATTAAAAAATCTTCATAAGTTAAATTTAAAAAAAATTGTGTTGGTTTATCTTCTGTTTTAATTCCTTTCATATCCTACCCCCTTTCCGCAAATTTTACATTTAAAAAAGTCAACGGCTTTAAAATTTCGTTTTAATATGCTTTTTTTATCGTATAAAGGTAGTTTCTTTGTTTCTATAAAATAGAGCCTTTTATGGTTTCCGAACTTACAAAGTATTTTAAAATAGTAAAATTTTAAAGTAAGTATTTTTAATAATATTTTTTCTTTCATTTTATTGGTTTATTAAATCGTTATAAAATTTATTACAGAACATTTCAAAATTAAGTAGTTTTTTTTGGTGTTTGTTTAATTTACTATGTACGCTCCAAAGTTTATTTAATAGTTTTGTGCCGTTGTCGTGGTTGTCGTTTATCTTATTTATTTTGTCCGCTAAATTTTTTAGCTTTTTACTTGGTTTTAACATATTATTTCTACTTTAAATTTGTTTATAATTGTTTCTTTTGAAAAATATTTTGTAGCAAAAAAAAGGTTTTTTTCTTGGCTATAACAAAAAAAAGGCTTTAATTGTTTATCTCTTTTACTTTCATTTAAATATTCATTATAAACTCTAAATTGCCTAATAAAATTATTTTCTTTTAAAATTTTCATTTTCCAATTGTTTTAAGTGGTTTGTGTTAAATGTTATAACTTGGGTTAATTCAATTGATAAAATTTTTTTTATTTCGGTTTCTTCTAATTTGTTTAATCCGCTTTCATCGTTTAATTTATTGTAAATTGTTGCGGTGCTATAACCTAATAAATTTTGAATTTTTACCCTTACAATTTCCTTACTAATTGAGTTTAACGCGGTGTAAGCGTCTAAAATTGGCGTTTCTGTTCGTTTTGTTGTCATTGTTTTATATTTTAATTGGTTTATATATTGCAATTATACCAATTTATTAGAATAAAATCTAAAAATTAGAATAAAATTATATTAACCGGTATATGTTGAAAACAAAAAAGCCGCTCGAATGAGCGGCTTTTAATAAGTTATGAACGTAAAAACATAACTTTTCGGCTGTTGGGTTGCTACAAATATACTATTTTTTTATTAAAAAGGGTATTCTTCGCCGGGGTTAATTGTTACTATATCTTTAACTCCGTAAAATTTATTCACTTCATCGGTATCTTTTGCGGTTTCAAAATCTGCCTCGTATTGGTGTTTATTTAATAAAGTCTTAAATTTTTGTATATAATATTTTTCTAATCGTTGAGCTTTGTCCGGGCTGCAAAAAATAATTTTTACTTTATATCCCAATTTATTAAATCTTACCCGGTATTGTTTTGATGTCCATTTTTGAAAATGTCGGTACATTGTTTTGTATAAATTAACGCCGCTATAACCAACATATAAAATTTTATTTGTTTTGGCGTCTTTAACGAAATAAACCCCGGTATTAAATTTTTTGGATTGTATTTGTAAGTTTGGTTTTAACTTATTGTTTTTAATTACATAAGGTGGAAACCATTTTGTTTTTACTGCTTTCATTTCCTAATAACTTTTATTAATCCGATTAGTAACAATATTATTAAGGCTATAATAAACCAACAAAATAAACCGGTATCTTTTTTATTTACTTCTATTGTTTTACCCGGTATTGTTATTGTTTTTATTATTGTATCGGGTTTTAATTCATTTACTATATATAAACTATCTGTATTATTATTGTAGTGTATTTTTGTAGTTAAATTGTTTTTTACTATAACTATGGTATCTCTAAAAAAATTAGCTTTTAATGTACTATCGTAATAAAATGAGCGTGCAATAATTGTATCAATTATAGTAGTATCTTGATTTTTTATAAGTTCCGGGTGTTTTTTTAATAATCTGTTTAGTCTTTGTTTTGGACTGCAACTAATAAAAATTAAAAAACTTAATAAAATTATTATTTTATTCTTCATTTTTTTTTACTTGGCGCTTTGTTTCAATATACATTTTTAATTTTTCGATTAAATCAATACCGGTTGCGCTGCTTATATTCTCTAAATTACTTTTAAATTCAATAACTGCAAAAATTGCGCTTACTGCTTTTGTAATTGACTGGTCAAAAGTTGGTAAAAAATTATTTTGCATTAATTGGGCTAAAATAATGGCAATAAAATATAATAATGTTTTTGTTACGCTTGCGCCTAATTTCTTGCTTGTTATTTTCTCGCCTCTTTTTTTTGCTGCAATAACTCCCGTTATTATGTCAAATGTAACTAATAAACCAACTAAAAACATAAGTTTTGCAATTGGTGTAAAAAAGCTAATAATTAAAGCGCTTAAATAAACATAAAAAATTTTTGTAGTTAGTATTTTCATATTGTTGGCGGTGTGTATTTTACTATTATTTCGGTTTCGCTAATTATATTAACGTCGTTTATTTGATAAGTTGGATTTTCATTTAAAAAAGTTGAATAATCATTAAAACTATTAATTGTTATTGTTTTCATTATAAAGAATGAATTAGTAAAGCGTTGCTATTGGTTCCTTGTGTTGCGTGTGTTATTGCCTTAAATGTTCTTAATGGGTTTGCATTTATAAATAATTGTATCGCAGTATTTAATAAAACTATTGAAGTTGCTGTAAAGCTTGTTGTTGTTAGTCCATTATTAAAGCGTGATGTTGTTGTTAAAAAATTTTGCGTCTGTATTAATGTACTATCTATGTTATTTAAATAACTATTTAATAACATTTCAGTACTTTGTTGTAAACCAATTTGTTGGTCTTGCTTTGCCTCTTTAGCTGTTGCCAAATTTAAAGCTTGCTGCAAAGTAATTTGTTGGTCTTGCTTTGCCTCTTTAGCTGTTGCCAAATTTAAAGCTTGCTGCAAAGTAATTTGTTGGTCTTGCTTTGACTCTTTAGCTGTTGCGAA
>Ga0315288_10006844_pt1 | contig 14460 bp, 7 predicted proteins | sample YL17G11_20_MG_FD_203454 | JGI IMG/M metagenome (GOLD analysis project Ga0315288, IMG submission 203454) | Sediment microbial communities from Yellowstone Lake, YNP, Wyoming, USA - YL17G11_20 | ecosystem: Environmental > Aquatic > Freshwater > Lake > Sediment | place: USA: Wyoming | collected... | reverse complement strand
GATCGTCTTGTTGATCTCCTGGATGGCCTCGAGGACATCCTCCGAGAGGTAATCCGCGGGGTCCTTGAACCTGCGGCACATGCCCATCAGGAGCGTGTGGAGCCGTGCCTGGGCCTCGTGCCTGTCCTCGGTTGTGACTATCTTCCTCTTGGCCATGCGAACATTTCCCTTGCGTCTTTAGAGCTTCCTGCAGGATGTTAAAATGGGGATTCCGATTAGTCGATATATATTTTTTCGTGATATCGAAAAAACCAAAGAAAGAGGAAAAGAGAAAAAAGCGTGGGACGGACGGCCCGAGGCCGCCGAAGACCTACTTTTTGTCGGTCACCTTGATTATGTGGTAGCCGAACTGGGTCTTGACCGGCTGCTGTGTGACCTGGCCCTTCTCCATCGAGAAGGCCGCGTCCTCGAACTGCTTGACCATCTGGCCCTTCTTGAAATAGCCCAGGTCGCCGCCCTTTTTGCCGGACGGGCATGTCGAGTGCTTCTTCGCGAGCTCCCCGAAGTCCTTGCCGGACTTGACCTGGTTCAGGATGTCGACCGCTTCCCCTTCCGTCTTCACGAGAATGTGACTGGCCCTTACCTCGTTCGCCATGAAATCACCGACAATGGATTGGACTTCGACTATTAATGGGTTCCGACATTCAACATCGTACAAGAACATTTATATTTATTACAAAGCCTGTTATTTTCAAGATGAACTACTAGAGGTGGGTTCGATGAAATCTTGGACGCTCGTTGTCGTTGTCCTTCTCCTGACATCCGTCATGCCCGCCCTCCCGGTCGCGCCCGCGGCCTCGGGGAGACATGTTGACGCACCGCTGGCGACCGTCCCCAAGCCCGAAGGATTTGGCCCGTTCCCCGTCGGTTCCTATACCGACGCCTTGACCACGAGCACCAAGTCATACAAGACCAATGTTATAGTCTTCTATCCTGCACAAGCGAACGGGAGCGGGGCTGACGCGAACAAGACCAAGGCGCCCTATCCGACCATCGTCCTGCTGCCGTTCTTCGGTGGCGACCAGGTCGCCATGTCCGGGCTGGCCCAGCAGATCAGCAGCTGGGGCCTTGTCGTCATGAGCGTGGGGGTCAACTGGACCGACTTTCCGGATAGCGCGAACGTCTCGGACATGGAGGAATTCCTCGACTACCTCGAGGCACAGAACACCACGCCGGCAGCTTCCCTCTACCAGATGGTCGACAAGGAAGCCTTCGGACTGTCAGGATATTCCTCCGGGGGCGGCCTCAGTGTGATTGATACGGCCTATGTGGACCGCATCAAGGCCATGGAGACCCTAGCGGCCGCCATCAACGCCGGTACGGTAGATATGATAGCCCCCGATTTCCACAAGCCCGTCTTGCTCCAGGTGGGAAAAGACGACTCCACGTACAAGGGCGGCTCGGAGGAGGCCTACAAGGTCTTCAAGGTGCAACGAAGCCTCGTGGAGATCCTGGGCGCGGGCCACGGCGGGCCGTTCGAGACCTATCTGTTCCCTGCGTTCTATCTCTACATCTTCAACAGGGTACCGGCCTACAGGACCTTCATTTACGGCGAGGAGGCCGTGAAGGACCACATGACCGGGATCTACGACCTGCAGTTCAATGTCAGCCCGACGGACTTCTTCCCGCCCTACGCCAAGGCCACGACGTCGAAGTCTAGTGTCAACATGGACGAGGCACTGAACTTCAACGCCACCTTCGTGGGATACTGGCCCAAGGGCATGGCGCAGAACAACTTCCAATGGGACATCGACGGCGACGGGACCTGGGACATAACGGACAACGTGTCGGTGAACGGCACCACCGTGTTCAAGGCCCCGGGGACCTACAACCCGAAGTTCACCTACAGCGCCGGCAGGCTCGCGATCTCGGCGGTGGCCGCACCAGTATCGGTGAAGAACATTCCGCCCATGGCCGTTGCCGGGAACGATACCACGACGGTCGAGGACCTATTGACCAACTTCGATGGCTCGTTGTCCACCGATACGGAGAGCGACGTGCTCGTCTACCGATGGTCGTTCGGTGACGGGGGCACGAGGGACTTCGACGCCAACCCGATGGCCGACCACATCTACAAGAAGTCCGGCAGTTACGCAGCGACCATGACGGTCAAGGACCTGTTCGGCGCCACGGCCACCGACCAGCTGAGCGTGACCGTCAAGAACCTTGCCCCGAAGGCCGAGGCCGGCACCACCCTCAAGGGGCTCGAGGACGAGCCCGTGGACCTTGTCGGGAACGGCACGGACACTCCGTCGGACAGGCCCGCGCTGGTGTTCAAGTGGGACTTCGGTGACGGGAACGTGACGGACTGGGTCCAGGGCCAGACCGCGACCCATATCTACACGAGGACCGGCAACTACAGCGCCATCTTCTCGGTCAAGGACGACAACGGTGCCGTGGCCACCGATACGGTCCGTGTCGAGATATCGGATATCTCACCTTTGGCCACCATCACGGCCCCCGACAACGGCACCACCGTGGAAGAGGATACCGTGGTCGAGCTGAAAGGCATGGGCCAGGACACGGTCTCGGACCAGGCAGACCTGGAGTACATGTGGGACTTCGGGGATGGCACTTCGACAGTGTGGGGCCTCTCGGCGGACACGACCCATGTCTACAAGACCCCGGGCAAGTTCGGCATCACTCTGTGGGTGAGCGATCACGATGGACTAATGGCGAACACAACGACGCAGATCGTGGTCATCAACCCGCTGCCCGAGGCCAAGGTCATCTCACCGAGCAATGGCGTCCAGGTTGCCGAGGACCAGATGGTCACCTTCGTCGGCGATGGGCTGGACAACCCGTCGGATATGTCGGGCCTCACGTACGAATGGACCATCGAGGGGACAGTGTTCAAGGGAAAGGAGGTCCAGTATGGATTCACAAAGACCGGCACCTACGACATTTCCATAAAGGTCACGGACCCCCACGGGGCCTCGGCCAACGCCACCGTCCAGGTCAGGGTCACGAACCCGGCGCCGACGCTGGCATCTGTCATCGTGGAGCCATTGACCTTCAAGGTCGGGGGCTACATCAACTACAGCGCCGAGGGGTACGACACGTCCTCGGACAAGGCCGGCCTTTCTTATCAATGGACCTTCGGCGATGGGTTCAAGGCCAACGATTCTGGCGGGGTCCACACCTACGGCGTGGAGGGCACATACACGGTCAAGGTCGTGGTGACCGACGACGAAGGGGCCTCGGTGTCCAAGACATTCACCCTGGTCGTCGAGGCCGTGAAGAAGCCCAAGCCTCACAATAACGGGACCCAGGGCCCCGGCGTCATGGTCTATGCCGCCGTCATCGCGGTTGTCGTGGCCGCTGTCCTCATAGCCCTGATCGTCATGAAGGGCGGGGTCCGCGGGTCGAAGGAAGAAAAAATCATCGAAGAAAAAGAGGCAGACGAAGAGGAAAGCCCCAAAGAAGAAAAGATTAAGGAAGAGGAAAAGGACGACGACGAGGTCACTTGACCTCGATCCTCGTCCCCTTCTTCTTCGGCGGGACCTTCTTGGTCAGCGTGATGTCCAGGATGCCGTTCTTGTAGGACGCCTTTGCGGCCTCCTCCTTCACGGGCGCCGGGAGCTCGACCTCCTTGAAGTAGCGTCGGGCCTCGGTGTTGACCCGGATGGTCAGCAGCTGGTCCGCGATGTCGAGCTTGATGTCGTCTCTTTCGATGCCGGGCAGTTCGACGGTCACCGCGATGGTGTCGCCGCAGTCCAAGACGTCCGTCAGCGGCTCTCGGCCCTGGGGGCCCTCCTCCTCGTCGTCGTCCTCGGCCGCCCAGGCCCGTCCCTTTGTGCTGGTCGAGCTCTGTGACGACTGCGGGGCCACACGCCGGGCCTTGCTCGTGTTGCCGAACTCCTGGAACACGGGCTTGCCGTCGGGGCCCACCTTGAGGCTGAAGCCGTACACGAAAGGCTCGTTCTGGCCCTGGCCCGCGATGCCGCCGCGCATGGCGGCCCTCATCATCTGGTCCATGTAGCGCCGCATCTGCTCGAACTCGCCGTCCATGTCCCAACCAAAGGAGAACGGGTCCATGGCCTTGCGCTTCCTTGGGAAGCCCGGAAGGTTCTGGTCCTCGTCCCAGTCCTCGCCCTCTTCATCCTCGTCGGAACCCTTCTTTTTGTCTGCCATCATCGCCCCCCCTTTCGTCCGCCTAAACTTCGTTTCATGTTATCATCCTATCGTCCCGGTCCTTTTCCTTCTTGGTCCCCTGGAATCTCTCGGCCAGCTGCGTGTAGGCCTTGAGCTCGCTCTCGCGGATGGGCTTGATCGCATCCAGGGCCTTCTCGAAGTGCTTCATGTATATCTTGGCGACCTTGATCTCGTCCGGGCTGAGCTTCTTTCCCTTGTTCTTTAGTATCGCGTCCCTGATGGAGAGCATGGCCGCCTCGTTGCAGACGCCCGCGATGTCGGCGCCGGTGTAGTTCTTGGTCTTTTTAACCAGCGCCTCCAGGTTCACATCGGCGTCGAGCGGCTGGCCCTTGGTGTGGACCTTGAATATGGCCAGGCGTGCCTTGTCGTCCGGCAGCGGGATGTAGATGAGTCGGTCGAACCGGCCGGTCCTGAGCAGGGCGCTGTCCAGCATGTCGGGCCTGTTGGTGGCCGCTATGACCTTGATGTCCTTCAGGCGCACCATGCCGTCTAGCTCGGTCAGTATCTGGCTTATGACCCGCTCCGTGACGTGGCTGTCCGAGCCGGCGCCCCTGGTGGGCGCTATGGCGTCGATCTCGTCGAAGAATATGATGCACGGGGCGGCGAGCCCGGCCTTGTGGAAGGTCTCCCTAACGGCCTTTTCGGACTCCCCGACCCACTTGCTGAGGAACTCCGGGCCCTTGACGCTTATGAAGTTGACCTCGCTTTCGGTCGCGATGGCCCTGGCGAGCAATGTCTTGCCGGTGCCCGGCGGGCCGTACAACAGGATGCCCTTGACGTTGCCGGCGCCCATGTGGTCGAATAGGTCCTTGTGCCGGAGGGGCCACTCGATGCTCTCGATGAGCTGCTGCTTGACTTCCTCCAGGCCCCCGATATCGGACCACTTCACGTTCGGGTTCTCGACCACGACCTCGCGCAATGTGGATGGCTCGAGCTCCCGAAGCGCGTCCTCGAAGTCTGCCTGCGTGACCTTGATCTTGTTCAGCACCTCGACGGGCACGGTATCGCCCTCCATGTCTATCTCGGGCAGGACGCGCCGCAGGGCCCTCATTGCAGCCTCCTTGCACAGTGCCGAGATGTCGGCGCCGGAATAGCCGTGCGTGATGTTGGCCAATGTCTCGAGGTCGACCGTCTCCTCGAGGGGCATGCCCCTTGAGTGGATGTGCAGTATGTCCGAGCGGCCCTTCCTGCTCGGGATGCCGATCTCGATCTCACGATCGAACCTGCCACCGCGCCGCAGGGCCGGGTCTATGGAATTGGGCCTGTTCGTGGCCCCTATAACGACCACCTTGCCGCGGCCCTTGAGCCCGTCCATCAGGGCCAAAAGCTGGGCCACGACCCTGCGCTCCACCTCGCCCTGGGTCTCGTCCCTCTTGGGCGCGATGGAGTCGAGCTCGTCGATGAATATGATGCTCGGCGCGTTCTCCTCGGCCTCCTTGAAGATGTCCCGGATGTTGGATTCGGACTCGCCGTAGAACTTGCTCATAATCTCGGGGCCGCTGATGGTGATGAAGTGCGCGTTGGTCTCGGAGGCCACGGCCTTGGCCAAAAGCGTCTTGCCCGTTCCCGGGGGGCCATGGAGCAGCACTCCCTTGGGCGCGTCGACACCCAGCTTCTGGAACAGCTCGGGGTGCCGCAGGGGGAGCTCGATCATCTCCCGGACCTTCTTGATCTCCTCGTCCAGACCGCCTATGTCCTCGTAGGATATCCTCTCGACATTTGCGTGCTCCTTGGCCACCTTGTCGGAGATCTTGATGGATGTGGCCCCGTCGATGATGACCGCCTCGGTATGAGGTGCGAAGTTCACGACCATGAGGTCTATCCTGCGGTTCATGACGCTAAGCTGGATGATGTCCCCCTTGGAGATTGGCTGGCCCTCGAGGTACTGGCCCAGAAACTCCTCGCCGCCCACGAGCCGCAGTGGCTCCGTGGGCGCGAACTCCACCTTGGTCGCGTTCTTGGCCTCGATCTTCCTTATGGAGACCTTGTCGTCTATGCCGATGCCCGCGTTCCTGCGGACGGCGCCATCGATCCGGATGGTCCCGAGGCCCACGTCCTCGGGGTATCCCCGCATGGACTTGGCCACGGTCTCCCGGGCCCCCTTGATCATGATGATGTCGCCGGACACGAGGTCCAGCTTCTCGACCACGTTCGGGTCGATGCGGGCTATGCCGCGGCTCACGTCCCTGGCCTTCGCCTCGACGACGCGAAGGACCGTCTCGTTGGAGTTGTCGTTCATTTTCTAACCCCCACCGTTCCTATGGATTACAACCTTGAGTTGTATACCGACCAGACCATATGCTGTGGCAAGTATATAAAATTTTCTTCGAGTAAATTCGAGTTCATTTAAGCCATGCCGAGTTATTTGCTCGTTATGACCGAAATGCTTATTATAGGGTAAATGCATAATATGTCTACCCGGGAACCAGGCCAGGAAGCGCTAGGCCATCCTTCATCGTGATGGCCCCGCGCACTAGTAAGGGAGGATGGGATGATGATAGCAGACGGTGGCTCTATGGACCTTGCCATAATGAGCCAATTGTACCGTGAGCCTGTGGGGGAGGAAGCACTCAAGACCAGCATGAGGTCCTGGGAGTGGTCCGACATCGTGTCGACGCTCAAGCGCCTGATGAGGAGGGCGCTCGTGGTCGACATCAACAAGGACCGGACCGGGCACCTTTACAAGCTGACCAGAGATGGCGAGAGGCTGCTGGAGAACCTCATTGCCAATGGGTTCAGCAGGGAGACGATAGGGGCCTGATTGGCCTAGTATAAGGATAGTATATTGAAAGATTAAAGGTCATTGGTCATAGATTTGGAAACGGATGATGCAGGTAGGAGGGAGGAACAATGGAGTTCATGAACCCGAACGTGGCCGTCGAGGTCGTGTCGCTGCTGTATTACAACACCATGCGCGCCGCGGTCCTGGTCAAGCAGACCATCGATGCCACGGGTGTGTCAGAACCGACGGTGTATTCCGTCCTCACGGAGCTCCAGGAGAAGGGCTTCATCGAGAAGAACGTGCGCTCCAAGAGGAACGTCACTTACACCCTCACGAAGGAGGGCAGGATGTTCTTGCAGAAGGAGCGCTTCTCAGCCGTGGATACCATGCTCAGCTCAATCAAGAGCCCCGAGCGCCGCAGAGAGATCCTTGTCGAGCTCCTCATGGAGGACATGCTCGAATCATTGCCACAGGAGTGGCAGAAAGAAGAGATGAAGGCGGCCCTCCGACGGAACATGGCGTCCGAGATAGACGACGTCAAGAAGCGGATGCTCAGGTTCACCGCGAACCTGAACCCCTAGGGGAATGATTGGTACACCGGTAGGTCGTACAAATGGCGGCTGGGCGCGCATATCCATCGAAGGCAGGTCCCGTAAAGGACTCCTCGGATAGTGAATACGAGATCGACGAGGCCTTCGAGCGCGCGGGAAACACCACCGAGACCATCAAGGCCCGGAGGCGGAAGACCCTCCTCGTCGACGTAGTCATAATATCCTCCCTCATCGTCGTCGTCGGGATCTTCATCTTCGGTGCCGCCGGCATCCCCTATCTCACCATGTTCTTCGACGGGCACTTCGAGATATTCAACACCTCGTTCCTCATCTCCATGCTCATCTTCTTCCTCATAGGCGTCGGCCTGCTCATGAGCATGATGGGCCAGCTCTCGAGCGGCTGGTACAAGTCGACATTCTACATCGGGGTCGCGGCCATAGGCCTTGCGCTGGCAGCGATATACCTCCCAGGTTTGCAGTACATTGGGGGCCTCCCGATATTCTTCTTCTGCTTCCTGCTGCTGTGCATAATCACGGCCCTCCTGGCCATGAAGATGGTCAAGGAGAGGGTCGGCTACATGGGCATCTGGATGCCCGGCGTGGTCCTCGCGTCCATGGTCCCCTTCTGGTCCATCATCCGCCAGTTCGTCCACGGGGCCCCGACCACCACCTACGGCACGGGCGGCGGCGGACAGTGGACCCTCATGGTCTTCGGCATGCTGCTTTTGGGCGTGGCCTACGGCATGCACAGGTACGAGAAGCACATAATCGCGAACATCGACCAGGAGCTCGACATGGGCGACAGGCTCACGAAGTACGGCCGCTACGAGGAGGCCATGAAGTACTACGACAGGGCCATCCGGGCCGCCCACGTCCTGGTCCCGCCCAAGTCCAGCAAGGTGGCCTCGGCCAAGCTCGACGACTACGAGGTCCCATGGCTGAGCAAGGCCTACGCGCTGTCCAAGGTCGGCCGCATGGAGGACGCACTGACATACGTCGACATGGCCATCGAAGCAAACCCCGGCAGCGACGTCGCCTGGACCGCACGTGGGAACGCCCTGTGCCAGATGAACAAGTTCGAGAGCGCGGTCCGCTGTTACGACCGGGCGTTGCGCGTCAACCCCGACCTGGACAAGGCCTGGAACAACAAGGGCAACGCCCTGGCGGCCCTGGGCCACGCCGACGAGGCCATGCGCTGCTTCGACCGGGCCATAGAATTGAACAAGGACTATTACGAGGCATGGTACAACAAGGGGCTGGCATTGCTCAAGGCCCAGAGGTTCCAGGCCGCCATCGAGGCCCTGGACAAGGTCCTCGAGTCCAAGAATCCGGAGGTCGCCCGTTCCCCCGAGTTCATGGCGGCATGGCACGCCAAGGGCAACGCCCTCTACAGGATGGGAAAGTTCGACGAGGCCATCAAGGCCTACGCCGAGATAAACAAGATCAAGCCCAACGCGGCCGCCTGGACCATGACCGGCAACGCCTACTCGCGCCAGAACAAGTGGGCCGATGCCATACAGTCCTACAACGCGGCCCTGCGGCTGGACCCGAACTTCGACACCGCCTGGAACAACCGCGGCGTGGGGCTTCTCAACACCAAGCACATCGACGAGGCCTTGCAGTCGTTCGACGCGGCCATCAGGGTCAACCCCAAGCACGAGGAGGCCTGGAACAACAAGGGCAAGTGCCAGCTCCTGCTAGGTGACCAGGAGAACGCGCTGGAGTGCTTCGAGAAGGCCCTGGAGCTCAACGACAAGTACGTCGACGCCTGGCTGAACATGGGCAACGTGCTCTCCAAGCTCGACGAGCACGAGGGGGCCCTGGACGCCTTCAAGAAGGTGACCCTGCTCGACCCCAAGAACAAGGTCGGCTGGAACAACCAGGGCAACGCGCAGTCTCGGCTCAGCTGGGCCGAGGAGGCCGTCTACTCCTACGACAAGGCCATCGCCTTGGACCCGGGCTACGAGATCGCTCATGTCAACAAGGGTAACACCCTCGTCGAACTGAAGCGGTGGCAGGAGGCATTGCGGACCTTCGACAGGGTCATAGAGCTAAACCCCAAGAACACGGACGCCTGGTTCTCGAAGGGCAATGCCCTCTACAAGCTCGACAGGAAGAGGGAGGCCCTGGAACCGCTCAGAAAGACCCTGGAGCTGGACCCCAAGCACGTCCAGGCCTGGGACAAGATAGGCGCCGTGTACTTCGACTTCGGGCAGTTCGATGACGCCATCTCGTGCTATGACCGGGTCCTGGAGCTCGAGCCGTACTACGTCACGGGTTGGTACAAGAAAGGCGCGGCCTATTCACAATTGCAGAAGTTCCCCGAGGCCATCTCGAACCTCGAGCACACCCTCAAGCTGGACCCGAAATTCTCGGACGCGTGGAAGGCCAAGGGCAGGGCCTGGTTCGCGCTCAACGAGACCGACAAGGCCATCAACGACTTCGACCGCACGACGCAGCTTTCGCCCGAGGACGTCGAGGCCTGGGACAACAAGGGCGTGGCCCTGTTCAGCGTCGGGCGCACGGGCGAGGCATTGGAGGCCTTCGAGAAGACCACGGAGCTGGACCCCAACTACGACCGGGGCTGGTACAACAAGGCCTCCGCCTACGGCTCCATGGGCAGAATAAACGAGGCCCTGGAGGCCTACGACAGGACCCTCGAGCTCAACGACAACTACCCGAAGGCCTGGAACAACAAAGGCAACATCTCATACGCGCTCGGCAGGACGAGCGAGGCCCTCAAGTCCTTCGACAACGCCATCCGGCTGGACCCGGACTACGAGAAGGCCTGGAACAACAAGGGCAACATACTGCTCAACATGAACGACAACTCCGGGGCCCTACGGTGCTTCGACAAGGCCCTGGAGCTCAACGACAAGTACGACAAGGCCTGGAACAACAAGGGCTCGGCCCTGTTCAGGCTCGACCGGCTCGACGAGGCATTGCAGGCCTTCGACCAGGCCCTGGAGTTGCGCACCGACTACGAAAAGGCCTGGTTCAACAAGGGCGCCGTGCTGCACAAGATGGGCAAGGAGGACGAGGCCATCGATTGCTTCGACCAAGCCATAGACCTCAAGGAGGACTACGACGAGGCCTGGTACAACAAGGGCACGGCCCTGTTCTCGAAAGGCCACGTCAACGACGCCATCAAGTGCTACCAGCGCGCCGTTATATTGAACCCGAAGTACGACGAGGCGTGGTACAACCTTGGCAACGCCCAATACTATCTGGGCTTCAACCTCGAGGCCATGTTGTCGCTCGACAGGGCATTGGACATCAAGCCCGAATACACCGAGGCCATAAGAATCCGCGGGGAGGCATTGGAGGACCTCAAGAAGCAGGGCCGCGAATGGGAGTACTATCTCGAGCGCGGCAAGATGCTGGCGGCCTCGGGCCGCCGGGAGGAGGCCCTGGTGGCCCTGGAAAGGACCATCGAGCTGCAGCCCGAGTACGACGAGAGCTGGGTCGAAAAAGGCAAGGTCCTCTTCGAGCTGGACAGAAAGCCCGAGGCCCGCAAGGCCTTCGACAAGGCCATATTCATCAACATGGAGAGCGCCCCCGCCTGGTACTGGAAAGGCCGCATGTCCGAGGCCGACGAAAGCTTCGAGGAGGCCTTCCAGGCATACAACAGGGCCACGGACCTGGACCCGAACATGGTGGAACCGTGGGTCGGCAAGGGCATGGTGCTCCTGAAGGTCGGGAGGCCGGAGGAGGCGCTGCAGGCATTATACAATGCCGCCGAGATGGATAAAAAGGACCTCAACACCAGAAAGGTGCTCGCAAGGACCCTGGTGGAGCTTGGCCGGCAGAGGGACGCACTGCCGTGGTTCGACGAGGCCATCGGGCTGGACTACCAGGACGCGGAGGTCTGGTACGAGAAGGGCAAGGCCCTGCTGGCATTGAACGAGACCGATGCCGGGCTGGCGGCCCTGAACCAGACGGTGGAGCTGTCGCCGGAGCACCCGGGCGTCTGGACCGATATTGGGAACGTATTACTCTCATACGGCCGCGTCAAGGACGCGGTCCGCTGCTTCGACGCGGCATTGAAGAACAACCCCGAGAACGCCGAGGCGTGGTTCAAGAAGGGCAAGATCCTTCGGGACTTCCTCAAGCAGCCGGCCGAGGCCGAGGAGTGCTTCAACCTGGCGGTCAAGCTCAACCCAGAGTACGCGGTCATCTGGACCGAGTCGGCCTTCGCGCTGCTTCGGGAAGGCAAGTCCGAGGAGGCCATGGAGAACATCGAGCGCGCGGCGAGGGCGGGCTCCGAGAAGCCCGAGATACCGCTGGGCCGCGGCATAGCGTTCTTCCAGCAGAGCCAGTTCGCCGAGGCCCTGGAGCAGTTCGAGCAGGCCCTGCAGTTGGACAGGACATCGGCCAAGGCCTGGGCCAACAAGGGCTCGACGCTTACGGCCCTGGGCCGGCTGCCCGAGGCGCTCATTTCCCTCGACAGGGCCACGGAGCTCGACGAGAATTACGAGAAGGCCTGGGCCGACAAGGGCAGCGTGTACAACACATTGAAACAGTATTCCAGGGCCCTGGAGTGCTTCAACAAGGTCATCGCGCTCAACAGCCAGAACGGCAAGGCCTGGTTCGGGGCTGGGCTCGCCATGAGGGCCCTGGGCAAGGACCGGGAGGCCGCCCAGACGCTGGAGAAGGCCATACTGCTCGACGCAGGCAACGACAAGGCCTGGTACGAGCGCGGCCGCGTCCTCGAGAAGCTGGGCCGCAGGACCGACGGCATGCAGCACTACAACAAGGCCCTGGAGCTCAACCCCAACAACGAGCGGGCCTGGCTCTCCGTTGGCATCGCACTGAGTGGCATGCGCGAGAGCGCCAAGGCCATGAAGGCCATCGAGAGGGCCATCCAACTCGACGAGAGGTTCGAGCGGGCCTGGATCGAGAAGGGAAAGCTGCTTCGGGCATCGGGCCAGAACACCGCGGCCATGGAGGCCTACGACATGGCAGTGAGCCTGAACCCCAGGAGCGCCGAGGCCCTGGTGGAGAAGGGACTGCTGGTCCTGGACACCGACGAGGCCGAGGCAGTTCGGACCTTCGAGCAGGCCCTGAAGATAGACCCGCGCCACAGCATGGCCTGGACGGAGCTGGGCAAGAACCAGATGAGACACGGGGACATGGCTCTGGCCAAAAAGGACCTGGTGAACGCGGTCCGGATAGACACGGGGAACGCCGATGCCTGGGCGGCATTGGGCTCGGTGCTCTACACGCAGGGCGACGAGCGACAGGCGCTGAAGGCCCTCGAGAGGGCCACACAGCTGGACGAGCTGATGGAGAAGGCCTGGGCGAACCGGGGCAACGTGCTCGTGAAGCTGGGCCGCTTCGAGGAGGCCCTGGTGTGCTTTGGCAAGGCCGTGGAGGTGGCCCCGGACTACGACAAGGCCCGAAACGACCGGGGCAACGCGCTCTTGGCCCTGGACAGGTTCGAGGAGGCCCTGAAGGACTTCAACGACCTCATCACGAAGGACCAGAAGAACAAGAACGCGTGGCTCGGGGTGGCCAGGGGGCTCTACGGGATGAAGAGGGCCCAGGACGCCCTGAAGTGCGTCCGGAAGGCGCTGTCGCTGGACCCGAAGTTCGCGGCGGCCGTGGAGCTCGAGAAGACCATATTGACGGGCGCGCCCGCTGGCGCGGCCAAGGAGGAGGAGGCGAATTGGGAGGAGGTCAAGGAATAGGCCTTGACGATATCACGATCATGGACATGATGGAGACAAAAACGGATGCCTGACGAGAAAGAGGACGGCGGGGACTTCGAGGAGTTCGACGAGGTCCCGGACGAAGGAGGAGGCCCGGAGCAGCCCAAGCAGGAGGAGGCCTTCGAGGAGGTGGAGGAGGTGCCCGAGGACGCCGAACTCATAGAGGAGGGCGACGGACAGGAGCCTCCCACGCCACCTGGCCCCAAGCCCCCCAAGGGCGATGAGGTCAGCCTAAGGGCCGTCCCGCCCAGGCCAGGCAAGCCGGAAAAGCCCGCCAAGGGCGCCCTCGAAAGGATCAGCCTCGTCAACGGCCGCGGGCTCACGAACGGCAAGAGCCTGACCAATGGCAAGGGCCGGGTCAACGGACGCGGACTGACGAACGGTCGCGGCAGGGTCAATGGACGCGGCCTCACGAACGGTAAGAGCCTGGTAAATGGTAAGAGCCTCGTCAACGGTCGCGGTCTGGTCAACGGCCGCAAGGGTCTGGTGAACGGAAAGGGCCTCGTCAATGGAAAGGGGCTGATAAACGGCAAAGGGCTCACCAACGGCAGGGGCTTCACTAACGGCCGCGTCAAGAGGGACCTGGCCGGCGACAGGGCATTCATCAACGGCGACTCGGCCATAGACTCCAGGGGCATGATCGACGGTCGCGGCCTCATGGACAGCCGGGCCCTGACCAACGGCAAGAAGTTCAAGTACGGCGAGAAGAAGGCCGAACGCGGCAAGACCAAGTGGAAGGTCATAGCCGCGGCCACGGCGGCCATGGTGGTCCTCGTCATCGTGTTCCCGATACTATATTCGTTCTTCCTGGAGACCGGCATTTCCGTCGACGGGATGTTCGACGACTGGAAGAAGGTCAACGCGAAGATGTACCAGGACGACTACGACGCGGCCATGCCTGCGAACCAGGACGTGGACATGCAGATATTCTCCATCTGGAAGGACGACAGCGACCTGTCGTTCTATGCCCGGGTCTCGGGGAAGGCGCTCAACGGGGCCAACGAAGGCATTGACTTCTTCTACGTCTACATAGACATAGACAACGACGCCCGGACCGGGTACAAGTACGAGAACCCCGAGGGCATAGTCGGTGCGGAGTACCTGCTGGCGGCCTACGGCTGGGACGGCATCGTCCAGTCGTCCACCTTCATGAAGTACATCGGCGGCTCCGATCAGACGGCCTGGGACTGGGAGACCGTCTCCAACGCACGCGTGGCCGTGAGCGGGAACGAGCTCGAGGCCCAGGTCTGGGCCGGGGCCATCGACGGGGCGGACACGCAGTGGGCGTGCCTGTACCACATGGAGGATTCGCGGGGGGCCA
>Ga0315288_10006842_pt1 | contig 14461 bp, 13 predicted proteins | sample YL17G11_20_MG_FD_203454 | JGI IMG/M metagenome (GOLD analysis project Ga0315288, IMG submission 203454) | Sediment microbial communities from Yellowstone Lake, YNP, Wyoming, USA - YL17G11_20 | ecosystem: Environmental > Aquatic > Freshwater > Lake > Sediment | place: USA: Wyoming | collected... | reverse complement strand
GCGAAGAGCGCCGCGCCGTCAGGCTTTTCTGCACCGGCAAGCGCGAGAGCGCCGGCCAGCACGACCACTCCCACCGCGAGCAACCTCAGACAGATTCGCACTGGTGACCTCCCTCTGATGCGAAGCGCCATGTTACGAAGTGCCTGCGCAAAAATCAACCCGCATGCATCCCGTGCCAGAGAGTCATAGAATGAATGGCGCTGAGACTGCAGAAACAGGAGGAAACATGAAGAACTCTCGACCCGTTATCCTACTTGCCCTCGGCTTGCTTCTCGCCATTCTCGCCGGATCTTCCTCAAGCCGCGGCCGCGCTGAGCAGGCTGATACCGGCCCTCCCCCGGTGGCATATGTTTGGGGTAGCCAATTGACGGTCTATTACCCGAACCAGAAGAAGATATACGTCTATTCCGAACTGGGCGGCAATTGCGTGTATGCCTACACCCTGAGCACGCCGGGCGGCCCCATCACCCGCGAGAACTGTAAGTAGCCTGCCGCAAGGGAGGCGCGGCCAGCCCCGTCAGGGGCGAGTGAGCAGGTAGCCACGCCACGGCTCTCCGTGCCGGGGGCTGTTGATGCCCTCCCACGAAAGAACCCACGGCAAGAAGGGCGCTTGCCGTGGCTACACTATTTCTTTTCCGGGACGTAGCCGGGAGGGAGGGCTGTTTCTCCACCGAAAAAGAACTGTTCCATCTGTTGCGCGATGATTTCCTGGTGTTCCTTGCGGGCGGGGCTTAAGCGGTACTCGTTGATGAGTATCCGCAGGCGGTCGACCCAGAGATTCCAAGCCTCTTGGGAAACGTTCTCGTAAATCCGCTTTCCCAGTTCGCCCGGCCAGGGCGGCTCCTCGAGGCCAGGAAGTTCCTTCTTCAACAACACACATTTCACCATGCGCTGGGCCATCGTAATGTCTCACCTCTCTGTCCTGTGTCGAACTCGCTAAACGAGCCGCCCTGAATTGTCCCGTGTTACCGCTTGCGGCACGCGAGCGATTATACAGGCGAGCGGCGCCAGATTCCTCATCGTTGCCGAACCTCTCGGGACAAGTCCTTGCCAGAAGCCTTGGCACGGCCGGCCTACTTCAGCCACAGGGCTTGCACCGTCCACGTGGTTCCCGCCGGCGGGTCGCCGACCAGCCTCAAGTGGAGCGTCTGGTTGATCTCAGCAGGCGTGACCTCATGCTTGAAGACTGCCCAGGAGCACTTCGACCAGATGTCGGTGCCCTCTCGGGGAATGGATGAAAATCGGATGGGCCCAGTGGCAGTCTCGCCCGTGACGTTCATGACTTCCTGCGGCCGGTCGTAGGAGCGATCCGGCTCCCCACCCTTCTGGTATTGGATGATCACCGCCAGCGTCTTCCCTGCTTGCTGCGGCGCAATCTTCAACTGCGCTTCCTTTCTTCCGGCGAAGGGGTCGGCGATCGGAGTTACCTCGCGATACTCCCGCGTAGGCGCGGGCGGGAGAGAAAGGGGCGAGACCTTTTCCCGCGTCCCCAGTGCGTAGATGCGAATCTCTCCGGGAATCAGCTTACCGCTAAGAACACCGTTCACCGGCCGGACCTCTTCCCTGGCCTGGCCGTCATTCGAGAAGACCAGTTTGCGGAACCCGCGCGCGAGAGGCGGGCTGCCTATGCGAACCGCGAACGACTGCGGATACAGGTTGGGATTGACCAGGGTCACAAAGGCCAGGTCATCGTCCTGGGCAAGATAACCGTAAACCTCGCCCTTCCCTGGGATGCCCAGAATCGGTTGCGTGCGGGCAAGAACCTTCCCCTGTGCGCGAAGAAACCGCAGCGAGGCCGCCAGGAGTCTCTTGTCATTCTCGGAGAGAAGCCGCAGGTCGCCATAAAGGATCGGCGAGTGGGCGCCGCGCATGATGTTCAGAATCCAAGAGTCGGTGAAACCTTCGGCGCCGAGGTAGTAGATGGTGGAGGTCTTGCCGATGATGGTCCCGCAGTCGTCGATCATGAAGAGCGGCAGCAGCGATCTGGCAAAGCCACGGAACACATGGTCCTGGTACCAGTTGGACGAATCTCGCAGCGAGGTCACCGCGGGCAATTCCGACGGCCGCGGGTCGCCCGAGTAGAGCGCGTCAAACCAGAGCAGCCACCACGGCGAGACGGCATAGGCCTCGGCGTAGCGCTTGGTGCTCTCCATCATTTCCACCAGGCTGAAGGTGTTGAAGGCCAGGATGACCATCGCCGGATTGGCGCGGCGGGCTTGGTCGCAGACTTCCCGCAGGCTATCGGCGTTCTTCTCCAGGACGGCGAGAGAAGGACTCTTGCCGGCCTCGTGCTGGCAAAAGAGGTTGGCGAAATCGAATTTGAGAAGGGAGAGCGAATGATCGCGGACGTGGACCTCGATGGCGTGTTCGAGCAAGCGCGCAAACTCCGGGTCGGAGAGGCAAGGCCTCTCCGGGCCTTGCCAGCCGGGCGTGTTCTTCAGGTCGAGCGTTCCGCCGCCCAGGTCGAACCACAGGCCGGGCTTCATCCCCAGCGCCCGCATGCGTTCCAGAGCAGGTTCATAGCCGCGCGGCCAGTTTGGAGACTTGAATCTTACATACGCCCCCTGCGGGTCATACCAGAAAGCGTCCAGGACGTAGTAATCGAACTGGGTCCCGTAATTCGTCTTCATCACCTGAAGCACGTCGAGAAGCTCGTTGGTGAGTTGCTCGGTGAGCTGGGGTTTGACCAGCGTGCCGAGCTCATCGTGAGCGCCCCAGTCGTTGTAGATGGGCTCAAAGCTCGGAGGCCGTCCGGTAACATCGACGAGATATCGGCGGAAGGCATCCTCAACAGATTCGCCGGGCTCGCTGGCGGCGCCCAGCACAGCGCGTTTACTCGTCCAAGTTCCGCCGGGCGCCACTTCCGCCTCAGGATAATGAGAAAGGATCATAGCCCTGCCGCGGACTTCGTTGGTCGCTGCCGGGTGCTCGATTCCCAAAAACAATTCGTTCTTCAGCACAATCGGCTGGCCGACGCCGCCCCGCAGCGGCTCTCCGCCGCTCGTCACTTCGAGCACGTCCACCGTGGCGCGCAAGACGCGGACAGGCTGGCTGCCGCGGTTTGCGATCTCCAGCCACTTGAAAATGTAGGGGCGCTCGCCATCCGTCCTGTAGATGACACGAATCTCCAAGGCGGGCGCTTCCGACGACCAAAGCAGCACTGCCTCTGCCCCCGAAGGCGAGACCGTGAAGCCCCTCGGCGTAGTGTTGTGGCGGTTCAAAACCACTTCCTGCTCGCCGGCCCGGCACACGACTTCGAACTCCGCCGAGGTCACAGGTGTTTCGGTTCTGGCCTTCAAGCTTGCCGTGAACGCCTGCCCATTGATCACTCGGAATTTCCGCCCGATGAGACGGTTGCCAATGCTGAATTCGCCCTGGCTGTTCTCGCCCTTCGCCAAGAGGCAGGGGAGGAATCCGATGCCGACAAGAAGGGCAAGGCCGACTGCGAAAACGCCATGCCGATATCGAGAAGAAGATGGTTTCGCGAAGGCGCACACCGGACCGTTCTCCTTTGTCCTTACTTGCTGACTTTCCCGAGGTGATATTACAGAGACACTGGCGTATTCGGTAGCCTTTTCACAAGGGGGTTGCCTCACGCCGAGTAATTTCGGCGGAGCGAACGGTCCTGGGGGCCTTCGGAGAAGTGCGGCGTCAGCATTGATTTCGCAGCTTCATGATAGCGGCGATGTTGTACTGAAGCACCTGAAGCCGCTCGGCGGGCGTGAGCGACAGCATCCAGCGGATGAGCGTCAGGTCAACCCCGTCCTCGCTGTGGGTCCGGTCGGCCGGAAGGCGTGCTTTCCTGGAAGGCTTCTTGGGCAGCGCCGTGGTGGTCATATCTCGCTCAGCCTCGTTCCCGGCTGATTTCATCATACCTCACGCCCAGTAGTTGCGGTCGAGCGAGCGGTAGTGAATGGCTTCGGAGATATGAACCGTGCCGATGGACTCGCTACCGTCCAGGTCGGCGATGGTGCGCGAGACTTTCAGGATGCGGTCGTGAGCACGCACGCTCAACCCCAGCCGGGTCATGGCGCTCTCAAGCAGTCGTTCGCACTCCACGGAGATGTTGCAGTACTTGCGCATTTGCCGCGGGCTCAACTGGGCGTTGCAGTAAATCTTCTCGCCCTGATAACGCTCCAACTGGCGCTCGCGAGCGGCGATCACCCGGGCGCGAATCTGGTCGGAGGTCTCCCCGCTGGCGTCTTCGCGCAACTCCCGGTATTTGACGGCGGGCATGTCAATGTGGATGTCAATCCGGTCGAGTAGCGGCCCGGAAATCTTGGAGACATAGCGCTGGATTTGCGGCGGCGTGCAGGTGCAATCGCGCGAGGGATCGTTGAAGAACCCGCAGGGACAGGGGTTCATCGCCGCCGCCAGCACAAAGCGTGCCGGGAAGGTCAACGACATGGCGGCGCGCGCGATGGTTACCATCCCGTCCTCTATGGGTTGGCGGAGCACTTCGAGCACATTGCGCTGGAACTCCGGCAGTTCGTCGAGGAAAAGCACTCCGTTGTGGGCCAAGCTCACTTCGCCGGGACGCGGCACGGCCCCGCCGCCGATCAAGCCCGCGTCCGAAATCGTGTGGTGGGGCGCGCGAAACGGCCGCGTGCCCACCAGGCCCACGCCCGGCTCGAGGACACCCGCCACGCTGTGGATCCGCGTCGTCTGGATGGCCTCCTCGAAGGTCAAGGGCGGCAGGATGGTCGGGAGGCGTTTCGCCAGCATGGTCTTGCCCGCACCCGGCGGCCCGATCATCAGGATGTTGTGGCCGCCGGCAGTGGCCACCTCAATGGCGCGTTTGGCGTGCAGCTGCCCTTTGACATCTCGGAAGTCCACGGCGTACTGGCTCGCCGCCGCGAGCATTTCCGTGGTGCTCACCCGGGCCGGCTGGAATTCGCGCGTCTCGTTGATCAGATCCAGCACTTCCGGCAGGGAGCGCAAGCCATAGACTTCGACCTCCTGCACCACCGCGGCCTCGCGCGCGTTTTCCAGCGGCACCACAAGTTTCCGGATGCCTTTCTGCCGCGCCATTCCCGCAATCGAGAGCGCACCTTTGACGGGCCGCAGGCCGCCGTCCAGCGAAAGCTCGCCGAGAAAGATGAAGTGTTTCAATTCGGTCTTGAGCAGGACTCCTGTAGTGCCCAGGATTCCCAGGGCGATGGAGAGGTCAAATCCCGAACCCTCCTTCTTCACATCCGCGGGCGCCAGGTTCACCGTGATATTTTGAAAAGGAAAATCCAGGCCGCAATTCTTGATGGCAGATTTGATACGCTCGCGGCTTTCGCGGACCGCCGCGTCCGGCAAGCCCACGGTGGTGAAGATGCCGTTGCCCGCTGAGATATCGACTTCCACCTCAACCAAGTAGGCATCGATTCCGTAGGTGGCGGCGCTGAAGGCCTTGAAAAGCATGGGAGTGCACTTCCACGGGCGAAGAGAAGCAATCCACTGAAGCAGACGCCAGACTCCCGCCCCTCGTACGCGGGTCGGACAGGGCCCCTGGCCCCGTTCCGAGTCGGCTGATTATAGCAAAATAACTACCTACCAGCGAAAGATCTCGTCCTGCGGCCCGGCGGGAGTGCGCGCCGGGGGCGGGGCTGACAATGCGGGCAGAAGTGGCTGCTGCGACCGGAAATGACCAGGCGGCGAATCGGGCGCCGGCAACGGCGACAAGGTTCACCGGTTCGTTGATAGACGCGAAGCTCGGAAAGGAAATCGCCGGGACGGCCTTCGGCGTTCCGATAGTCACGAACGCTTGTCCCTCCCCAGGCTATGGCGCGGTCGAGGATTCGCTTGACCGCACGATGCAGGCGCCGGGCAGCGGCCAACGGGAGATACCCTGCCGGAGTCAGTGGATGGATCCGCGCGGCGAAGAGTGCTTCGTCCGCGTAAATGTTGCCAATTCCCGAGAGAGACTGCTGATTGATCAGCCAACTCTTGATGGCTCCCCGCCGCCCTCGCAAGGCTGCCAGGAACTGTTCCTCGGTGATTTCCCGCGCATCCGGACCCAGGCGAGCAAACACGGCCTCGAGTTCGCGGCGCGTGCAGCAGCGCAGGCGCCCGAAGCGGCGCACGTCGCGAAAGCGCAGCTCTTCGTTACCCGCTCCGAGGGCCAGCCGCACGTGGGTGTGCGGCTCCAGCGGTGCTTCGCGCGGGGTGACCGTGACCTGCCCTGTCATTCCCAGACGCACCACGAGGTAGCGCGGCGCCTCAGGGTTCTTGCCGGAGAGTCGGACGGCCAGAACCTTGCCCTTCCGCTCGAGCCCGGCGATCAATTTCCCGGCAAGGTTCCGAACGAAGTCATCGACTGCGCCCATGATGACCGCCCGGTTGCGCACTTCGACTGCTGTCACGCGCCGGCCCAGCGCGTGCTCCGCCAGACCTCGCAAGATGGTCTCGACTTCAGGAAGTTCAGGCATTCGTCAGTTGTCGGTTATCAGTGGTCGGTTGTCAGTCCCAGAGGCGTTCGGCTTTTCGGTAACGGTGCTGCGTGCCAGGTTCCAGCCTCGCCGGGCTTCAAAGGGGGACGGTCAACGCACAACTGATGCCGTTCCAACTTAATTCCCCCATTTACGGCACCTGCATCTTGCACAGCCCAAAAGATAGCCTCCGCAGAAACGTTGGCCAGAATAAGTTGGAACGGCACTAGAGGGCAACTTTGATGTCGTCCCCGTCGACTTGCACGGGGTAAGTGGCGACCCGCAGGGAAGGTTCTCCCACCTTTTCGCCGGTACGTACGTTAAATTCCCACATGTGCCAGGGGCAGGTTACCACCTCGCCCTCGAGCCGCCCCTCGCCGAGCGGCCCCCCCTGGTGCAGGCAGGTATTGTCGAGGGCGTAGATTTTGCCACCCACGTTAAACAGGGCAATGACCTTGCCCTGCACTTCGACGGTCTTGGAAGACCCCACGCTGAGTTCGGAGATGCTGGCAACCTTGATGAATTCGGCCACGCGTGAGCCTCGGCTGGCTATAACTCAGGCACCCGTCAGGAACAGCCTTACCCGATTTGAACCATTTCGGGCGTGCCCACCTTGCCGATGCGGATAGATTTCTTGAACTCCTCCAGCATGGACTCATCCAGGCGGACTTCGGTAGGGCGCTTGGCCAGGGTCATGCTATCGATCTTCTCCTGCAACTTCAGCAGGCCATAGAAGAGATTCTCGGGGCGTGGTGGGCAGCCCAAGATGTAGACGTCCACCGGCACAATCTTGTCGATGCCCTGCAAGACCGCGTAGGTGTTGAAGGGACCGCCGACACTTGAACATGCCCCCATGGAGATGCACCATTTGGGGTCGGGCATCTGCTCCCAAATCCGCTTGATGGCGGGGGCCATCTTCAAAGTCACTGTGCCGGAGACAATCATCAGGTCCGCCTGGCGGGGGCTGGGGCGGAAAACTTCGGCGCCGAAACGGGCGATGTCAAAACGCGAAGTCGTGGAGGCAATCATCTCGATGGCGCAACAGGCCAGCCCGAAAGTCAGAGGCCAGAGAGACGATTTTCGCGCCCAGTTAAAGACGTAATCCACAGAAGTGGTGATGACGTTCTTCTCGTACCTGCTTTCGACGTATCCCATAAATCAGCCTCACGGCTTGGCGCCAAACATGCTTGCTTGTTTCAGATGCCCCGATCGCGAGTTTTTATTATACCCCCACGCGGACGCCTCCCGACAAGCATTCTGATCGTGCCTTCCGCCCACATCGAATAAGCCTGTAGGGACCGCCGGCCAGTCTCGGGACCTAGGCACTCCTTTGCTATCGCCGTTGCTCACCCCGAGCCAGGCTGCGCACTTGCGCCGCCCCCGAAGGATCCCCCATCGCTTCCAGGGCTCGCGCCTCGGCCTCGTACGCCTGCCAGTACGTGGGGTCCACCTCCCGCGCGGCGCGGAACTGCTCCACTGCTTCCCGGTGTCTCCCCAGTTTCATCCAACAGGTGCCCAGGTAGAAGCGCGCGCCGAGATCATAGGGATTCGCATGCACCGCCTGCGCGAAGTATTCCGCGGCCTTCGCGTAGTCTTCTCGCGGGAAGTAGAAAGAGCCCAGGAAGTCATACGCCGGGCCGCGACGGGGCAGCACCTGGACCGCCTTCTGGTAATAGCTCAAGGCTTCGGCTGTTCGACCCCGCTGCTGGGCGATCACCCCCAGGCCAAGGTAGGCGTCGTAGATGACGCTGGCCAAGGGCTGGTGGCTGGCCGCATTGAGTCGCAGCGCCGTTTCGAATTCGCGTGCGGCGGCGTCCAGCTCGCCATACCGAAATTGCAGGGTCTGGGCTTGGGCGATGTGCAGCAAAGCAGCATGGGGAGATTGCTGGAGCGAATAGCTGGTCAGCACTTCGTCATCGCGCCAATTGGGAATCGTCCGCACAGTCTTGACTCCCCACAAGATCATCACGAGGACCAGTCCCGGAATAACCAGGGTAGCGAGTCGCAGGCGCGGCACCCACTGCGGCAGGCGAGAGAGGAGCAGGAAAGAAATCCCCAGACAGAGACCCGCCGAGGGCAGGTAGGAGAAGCGATCCGCTACCAGAGGGGAGCTGAGCCGGCGAATGTCCAGACAGGGCAGCAGCACCACCGGCCACCATATGAGCAGAAAGCTAAGGAGAGGCTCGCGCTTGCGAACCCAGAGCGTCCCCAGTACCACAAGCAGCGTGAGCCACGGCCAGGGGGAACGCAGGCTGGCCTCCAGTTCAAAAGTGCGAAAGGTATTCAACCGCGCGGGCCAAATGAAAAGCCGCCCGTGTTCACCCAGAAGCCCGAGACTCGTTTCCACTAAACGCGGCGTGATCTTCCCCAGGTACGCCGCAAGAGAAAAGTACCCCAGTGCCGCAGCCCGAATGGTCACGTAGGCCCCCACCGCCAAAACGTAGGGGATGAAGTGAACCGCCCGGCTCAGCCTGGATTCTCGCGTCGGCAGGAAAAACCAGTACGCCAAGAGCAGAAGAGGAAAGCTCAGCGCCATCTCTTTGAAAAGGAGGGCCCCAAAAAAGGCCAGCGCCGCAAGGGTATGCCCACGCCAGCGGCCGTTTGCGGCCTTCTCCGCCCGAAGGAAAAGAAGGAGCGCCAGCAAGTAGAAAAATCCATAGGCCACGTCGGGTAAGGCAGAGATCCAGGCGACGGCTTCTACATGTAAAGGGTGCATGGCCCAGAGCAGAGCGCCCAAGAAGGCCACCAACCTGTCTTCGAGCAACCGCCGGCCGAGCAGGTAAACCAGGACCACACTGGCGGCATAAAGCAACAACTGGAACAGATGGAAGGCTGCGGGATTGGGCCCCGCCAGGCGAAAGATCACCCAGTAACAAAGAAATTGCAGCGGGCGATAGAAGTTCGTGTGCAGCCCCCAGAACGACCACACGGAGCCGGTAAAGATTCGCGACCACAGCCGGGGGTTTTGGACGAAAGCGTTCTCCAGGACCTGGGCGTCGTCGTCGTATACAAAACCATTGGCGAGCGACCCGGCGTAGACGGCGCCGGTAACGAGCACCAGCATCCCCGCGGCGGCAAAGGGATACTTCTTAAGCAGTGCGTCCATCCGGGTAAACATCGCTTGACCTCACCGGCGATGTGGGACGGGGGCCTCACAGGATGGCCTGCGGGCCTTCAGCCTGAAGACCGCTCCGCTCAGGCCAGGGATTCTGCCGGCAGGAACCTGGGGCACCAGCCCGTTTTTGATCACTGGCTGGCACCTAATCAGGTCGGGGTTTACCGCTGCACCTTGCCCAGCAATTCGACAAACTTCTGCTCGCGCGCGGTCTGGTCCCGCCCTAAGTCCTTCTCCAAGACCTGCGTCGTGTTCATGGAACAGAACTTGGGGCCGCACATGGAGCAGAAGGCAGCTTGCTTGTAGTATTCGTCTTGCAGGGTTTCGTCGTGCATGGAGCGCGCGCCTTCCGGGTCGAGCGAGAGCTCGAACTGCTTGTTCCAATCAAAGAGGAAGCGCGCATAGGAAATTGCATCGTCCCGGTCGCGCGCGCCCGGCCGGCACCGGGCCACGTCGGCGGCGTGAGCGGCGATCTTGTAAGCGATGATGCCCTGGCGAACGTCATCCTTGTCGGGCAGCCCCAAGTGCTCCTTGGGGGTGACGTAGCAGAGCATGGAGGCCCCGTGCCAGCCAATCATCGCCGCGCCGATGGCCGAGGTAATGTGGTCGTAGCCGGGCGCGATGTCGGTGACCAAAGGCCCCAGGGTGTAGAACGGCGCCTCATGGCACAGTTCCATTTCCTTGTCCACCTGGAGCTTGATCTGGTCCATGGGGATGTGGCCGGGACCCTCAATCATCACCTGGACGTCGTACTCCCAGGCCTTCAAGGTCAACTCGCCTAGGGTCTTGAGTTCGGCGAACTGGGCCTCGTCACTCGCGTCGGCCAGGCAGCCGGGCCTCAACCCGTCGCCGAGGGAAAACGCGACGTCGTACCTCTGGAAGATCTTGCAGATGTCTGCGAAGTGGGTGTACAGGAAGTTCTCCTGGTTGTTTTCCACCGCCCACTGCGCCAGGATGGCGCCGCCGCGGCTCACGATGCCCGTGATGCGCTTGCTGGTCAGAGGAATGTAGTCGCGCAGCACGCCGGCGTGGATAGTCATGTAATCCACGCCCTGTTCGGCCTGCTCTTCAATCACCTCCAGCATGAGGGAGGGCGTCAGGTCTCGCACGTGCTTGACGCGCGCAATTGCCTCGTAAATCGGCACGGTGCCGACCGGCACCGAACTGTTCCGCAGAATGGCCTCGCGGATCTGGCGGATATCGCCTCCAGTCGAGAGGTCCATGACGGTGTCCGTGCCGTACTTCACCGCCGCCTGGAGTTTTTCCAGTTCGTGCTCGACGTCCGAGGCGGTCGCGGAACTGCCGATGTTGGCGTTGATCTTGCAGCGCGAGGCGATCCCAATGCCGATGGGCTCGAGTTCGACGTGGCGGATGTTGGCGGGGATAATCATGCGCCCCCGCGCCACCTCGGAACGGACCACTTCCGGCGAGAGATTCTCCCGCTTCGCCACGAACTCCATCTCTTCGGTGACGACACCCTGCCGCGCATAGTGCATCTGCGTCACGACAGGGCCCGTCCGTTCCCGGACCCATTCGCTGCGAACTGGGGACAGCATGACTCTACCTCACTCTCCGCGAAAGCACCCTAAAAGTTCAGTCTACAACCTGCCTCGAACTTGTGCAACCGGCGTCCGGCAGGTGGGGGCGGCTTCGCTCCCAACGTTTCTGCGGCAGGCGCTCCAGGGCCGTTAGAGCCTTTCCGCTATGGTGCAAAAAGAGGAAGGATTGCCCCTATTGGACGCGCGGGGGGCCGGGGGATGGTTCATCGGGCGTGACATCGTCCAGCGGCTTGCGTCCGGCAAAGCCTTCGTCGAGCCCGTGCCAGTAGCCGATGCGCTCTTCTCCGAGTTTCCAGCACAGATACGCTTCCTCACCGCCAACGAGACTGGGGAAGTCAACCAGGCCTTGCTCGAGATCTTTCACCAGGCAACCGGTCTGCGCGATCGTGGCAAGCACCTCCTGCAACCGGGCAACGACCCGCTCGCGCTCCTCTCTAGTCGCGGCTAGCTTGCCGTAAGGGGGAACGGAACCACCCAGGACCATAATCTTCGTCACTGCCTGCGCCAGCTCACGGTCCAGACCTTCGATTCTCCGTTTCTCCTCGCAGGCCTGCGCAACACAACGAGCGATCAAGGGCAGAAGTTCTTCGGCTTCGTTACGGGTGAAGTACCTCTCGGTCATAGGCGGAGTCAACAGTCGAGAGTCGAAAGTCAGAAGTTGGAAGTAAAACTGAGGTCTTTACTGTTGACCTTCAACTTTCGACTTTCAAGTTCTCACGTTATTTCCAGCATCCGATCCAGCGCCACACGCGCCCAGCGCTTCGTTTCCGGAGCGACGTTAACACGGTTCACCACCTGACCCGCCACCAGACTTTCCAAGGTCCAGCACAGGTGCTGCGGGGAAATCCGGTACATGGTGCTGCACAGGCAGACGCAATCATCCAGCGTGACGACCAGGCGGTCCGCGTGTTCTTGCGCCAGGCGACGGATCATGTGGATTTCCGTCCCCACCGCCCACTGACTCCCGGGCGGCGCTTCGGTGACGCGCTTAAGGATGTATTCCGTCGAACCCACCTCGTCGGCCAACTGGCAGACTTCCCACTTGCATTCCGGATGGACGATGATGCGGATGCCCGGGTACTTGGCTCGCACACGCGCCACGTGCTCGGGCAAGAATCGTTGGTGAACCGAGCAGTGGCCCTTCCACAGGAAGATGCGGGCCCGGCGGATTTCTTCCTCGCGCAGTCCTCCCCTTTCCTCTTGCGGGTCCCAGACGACCATTTCCTCCAGCGATATCCCCATACGGTAAGCCGTGTTGCGCCCCAGATGCTCGTCGGGAAGGAACAAGCCCTTGTCACCACGCGCCAGCGCCCACTCCATGACCTTGCGGGCGTTGGACGATGTGCAGACCGCTCCACCGTTCCGCCCCACAAACGCCTTGATGGCCGCAGTGGAGTTGATGTAGGTGAGAGGAACAATCCTGGCGTCAGTGCAACTCGCCAGTTCTTCCCAGCAGACCTCCACCTGCTCCAGGCTCGCCATATCCGCCATCGAGCACCCGGCGTTCAGGTCGGGGAGAATCACCACCTGATGGTCGGCGCTCAAAATATCGGCGCTTTCCGCCATGAAATGCACGCCGCAGAAGACAATGAACTCAGCCTCGCGGCGACTGGCTGCCAACTGCGAAAGCTTCAGGGAATCACCGCGATAGTCAGCGAACCTCACCACTTCGTCGCGCTGATAGTGGTGCCCGAGAATGACCAGCCGCGAGCCTAGCGCGGCCTTGGCACAAGCAATGCGCGCGTCAAGTTCCTGCTCGGAGAGCTCGACGTAGTGTTCGGGAAGTAAGTCGAGAGCAAGTGATGCCATTATCGTCACAATTCCAGTTTAGCCCAATTCCATGGCCGGTGCTGGAGCCCCTGCTTTGGCAGAGGCGCAGCACGCTGTACCCTACCCGCCGATGGACAACATTGTGCGGTCCGGCTGAACGAAGTCCGGCTCGTTGATGCGGTGTCCGGGCTCCTTCTCGCCTACCACCTTCATGACGAATTGCGCAAGGTCCTCATCGCCCGCGCCATTGCGGAGCAGGTGGCGCAGGTCGTGTTCTTTCAGCGAGAACAGGCAGGTGCGAATCTTCCCGTCGGCCGTCAGGCGGATGCGACTGCACTGGCCGCAAAAGGGAACGGAAATCGGGGCGATGATGCCGATCTCCCCCTGGCCATCCGCAAAACGATAGCGCAACGCGGTCTCGCTGGGGGAACGGCGAGGAATCTCGACCAGAGGAAACATCGGATGGATGGTTTCAACAACCTCCTGGGCCGTCACGACCAGGGCGCGATTCCAGGCGCGATCACCATCCAGCGGCATGTATTCAATCAGCCGCACCATCACGTTACGCCGCCGCGCCAGGCGCGCAAACTCCAGCAGTTCGTCGTCGTTGAATCCCCGCACCAGCACGATGTTCACTTTTACGGGCGTCAAGCCCGCTGCCAGTGCCGCGTCGATGCCGGCCACCACTTTTTCGCCGGAGGCCGGCGCCCGCGTCAGCTTGGCGAATTTCTCCGGCCTCAGCGAGTCCAGACTGACCGTGACGCGGGGAGCGCCCGCGGCCGCAAGCTCCTGCGCCATTTCCGGCAGCAAGTAACCGTTGGTGGTAATCGCGATGTCGTCGAGGCCCTCAATTTCACCCAAACGGGCAATGAAATCCACGACCCCGGGACGCAGCAGCGGCTCTCCTCCTGTCACCCGGACTTTGCGAATGCCTAGCCGGGCCAAGATGCGCGCCACGCTCAAGAATTCATCCCAGGTTAGCAGCTCGGGCTGGGGAAGGTAATTGTTCGCATCCACGGACCTGCAATAAACGCAGGCAAAATTGCAGCGGTCCGTCACCGAAATGCGGAGGTCGTGGATCTGGCGACCGAATTTGTCCTTCAGCATCGCTCTATCGCCGTTCTGTGAGCGGCACACCCGCTGTCATCCTGAGCGCAGCGAAGAGCCAAAGCGAATCACAGACGCTTCGCTCAGCATGACTTCGCCCTGGGGCGCGCCGCCGGAACAAGGAAACAAAAACGCCTACCCGCATCTGGAGTAGGCCTCGTTCTCCTTTCCAAACACGGGAGGCGGCGTGATTTCTCGCGCCACCCTATCGGCCCGCCGCGCCTCGGCTTGTCCGCTGCCCTTAGCGCCCCGGGCTCGGAGAACAATGCTATCGTAACCCATTAGACGACCCGGGACAAGCGAGGCTTCAATTGAGCGGATGACACGTGCTGGCTCGGCCCTTCCCAATCCCTTCCTCCCTCCAGAAAGGGAACATTTTTCGTCTTGACGCCGCCCTGGAAGTGGGAGACATTCCGCCTGAAGAAAACTGGGCATCCCTGGTCTGAAAGGAAAACTGCCATGTCAGCCTCACGTCGAGAATTCATCCAGAAGGT
>Ga0315288_10006841_pt1 | contig 14462 bp, 10 predicted proteins | sample YL17G11_20_MG_FD_203454 | JGI IMG/M metagenome (GOLD analysis project Ga0315288, IMG submission 203454) | Sediment microbial communities from Yellowstone Lake, YNP, Wyoming, USA - YL17G11_20 | ecosystem: Environmental > Aquatic > Freshwater > Lake > Sediment | place: USA: Wyoming | collected... | reverse complement strand
CTATTTTTAACAACCCCGTTACGACCGCACCCCGAAAGCAACCCTTTCGAACCGCCCCGCTTTCGCGGGCGTCTTATACGGCACTCCAAACCGTGTTTGGGGTGTTGGGCGGATTGGCCTGAACATCGTTCGGCCTCGGACATTCGCACATAGATAGGTGCATGTGATGGCACAGTCCCTAACCATGCAAGCGGCGGCATCAATCGTAGCCAATGCCATCAACGTGGGGACACCTTTGTCCTTCTTCGTGGGAGCAGGTGTTTCAAAAGACGATCCGTCCTTTCTTCCCGACTGGACTGAATTCAGGAACGCAATGCTCACCGTCCTGACCGATAGACTTTACGCCACTGCGTTTCTCACTGGTGATAGCACCACCGTGGTGAAGAACGATCTCTTGGAATACGACTCTCGGTACGGTTCGCCGCGCGGCTTGTGGCTGAAGCCGGAAGTCGTCCTCCAATGGATTCATTCCTATATCCCCACCGCAGTTCACAATATGCTTCGGGTATTCGCCTGCGGCCATCCGAATAGAAACCATCTGACCCTTGCCCTCCTCGCTGCACGCTCAAATATCCTACTAGCAACCTGTAATTTCGATACACAGATCGAGCGCGCTATCGAGACCATCGGGTTTCCCTTCCGCCGATTCGCTGGTTCACGACCGGCTGGAGGATGCCATTCATTTCGTGAGTACATGGCGTTCACACGACGGACACGCAAGAGCCCCATTGCCGTACTGAAGATACACGGGTGCATCTCCGCACCCAGCACCATCAGAGCCACTATCGAGCAGGTTTCTCGACCAATACGTCGGGCAGAGAAAGAAGCGCTTCGACATCTCCTCCGAAATCGCTTCCTGATAGTCGCAGGCTACAGCGGCAGAGATCCCGACATCCGGAATGAGTTTGAAGCTGTTGCTGCCAAGTCAAAGGGACTGCTCTGGCTAGCGCGCGACGAGGGGAGCCTGACCACCGAGGTCTCGCGAATCCCGAACACTACTTTTGGCACGGGGGACATCAACACCTTTTTTGCGGCGCTTGCTGACTGCCTGAAGCTAGAGATACGAGTGAAGACAGGGCTCCCTATTTCTGTCTCTGCTCACGCGGAGACCGCTGTGAGAAATGCGCCCGTTCTTCCAACGGCTCTAGCTCTATCAGAACTGGCCATGCACATTGGATGCCGTTCGACTGTGGAAATCCTGGCGGAACGCGTAATCACATCTTCGCGAAATAGACGATGGATCGCGCTGGCATGGATGTCTCTTGGAGACTCAAAACGGCGAGCCAATCCAAGGGATGCCCTTCATTGTTTCGAGCAGGCAGAGGCCGCAGCACGGACGTTGAGAGCGGATCATCCTTTGATGTATGGGCACTCATTGAAGTATCTCGCTGCCCAGCATTATGTACTGGGGGATTTGGACATTGCGCTTGCTCTTAACACGAAGAGCCTAACCTGGGTGAGGAAGAGCGGGGATCAAGCTACCGAAGGTCGCGTTCTTGACGATCGCGCGATAATCTACCGCCAGCGGGGAAATATCCATTATGCGATAAGGTTGAGGATGCAATCGGTGGCGTTGCTGGAGAAGGCGGGAGACACGATAAGCCTCGCGATGGTATACAACAACCTCGGAAAGGACTACGACAGGCTCGACAATTTTAGTGAAGCGGAAAAATGGTGGCGCAAGAGCCTTGTCCTGAAAGAGAAGGAAACCAGCGACAGTCCCGATATTGGACGCACATGCTTCAACATCGGAGAGCTACTGCGCCACACTGAACGGCGCGAGGAAGCTCTGCCGTTCTTGACTCGTGCAAGAGCAAGAGCACGGATGCACGATGATCGCGTCATCGAGGCAAGGGCCTTGTACAGCATGGCCGCTATAGCCTTCACTCGTGGCAAGGTTGCACAAGCGAAGCGACTCGTTAATCTGGCTGCGGCAAAGGCCGGTTCGGCTGAGGATTGGCACGGCCACCCTGCTCGCGTGAAATGGGCACAGGAGATACAGGACATGGTCACGGGTGGCAAGAATGCGTTGGCAAATGAGGGCCGAACAATCTCATGGAACACTACGGCGAGACCGCGGCGGGCTCACCGAGGCTCATGAGTGGCGTTGCCAAGGTCGCAAGCCTGAATTCCAACCACTCCATCCACCCACCGCGCGGTTAACAACCTCGTCGCCTTTCCACCCTCTGCAGCGGCAGCGCCGCTGTGGAGGACGGGCGCACCCCATCCGTCATCTCAAACTCCCGGTAGGTAAGTATTCCAGCAAAGCGTTAACCAGCCAGTCAAAAAATCGCACCCGATGCGACGTTTCGAACTCGGGCGGGGTATATTTAACAGTAGAGGGACTTTGTAGAACCAGCCGGACAATGGACTGGCCGCAAGGCGGAGGTCGTTGTAGGCGCAATCCGAAAGGTACGCGCCAATGCTTGCGACCGAAGCCGAACCCACCCCAGTGGATCGTTTCCGTGTGACTGCCGCCAATCTTAGACCACAAAAGTGCTTGCCGACACCAATCTGCAATTGTCATCATCCGCCCGGAAAGAACTTGCTTTCTTGCCCGGACCCGCCCTCATGTGTCATGGAGGGACAAGAGTGCGCACAAGCAGAAGCCGCAAGTACTCGAGGCATAGGCCGCTTTGCTCGGCACAGGGGCGGCTATGCCTGAGCATGGGAACAATCGGCCCATACCGGGTATTGTTCTTGAACGTATGGAGGTGGTCCGCTCCGATAGCCCTCCGCCCCCGGAAGCAAAGGTGGCGCTCGATAACTTACTTGCAAGATGGCTCGTCCGGGCTTACCTGTGGAAGCACGCCGGAACAGAACCGGACCGCAAGCGCCGTGAAACCGCGGAAGTGAAGGAACCCGCATGAGCGAAACACAAGACATCAAACTCGCCGTAGCCTATCTTCGCAAGTCCACCGAAGAAGACACCCGTCAGATTGAATCCTTCGAAGGCCAGGAGCGGGAGATAAAGAGATACGCCCAAACCCACGGCTACGCGATAGTGAAGTCGTACCGCGAAGCTTACACCGGCACCGAGGTGAAGCGCAGGCAGGTGTTCCTCGAGATGCTGAACGACGCACGCAACAAAACCATCAACTTCAACCACATCCTCTGCTACGATATCTCCCGTTTCGGGCGTCTCGACAACGACGAGGCGGGCTACTACCGCCACGAATTCAGGAGGCACGGCGTCGAGGTCGTCTACGTCGTCGAGAACCTGCAGGGCGACGATACGGACGACCTCATCGTCTCCACCAAGCAGTGGCTCGCACGTGAGTACAGCCGCAAGATAGGCGAGTACGTCTGCCGCAACATCGTCTCGCGCTCCGGCGACGCCAAAGCGAAGGCGAGAGCGTTCAATATCGGACGGGCCGCACCGTTCGGGTACGACACGCTCTACCTGGACGCCAAGGGCAATCCCCACACCATCGTCCGCCTCATGCCGGACAGGTCGAAAGAAGTCTACAATCCCGACGGAGAACTTCTCAGGACTCTTCCTCAGGGCACGCGCTTCCAGAAAGCCAATACCGATCTCATGGCGCTCATACCCTCTGCCCCGGAGCGCGTCGAAGTCATACGGCAGATGTTTCGCTGGTACGCCGAGGAAAATCTCGGCCAGTATTCCATCGTCAACCGTCTCAACGAGGCCCATCGCAACGGCACCGGCATGGCCTCTCCTACCGGAGGATACTGGTGCATCGGCACCATCCAGCCCATGCTCCAGAACGAACATTACGCGGGGAACACGGTCTTCAACAAGCGGTCCTTAGGAAAATTCTTCAGGCTGGCCGCCGCCGAAGAAGGCGTGCAGGCGGAAAAGTTGCCGAAGTTCATGCCCACGACTATCCGCCGCAATCCCAAGTCCGACTGGATAGTAATCGAAAACACCCATGAGCCGCTCATCCCCAAAGAACTCTTCCAGACCGCAATGGCAAAACGGAAGGTGAGACAGACGGTAAGCTCCCGCAAGGGACGCTCCCTCGGCTCACGCTACCTCTTCTCGGGTATGCTCGTCTGCGGAGACTGCGGCCACCGCTTCCAGGGCGTCGTGAAGAAGAAAGGCTCCTGGGAGCACGAAGGCTACGTGTGCGGCGGGTACAAGCTCAAGGGCCGCCACGTCTGCAAAGACTGGTTTATCCCGTCGGATATAATTGAGCCCGCCGTAATCGACGCTCTTGAACGGGAAGTGAAGACAATAGATATGTCCGCCGCGATAGGCAAAGCCGGTGAACAACTCGGAAACGCCCCCGCTATGGCCGAGCGGCATCGCCAGGAGATCCGCAGTAAACTGACGGATATCGAAAAACGCCTCGAAGAACTGCTCGACTGCATCACTCCTGAAAACAAAGACCTCATAAGCGAGAAGATGGTCTCGCTCAGAAAAGAGCGCGACAAGCTCAAACAGGAACTGGGCAATACCGCGGAAATTGACGAGAAGGCCGTGACTTCGTCGAAAACGGTCGGGGGACTGCTCGACCTTGCCCGGGAATTCCGGTCCCTTTGGAAAGCCGCGACCCTGTCCGAAAGGAAGGAATTCCTTTCCCTTCTAATTGACTCGGTCTCGATTCATCCAGAAAGGAAAATGGCCGAAATTCGCATGACTTATAACTACGCACAAACAAAGGACTTAGCGAACCGCGAAAACGGCGAATTCTTCCTTTTAGATGGTCGGGGCGAGTGGATTCGAACCACCGGCCTTCTGAACCCCATTCAGACGCGCTAGCCAGGCTGCGCCACGCCCCGACCGAGGAATGTAATTTCACTATACCTCAGGAAACTCACATAGTCAAGGCCAAACGGATTACGCGAGAACGTCTCGCACCATGGAAGGATGCACTGATGTCGGTCTGTTATCCCTTGCCGGACATAAGCTTTGCTTCGGCTTCTTTGCTCCAGAGCGCCCCGCCGGTCAGCTTGTCCGTGGCGGTGAGTGGCAGGTCTTCGAGTTGAGGATATATGACGATTTTGCCGGGGAAGGTGCCTTTGTGAACCGCGTCAATGCCTTCCCAAGCGGCTTTCATTCCGCCGACCGCGGCGACCGAGTTATTCGGGTCGATAATTCCCTCCGCCGATTGTTTCAGGGCTTTGACGAGGGAACTGATAGGAGAGCCGCTGGTTGCGAGCATCGTGATATTTTTGTAGTGCATATCGTTAAGATTTATGTTCACGAACGCCTTGTCTCGGCTCGGGAAGCCCGCGAACACGTTGATGTAGCCGTCCTTCGCAATATATGTGAAGGCTTCTTCAACGGCTTGAGTCACCGGCGCGACGACAATCACGTCATCCACAGTGCCGGGTTTCACAACGTCGCCGACCTTAGTGGTTTTGAGGTCAACAATCGTGAGTTCCATGCCCTTCTTCTGGGCGAGAGGGGCGAGCGTCTTGCGGAGGCGTTCGATGCGTTCGTCATTAAGTTCCGAAACAATGATGCGGCCCGCACCGTCGGCAATGCCCTTCTCGGCATGCATCAAACCGATTGGACCGGCCCCCACGTACCAAACCGTTCCACCAGGCAGCACTGATTTGGTTTGACGATGCTTCTCATACGCGAAGAACACGCACGCCCACGGCTCGGCGAGCGCGGCTTGGGAATAACCGAGCTTCCGCGGAATCGGCAGAAGATAACCGTTGTCGTAAATCACCGGCCCGATGGACTGCCACTGCCGGAACGCTCCGGGGAACCAGTAGCCGTACGCTTTGCCCACACCGTTAATATAGATGTCCGCCTGCACGGTGAAACGCTGGCCGACGCGGTATTTTTTCTGGAGTTTTTTGCCGACTTTGGCAACAGTCAGCGCGACTTCGTGGCCGGGAACCACCGGGTCTTTCGCGAGGTCTTTACCTTGCACCCGCGTGTGCTGTTGGCCCTGAATAATGAGCTTGTAGTCGCTCGCGCAGACTCCGACCGCGTCAGTGCGGCAGAGTAATTCGTTGTCCGCGATATCCCGGACAGGCTCTTTTTCGAGCTTCAGATTCTCCATGCCGGCGGCATAGAGATGCAGGACGAGGGATTCCTCCGGTATTTCAATCGCAGAACGCTTTGCCATCTTGTTCTCCACAACTATAGGAGAAAGACCTGTCGGGTGTCAGAGGTTCTTTACTGCCGTTGACACGGATTTCTCCTCAACTTCGCGCGATGTGACCTCGCGCCCCAGTTGTTTCGAGAGGTATATCCCTTCTGCAATTTTCATCATGTTCAGCCCGAGCGCGGCTGTGTCTATCAACTTCACGCGGCCCAGGAGCGCCGCCACCCAGTGGTGCTGGGGACTGTCATAGCCGCCGTAGTTCTCCTGGCATCGGTGCCATCGGGTGTCGGCCGAGTCCAAATCGAACTTCCCGTCCATTTCCATATCCGCGGACGTCGTATGATAAGCGAAAGGATTCAGGGTTATGCCCCCCTTCGCTCCTACAATCTTGGACCCGTCCGTACCGCCGAGGTTGATTGCCCAGGCTTCCTCGATAAAGAACGTGATTCCGCCGGCCAGGCGCACAAGTCCGAGGGCGAGTTCTTCCACGTCGTACGCGCCGCTCTTCCGTCTGTCCTCATACATCGCAATCTCCTGGTGCGTCGCTCCTGACACTGTCAGTATCTCAGGGTTGCCCAGAAGATGAAGCACCTGGGAAATTGTATACACGCCCATGTCCAGCAGAGCGCCACCTGCCGCTATCTTCTTCTGCACGAAATTGGCCGTACCGTATCCGTCCACGTACGGCCTGCCGCGCCGCCTGTAGTTGCTCGACTTGGCATAATAGAGCTTGCCGAGATGACCTTCATCAATCAGCTTCTTTGCACTCTTTGTCTCTTTTGAGAAAACGCTCGAAAGCTGCATCAACAGCATTTTTCGAGTGCGTTCCCGTGCTTCAATCATTGCTTTTGCGTCGGAGTAACTGCCGGCAAGCGGCTTCTCACAATACACGTGCTTGCCTGCTTCCATCGCGGCAATGGAAACCGGCGCATGCAGGTTATTGTGAAGGCATACGTCCACCGCCTGTATCTCGTCCACCTTCAGAAGGTCCTTGAAACTGGTGAACACGTGTTTTGCGTGAGCCTGCTCGCCGACACGCTTTGCCTCCTCTTTGTTTATATCTGCCACGGCGACGATTTCCGCGCTGGGAATCTCGAGATAACGGTTCACGTGCCCCTTCCCGATTTGACCCACTCCGATAATACCAATCTTAACCTTGTCAGCCATGCTCGCCTCCTTCTCGCTTCTTGTCCTGCTCACAAGCGTCCGCTATTATCTCACGAAGACCTGTCCCGCGTCAGGCACAATTGTCTGCCCGGTGATTTTGGATGCCATGTCGCTGGCAAGGAACACCGCCGCGTTTGCAACGTCGTCGGGCATTATCTCCTGCTTGAGCGCCGTCAGCCCAACGTAATAGGGGATGACTTCTTCAGGCTTGATACCGCGCTTCTTCGCGCACGCTTTGATATATTCTTTGTTCCAGATGAGCGAGCCTTTGAACACATTGCCCGGCGCGATGCTGTTTACGCGGATGTTGTGCCGGCCGAGTTCGAGCGCCCAACCCCGCGCGAGATGAATCTCACCCGCCTTGGTGGCATTGTAGGCGGAATTGTTCCTGGATGCATCGAGGCCGGTCTTGGAACTCAGGTTTATTATCGAGCCGCCGATGCCCTGTTCTATCATCAGGCGGGCGGCTTCCTTCGCGCAGAGGAGGTAGCCGGTAAGATTCAGTTCAAGCGACTTTCTGAACGCGTCGGCAGGGAAATCCACGAGTTCGTAACTCGGAGCGATGCTGGCCGCGTTGAGCAGTATGTCCACGCCGCCGAACGCGAGAATAGTTTCCGCGAAGGCCTTTTTCACCGCGGCTTCGTCAGTAACACTCGCCACGATGGTCAACACTCGCCCTTGCCCGTATATGCCTTCAGCTTCATACTTGGTTTCTGCGAGACGCTCCGCACTTATGTCGACGAGGGTTACATACGCGCCGGCCTTGAGGAAGCCCATCGCAATGCCTCGCCCGAGACCGCTCGCCGCGCCGGTAACAAGAGCCACTCTGTCCTGCAGCAAGCCGCAGTTGGCTTTCTCAAGAAGTTTTGTGCGATACTTCTCCGCTTCCCATCCGGCGATGTACTCGGCATTGCGTTCGCCCATGGAGCGCGCTCCACCGAAGCCGAGCGATATCTCGAAGAGCCGCTCCACGTCACGCCAGATATCCGTCTTGTTTGCGGCGTCTTCAGGATTGACAGCGATTGCGACGTACCCTGCGCCGGGCAGAACAGCGATTTTCGGAGGAACTTTGTAACGAGCAACGTACTTTGCCAGGGCCGCGGCAATTTCGTTTTCACTGTTCAGCACGAGAGGCGCGAGACCCGTGTATGCAACTTGGTCGGGAACGAGCGGCGTCGCGAGCAGTTGCACCCCGCTTTTCATGGCAAGCAGACGACGCGTGCGTTCTGATTCCGTGAATTTCAACAGGTATCTGCACCCGGTTGACTTGAACAGCGCGCCTCGCAGTTTTGCCATAAGGCTGACCGGAGGTTGGTTTACGGGCGCTGCCTTCGGGAGCCGTGCCGGGTGCTTCGCGACCAACGCCTGAGCTTTTTTCAGGACCTTCTGAGTCAGCGCTAGCGCAGTCTTCGGGTTTGAGGCGCAGGTTATCAGGCCATGATTCTCCATCAGAATCACCGGTGGAAACTTGCCGCCATGCCTGGAGCGCCACGTATCGACTTCCTGCGCCACCGCCACAGCAAGCGGATAGCCGGGGTCAACATAGGGTACGACGAGAGTATTCTTGTCAGCGAGCAAGCGCGCGCCGCCTCTGGTCACCAGAAGCCCGCAGACCGCCGCCGGATGCGTGTGGACGACGTACCTGTCCAGCACCGCGTGGAGCATGGTTTCGACTGATGCACGACCTTTGGGCGAGTCTTTCGTACAAGCCGTGGCAAGAAGCGTCTTTACGCGCTCTTCACGTTCAGCTTCGGGCATGTCCGTGAGCGCCGGGTCGCGCAGGGCATCGAGCGCTTTGTCGAGGTTCACTTCAACGTACCCTTTGCCGCGGCTCATCCCGGCAAGCGTAGTCCCGGAAGCTTTCACCCACATGATGCGTCCCGAAGCGTCTTTGACGCTCGTGTTGCCGCCTGCGCCCGCAATCAGCTCAGAGTCGCCTCCGACCGCATGGCTTATGTGAATCAGTGCATCGACATCGTCAGACCGCGCTGCCATATTTCCTCCCTACTCCTTCGTGAAAACGGAATCCTTCTCAGTGTAGCCCGCCTCAGCGAATGCTTCGCGCCAGCAGTCGGCGGATTCCACCAACGCCGGTTCGATATCTTCAATAGGCGTGCCGCGGTGGAAGAGTATCTCAAGCGCAATCACTGCCTCTTTCACGCCCGACCGTTGAATCGCGCTTATCGCATCGCCGACGTCGATAATGCCTTTCTTATTGTATTCCTTTGTGAACGGCCAGTGGCGGCTTGCCGTCGCGTCGGTTTGTTGAGCGTGAACAAGGAGCAGTTCGTTCGCGCCAAAAGGAGTCTCCAGCCACTTCATCGGGTCCTTATCAGACTCAGTATGCGACGGGTCACCTTTCACGTGCGCCATGTGGCCGGTGTCGAGATGAATGTGGATAGGAATCGCCGACTGCCTGTTCATGCGCTCAATCATGTACTGAGCGCGTTCAATCGTGTTGGGCTGGAGTTGTGGCCGGTGCATTTGTTCGATGAATATGGCTTTCAATCCTCTGTCAGCGGCGTAGTGGGAAATCCCTGCCAGTTCATCGCACGCTCTGTCGAGCCAGCTCTGCAAGTCTTCGTTCATCTGCGGAATCGACATACAATCGTAGTGTCCGCTGATGTAAGACGCGCCGAACGCAACCGTCTGGTCGATAAACGCACGCAGCCATTCCCGGGCGCCTTCGCGCATGTCTTCGTAGGGGTGACTGAGCATGTTGAGCAAGTAGGAAATTCTTGCAGTTGCGCCGGACCAGATTGCGAGACCCGCGTCTTTCACGGCTTTCACAGTAGCTTTGAAGAAGGCGCTTCTCTTTTTCACCACGTCCCTGAAAAGCAGTGGTTCCATGTGGTCGGCAAAGTATTCGAAGCGTTTTACCCCCATCCGTTTGAGCACCCCGGCCCATATTTCGGGCTGGGGATAGTCTTCGGTAGTGAAACCATTGTTGCCTATGAGTTGAAAAACGGTGATGCGAGGCTCCTTCTAAGACTTCGACCTTCTGCGCCTGAAAAATGTGGCACGACACCCCGGACATTGCCCGTGCAGAGGCGAGGCTTACGTCCTCAATCCTCCTCGATTATCGCTACGACGTCGTCGTTACCGGCGCTTTCGCCTTCCTTAACGCATATTTTCGTGAGAGTCCCCGTGACGGGCGCAGGCACGTTGAACACCGCCTTATCCGTCGCCATTTCTGCGAGGTCCTCACCTTCGTCCACGTGTTCGCCCTCATCGAAATACCAGAACGACACCTTTGCTTCGGCATCTTCCTCGAGTCCCGAAAGCTTCACTTCCATGTCATCCTCCTCAGCCCAGCCGATGTTATCGATACATTGTAATAGAGCGTCCCGTCCGGGCAAGCAACCAGTTTCACGCGTGAAGACCTGACCTTGACTTATTGAGACTTTCTGGGTAAAAAGAGCTTGTGTACTTGAAGGATTCGCCGAGCCGATTGTTGCTATAAAGCACTCGTTTCAGGGTCTGATTGCTATGTCCACTGCCGGAATTCGAGTTTCTTGGGACAATGTCGCCGTGTCCGGGTGCCCGTGCAGCGGTATGGAGGCATGATGGGCCGCTATGTGCAGTTTGGCGCTGGCAACATCGGACGTTCGCTTTGCGGCGCACTCATGTCCAAAGCCGGATATGAGGTCGTGTTCGTGGACCTCGACCGCACTCTCGTTGACGCACTAAATGAAAAACACAGCTACTCAGTGATTGTGAAAGACAAGAAACCAGCGGAAATCAAAGTGACCGGCGTGCGAGCCGTAGGGGCATGGAACGCTGACACAGTCGCCGACGAAGTCGCCCAGGCAGATTTTGCCGGCACCGCCGTCGGCCCGCGTGCGCTCGAACCTGTGTCGAAACTTCTTGCCGAGGGTCTAAGGAAGCGTGGAGGCAAGCCTCTCGATGTGATTCTGTGTGAGAACCAGCGCGACGCAGCGAAACTCGTTGCGGATTACCTCAAGAACGCTCTCGGTGTTGCAGACCTCAAGGATTTCCCAGTCGGCCTCATCGAAACGAGCATTGGCAAGATGGTTCCCATCATGCCGAATGAAGTCCGCAAACAGGACCCCACAGTCGTCTGGGCCGAAGCCTACAACAAGATAATTGCGGATGGCGAAGCGTTCATCACAAACATTCCTGAGATAGAAGGTCTCGAACGCCACAGCAACTTCCACGCGTACGTTGACCGCAAACTTTTTGTCCACAATCTCGGCCATGCGGCATGCGCTTACATGGGAGCGCTTATGAACAAGACTTTCATCTGGGAAGCTATGAAGCTCAAGTCCGCCGCGGAGACTGCGAAGGGCGCGATGGTTGAATCGGGTAAGGCATTACTCGTCCGATATCCAAGTGAATGGATGTGGGACGAGATGAACGCCCATATTGAAGACCTGCTGGAGCGTTTCCGCAACAGGGCGCTCGGTGATACCGTGTATCGCGTGGGCAGAGATTTGCCGCGAAAACTCGCTCCTGGCGACAGACTGCTCGGCGCGCTGAGACTCCAAACGGCGTCAGGTGTACAATCAATGTTCACGGAGCGCGCAATTGCCGCGGCTTTGCTCTTCCGTACAGCGGGAGAAGATGGCAAGCTTTTCGCTGAAGACGCGGCTTTCGCCGAACACATTGACTGCGAAGGGCCGGAAAAGGCCTTGGAGAAATATGCAAAGATGGACATCAACGGGTCTGACCGGGACGTGGCCGGCAGGATCCTCAAGGAGTACGCCCGACTTGGAGGAAAACGATGAGCGCCGAACGTGATGACTGCAGAGCACCTTTGCGCAAGTTTGACAACACCAAAGGCGAAGTCACGGCCAGGGCGATTCCGAAGTTCATCTTCAAGAAAGCCCTGCCGGAGATGCTGAAGTCCGGTGAACTTACGAAGGATGATGCGAAGAAGCTTCTAAGAGTCATGCTCAGCATCCGCCGTTTTGAAGAGACCATTGTTGAGATAAAGGAAGGCAAGTACAAGAGACCTGAAGTGAAGTACCAGGGCGCAAGCCACCTGTGCATCGGACAGGAAGCGTGCGAAGCGCCGATAGCCCTCGTTCTAAAGGATTCCGACTTCATTACATCCAACCACCGCGGCCACGGGCACTCCATCGCCAAGGGTACTGAAATCAAAGCAATGATGGCGGAGATGTTCGGCAAGGTGTCGGGCATCTGCAAGGGCAAAGGCGGGTCGATGCACATCTGTGCCTTTGAGAAGAATCACCTCGGCGCAAACGGCGTGGTCGGCGGCGGCTTCCCCATCGGGGGCGGAGCGGGCCTCGCCGCAAAACGCGCGAAATCCGGCCAGATAGTTTTCAGCTTTGCAGGTGACGGAGCCATGAACACCGGCAGTTTCCATGAAGCTCTCAACATGGCCAGCCAGCTTCACGTTCCGGTGCTCTATGCAATCGAAGACAACGGAGCAGGCATGACCGGCCGCGTTGATGAAGTAACCAACATCGACGAACTCGTGCGCCGTGCCTGGGCGTATGGCATACCCGGCGAAGTAGTTGACGGCATGGATGTCCTTGCATGTCTCGACGCCTATCGCCGCGCCGCAAAGATTCTACGTGACGGCGGCGGCCCGCTGATGTACGTTTTCAAGACCATCCGATACAAAGGCCATTCGCTCTCTGATGATTGCCGCTCCTATAGAACCGAAGAAGAAGAAGCCGAATGGAAGGCCCGCGACGCCATCATGTCGTATGAAAAGAGACTGTTTGACGCGGGTGTCATGTCGAAGGACGAAATCGACAAGTTGCACAAAGAAGTCGAAGCTGTAATGGACGCCGCGGTGGATTTCGCCTGGGCCGCTCCTCTGCCCGAAGTCTCGACCATAATTGACGATGTCTACGCCAACACTTTCGATAAGAAGGCTTCCAGTATCAAAGTGCTCGAAAAAGTCCCCGGCGGAGCGACCCGAAAGCTCGACACTAAAGGCGCAATTATCGAGGCCCTGTCACAACTGATGGACAGCGACCCGCGCGTTGTCGTTTTCGGTGAAGACGTCGCCCAGTACGGCGGCGCGTTCGGAGCGACAAAGGGCCTTTTCGAGAAGTTCGGCAAAGAACGCATCTGGAACGCGCCTATCTCTGAAAACGCGATTGTCGGTTTCGGTCTCGGCGCGGGCATGACGGGCCACCTCCGGCCTGTTGTCGAAATCATGTACAACGACTTCCTCGCTCAGGCGGAAGACCAACTGCAGAACCAGACCGCCAAGGCGCGCTACATGTATGGCGGCAAAGCATTCCCACGCTTCGTCATCCGCACGACCATCGGCGGCGGCAAAGGTTACAGCTGTCAGCACGGGCAGGAGCTTGTCTCGAAGTATGCCTGCATCCCCGGCATTCGTATTGCGGTGCCCGCGACACCATTCGACGCAAAAGGCCTTCTTGTCGAGGCCGTTTACATGGACGACCCAGTGCTTTTCTTCGAGCACCAACTGCTTTATGGCACCTCCACCATCGGTGCGGAAGTCCCTGAAGAACTCTACCGCATCCCGTTCGGCAAGGCGTCGGTTGTGCGTGAAGGCACGGACGTCACCGTCTGGGCATATTCGCGCATGTTACACAACGCGTGGAACGCCGCCAAGAAGCTCGAACGCAAAGGCGTCTCCTGCGAAATCATCGACCCGCGCACGATTTCGCCGCTCGACCTCGATACCGTCGCCGCTTCCGTGAAAAAGACCGGCAAACTCGTCTGCGTCAGCCAGGGCACAGACACCGGCAACATCGTCCACACTGTCGTCAGCAGGCTCTTCAGAATGCTCGGCGGCAATTTCGCCGCTGAAACCGTTACCGCGCCTGATGGAGTCATGCCGATGGCATCGAACCTCGAAGATGCTTTCATTCCGAGCGCCAAGCGCATTGAAGACGCGATTGTCAGAATCACAGGAAAGGCTGAGTAATGCTGCGTTTGCTCAACGGAGAAGTTGTCATCGCGGGCGCCGCTCGAACTCCTATTGCCGGGCTTGACGGTGCGCTCACAAAATACAAGGCGCCTCAGCTCGGCGGCATAGCAATTAAGGCCGCGCTCAAACACTCAGGTGTGAATCCACAGGATGTCGATGAAGTAATCCTCGGTAACGTCGTCTCAGCAGGCACGGGCCAGAGTCCCGCTAAGCAGGCCGCTGTCGCCGCCGGCCTGCCTCACACAATCATGAGCATGACTGTGAATACGGTCTGCTCAGCGGGCATGGCCGCGGTGGTTGAAGGCATGCGAGCCATCCTTTCCGGAACATCCAAAGTCCTCGCAGTCGGCGGGATGGAATCCCGC
>Ga0315288_10006839_pt1 | contig 14463 bp, 15 predicted proteins | sample YL17G11_20_MG_FD_203454 | JGI IMG/M metagenome (GOLD analysis project Ga0315288, IMG submission 203454) | Sediment microbial communities from Yellowstone Lake, YNP, Wyoming, USA - YL17G11_20 | ecosystem: Environmental > Aquatic > Freshwater > Lake > Sediment | place: USA: Wyoming | collected... | reverse complement strand
AAGCAGTTTCACCAGGGCACGGCCAAGGAGTGACCCCAACCGTTCCTTGAGGGCGGCCAAAGTCGAGCGAATCTCCTCATCCGTCAGGATCGCCGCGGCATCCATGCCTTCATTGTACGCCTTCCCCAATCCCCGCACAAGAGTCCGCTTCAAGGGCGCTTCGCCTGTATGCGCGACCGGAAGGGCTGGGGACTCGCATCCCTGGGCCGCAGCGGCGACCTTTCGGAGCACCGATCGAGATTGTCAATCTATTGTCAACAATGCCTGCTTTCCATTGTCAACAACATGCCGGATCACCGCCTCGATGCCGGGCGCTACGTTCACCCGTTTCAAGGCCACCCCCGGATGAGCGGTCGCGAAGACACGGAAGATCTCGTCGGCGAAGCCCTGCCCTATCGATTTCACCCGCGAGAAGTCCAGAATGACCTCCCGAAACGTATCGAGCCGGGCGAGGATCCGTCTGGCCTCCGACCGGGATACATACTCACCGGTATAGAACCGTACGCTTACAAGGCTTCGTTCGAATCGGAAGTCGAAGTCCTCGGGCGCGAATGCACTGAACACATCCTGAAGCTTTCGCCGTGCCGAGCGGCTCACGGACAGGGAGACCTCCGTACCTCGGAGATACCTGCGGACATTCACGAAGGTGTCTTTCTTCTTAGCGTCAAAAACGAGTTCAGTCCTGTGGGACCAAAGCGCGAAGCAGTCGCACGCTTTAGAGGTGAAGAAGATCCCTTCTCCTGCGTGCCGTTCCGGCATGGATGTCGCCTTCCCCTTGAGCAGCTCTCCAATCGCCGCCTCCTCTTCTGCGAGGCGGTGGCGCTCCGCAACCGAGGCAAACACGCCCACCCCCTGATCCCGTATCTGAGCGCGAAGCTCTCGCTGCACCAGGGTGACGATGACCGGGCGGTTCGCCAGGAAGGCCGGAGGGAGGAAGTGGTCTGCCCTCGTGTTTACCGATTTAGGGGGCCGCGGCAGGTCACTCAGAAACGGCCCCGCAGGAGGTCTGCCTTGCGTCGAAGGTAGTATCGAAAGTTCGCCAGGGAAACGTCGGGAGGGACCGTATGGTCGACAGTGGGAACGAATCCCCCCTCCTCGATCAGCGGGACGAGGCCGCTCAGGTGCTCGTCAATGGCGCGGGGACCCTTCGCCAATTCCCGCTTGTCCACGGCACCCCACAGCCTGAGGTCTCGTCCATATTTCCTTCTCAGCATAATCGGGTCGGTGTCCTGCGCAGCACGCTCCAGCGGCCAGAGGCCGTCGATCCCCGCTTCCAGGAGCAGGGGGATCAGCGGCTCGGTATTGCCGTCACTGTCGACGACGACGTACCTGGTCCCATGACCTTTCAGGAATGTGACGAGCCGTTTCATGTGCGGCAGAATGAAGCGGCGATAGGTGTCCGGACCGAGGAGCGGCCCGCTCTTCATCGCCATATCTTCGTTGAGAAAGACATAGTCGATGTCCGTTTCGCTGAGAATGGGGCGGGAAACCTCGATGGTGAAGTCGGCAATGAACTCCATCATCTCATGCATGAGACTCGGATGGTCATACCACGCAAAGCTCACGTTCTCCGTTCCCATCCACTCGCGTGCCCGCCAGTAGAAGCCCAGGGTCGAGCAGTTCCTGCCGAGGACAAGGACGTGGTTTCTCCTTCTCCATCCGGGAAGCATCAGCTCCCGCCAGCACGCGGGGTATCGTGAGCCGGCCGCCATGTACCGCTTCTTCAGCTCCCGGAAGTCCTCCGGGTTCTCGACGGGGAAACGCAGGTACTGGTCCATGCTTGCCCGTGTGCCATGAGCCGTCCCGTCCTTCAAGGCTTTGGTGACGATTCCACCCGCATTCTTGGCAACGATGTATCGCTCCGTCTCCTCCAGAACAACGGGCTCGAAACAAGGCACCATGCCGTAGTTCACGGGAATGAACTCTCGAGGATCGAAACCAAACTCATCCTCTCCGGTGAACCAGTCCCAGGTGAGCTCATTGGGGTCCAGTCCCTCTGTCTGCCATCGATCGACCGTCTGCCCCCATACGCCCGCCTCCCAATTCGGGACACGATCGACGGGCTGGTACTCCATGACTCGCATGAACCGTTCCCTGTTTGTGAGCTTCTCCATGGCCTTTCCCTACCGCGGACGGTGCGTGGAAACGGTCTCCACCATGGCCAGAACGTTTTCAACCTTCACCGCGGGGAGCAACTCCGTTGTCGATCCCATGAGGTATCCAATTCCTCCCGTTGCGTCGATCGCTTTCCGACACTCTTCACGCACCTGATCAGGAGTACCCAACGTGAGAAGCTGGCTCACGTCGATCCCGCCCTTGTCGCGCGGCTCCTCAAGGCCGCAGTCGCTCTCCACGATGATGACGGTGTCGTCCTGGAGTCCCTCCTGATGCCTGTGCAGGGTTGCGCGGTACTCCGCGAGATAACTGGCGTCGGGCTTCCACCTCCGCGCACGCTCGATGTCGCGAATCGCCCACCGCTGGTATCCCTCCATATCCGTGAAGGGACGCGTTTCGATCCATGTCGTCTCGGAGCCGTGGCAGCGAACGAACCCATCCTCGTCAACGGAACGGTGCGGGTGGAACTCAGGCACGCAGAGCATACGCGTGGCGTCGCACAGCGAACGCACTGCGGAATACTCCAGCAGCCAGGCGTTCTCCTCGGTGATCCGTGTCTTTCCAAAGTGCTCGCGCATCGCATTGCTGTCGACGATGTCGTAGATGGGGACGCGATCCACGTCCCGAAACTCAAGCGTCCTGAGCACGCGCTCTCGCTTCGTCACACCTCTCCCCCGCTCCTACACTTCCTTACCGCTCGCCGTGTGCCGGCGCGGCAATGAGCGCTCGCCGTGTGCCGGCCGAACACGTCGCGGACAGCCTCCAAGTAGGCGAGACCGTGCCCCGTGTCGGGCTCGAGGTAGCTGCCCTCCGTCCATTCGTTCCACGCATTGATCGTTGCGGCCTGCACTCCATTTGATTCGAGATATGCTCGCGCAGATTCGAGGGCTGCCCGGAACTCCGCTGGCGAGGCCTCCTCGAGGATGGGCAGGAAAGGGTACCCCAGGAGCTCGTAGCGGTCGGAAGCGATAGTGCGGGGGCTGGAATCCCAGCCGGTGCAGACGACGGGAAAGTAGGGAACGGAGAAATCCCGCGAGAAATCCTCCCACTGGCCCACAGCGCTTTCCCGATAGTCTGCATAAGGGGTCAGGGGAAAGCGGTCCATCGTCGTGTGGTGCAGCCACACGTAGTGGGTCACGCTATCAAATCCGAGCCGCTCGACGAGCCCGCGGTCAATCCCCCGCGATCCTTCCCCCGGAAGGAGGATCTCGGTCCACAGGATGGCATTCAGATGGAGGTCCCCGCATCCGGCCTGCCGCGAGCGCATCCGGAAGTCGGCGAGCGTTTCAGCCGTAGCCTCCGGCCCGCCGATCCCATCGACGAGCTTGGCCACGTCGTAGAAGGAAAAGTACGGCCTGCCGTCCAGCCGCCAGTAGTTTGCCTGAGAGAAATAGCGATCAATGACATGGGCGGTCGCATCGCGGAACACCGCAGGGGTTACCGCTCCCCTGCGCAGGACGTTCCAGGGCTTTGTCCGCTGAGCGGGGTGGATGTCCACCCAGTCGTGGTTCGCCCACATGAGCGCGAACGCGAGCCCTTTGGAGGAGTTGGGCGCGTGGAGAAAGCCGCGCTCGAGGGCTGCCGACAGGTACGGACCCTCTTCATGCCAGTACCAATCGAAGATGAAGGCGTCGAGGCCATGCGCGACGGCGACGTCGATCTTTTTCCCCATTACTGCGGGGTCCGACTCGTCCTCGTAGCCCCACAGTGGGACCCGTGGCTGCCGGTGGCCTGAAAATCGGGGCCGCGCATTCTTCACGAGATCCCACTCGGTCCATCCCTTGCCGTGCCAGACCTCGTTGCGAGGGTCCACGTGATAGTTGGGAAAGTAGTAGGCGGCGATTTGATATTTGACGCTCACTGCTCGGCTCCTCCTGCCCTCCGTACCGGAAGCGTGGAATCGCGGACCAACATCCGCACGTGGAAGACGGCCTGCCGAGCCTTCCCGGAATACGTCCCGTCCAGCCTCGAATGGATCATCTCGAAAAGCGCCCTGCCCATCTCGAAAGTGGGCAGCACCACCGTGGAAAGACGGGGCCTCACCATCTGCCCGACGGGAATACCGTCGATGCCCACGACCGCGACATCGGAGGGGACCGCCAGACCCAAGCTCTCGGCAGCCATGAGGGCTCCGATGGCCATCACGTCGTTCAGCGCCAGCAGCGCCGAAGGCCTGTCCGGCCGCTGGAGCGCTTCGAGGGCAGCGGCCGCGCCGCCGGACTGGGAGAAATCCCCATCGAGGAGCTGGAGATTCTCAAGAGGGAGTCCCCTTGCCAGGAGCGCCGAGCGGATGCCCTCCAGCCTCAGCTTCACCTGGGGATTGACCGCGGAACCCAGGACCGCGATTCGCTCGTAGCCGAGCTGCAGGAGGTGCTCAGCGGCCAGGCGTCCCGTCTCGAAGGAGTCGGCCAGCACGCCGTCGATCTTCCACTCATTGTCCGCCGTGCCCAGCCGGGCAATAGGGATCTTCTCCGCAAGGAAAGGGGTGAGGTGCCGCGCGAGGTCCACATCGTGGACCTCGGGCTGGGTCGCGATGATCCCGTCCACCCGCAGGGCGGCCAGGTGCATCATGGATTCCCGCACGCTCTCGGGCTCGTCGCCGCTCTGGCTGAGGACCACGCTGTAGCCCTGCTCGATGGCTGATGCGTTCACCCCCTTGAGGATCTCGAGGTAGACGGGGTTCTCAAGGCTTGGGACGATGAGCCCGATGAGCGACGTGCGCGCGGTGGCGAGCGAGCGGGCCACGCGGTTCGGGGTGAACCCGTGCGCCTTGATGACGTTCTCCACCTTTCGCCGGGTCCGCGGGTTGACGTACCCCGAGTCGTTGAGGACCCGGGAAACGGTAGACGCCGAAACCCCGGCGATCCTCCCCAGATCCGCGATGGTCCGCGGGGCCGCTTTCCTCCCACTCATCCCTTGATCCCTCCCGCCGTGATGCCGATGCTCTGCTCGATGAGCCTGCGGGCTCCAAGGAACAGCCCGAAGGGGATCAGCATGCCGACGAACAGGAGCGCGAAAATCGCGCCGAAGTCGCTCTCGTGGTCGCGCGTGTAGTTGTAGATCAGGAGCGTGAGGGTCCGCGCCTCGGGCTTGCGCAGAAACAGCAGGGGGGTGAGGAAGTTGTTCCATACGGCCGGGAACTGCAGGACCGCGAGGGACATGATGGGCGCCGTGATGAGCGGCGCAACCACCAGGAATATCCTGCGGAAAAAGCCGCATCCTTCGATCTTCGCCGCCTCTTCCAGCTCGAAGGGCACGGTCTTCAGGAAGCTGGAAAAGATGAGGACCCCGATCGGGAGCATGTTGGCGGCGAACAGCACCGAAACAGCAAGGAGGCTGTTCACAAGGCGCAGGCGCACCATCATCATGTAGAGGGTGACGAACCCAGAGATGGTGGGGATGATGAGCGAGCTCAGGAAGAGGAAGTAGAAGATCCCGAAGATCCTCTCCTTCCTTCGCGCAATCGGGATGGACGCCAGGAGGCAGAGCAGGCAGCCGAGGGCGAGCGCGACGAAGCAGACGAGGAAGGAGTTGAGGATGGCGCGCAGGACCCTCGGGTCCACGAATATCCGGGAGAAATTGCCCAGGGTTGGGCGCGTGGGGAGAAACCGTGCCAGGAGGATCTCTCTCGAGGGCTTGAAGGCGCAGAGAAGCCCATAGAGAATAGGCACCCCGATCACCAGGAGCGCGATGGATGCCACGGCGTACCGTAGAACGAGGGAAGCTGCGCTTGGCCGTGCGCCGAACGAATGCGCGCTCATGACTAGTACTGCACTTCCTGGCTGCGCGTTGTTCGCACCTGCAGGAAGGAGAGGACACCCACGATCGCCATGAACACGAGCGAGGAGGCGCAGGCGAAGCCTACCCTCTCATAGCGGAATGCTTCTTCGTAAATCGCAAGTGCTACGGTGCGCGTGGCGCCGGCAGGCCCTCCGCCCGTCATGACAAATACCAGGTCGAAGATGTTCAGCGTCCCGATCCCCAGGAAGAGATCGATCGTGAGGGAATACATGATGAGGGGGAGAGTCACGTGGCGGAACTCCGTCAGCCCCCTCGCGCCGTCGATGGCTGCGGCCTCGCGCACCTCAGGCGGGATCGAATTGAGGCCGGCGAGGAAGATGATCAGGCCGTAGCCGAACCCGCACCAGGTGTTGAGGAAGATGAGCGAACCCATTGCGGTGCCCGGAGTGGCAAGCCAATCGCGGGCGAGCATCGCGAGACCCGCGGTCCGCAGGAAGGAGTTCAGCAGGCCATTGTTGCGGAGGATGCTGTTCCAGATGACCGCAAGCACGACCCAGCTGAACAGGAGGGGAAGGTAGAACGCCGCCTTGAAGAAGGATGACCCCCGCAGCCCACGGGAGAGTACGAGGGCCATCCCGAGCTGCGTCACCGCGCCGAGCACGGTGACGCAGCCGGTGAAAAGGAAGGTGTTGCCCATGGCGGAGAGGATGGGCTGGTAGGTGAAGAACTTGCGGAAGTTCGCGAGCCCCACCATTCTGAACTCGCGGCTGTATCCATCCCAATTCGTGAAGCTGAAAAAGAGGTTTGTGAGCTGGGGGAAATACACCACGATAAAAAACAGGGTGAAGGGGATGAGGACCGACACCAATGCCAGTGTGAACTCACGCTTCTCGAGGCTCTTCCAGGACCGCGCTCTGCCGCTCATGGGCGTCTCCTATTCAGCGGGGAGGCCGGGGGCCTCCCCGCGCACGTTCTAGCGTTCGGGAATCTTTATCTCCGGTTTGTGCTCCAGGTAGAACGCATCCGCGTTCGCCAGTGCCTCGTTCACGCTCTTGCCGGCCAAAACCGCCTGGCTGAACTGGCCGAGGTTGGTATGCTCGTCCCCCGGCACGTTGGGGAACACAGTGAGGATCGTGACCGGATTGAGCGCCTTGAGGCTCGCGGCATAATCGGCGAAAACTGGCTGTGGAGTAAGGCCGCTCAGCGGCAGGATAAAGTTGCCCATCTTGCGGTAGTTCAGGTAGTAGACGAGATTCGGCTCGCTCGCCATCCAGTTCAGGAGGTTTTTCGCTCCCCCAAGCTGCTTCGCCTTGGCATTCACCATGAGCATCTTGTCGACGTAGCCGGACGCGTAGTTCTTTCCATCCACGCTCTTCTGGGGCATGGAGAAGCAGCCGAGATCGAGCACGGCAGGGTCCGCATTTTTCGTCTCGTCCATCCCGGGCACCCAGGAGCCCTGCGGGAACACGGCCGCGTTCCCCGCAGCGAAGTACGCGAAGGATTCGGGCCATGTCATGGAGAGGCTGTTCTTCGAAACCCAGCCCCTGTCCTGCCACTTCTTCAGCGTCTCAAAAGCAAACCGCAGGCCGTCGGAGGGCTTCGCGATCCCGTTGTAGTACGCGGCGTTCGGCTCGATCAGCTTCCCGCCGTTCTTCGCCGCGATCGCCCCGTAGAGCGAGCTTTCGAACCACCGCAGGGTGAAAAAGCCGGTGACCCAGAAGTCCTTGGCGCCGAAGAGCACCGGCTCCACCCCGGCCTTGGCAATGACATCGAGCGCCGCTTCGACCTCATCGATGGACTTCGGCGCAAAGGTAACGGGGAGCCCGAGCTTCTTGAAAATCAGCTTGTTGTAGTACATTTGGCCGTAGCCGACCCCCGCCTCGTGTGGGAAGGAATAGATCTTGCCCCGGTAGGTGAGCGCCTCCTTCACGGCCGGGGCGCGGTCCAGGAGCTTCACGGAAGGCTCTCCCGTCAGATCCAGAGCCCAGCCTTCCCGCATGAGCATCTCCACGAAGTTCTGCTTGCACGTGATGAAATCGGGAAGGTCTCCCGCCGTCATCCGCATCTTCAGGATTTCTCCGTACTTGGAGCCGTCGACGCCTTCCACCTCGACCGTGACCTTGGGGTTCTCCTGCATGAACTTGTCAAGAAGCTGTTTCTCCTCACCCTGGGTGTACCACGTCATGTAGGACACCTTCACGGGACCCGTCTTCTCCTGGCCTCCCCCGGCGAACAATAGAGCGCACGCCGCGGCGAGGAGGACCAGAACCGTCGTCAGTCTTTTACCCATGACATCCTCCATCGACTCGAGCTTGCCAACCATAGGCCGCAACGCGGCCTTCATATTTATGGTTGCGCTTTCATATTTGTGGTTAATATCACACTTCGCGGCATCTGTCAAGCGCCGCGAAACCGATTATTCTACTGACAAAAAAACCGTCCGCCGGGTCGGGTTGATCGTGGCGGGCCCGTCGAACGGGCCGTCGGCTCAGGAGTCCATGAACCGCTGGAGCAGCCACCGCGCCTCCTACAGCCCCTTCGGGTACTGCGCGCGCTCATCCTCTCGCAGCGCATTCTCCTGCGGCACCCCGGGTCCGTGCTTCGTGAAATCGAAGAACTTCAAGGACTTGAGCCTCCCGGGCTGCTCGGAGCCCTTTCCGAAGACGTCTTCGAGCTTCCGTTCGGTCTTCTCCCTCCAGTCCTTGAACTTCGACTCCTCCGAGTTGCGCGAGCGAGGTAGACGCAGTCGTTGACCATTTGCTATACCTTGGACCTGTCTTCCGGCTTCATGGTTGCCTCCCCGAATTTGGCGCATAGTATAGTATAGATATGGCCGTCGGCCGCGGATCCGTGAATGGCGCGAAGAGCGCGTATTGGGTTTTTCTTGACTCTCCCCTTACGGGTGGGTTGAAGGTCGGGACATCTAACGTTCAGGAAGGTGTCCATGAAACGCGCTCATCCAGTTGCGGCCTCAGCGAAGCTGTGACATTATCTGTGACATTATTGTTTTCGCACCCCCTGCAAGCCATGCAAGTCCTTGCATGTCGGCTTGATATATTTCCGGCGTTCCCGGCTTCCGTGTGGGTCTGATTTGAGGTTTTTGTCTTCATCTCCGCTGGGGTAGGAGTTGTCCATATGCTCCGTGGGGAGCGGATCACCGGGAATACTCTGGCACGAGAGCCTGTGGGCAACCCCTCCGCAGCCAATCCTGACGGAAACAGCGGACAAGCTCTCAGGGAGGCACCCCACAGTGTCAGGAGTTCTGACCGTATCGCGCCGCCAGCCGCCAGAGCGATGTGATTTCCGCCGCACGGGCTGCGTGGAGCGGGTCGGTGACGTCAGACGCCTTGTGGTGGTGCGGACGCACATCCAGCTTGCCCGCGACCTTCAGCCCTGCCGCGTCGATGGCCGCGAGCAATTCATTTCGCGTGCGCAGTCCCAGATGCTCGGCGAAATCCGAAAGGATCAGCCAGCCCTCCCCGCCCGGTTCCATGCGCGCAGTCAGCCCGTTGAGGAATCCCAGCAGCATGCGGCTCTCCGGGTCGTACACCGCGTATTCCAGCGGAGAGCTTGGCCGCGCCGGTAACCAGGGCGGATTGCAGACAATCAGCGGCGCACGGCCTTCCGGAAACAGATCGGCGTGTACGACTTCCACGTGCCCGCTCAACCCAAGCCGCGCAATGTTTTCTCGGGCGCATGCCAGCGCGCGCGGATCCTGATCAGTCGCCACCACGCGTACCACGCCACGGCGCGCCAACACGGCCGCCAGCACGCCGGTACCGCAACCGATATCGAAAGCCAGTTCCCGCGAGGGCAGCGGCGCTTCGGCGACCAGCGCCACATACTCGCCGCGAACTGGAGAATACACACCATAGTGCGGGTGGATGCGATCTTCCAGGGCCGGGATCGGCACCCCCTTTTTGCGCCATTCATGAGCGCCAATCAAGCCCAACAGTTCGCGCAGCGAAACAACGGAAGCCTGCTCGGCGGGACCATAAGCCTCGATACAGGCCCGCTGCACATCAGGGGCACGCCGCAAGGGCACGCGGTAATCGCTCTCCAGCATCACCAGCAGCATGCCCAATATGCGCGCGCGCTGCGCCTGGCTTTGCCGGTGCAGATCAAACACCTCGGTAAGCGACGGCATCGGCTTGGGGGCTTTGCGCTCGGCACGGCGCGGCTTGCGCTCCAGTCGTCGCGACAGCGCCTGCAGCAGTTGGCGGGCGTTGTTATAATCGCCGCGCCACAGCATCGCCGTGCCTTCGCAGGCGAGACGATAGGCGGCATCGGCGCTGAGGCTGTCATCCGCAATCACCACACGTTTGGGTGGCAGTACGCCGCTCTCGGATCGCCAGAGGGCAGACCAGGGCTCGCCGGATTCGACCCAGCTGATCACGGGAAGATCATTCACAGGGAGATCCTCCGCTGGCAGCAGCAATCTGCACCCAAGCCGGTGACGCACTGCCATTGCAGCTCAGGCACATCGGTGCGTCCGGCAAACCCTGCCTCTGCGTAGACGCGACAACCTAAGCCGGGATCCGGATAAGCCGCAGAGCGGTCAGGGTCGCGCCGACGCGAGCGCCGTCTGATGCGCCCCGATAATGCGGTCGCAGAGGGCGTTGAACCTGTCATCGATCGTGCACCGCTCGGGGTGCCTCTCGAACCACTGGACCGACTCTCGCACGCCCTGCGCAAAAGGAACCGTGGCCGTATAACCCGGCACGAAGGCCCTGATTTTCGAGTTGTCGAAAATGCCGCACTGCGCCTTGTCTCCGATGAGGTTTCCCCGCTCGTCAGGGTCGAACGCCGTGATGAAATCCGAGGAGACATGAACCAAGTCGGGCTGCGCGCCGGCCGCGGCCCCAATGAGCCCGTAGATCTGGTTCCAGGTCAGCACCTCGTCGGAGGTGATATGGAAGGCGTGGCCGATTGCGCGGATGTTTCCCATCAGACCGACAAAGCCCTTCGCGAGGTCGGAGTTGTGCGTCATGGTCCACAACGAGGTGCCATCGCCGGGAACGACGATCGGGCGGCCCTTCCGCATGCGGTCAACGAGCGTCCACGGGTGGTTCCAGCTCCCGACCGCGGCCGGGATCTGGGTGACGCCGTAGGTGAGGCTGGGCCGCACGATCGTCACCGGAAAGCCCTTCTCCCGGTATTCACGCAAGAAAAGCTCTTCGCAGGCGATCTTGTCTCTGCTGTACTGCCAAAAGGGGTTCGCCAGGGGCGTCGACTCGGTAATGAGGTAGTGAGTCGCCGGCTTCTGGTAGGCGCTCGCCGAGCTGATGAAAAAGAACTGGCCTGTGCGGCCGGCGAACAGCTCGATATCCTGGGCGGCCTGCGCCGAGGTGTAGGCGATCCAGTCCGCAACAACGTCGAAGGTTTCCCCGCGAAGCGCCTCCTTCACTGCTTTCGGATCCCGGTGGTCGGCGATGATCTGCCGCGCGCCCCGGGGAAAGAACTCCCCCCGCTGACCGCGGTTGAGCAGGACGAGCTCGATTCCCCGCTCGACTGCGAGCTTTGAGACTGCCGAGCTGATCAGGCCGGTGCCGCCGATAAAGAGAGCTTTTATGGGCAGAGCGTAGCAGAAAGAGCTGCGCGAAGGAAGGCCGGCCCGCACGCTGGCCACGCCCTCCAGTTGACTATTCGTCGACGAGGTGTACCAATGCTTGAGCAGACTCGTGTTCTTCATCGAAAGGGGTAACGGATTGGCCGATCGCGCCCGGACGAGAGGGAAAACGCGGGAGAAAATGGCCCTCTCGCATTCGGCAGGCAGGCGTCCGCCCGCGGCCGCGCTGCGGAGAAAGATCAACAGCGTCGAAATCGCCCGGTTCGCCGGCGTGGCACGCAGCACAGTAAGCAAGGTGCTGAACGGATACCACATGTTTTTCTTTTCCGGAAGCCTCAACATTCGTCCGGTATTTTTTGTGTGAATGCGCTGAACAGTTACACCCGCTTGATAATACTGTTTTTCTGAACCACTATTGAATCATTGAACCATTAATGGTTCAGCAGGAGGCCGGCTATGAGTTCAATCACCCTGCACAATATTGAGGATTCCCTCTATGCATTGCTCAAGCAAAAAGCCCGCAAGGAGGGCAAAAGCCTGAACCGCACGATTCAGGAGCTGCTTACAGAATCGGTGGGGCTGAAGAGAAAAGCCGAGAAGAGTGGGAGAAAGAAGGATATCTATACAGAGCTATGCGGGGCCATGAATCGCGAAGAACTCAAGATAATGAAGGAGGCGGAGAAGGAGTTCGAAGTGATTGAGGAAAAGGACTGGAAATGAACACCCTGATCCTTGATACGAACGCCTACAACCGCTACACCGCGGGAGAGTCGGTGGTCCTCGACGCAATCCACAAGGCGGACATCGTCTATATGTCCATCTTCGTGCTCGGAGAGTTGCTGTACGGCTTCAACCAGGGTGCAAGGGAGCGGGAAAACCGACTGTTGCTTCGGAGGTTCCTTGGCGGGGCCAAATCCCGAATCCTCGAAGGGACGGAAGCGACCTCTGAGCATTACGGGTCCCTGAAGGCTCATCTCAAGAAAAATGGCACGCCGATCCCCCTCAATGATATTTGGATCGCTGCGCAAGCCCTCGAGACCGGCTCCATGCTTGCCACGTTCGATTCGCACTTCGAGCATATCCCGGGCTTGCGGATCTGGACCGGCTGACAGACGCGCCTCCTTCACATGGGAACGCCTCATCGCAAGTCTCTGCGTCGCCAGTGGGGTACGGAAAATCTAGCCTGCATTTTCCAGAAATTCTGGCCGCATTCTTGTGGACCTCTAATGCGCGGTCAAGCTCGAGGTGGCGAGCGCGGTCGACGATGGCTTCGGCGAGGTCGTGGTCGCGCGAAACGTCTCCCCAGGACGTTGGGCTGCAGCTCTCATTCGGGCCTGCGCGGACCTCGTGGCATCCCGGGACCGACGGGGCACAGGTCCACCGAGAAGGAAAACTCCCCGGGTTTCAGGAGGTACGGGGGCAGGACCCCGGGACCGCAGCTTGCAGTCCCCAGGCCGTTCTGCTGGTAGTCGATGATGAGAACGATCTCATCCCGCGGCACAAGCTCGACCGTGTGCTTCGCGGCCTCGTATTCTTCAGGCGTGTTGCGATGCGCGCTGAAACTCAGGAGCGGCCCTCCCTCCGCTCGTAGACCGGCTCCCGACGGGTCGGTGAGGGTCACCCAGCGCACGTCGCTCCTGTTGCCGTTTTCCTGGGGGAACACGTAGGGGGTTTCCATTTCCGCAAGCTGACGGACGTAGCGTCCGACGCGCGCGGACATCCTGCTGTCCGGGTAGGATTCGTGCGGGCCGAGGCCGAACCATTCCACGCGCTCCAGGCAGTTTTCGAGGTGCAGTTGCAGACCGATCCGGGGGAGTGTCGAGGGGAACCTGCCTTGGGGCCGTCCACGCACTTCCAGTCGGATTGCTCCTGAGCCGGAGATGGTGTAGAGGTACTCCGCCTCTATCCCGAATCCGAACACGGGCGGGGCAATCCGGGTCTGAACCCTCACCTGCGTGGTGCTCCCGTCCCGCATCTCCCACTGCACGTCGTCGATGCGGTGCTGGAGGCGATGGAGGCCCATCTCCGTCCACTGGACCGCGTCCCGTGAGGGGCCCCAAAGGGCACGGTCATTGTCCGTCGTGGCACGCCAGAACGTGAGCCGGGGTCCGAGATGGACGATCCGCCTTCCACGATGGTCCCATCTTTTCAGTCGTCCCACGGCAAGATCGAAATCGGACCGCAGCTCCGTCCCGAGGAGCTCGAGAACCGCGCCTTGCTGCTCGAGGCGGAGCGAGTCCTTGGATCCAGGGGTGGGCCCGACTGCCGTGCCCGTATTCCCCGCAGACGACGCCGCGGGAAGCCGGAATTGGGCCCACGCCACCTCGTGTCCCTCGGAGGCCCAGGGGGTCCTCGCCGCGAGCATGAAGCGGATGTTCAGCCAGTACTCCACGCCGGCTTCGGGCGCGGGCGGCAAGCGATATGGTAGGACGAGGTCCGAAGTGCCTCCCGGCGGCACGTCGGGGATATCGCCCTTTCCGGAGGCGACGATCTCGCCGTCCGCCTCGATTTCCCATGACAGGAACAAGTGGTCAAGGCTCAGAAAATCGTATCGGTTCGTGACCGAAAACCGTCCCCGGGCAAGATCGCGAGCCTCAATGACCACAGGCTCGATGACCTTCTTGTATTCCAATAGGCCGGGTGAGGGCGTTCGATCGGGGAACAGGAGCCCGTCGATCACGAAATTGCCGTCGTGCGGATCGTCTCCGAAGTCACCGCCGTAGGCGAAGTATTCGCGGCCGTCAGGAAGACGGCGCCGGATGCCTTGATCCAGCCATTCCCAGACGAACCCCCCCTGCAGAACAGGAGAAGCGTAGTACTACTGTGTCATAAAAACTATGCATATTGAGACTGTCCACATGTCGGACAGCAGGAAAGACCATGCACGAGAGTACGCGCTTGCTGGATACGGAGAGTAGCAATCGATGAGGACACATGACGCTCAGGACGCAGCGGAGGCTCCCCGCGGTCGGAAACCTTTGGGTATACGAGCGGGCTTGAGGAAGGCAAGAGGCTCAGGGGGGGAAAGCCGAGCTCTC
>Ga0315288_10006838_pt1 | contig 14465 bp, 23 predicted proteins | sample YL17G11_20_MG_FD_203454 | JGI IMG/M metagenome (GOLD analysis project Ga0315288, IMG submission 203454) | Sediment microbial communities from Yellowstone Lake, YNP, Wyoming, USA - YL17G11_20 | ecosystem: Environmental > Aquatic > Freshwater > Lake > Sediment | place: USA: Wyoming | collected... | reverse complement strand
GGCAGGCCCATCACCGGGCCCTCGCCCTTCGAGTCCGCCGGGGGTGGCATTCCGGACGAGGGCCCGGTGATGGGCCTGCCGGCGGTCTTGGCCGAGGCGATGCCCACGGGGACCGTGGCACGATGGCCCTGGTCCAGGAAGAACAGCGGGAAGGACTGCATGATAAGAAGCATTGCGACGACGAAGAGAAGAAAAGCCCCCTTCCTAAAGCTAGATTTGAACATGGTTCTTTCTTCCTTCATGTGTACCAGCATTCCCCTTTCTGGTAAATCCAGGATCCCATCCAAATGCGGCTTCAAAGAGAGGTGCTTGATGGTCCGGTATACGCATGTTGGTTAGTCATTCTGAACCGGATATATAATATTTAAATTTATTTATCATGAATCTAATATTTGGATAACTACTAGACTGACTGTGCAATGCTCAATAGTCAACATTTTAAGGCCCCGTGACCCCGGGGTCAGGTCCGCTGACCGCCTTTTCTTGCGAGGAAGTCCGAGACAATGCGCCCGTGGTCAAAGGCCAATGGCGGCAGCCTATTCACGGGAAAGAACCTGGCCTTGGCCGCGTCATCGCCGGCCCGCAGCTTACCTCCCTCCACCTGGAGGCGGAACACGATGGTCACCGTGTGGCCCCTCGGGTCCCTGTCGGGGTCCGAGTACACCCCGACGAGCTCGACGACCGTGGCCTTAAGCCCCGTCTCCTCCTCGAGCTCCCTGGCGGCCGCATCCTCAACGGTCTCGCCGTACTCCACGAAGCCCCCGGGAAGCGCGAAGCGGCCCTTGTAAGGGTCCCTGCCCCTCTCGACCAGCAGCAGCCTTCCCTGGCCGTCCAGCACGATGGCATCGACGGTGAGGTTGGGCTGGAGCATGTCCCGGGCCCTCCTGGGTGCTGCCTTCCCGGCGTCCTTTTTTGCCATGACCCGCGCATCGGCCTCCAATCTTTTAATGCTTTGCCGGGCCGCGTTCCGTACGGCCGCGCTCGACGGAGAGCGCGTCGCCCTCCGTCTGATAAAGGGAAACCTATTTAAATGAGATGGACCGTTAGGGGGGATACTCAACGAGGATTAACGGAGGGAAACGATGACGACTGAAAAGGTTAATCCGAGTCTCCTGGAACTTATAAAGGACCTCAGGGAGGCGTCCTACAAGAATGGGGCCCCGATCTGGAAAGAGGTCGCCGAGAGGCTCGAGAAATCGAGGAAGAACTGGGCCTTCATCAATGTGGGCAAGATATCGAAGGTCCTGAAGGACGGGGAGACCGCGCTCGTACCAGGCAAGGTCCTGGGCGACGGAGACATCGCCAAGGGCTTCCATGTGGCCGCCTTCCAGTTCACGAAGGGCGCCGCTGAGAAGATAGCCAAGACGGGCGGGAAGGCTATGACCATCCAGGACCTGATGGCCAAGAACCCCAAGGGCTCCAAGGTGAGGCTTCTCAAGTAGGAGGGACGAAGATGGCCACATCTCTCATAAACGCGGACGGGGCGGTCATGGGCCGTCTCGCGAGCCTAGTTGCGCAAAGGCTCCTCCGAGGCGAGGAGATAACGATCATCAACGCCGAAAAAGTGATCATCACCGGCAGCAAGGACTATATCCTCGGGAAGTTCGAGGCCCGAAGGAAACGCAGGAACCCGAGGAAGGGACCGCACCAGCCGAGGATGCCTGACCGGCTCCTCAGGCGGTCGGTCCGCGGGATGATCCCGTACCAGACACCGCGTGGCAGGATAGCCTACAAGAACCTCAAGGTCTTCATAGGCGTCCCGGCGGGCATGGATGTCGCGACCGCCGAAACCTACCCTGCGAGGATTGGGACCAACAGGTTCATGGTGCTCGGGGAGCTCGCGAAGCTCCTGGGCGCGAGGTTCTGAGGTGAGCTAGCATGGTTAAAGAGAAGGTGAAGCGGATTAACACGAGCGGCAAGAGGAAGACCGCCGTTGCCAGGGCCACCGTCTCTGCCGGCAAGGGCAGGGTGCGCATCAACAACGTCCCGCTCGAGATACACATGCCCGAGCTCGCGAGGCTCAAGATCATGGAGGCCATCTTCCCCATCAAGGATAGGATCAACCAGGTGGACGTCTGGGTGTCCGTCCAGGGGGGCGGCAACATGGGCCAGGCCCAGGCGACTCGGACGGCCATCGCCAGAGGCCTCGTCGCGTTCTTCAAGGACCCGACCCTCGAGGCCACCTACAAGCACCTGGACAGGAACCTGCTTGTCAACGACTCCCGACGCAAGGAGCCCAAGCACCAGCTGGGCCGCGGGGCGAGGAAGAAGAGACAGAAGTCCTACAGGTGAGGTGACGGCATGATAATACCGATAAGATGCTTCAGCTGCGGGAAGGTCATAGGCGGGCTCTACGAGACCTATAAGCAGAGGGTGGACATGGGCCAAGACCCCAAGGAGGTCCTGGACTCCATGGGCCTCAAGCGCTACTGTTGCCGCCGGATGCTCCTGGCGCATGTGGACCTCATCGACGAGGTCATGCCCTACGACTGAGCGGCGGACAAGTGGTTCGATGGCCCCGGCACCGTCCGGGGCCATCCTTAATTACCTCCGCCAACAAAACAATTAATTACCTTGTCATCTTAACACACGATGCGCCCCTTGCGGGCGCGCAGCGAGAATGGGCCCGTGGGGTAGCTTGGTATCCTTCTTGCTTGGGGTGCAAGTGACTCCGGTTCAAATCCGGACGGGCCCATCCATTATCCACCTTCAATAGATTTATAAAACCCAAATTGACTCTCGGTTTTACCAAATCCGTTTTAAGATGATGGTAGTTAGTTACGACACAGGGAGGAAGTAAAATGCAAGAAGGCATGAAGCCAGAGGACGCCATGAAGGAGCTGGTCGAGGGCAACAAGCGCTTTGTCGCAGGGAAGCAAAAGTTCCCGAACACGAACGCCAAGCGCAGGACCGAGGTCGCCAAGGGCCAGCACCCGTTCGCGATCATCGTCGGCTGCTCGGACTCGAGGGTCCCGCCAGAGGTGCTCTTCGACAGGGGCCTGGGCGACCTGTTCATAATCAGGACCGCAGGCAACGTCGTGGACGACGTCGCCATCGGCAGCATCGAGTACGCCGCGGAGCACCTCGGGGTGCAGCTGCTGGTCGTGCTCGGCCACAGCAAGTGCGGCGCAGTGGACGCGACCATGAAGGGCGGGGAGGCCCCCGGCCACATCGGGTCCATAGTCCAGAAGATAAAGCTAGCGGTGGACAAGGTCAAGGGCAAGCCCGGCGACGCCTGGATGAACTGCGTGCAGGCCAACGTCGAGAAGATCGTGGAGGAACTCAAGGGGTCGAAGCCCATACTCCACGAGCTGGAAGAGGAAGGCAAGCTGCATGTTGTCGGTGCCATCTACTGCGTGGACAGCGGTGGCGTCCTGTTCATGAAATAGGCCCGACCTTGTCTTTGTATCTTTTTTTTCTATTTCGGTTCTTTTATCCTTAAACCTTTTATCCCAGCACTAATATCATCGTCGGATGCGCCTCCTGGCCCTGATATCCGGTGGCATCGATTCGCCCGTAGCGGTCCATCTCATGCTAGCCAAGGGCGACGATGTGGACCTCCTGCACTTCGACAATCGGCCATTCACCGACGACAAGCCGTTCGAGAAGGTCAAGGGCCTCGCAAGGACCATTTCCGCTTCCGTCGAGGGAGTGCGGCGTCCCAGGTTGATGATGGCCCCGCACGGCAAGGTCCAGATAGCGATCGCCCGTGGCGCCATCCGGCGGCTCGGCTGCGTCCTGTGCCGGAGGATGATGTTCCATGTGGCCTCGGCCCTGGCCGAGCGCAACGGCTACGACGCCCTGGTCACGGGAGAATCTTTAGGCCAGGTGGCCTCCCAGACGCTCATGAACATCCGCGCCGAGGAGCCAGCCGCCACGGTGCCTGTGCTCCGGCCCCTAATCGGCCTCGACAAGCTCGAGATCATCGCCATTGCCGAGCGGATAGGGACCTTCGCCACATCGATCGAGCCAGGCCTGTGCTGCACCATCGTGCCCGAGAAACCGGCGACAAAGGCCAGGCTCAAGGACGTCCTTGCGGCCGAGAACGGTCTCGACATGGCGGCCCTTATCAAGCAGGAACTGGACGGCATCCAGGAGGTCGATTACCGATGCCTATAATGCTGCGCCAGTGCAAAACAAAGGCCGGCTATGAGGCCCTGCCCCTGGACAAAAGGACGAACAAGTGGGACCAGGACCGGAGGCTCGACCTCGGGGCCATCAAGCACACCATGGATGGCCTGGGCTACGAGGTCCTCGACGCTGGCCCGCTCCTCATTGCGAAACGCCACGACATCCGCGAGGCCACGATCTATCCGACTGGTCGTCTCATCATCAAGACCAATGACGAGGCCGATGCCAGGGCCACGGCCGAGCGCATTTACAAGGACATCGGCCTCGAGGGCGAAGCGGCCCCTATATCATAATTAATATATGCCAGTGGTGGATTTGGTATTATATCTCTAATATAACTGGGGGAAGGACCTTGGAGACCGTGTACGTGCTGCTCAAGACGGAGCCGGGCAAGCTCGAGGAGATCCTGAAGTCCTTGAAGAAGCTCGAGGGCGTAAGGGAGGCTGCACCCGTGACCGGGGCCTACGACATCATCGCGCGCATCGACGGCGAGTTCATAACGGACGCCCTCGGCGTGGTCGTCAAGGAGATACGCAAGATACCCGGCATCCAGGGCACCGAGACCCTCATCTCGGTCAAGATCTGAGGCCCAGGCTCGATGGAGTGGAAGGTCATGGCGAAGCGGGACATGTCCACGGTGTACATAGGCAAGAAGGAAATGCTCTACTACGTGCTGGCGACGGTCATGAACCTGAACAGCGACCTCGCCGAGGCCATCATCAAGGCCCGCGGCAACTCCATCGGCATGGCCGTGGACGTGGCCGAGGTCGTCCGCCGGAGGTACGTCAGGAACGCTGTCATCGCCGACGTCAAGATCGGGACCGAGCTTCTAGACAGCCACCGCGGTGGCAAGGCCCCCGTCTCGTTCATCGAGATCCACATGACGCGGCCCGCGGGCGATGCCCCGGCCGCCCCGTTGCCCGCCGAGGAGCCAGCAAGGCCGCACCACGCCCCGAAAGCCCCGTGATGGCGATGGCAAAAAAGACCGGGGGCCGACGCAGGGCGAAGGGCCCGAGTTTCTCAGGACGCTTCGAGCGCCTACGACAGCATTTCTCGAAGCACCCGGATTCGGCACTGAGGACGCTTTACGCCGATGTCGAGCGGATGGATGGCCTGCATTCCTATGCCAAGGCCGACAAGTTCACCGTCGAGTGCGACGAGCCTGAAGGGATCGGCGGGACCGACAGGGCCCCGACGCCGACGCAGCTATTGTTGGCCTCGCTGGCCCACTGCCAGGCCATCACTTTGCGGATCTACTGTGAGGCCATGGGCATGGCCATCGACGACCTGAAGGTCAAGGTCACCGGGACGCTGGACCTCAGGAGATATTTCTCGGTGGACGACGCGGATGGCCCGAAGGGAACATCGGCCCTGCAGGAGGTCGTTGTCCGCACAGAAATATTTACACATGAAACCGAGGCCAGGGTCAGGGAACTGCTCAAGGCCACAAAGGGCCGCGGCGTTTGCCTGTCGTCGGTGGAGAAAGGGGTCAAGATGCGGTTCCAGTACCGCCTGAACGGCAAGGCCCTCAAGATCTGAGCGGTCCGGTGCGACCCGTCAGGGGACCTTCGTGCGAAACCAGAAACCTTTATAATTCGAATTGACTATACCAGATTACAGGGAGCATGGAGGGGACGAGATATGCTTGAAGAAATCTCCGAGCTCATTGGCCTTCAGGTCTACACGAGCAAGGGCATCTATCTTGGGAACGTCAACAACATAATCATCGACATCAGCACGGCCAAGGTCGATGGCATGTTCATAAGCGAGACGAACCCGCTGCTCGTCGAGGACAGCAAGAACGTGAGCGTTCCCTTCAGATGGATCCAGTCCATAGGGGACGTCGTCATCCTCAGGTTCTTCCCTGGCCGCGTCGCGGTCAGGATGGAGCCCGAGACGGCAGAGGAACAGAAGGTCCTCTAAGCGCAGTTTCGAGGAAGTATTTTTCTTCTTTCACGGTCCATCGACAGAAATATTTATCTGTGGGACCTTCCATGATAGGACATGAGGTCGGCCTATGCCCGTCAGTAAAAAGGACCTGCAGTGGAAGGACTACGAGCAGAAGGACACGCTCTATCGCGGTATCGTTCTCGAGATCATGATGAACAACAAGGATTCTGGCTACACGCTCCAAGAGGTTATCGACGCCATCAAGGAGAGGGTCGGCCCGGACGCCGCGAAGAGCGACAGGGCTTTCGAGGGCAACGTTCGAGCAGCCCTTCTGGACCCGCGCATTGCCATGACGCTCATGGACGGCGTGCCCTATTACTCGTTGAAGGACAACCCGCCGACAAGGTGATGCCCATGGGTATCTTGAACAAGAAACGAAAGGAAAAGATGAGGCAATGGTTCATATGGGCAATGGCGATTTTCATCGTCTTCCTGTTCGTATTCAGCGCATTCATCGTCATGATCCGCTGAGGCGCCGGACACCCATCGCGAAAGGTTATTATCGCCCAGGGCCATGCACTGTTCGATGGATATAAGCGCCTTCCTTGACGAGGATATCGGCACAGGGGACATCACGACCGAGGCCCTTCTGGGCGACGAGGAAGCCACGGGCGTCATCCTTTGCAAGGAGCCCTGCGTGCTCGCCGGCCTGGAGGAGGCTCGCATGGTCTTCGAGCAGTTCGGGCTCAAGGTCGAGTCCTTGGCGAAGGATGGGCAGCGCATGGCCGGGCCCGGCCCCGTTCTCAAGGTCAGCGGCAAGGCCCATGCCATCCTCAAGGCCGAGAGGACGGCCCTGAACATCGTCATGCGCATGAGCGGCGTCGCCACGAAGACCAAGGCCCTGGTCGACAAATGCCGCCCCGAGAACCCGCATATCATCATTGCCTGCACGCGGAAGACCACGCCAGGCTTTCGCTACTTCGAGAAGAAGGCGGTCTTTCTCGGCGGCGGAGACCCGCACAGATACGGACTCGACGACGCCATCCTGATAAAAGACAACCATCTCAAGGTCCTCGGGAGCGTCAAGGAGGCCCTGGCCAGGGCCAAGGCCAAGGCCGCGGAGCTTCTCGAAAAAAGCACCGACGCGCCGGACTTCGCAAAGGGCTCGTTCGCCTATCGCAAGATCGAGATCGAGGTGCAGGACCTGGCCGGGGCCAAGGAGGCCGCCGAGGCCGGCGCCGACATAATCATGCTCGACAACTTCAAGCCCGAAGATGCCGCCATGGCCTACAAGGCCGTGAAGTCCATTGACAAGGGCATTCTCGTCGAGGTATCCGGCGGCATGAACGAGGACAACGTCCTCTTTTTCGCCAGGAACGCCGATGTCATCTCCATGGGCAGCCTGACACATTCCTACAGGTCCATCGACTTCTCCCTCGAGCTCGAGTTCCGGTTCCCGAAGAAAAAAATAAATTAACGGAACCCCATCGGGCCCACGATGCTTGCGCGCGAGCGACAGCGGCTCATGAGGCTCTTCAAGGCCCTACTGGACCATTACGGCCCACAGCACTGGTGGCCCGGAGAGACCGACTGGGAGGTCATGGTCGGGGCCATACTTACCCAGAACACGGCCTGGACGAACGTCGAGAAGGCCATCGCCAACCTCAAGGCCAACGGCCTGCTGACCGTCGAGAAGATCCACGGAACGCCCGAGGCCGAGCTCGCGGTCCACATCCGTTCCTCCGGTTACTACAACCAGAAGGCCAAACGCCTCAAGGAGTTCACGGCCCATATCGTGGCCGAGCACGGCGGCAAGCTAGAGCACCTGTTCTCACAGGATACAAACGCCCTCCGCGAGGAGCTCCTGGCCCTCAAGGGGATCGGCCCCGAGACCGCCGACGCCATGATGCTCTACGCAGGGGACCATCTGACCTTCGTCATCGACGCTTACACACTGAGGTTCGCGCGCAGGTACCCGCTCCCTTTCGAGGACGAATACGAGCCCGCCAGGGCCTACTTCGAGGCCAACCTCCCCAAGGACCTCTACGTCTACCAAGAGCTCCACGCCCTCCTCGACCAGCACGCCAAGACCTCCTGCCGACCGGGACCTCTCTGCAGCGAGTGCTTTCTCCGGCGGTCCTGCAATCGAAAGGGCCTCTGAAAGTCCATAGCAATGTTCATATCATGATATCCTGATTAGCGGCCCGGTGTCAGGAATGATCGCCAGAAGCGCCCATTTCATCTTCGACAAGAAGGTCCATTACAAGGACCTTGTAAAGGCCTTCCCGGAGATCTTCAAGAAGTTTTTGGAGCAGACCGGCCAGATGCCCGAGGAAGAGGAGTATGCCAGGATGCTCGTGAAGACCAACCTGAAGGACCTTGAGGCCGACCGCAAGCCCGAGGGCTACAACCGGCAGGGCCGCGTCCGGCTCATCTTCCCCATATCGAAGGACGGTATCGTCCGTTTCTACCTATACCGCGGAGCCAAGAGCGAGGAGATAGGCCAGATGGCCGCCGTCGTCTCGAAGATCCTGACCCAAAGGAAGCTCAAGCACAAGATCGAATGGGACAAGATGGTCCTCTTCAATATTAAGGATCGGAAGAAGAAGGACTAGGGCCGTTTGGCGCTGGTGAGCTTCTTGAAGGTTCTAATTCTGACAGGCATGCCGGGCTCGGGCAAGTCGACAGCCGTCGAGCTCGCCAAAATGAGAGGCAAACCGGTCTTCCGCATGGGCGACATGGTCTGGGCCGAGGTCAGGGCCCGTGGCCTCGAGCTGGAGAATGAGGTCGTCGGCAAGGTCGCCAACGAGATGCGCGACAAGCACGGCCCTGGCATCTGGGCCGAGCGCACCGTCGAGCAGGTCCGGAAGGGCGGGGACGCGCCCCTCATCATCATCGATGGCTGCCGCAGCCGTGCCGAACTGGACGTGTTCAGGAAAGAGTTCGGGGCCGACCTATATATCGTTGCTATCATGGCCCCGCAAAGGACCCGCTTTGAGCGGCTCAAGGCCAGGGCCAGGAAGGACGACATCAGGACCCTCGAGGAGCTCAGGGCCAGGGACCGGCGGGAGGTCCGCTGGGGGCTGGACGAGGTCATGAATGCCGCCGATGTGAAGATCAGGAACGACGGGACCGTCGAGGAACTGAGGTCCGCCATGGACGGGCTGCTAGTAAGGCTCGCGGACGAAGGTTCTAGTAAGTCCTAGAGATAGTCTATTTATATCTCGTAGTCGGTTCATGGGCTATCACGGCGGAGGGGTGTTCGAACGAAATCACCGGCCTCAAACGGTGTCGTAACGCTCCCCGGCGATATGGATGACCTGCAGCTTAAGTCCAGTTCATGTGTCTTTTTTACCGATCACCTTAACCCGTCGATGAAGTTCTGCAACGACATCAAGGAGTTGCAGGAGATCGTCTCGCGATCGTCAATCACATGGGTCAATTGCCCAGTGGATGATGTTCGCAAGGATAGCAGCGAGGTCGCCCAGTCCTTCGGCTTTAAGGCCGACATGATAGAGCGGTTGCTCCGGGGAAGGTATTCGTCCTATGCCGACGATGACACCGAGTTCGGGATGCTGCTCCCTGCAATCGTAATGGAACGCTCGACGGTCGAAACACACCTCGTCATCATCCTCATCAAGGACGGCCTGATACTGACCGTTCACGACCGCCGCATCACAAGGTTCGCCAGGTTCATCCGCTATGCCCAAATCTTCATAAAGAAGATGCACGCTGATTGGACGAGGACGGACCGGCTGACCGTGATACTTCTCAGGCTCATAGACGAGAACAACCGGAGGAATTTCCTCAGCATCAGGGGCATGACCGGCGAGGTGGACAACCTGCAGAGGGCCTTCGCCAATGAGCGGCTGAGCATCACGAAGATTGCCACGAAGATACAGCGCGTTAGGCACACGCTGGTCAAGTTGCTTTCGGTCCTTTGGGAGAACTATGACATCATGAGGATCCTCCAGGAAGGGGACATCGCCCTCGTGTCCACGCGTCCGGAGCTCCTTGACAGATTCAACAGGATCATGAAAGAGAACTCGACCTACATCCAGCTCGGTGAGAACCTGGCGAACATAATAGGCTCGGGCGCCGAGGCAATGCAGGACTATTACCAGACACGCCTGGTTCGACTGAACAACGTATTGTCCTTCACTTGCACCTGGTTAGGCATCCTCGGCACGATATTCCTCGTACCGAACACCATCGCGACGGCGATGGCATCATCAACCTACCAGCTCAAGCCCAGTGATGCTTGGTGGTACACCCTCGTGTTAGTTGTCGCAACGGTAGTTTCAACCTTTATCACTTACAAGGTCATCCGTAAGATGTGGGACGTCACATTTGCCACCATTGGACGGAGACGAATGGTGCTGATGGCCCAGACGCGTAAATGAATCTTGGAGCGTGATTCCATGGACGAGGAACAGGGGAAATCCTCAAAGCCAGAGAAGAAAAAGGACTTACCGGCGGACCAGAAGGCCGCCGAAAAGGGCGATGCACAGGTCAACTCCAATGGAAATGGAGCGGCCCCCTGCGATCCATTCGTCAAGGTCTCGGACCTTCCGAAGGTCGAGAAGGCCCCAGAGCCGAAGGGGAAGGCCCCGGTGATCGAGGAGGCCAACGGGCCCGCGAAGGAGGAGAAGGCCAAGAAGGGTTCCGAGGAATCCCCAACGGCCGAGAGCCGCATGAGGCCCTATTACCCAGACACGGTCTGCGAGTCCGCGTTGCGTTCCTTCATGGTCGCGCTCAGGCCATTCCAGGCCCCGCTGAAGCTTCAGGCGGATGACCCGACCGAGTTCATGCCGCTCCTCAAGGACACATCCTTGGCCTGGATCAACTTCCGCGTCAAGGACCTGGACCGGGACGCCCCCGGCGTCGCCAAATCGCTGGGCTTCAGCCCGGCCATGGTCGAGTCCATCCTGAAGAACAGGCATTCGGGCTACGAGGACAGGGAGAACGAGCTCGGCCTCATGCTGCCCGCCATACGGGTGGACAAGCTCAAGGTCAGGGCCTACCACTTCCTGATCTTGATCAAGGACAGCCTCGTATTCACTATTCACGGCGAGGAGGTCGTCCGCCTCGTCAAGTTCGCCCGATACGCCGAGACCTACATGCGCAAGATACCGGTCAACATACCCATGAAAGACAAGCTGACCATGCTCCTCGAGCGTATAATCGACGAGAACAACGAGCGCAACTTCGATGGCATAAGGACCATAGAGGAGGAATCGGACGAGGTCGGCAAGATGCTCTCGGATCCGAAGACCCCCATGGTGAAGTTGTCCCCTATCATCTACGAGATGAAACACGCGCTCATATCATACCTCAATCTTCTTTGGGACACCCAGAACGTCATCCACTCGTTGCGCTACGGGGACCCGGAGCTTCTCAGCGACGACCCGGACATCCTCGAGAAGTTCGAGGTCCTGGGCGAGGACGTCACCCGGCACATCCAGCTGGGCGAGAACCTCTCCGAGGTCCTGGCCTCAGGCCTCGAGGTCCTCCAGGGCATATACAACAACCAGCTGCAGATAATCAACAACAAGATGGCCCTGGTGCTCACATGGATGACAATCCTTGGGACGGCCCTGCTGGTCCCGAACACCATCGCTACGGCAATGGGCAGCGCGGCCTATGCCCTCAAGCCAAGCGACTGGTGGTGGTATTCGATATTGATAATCGCATCGGGGATCATTGCCACATGGGTGTCTTGGCTGTTCCTCAAGCGGAAGGGTCTGCTGCCAAAGGAGATAGAATAGCGGTCATGCGCGCTTGTGGATGACCCAGATCGCGATGGCCCATGCGAGGACCACGAGGATCACCGTCAGGCTATGCGGGACGATGCCCAGGCCCAGGTCCTTCCCTGTGTACGCCACGAACATGATCAGGGCCGCGGCGACGATGCTTATCGCGAGGATGAGTGCCGTCTTCCTCAGATGGTGCTTCAGGTCATCGACCCAGCCCGTGTCGACCTTTACCGTGAAATCGTCGTTCTCTATCTTGGTCAGGATGCCGTCGGCCCTGTGGGGCAGGTGCCGCATGAACTCCCTGTACTGATGGGCGGTCTCGAGGCCCTGCATCGGGTCCAGCTTCGGCCCGTAGCGGGACTGCAGCAGCATGATCAGATTCTTCTCCGTCAGTTGCGCGATGTCGAACTCGGGGTTGACGCTGCGGCAGACCCCTTCGAGCTGCATGAGGGCCCGTTCCAGCAAAACGAACGAGGCCGGCAGCATCACATTGTGCTTCAGCGCGATGGTCACTATCCTCTGGTTCATGCCCTTGTCGACGGGGACCTTGTCCTTCTTCAGGAAGTTGTAGTCCACGAAGTCCCTCAGGTCCCATTCGAGCTTCTGGACGTCCACATCCTTGGTCGAGGCCTTGCTGATGTCCACAAGCGTCCTTGCGGCCTTGCCGACCTCCTGCTTCATCATGGCCATGTAGAAGAGCCCGACCTTGTCACGCGTCTCGTCGTCCAGGAACCCGATGGCCCCGAAGTCCAGGAGGCACACCTTGTTCCCCTTGAGGACGAAGATGTTCCCCTGGTGCGGGTCACCGTGGAAGAAACCGTCGATGAATATCTGCTTGATGAAGGCCTTGCCGAGGACTTCCGTTATGGCCTTGAAGTCGGTCTTCCATTTTTTCAGCTTCTCGACCTTGTCTATGGGGGCCCCGTCCATGAACTCCATCGTTATGACCTTTCGCGAGGAGAGCTTCCAGTACACCTGGGGTATGACTAGGCCCTCGATGTCCTTCATGTTGTTTCTGAACCTCTGGATGTTCCTGGCCTCGATGGTGTAATCCAGCTCCCGCATCATCATGTGGGCGAATTCCTCGACGACGCCCTTGGGGTCGAAGCGGTCGATGGACTTGAAGGTCTTCTCCAGGACCCCCGCGAGGTCCTTCAATATCTCGATGTCGGCCTTTATCATGTCCGTGATGTTGGGCCTCTGGACCTTCACGGCGACCTTCTCGCCGGTCTTGTTCAGCGTCGCAACATGGACCTGGCCTATGGACGCGGCGGCTAGGGACTTCTCGTCGAAGGTGGCGTAGAGGTCCCCGATCTTCCCCTTGAGCTCGTCCTCGATGACCGCCTTCACATCCTCGAACGGGAGCGGCCCCACATCGTCCCGCAATGACGCAAGCTCCTCGACGTACTCCTCGGGGATGAGGTCTGGCCTCGTGCTAAGCATCTGGCCCAGCTTCACGAAGGTGGGCCCGAGGCTCTCGAGGAGCATCTTGAACCTGATGGAATCCTTGAGCTCCATGAGCTCCTTGCGTTCGACACTATCGAAGGGCAGGTCCCGAAGCAATGTGGCCGAGTCCCAAACCTTCCCGAAGCCGAACTTGGATAGTGCCGACAGTATCTCGCCCACGCGCTTGTAGTGGACGTACTTGTCGCTAAGCAGCTGCTTGATCGGGCCCTTGAAGTCCTCATCATCGCCCGTCTCGTTCATGACCTTCTTTCCGAACATCCGAGCTCCCGGCCTATGGTCATCTCAAATCCCTTCAGCGCATAAATAAATTGTTGTCCGCTGTATGGCAGAACGATAGTTTTAAAACCGGTCGCCGCGATGGCTGAGACGATGAAAGGCCCGATAGCAGAGAACTTCGAGCACAAGGCGGACATCGGGGTCCGCGGCAAGGGCAGTACGTTGGAGGATGCCTTCGTCGGTGGGGCCATGTCCATGATGGGCATCATGTTCGACCTGACGGGCGTTCGGGCCCATAGGGCTGTCGAGGTCACCTGCGACGCCGACGACCTGGAGGCCCTGTTCGTGGAGTGGCTCAACGCCATACTCTCGAAGCGCGACCTCGAGGCCATGGTCTTTTGCCGGTTCGAGGCCGAGATTAAGACCGTGGGCGGCGACGAGGAGAAGGCCAGCAAGAAGCTCCTCACGGGCAAGGCCTGGGGCGAAAGCTACGACCCCAAGAGGCACGAGGCCAAGCTCGAGGTCAAGGCCGCCACCTACTCCCAGCTCAAGACCTACCAGGAGGAGGGCACGGGCCTTTGGGTGGCCCAGTGCATCGTCGATGTCTGAGGATGGCAAGAGGAGGTCCGGCACATGAACATCCAGGGTCTGAAGAAGGTAAACGACTATCAGTGGGAGGTCCCGAGGTCCGGGGGCATGAAGGTCCCAGGCGAGATATTCTCGAGCCAGCAGCTCGTCGAGGAGATGGACGAGAAGGTCCGGGAGCAGGTCTCCAACGTGGCCGGCCTTCCTGGCATAGTCAGGGCCTCCCTGGCGATGCCCGACGCCCACTGGGGCTACGGCTTTCCCATCGGCGGCGTGGGTGCCTTCGACGAGCAGGACGGCGTCGTCTGCATGGGCGGCGTTGGCTTCGACATATCCTGCGGCGTCCGGTCCATGAGGACCAGCCTGATGAAGGAGGACCTTCGGGGCGACAGCCTCGAGCAGCTCGCGAACTCCCTGTTC
>Ga0315288_10006837_pt1 | contig 14465 bp, 11 predicted proteins | sample YL17G11_20_MG_FD_203454 | JGI IMG/M metagenome (GOLD analysis project Ga0315288, IMG submission 203454) | Sediment microbial communities from Yellowstone Lake, YNP, Wyoming, USA - YL17G11_20 | ecosystem: Environmental > Aquatic > Freshwater > Lake > Sediment | place: USA: Wyoming | collected... | reverse complement strand
GAACGCCCATAACCTCCGCCGCCGTGGGCGGTTGGCCGTTGACCTCCTGCCAGTTCTTCTCCAGGCGCTGGATATGCTTGCCATCCTCCCTCTGGCGGGCGAGTCGCTTCTCATCCTGAGCGGTAAGGAGATGCACCTTGCCGATCTCGCGGAGATACATCCGTACGGGGTCGTCGATGCCTTCCTGCTCCCCCAGCTCGAGGTCAACCTCGGCCCCCTCCTCACCCTTCAGCTTGGCCACCGTCCTAGTCTCCGACCACTCCCCCACCACCAGCGGTATCTGGCGGGTCAGACGAGGCAACGGCCCCTCCTTCTGTTCCAGGATGTCCTCGTCGTCCTCAGTCAACAGACGATCCACCTTTTCCTCCACGAACTCGTCATCCGTTTCCGATTCGCTAGTGTCCTCAGAGAGGTCATCAGCGGCGTCATGGCCCGCGCGCTTCCGCCGAAAAAGAAAATCCTGAAATCGATTTCCCTTCTCGAAGAGATCAGCCATTCACTTCCACCTGCGGACCATTGCCCGCGAGCTCATCATCATCTATCTCTATTCTACTACTTTGATGCAGTCTTATGCCTATTTCCATATCCCTCAGCTGCAGAGCAGCCGCCTGGCACACCTCCTGCGAGCCCACCTCTGCGGGCAGCGAGTGCGAGCGCCAGGCCTCAGCGGCCGCTGCCAGCTCCTCGACGCCGGTCGCGCCGCTTTCAGCCTCGCGAGCGGCCAGAGCAGCACTGCTGGCCTGCTTTATCGCCTCCAGGTCTCGCTGCTCCAGGCGACGCAGGCAATCGTGCAGAGCGGCCCTCGCCTTCTGCTCGTTGAAGGGCGGGACATTCATCGCCGCTATCCGCTGGAGGTGCTCTTCCAGCTCCACGGCAATGGCCTGCCGCATCTCCTCCCCATCCGAGCACCCCTGCCAGGCCTGCAGTAGCTGACGATTCTCGCTATACCAGAAGACGTCCGGCGAGAGAGCCAAGCCGTCCGCCCGCAGTTCGGGGTGGCGCAGGAGGAGAGCAAGGCAGTACTCCTCCCGCATGTCGCGCAGAGGCCTCGCCCCCGCCACGGCCTCCCCCTGGGCAGCCGACTCTCTACCACGTCCCTGCTTGCGACCCCGGCGAACGAGCATCTGATGCAGGGCCGATTCCTTAACCTGCGCCAGACGGGCCAGCCGCTGCAAGTAATGGGCCTGCACGATCCTATCGCCGATGGCTGCCAGCAACGGCAGCAGCTCCTCCACCGCCTGCGAGCGCTGCCGCGGCTGGGAGAGGTCGAGGGCGGAGCTCACTGCCTCGAACTTGTAGTCCAGCAGCGGCTGGGCGCCTGCCAGCAGGGCTGACCAGGCCTCCGGATCGCTTCGAATCACCTGGTCAGGATCGCGGCCCTCGGGCAGAATGAGCACCCGGACGTCTCGCTCCAGTATGTCCTGGTATTCCACTGCCCGCAGTGTTGCCTCCTGACCCGCGCTATCCGCGTCCAAGGCGAGAACGATATCACGGCTGAAACGCTTCAGGAGGCGCACCTGGCGCTCGCCGAGGGCTGTCCCCATGGAGGCCACCACATTGGCGAAGCCGTGCTGATGGGCGGTGATGGCGTCCATGTACCCCTCTACAATCACCGCCAAACCCTCGCGCTGGATGTGCTCCTTCGCCTTGTCCAGAGCGTACAGGAGGCTGCCTTTGTCGAAGATGGCCGTCTGGGACGTGTTCAAATACTTGGGCTGACTTTCCTCCTCCCCCTCGCTGGGCAGCGAGCGGCCGCCAAAGCCCACCACCCGCCCTCGCATATCGGTGATCGGGAACATGATGCGCTGACGAAAGAGGTCGCGCAGCCCCCGCTCGCCCTCGACGGCCAGGCCGGCCGCCACCAGCTCCTCATCGCGATAGCCGCGCTCCCGCAGGTGCTGGCAGAGGCCATCCCAGCCGCTCGGGCTGTAGCCAATCTGAAAGTCCTGCATCGCCTTCAGGTCCAGGCCGCGCTCCTCCAGGTAGCGCCTTGCCCTTTGACCCGCTTCGCTGGCCACAAGCGCCCGGTGGTAGAAGCTGGCGGCGGCCTCGTTGGCCTCCCGCAGCTTATCCCTCTCGGCTTCCTCCTCCGGTCGTCGCTCCACCAGCGTCACGCCCGCCCGCTCGGCCAATAGGCGCAGGGCCTCCCCGAACTCCAGGTTCTCCTTCTTCATCACGAAGGAGAAGATGTCGCCGCCGGTGCCGCACGCGCCGAAGCAGTGCCAACTCTGCCTCTCCGGCGAGACGAAGAAAGATGGCGTGCGCTCGCTATGGAAGGGGCAGACGGCCTTGTAGTTCCGACCCGCCTTCTGGAGCTGGACATACTGGCCCACGACGTCCACTATGTCCAGCCGCTGCTTCACCTCATCGACGACGCCCATGACATAACCAACCGAACAAATGATCAGCCCTGATTATACACCCGGTGTTGTCCCACCCAAATATAGAACCGCACCTGCTGCCAAAAGTTACGGCGCAGTGCCGCCGCCACCCACCAGAACGCCGCCCCTCCTCGATGCGAGAGGTTGGCTCGCCTTCACGCCTCCTGTTCCCTGAACCCCAGGCGGGCGGCCGTATTCAGGGCGAACAGGTCGGTCATGCCGGCGACGTAGTCCGCCGCCTGCCGCCAGGGCGGGTCCGAGGCAATCCGGAAGTCGCTATCGATCTCCTGCGGCCGCTCCCCATAATACTCGAACAGGAAACGCACCACCCGTTTGGCTCGCTCCATCTCTCCTTGCCGGTCCTCCCACAGGTAGACCCGCTGGAAGAGGAACTCCCGCAGGACGTTGGCCGCTCGCTGGACGGACGGCCCCATGCCGATGCGTGGCGGCGCTTCGCTCGCCGTCAGGCCCGTCGCCGCCCACGAGTGGTCGACGATGTCGCACACCAGGGCATCGATGCGCTGGGAGTGGCCGCGCCCCAGCGTCTCGCTCACCTCGCTCGGCAGATCATCCTCGGCCAGAATGCCCGCCCGCACGGCATCGGCGATGTCGTGGTTGATGTAGGCCACGGCGTCGGCCAGCCGCACGACCTGTCCCTCCAGCGTGGCCGGCAGGCCCAGCGTCTCGGCCAGGATGTCCTTCCGCCCCTTGGAGCTATTGACGATGCCGTCGCGCACCTCCCAGGTGAGGTTGAGGCCACGGCCACCGTTCTCCAGGCGCTCCACCACCCGCAGGCTCTGCTCGGCGTGGCGGAAGCCCTGGGGCAGAAGTCCGGCCAGGGCCTCCTCGCCAGCGTGGCCGAAGGGCGGATGGCCCAAATCATGCCCCAGAGCGATGCCCTCCGCCAGGTCCTCGTTCAGATTCAGGGCGCGGGCGATAGTGCGGGCGACCTGGGCCACCTCCAGGGTATGGGTGAGGCGGGTGACGAAGTGGTCGCCCACCGGGGCGATGAACACCTGCGTCTTGTGCTTCAGACGACGAAAGGCCTTGCAGTGGATGATGCGGTCGCGGTCGCGCTGGAACTCCGTGCGCAGGGGCGACGGCTCCTCCGGCCGCTCCCGCCCCCGCGATTGGTAGCTCTTGGCAGCGAACGGCGAGAGGAGCCGCTCCCGCTCCTCCAGGCGCTGGCGCACTTCTGACTCATGCACGATCAGCCCGCAACCTCAAACGTTCCGATAGACGTCCTTGCGATGCTTGACTCGCCAAACGGCCACGAGTCGTGCCGGGTCGTCAACATCGTAGAGAATTCGATATTCCCCGGCATCCAGCCGATAGCCTTTACCTCTCCCGACGAGCCGTTTGGAGTCGTGGGGTCTGGGATTCATCCGGAGCTCCTCAAGCCGTCCATCAATTTGCCCGCGAATTTTCGGCGGGAGCCTCACGATCTCTTTGATAGCCGTTCGCGTCAGCTTTACTTCATACTCAGGGCTCATTCAGCCCACTCTTGTCTGGCCTCCCGGAGGGGAACGAGCGGCTCGTGCTCCACCTCAGCAATGGCCTGCAGGTCCTCCAGCTCCTCCTGCTTCTCCAGCCAGTCCTTCAGTGCCTCGACCACGATCTCCCGCAGCGGCCTACCCTGGTAGGCGGCCAGCACCTTCACCCTGCGATGCAGGGCGGCGCTGCCCAGATCGACCGTCACGCGCGTATTAGCGGCTTGCCCGCGCACCATGTTCATCACCTCTCACCAAAGCATAATAGCATAAAGGCGTGGAAACAGCAATGATCAAGCCGCTCCCGCTCCTCAAGACGCTGGCGAACATCGAGCTCATGACTCATCACAGGCGCATTCTACAGGGGGCGAGCCAGGGCGACAACGGTCAGCGGCGCCGTCGCTGCGTCGGACAGCGTAGCGCACTGCTATTCGGCTTCCGCGTAGGCTTGCACCAGGTAGCGGCTGTAGTCTATCGGCTCGTCGTCAGGGAATGTGACTTCGAAGTCGATGCTCTGCCCGGGCTGAAGCTCTTCGGTCCAGTAATCGCTGGACGCATTCAGGATCTTGTCCTGCTGGTCGTAAAGTATGGCGTACACGTGACCGTCCCACTTCTGAGGCCTGGAGTCATCATTCCTGACGGTTCCCTCCACATAGAGCCAGTCGTAGTCCCCAACGGAAGCTTGGACATCGTGAACGGTAACGTTTATAGGCAGCTCTTCGCTTGGGTAGAGATCGCGGGGTGACAGGCTGATCTCGTACCTAGTCCAGCCCTCGGGAAAGTCGTTGGTCTCGTCACTCCAGTACATGAACGAGGGGTAGGAAGTCTCGAAGGCCGTGGTCCGCCCAGGCGTAATAATGGTATCGAATGCAACGGTCCAGCGGGAACCGATCACATTGTCAGCAGCGTCGTAAATCTTAATCCTGACTTTGCCGGCACTTCGAGCCGCTGCCGAGTCGTTCCGTAACTCGCCAACGATGTTCATCCGCCTAGATTCTCCGTCAATCAGGATGGAAGACGTGGTGGTGAAAGCATTGCTGCTCACCAGAACCACATCCCCTGCCGTACCCGGCGTCGCCGTGGGCGTGGGCGTGGGCGCCGGAGCACCCATCGCCCTGTGGGCGATGATGCCCTGCATGTTGTCCAGCGTCAGCAACTTGCTGATGTCGACGTGCCCCTCGAAGTAGCCCAGCCAGGCGTTGGTCCCTGGATCGAGGTAGTAGGCAAAGTCCACCACCCCTGCCCCGCAGGTGGCCAGCGCCTCGCCAGTCTCGGTGCCGTCCGGCCCGTCCCAGACCGATATGGCCCATTTGCCCGCTTGGGGACAATTGTGCATGGCGGCCTCCCCCGCACCAGGCGCTGGCTCTGGTGTGAGCGTGCGCGGCGGTGCGCCCATCGCCCCGTGGGCGATGATGCCCTGTTTGTTGTCCAGCGTCAGCAACTGGCTGATGTCGGCGTGCCCCTCGAAGTAGCCCAGCCAGCCATTGGTCTCTGGGTCGAGGTAGTAGGCAAAGTCCACCGCTCCTTCCCCGCAGGTGGCCAGCGCCTCGCCGGTCTCGATGCCATCCGAGCCCTCCCAAACCGATATCGCCCACTTGCCCGCCTGGGGGCAGTTGTGCATGCCGTCCTGCTGGGCCTCGGACGAGCCCGCCGCCAGAGCCCACGCCAGGGTCAGCACAGCGAGGACAATCGTCCCTCCCAGGAACACCAGAACAGCTCCGGCCGGCGCCTTACGCATGGCTCACCTCCGTGGATACGCCCCCCAAGAATCACCGCAACCGTAATCCCGCCGCGGCGGGCCTGTCAAGCTCACCTCGCGCACCAAACAATCAAAGAACAGGGCCTCGCGCCAATCCGCGAGGCCCCCAAAACTCCTACTTCCGTCGAACAATCAAACGCAGCCCCCTGCCTACCTCCTCTTGCCCTCTCCCCTCTGCCTACGCCTTGGCCGCTACCGGGGCTACCTTCGCCTCCGCCGCGGCGACGATCTGGCGCGTCTTATCGATCACATCGGGGTTGACGGAGATGGACGTAATCCCCCATTCCACCAGCTTCTGGGCCAGGTCCGGGTAGTCGGAGGGCGCCTGCCCGCAGATGGATGAAGTGATGCCCCGCCGCTTGGCGGTCTTGATGAGCTGCTCCAGAGCCAGCATCACCGCCTCATTGCGCTCGTCGAACTCGGTGGCGAAGCGGGCGGCATCGCGGTCGATCCCCAGGATGAGCTGCGTCAGGTCATTGGAGCCGATGGAGATGCCGTCGATGCCCACGTCGATGAACCTATCCAGGATGAAGACGTTGGAGGGCACCTCAGCCATCATCCACAGCTTGAAGTCCTGGGACCGCGCCAGCCCCTCGCGCTCCATGATCTCCTTCACCGCGGCTAGCCCCTCGGGCCTGCGCACGAAGGGGATCATCACCCACAGGTTGTGATAGTCCTGCCGCACCCGCTTGATCGCCTCCAACTCCAGGCGGAAGATGTCGACGTCGCGGATGTAGCGAGAGGCGCCCCGATAGCCGATCATCGGGTTCTCTTCGAACTGCTCGTACTTCTCGCCGCCGCGCAGGTTGCGATACTCATTGGTCTTGAAGTCGTTGGTACGGTAGACGACCGGCCGCGGGTCGAAGGCCCTGGCAAACTTGCGCAGGCCCTCGGTCAGCTTCTCGATGTACTCCTCGCTTCGCCCCTCGTCGATGGCCAGTTGAGGGTGCTCACCGATCTCGGCGATCATGAACTCGGCCCGCAGGAGCCCCACCCCATCGACGTTGCGTGCGGCCACGACATCCGCCAGGTCCGGCTCCGCCAGGTTGACGTACACTTTAACCTTAGTGCGGGTCTTGCTGTCCGCCATTACCGCCTGGCGACCCTTTTCCTGGCCAGCCCAGGCCATCCGCGTCTCAGCGCGGCCGTCGTAGACCTTGCCCTGGCTCCCGTCGACGGTCACAAGCTGGTCATTGCGCAATCTGGTGGTCGCTTCGCCCGCCCCCACCACGCAGGGGACGCCTAGCTCGCGGCTGACGATAGCGGCGTGGCAGGTGCGGCCGCCGCGGTCGGTGACGATGGCCGCCGCCCGCTTCATGGCCGGCACGAAGTCAGGAGTGGTCATCTCTGCCACCAGCACATCGCCCTTCTGCACCCGGTCGATCTCAGAAGCGCTAACGACGATCCTCACCGGCCCTGCCGCTGCGCCTGGGCTGGCCGGCGAGCCACTGAGAAGCAGCGGCGCCGCCTCCTCAACTTCCCCCACTTCCACCCCAGCGACCGCCAAGGCGGTCACCGGCCGCGTCTGAAGGATGTATAGCTCGCCCCCTTCCTCCGCCCACTCGATGTCTTGGGGGTGGCCGTAGTGATCCTCCACCCGCTTGCCGATGGTGGCCAGAGCAACGATCTGCTCATCGCTCAGCTTCCGCTGTCGGGCTAGCTCGTCCGGGACGGGCAGCCAGACGTTGCTGCCGCCCTCGCCGTCCGCTTGGAGGTTCCTGACAAACTGGCGCTCCTGGTTCACCACCCGCTTCTCCAGGATGCGCAGGCTGCCCTTGTCGAGCACGTAGAGATCGGGCGTGATCTCGCCCGAGACAATCGCCTCGCCCAGGCCGAAGACAGCCTCGATGGTGATCTTGGAACGATCACCAGTGACCGGCTCCAGGGTGAACATGACCCCCGAGCGGGAGGATTGCACCATGCGCTGTACGGGCACAGCGATGGCCACCTTCATGTGCTCGAACCCCTTGTCAGCCCGGTAGAAGATGGCCCGCGCCTCGAAGAGGGAGGCCCAACAGGCGCGCACGGCGTCCACCACTTCGTCCTCGCCCACTATGTTCAAGAAGGTGGCCTGCTGACCGGCGAAAGAGGCGTCGGCGAGGTCCTCGGCGGTGGCCGAGCTGCGTACAGCCACCGGCCCGTCGCCCAACTGGCGATAGGCCTTCTTGATCTCAGCGGCGATCTGCTGAGGCACTGGCGTGCTGCGTATGAGGGATTTTATCTCCTCAGAGACCCGCTGAAGCTGAGCGCTATCGTTATAGTCCAGAGGGGAGAGAAGCTTCTCGATGACGGGGCGAAGACCGGCTTGCTCAATGAACCGGGTATAGGCTTGGGCACTAACGATGAACCCCGGCGGTACAGGGATCTGAGCCTGGGTCATCTCCCCGAGGTTGGCTCCCTTTCCTCCCGCCGAAGGCGTGTCGTGTTTGCCAACATCCTTGAACCAGAGCACGTCTCGCTCACTAAAACTCATCTAGTTCGCCTCCTAGTGCCTTTTCGGGCCATATCCTGGCCGCTTCAGGAGCTACTGTTTATTATAAGCCCGCCCAGGGGCAATTCAAGATATCCTAATAGCCATGTATACGATAGACGGTCGGGAGAGCCATCTGTTACTCTCCCCATGGCCCAAATCTGGCCGTAATCGATCTCCTGTGCCTACTCGACCGTGACGGTCTTGGCGAGGTTGCGCGGCTGATCCACATCGCAGCCGCGACGAACAGCGATGTGATAGGCGAAGAACTGGAGAGGAATAGCAGCCAAAATGGGCATGAGCAGGGATGCAACCTGAGGGAGATACACGACATAATCGCTCATTTTCGCCAGATCTTCGTCTCCCTCAGTGGCGATAGCGATGACCGTGCCTTCCCGCGCCTTCACCTGCTCGATGTTGCTGATCATTTTGTCATAAAGCTCGTCCCGCAGGGCGATGGCTACCACGGGCATCTCCTCAGCGATGAGGGCAATGGGCCCGTGTTTCATCTCTCCCGCGGGATAGCCCTCGGCATGAATGTAGCTGACCTCCTTGAGTTTGAGTGCCCCCTCCATGGCTATCGGGAACTGAACGCCCCGCGCCAGGTAGAGGAAGTTGCTGCAACGGGAGAAGCGATGAGCCAGCCGCTCGTACTCTTCATCCCGCTGGACTACCTGCCCCACGAGCGAGGGCATGCGGGCCAGGGGGTCGATCAGGCTGCGCAGGTGTGCTCCGTCATCGACGACGCCTCTCTCCTGGGCTAGATAGCAGGCCAGGAGGTAGAGAGCGGCGATGGCAGCGGTGAACGTCTTCGTGCTGGCGACGCCCACCTCCAGTCCGCAACGGGTATACACCACCCCATCGGCAATGCGAGTGGCCTGACTGCCCACGACGTTGCAGATCGTGATCTGAAGAGCCCCTTGGCGGCGCGCTTCGTCCATGGCCGCCAGGGTGTCCACCGTCTCCCCTGATTGCCCCACAGAGATGACTAGGGTGTCCGGGGCCAGCAAAGGCTTGCGGTAGCGGAATTCCGAGGCATTGTCCACCTCGGCAGGGATGCGCGCTATCTGCTCGATGTAATGGCGGCCGACCATAGCGGCGTGGAGGCTGGTGCCCATCCCCACTAGCACCACCCGCCGAATCTGGCTCAGCCTTCGCCTGGGGATCGCCACGTCCTCTAGAGTCACCGCCGGCGGCTCGAACTGCACCCGCCCACGAATAGAGTCCAGGATGGCCTCCGGCTGCTCGGTGATCTCCTTGAGCATGAAGTGCTTGTAGTTGCCCTTGGCCGCCGATAGGGGGTCATAGGACACGGTCTGTGCCTCTTTGGTCAGGACGGCGCCATCGGCCGACAGGTATGACACACTGTCTGACGTGACGGCAGCGATCTCCCCATCGGCCAGGAAGGCCACCCGACAAGTGTGAGGCAGGAGGGCGGGCAGGTCGCTGGCCAGAAACATCTCCCCCTGGCCGTAGCCCACCACCACGCCGCCGGCATTGCCCACGCGGGCCGCCACCAGCTTGCCGGGCTCGCCCAGGCTGAAGACCACCATGGCGTGGGCTCCCTCCATCTGGCCAATGGCTCGGCCCACCGCCACCTCCAGGCTACTGCCATCCCGAAGGTAGTGCTCGATGAGGTGGGGGATGACCTCGGTGTCCGTGTCCGAGACGAAGGTGTGCCCCTGATCGACCAGCCTCTCCTTGAGGGCCAAGTAGTTCTCCACGATGCCGTTGTGGATGACCACCACCCGGCCCTGACAGTCGCGGTGGGGATGAGCGTTGATGCCGCTGGGACGGCCGTGGGTGGCCCAGCGGGTGTGGCCGATGCCCAAGAAGCCGCTGGGCCAGCGGCCACGCAGGCCAGAGGTGAGTGCCGCCAGCTTACCCACGCTCTTCTCGATGCACAGCTCGCCATTCTCGCCGAGCACGGCCAGGCCCGCACTGTCGTACCCCCGATACTCCAGCCGCTGTAGCCCTTCAAGGAGAATGGGAACGGCCGGTCTGTTGCCCACGTAGCCCATGATGCCGCACATGACGCCTCAACTCCTTAACGGCAACGGGAGCCGTATGAAAAGCCGTGCACGCGTCACCTATCCCGCAACTCTAAAAGCGGATGGTTCAGAAGCCACATCTGCAAGTTGTGTAAGCCTGGTTCCGAGCGCAAACGTTCCCAGATTTGTTGCCAGGTTATCAAGAAGGCGTTGGAGGGGTACACCAAGAGGGACCTAAAGGACTCGAATTCCTCTTGGTGGCTCCTGCCGTCCAGGTTGCAGTTCAGAGAGTTCACAATCGCCAAGAGCGAGAATTCGGTCCCCCACTTCCAGGAGAGGGCAGCTCCCAAGAGGTAGTTGCGGAAGAGCTGGTAGAAACGGTTTCCGTCCTTCTCGTAGTCGAAGGAAGGGGAGAAGAGGGGCTCGCCCCGTTCCTTCTCCACTTTCTTCAGGAAGTCCCTATACTCAGGGCGCATGCCCGGCCTGCTTCGGCACCAGGCCTTGACTGCTTTGCAGGGCTTCCCTAGCTTACTCTCGATCATGATGATGTGGCGTTCTCCGCGGGGTATGACATCGGGTTCGGTTTGCTGCTGAGCTCCATTCTTCCCCCATGGCTCCATCTCGTTTAGGAGCTCCTGGATTTCGGGGTCGATTTGCTCACTTCGCTGGTGGGCGTCGCGGTTCCAGAAATAAACGGCGTCGAAATCGGCCCCCGGCGCTGCGAAGTCGCCCACCAATGCCAGCTTACCAGCCAATTGCAGCGAGCGAAAGAGATTCCACGAAAGGGCATCCTCACTGTGCTGGCTACCAATACGTGGCAACCCTTGAGGGAATCTATCCTTACTCGCCTTCCAGGCTAGAACGCGGTTCTCAGGGTCAACGACGATGTTCTCCTTGTAATCAGTATATACCGGCACACCGCTCTTACTTTGTATCTTCATGGCAATCGCTATCCGATCAAACGTACGAGCCAGCACGGTGGCGGCAAGGCCATCACTCTGGAGCCAACCCCCGCATGCGGCGGATGACCTCCTCTACCGCCCAATCGGGGGTGGAGGCGCCCGCTGTTATGCCCACCCGCTCCCGCCCAATCAGCCACTGCCCTTCCAGTTCGGCTGCCGTCTCGATGCAATGGGTCTCCACGCCTGCTTCGCAGCAGACCTCCGCCAGGTGGCGGCAGTTGGCGCTGTTGTGGCCGCCGACCACCACCAGCAGTTCGACCCGTTGAGCCAGCTCGCGGGCCGCCGCCTGCTGGCTGGCGGTGACATTGCACAGCGTATTGACCACTCGCAGTTCGCTGAGCTGAACCAGGCGCTCGCGCAACAGGCGGCCGACGAAGCCAGCAAAGCGAGCCGTACTCTGGGTGGTCTGGGGAATGACGGCCACTCGCGATAGAAGCTCTCGGGGCAGGGAATGAATATCCTCATCGGCCAGAGCGATGCCTTTACCGTCAGCCCAGCTCAGGATCCCCTCTACCTCGGGGTGGTCGGCATCACCGTAAACAATGACGGTGAATCCATCCGCGGCCATCTTCTTGGCCCACCGCTGGGAGCGGGTGACGATGGGGCAAGTAGTGTCGATGATCTCCAGACCCTTGGCCTTCGCCTCCTCCAGCACCTTCGGCCCGACACCATGGGCGGTGATGGCCAGCGGCACTCCGCTCACTCCGTCGATGCTGCTGGTCACCTGAACGCCCTTTTCGGCGAGGGCAGCCACCACCTGGGGGTTATGGACGATGGGCCCCAGGCTGATGACCCGCCCGTGCTCGCTGGCAGCCTTCTCCATCATGCCGATGGCCCGCCGCACGCCCCAGCAGAAGCCCATCTCCTTTGCCAGCAGGATCTCCACAGCTACATCCGCTCTCTAGTTCAGACCAATACCCTCGGCTTGCTCTTTCGATTGGCTGGCTACCAGCCCAGCGTAGACGCCCCGATACTCCTCAGGGAGGAGCACGGCGATCTCCGTCATGATCCGTTCGGTGCACTGTTCGACCAGCTCGGCGTTGATGCGACGGTCCTTGGGTAGCTCAAAGGGTTTGCCGAAGGCCACGCGCACCCGTGTCAAACGAAAGAAAAGGCGAGGCAAGGTCACCCCTTCGGTGCCCGCAACCCCCACCGGCACAATGGGGGCACCAGTGCGCAGAGCTATGATCGCTGTGCCTGGCTGTCCCTTGCCTAGGCCGGGCCTGCCGCTGCGCGTGCCCTCGGGGAACATGCCCAGCACCTGGTTCTGGCGCAGCGCCTTCTCCGCCTTGCGCATGGCTGCCAGATCGGCCTCGAATCGCCGCACCGGAATGAACCCGGCCAGTCCGTACAGGGGCCCGATGATGGGAGTCTTCCACAGCTCGGCCTTGCCCATATAGACGATGCGCCTCGGCACCAAGACCGGCAGAAGCCCCGGGTCGAGCATGCTCACATGGTTGGAGACCAGGATGACCGGGCCCTGCTTCGGGACGTTCTCCAGCCCCACCACCTGCTTGCGCGTCCAGATAAGCAGGACAAGGCCAACCATCAATCTCGCGAAGCGATAGAACACAGCGGTCGCTACGATCCTCATGACCTGCCCTCCGCCAGAGCCACCACCCTCTCTACCACCTGCTCCTGGCTAAGGCCGTCGGTGTTGATGACGATGGCGTCCTCAGCCGCCCGCAGGGGCGAAGCCTCCCTCTTCGAATCGATGGCATCGCGCCTCAGTATCTCCTCCCCAATGGCGCTCTGGGAGGAAGCTCTCCCCAGGGTAGCCATTTGCTCCTGCCGCCGCCGCGCTCGCTCCTCCAGGGAGGCATCCAGATAGACCTTCAGGTCAGCATTGGGCAGAACCACCGTGCCGATGTCGCGGCCGGCCATTACCACCCTGCGCCGGCCGGCCAGACGCCGCTGAAAGGCCACCATGGCCTGCCGCACCTGGGGCACGCGGGAGACCAAAGACACCCCTGCCTCCACCTCCGGCCACCTCAGGACAGCGGTCACATCCTCACCATCGACCCAGATAGTGCAGCGCTCGCCGGACGCGGCTGCCGGCGGGCCAAGTTTCATGTCCACCTGGGCAGCTAGTCGGCCCAGGCTCTCCTCGTCCTCCAACTGTACGCCCCGCTGAAGGGCCAGCCAGGTCAGGGCACGATACGTGGCGCCGGTGTCCAGGAAGAGATAGCCGAGCCTTTCGGCTACCAGATACCCCACGCTGCTCTTGCCCGAGGCGCTGGGGCCATCGATGGCGATGGTTCGGGGAAGCTTTCGCTCCTCTTTGCCTATCATTGCCATCCGGCCTTGGGCCGTTGGCCCCCGCTGACCTGCGTCCGTCACACCTATAGATTACCCCAAACCCCTAGGGAGGGCGAGCCCTTCTCTTCCATCGTCGCCAGCCAAAGAAAGCCGTTGCTGCGACAGCAGCCGCTGGCAGCACCACGGCCAAGACCAGCGCGATGGACGAGAGGCCATTGCCCTCATCGCCACCCGCGGCGACACTCGCCCCTTCCTGAATGGACTGGCCAGGCCTCCTCTCCCTGTACAGGACGACCGACGGCCGGGTGGGGCTCCCTTTGGGGTCCTCCTCGCTCTGAGAAGACCCATCTCGACTGAAGACCGTCGCCTCGGGACTGCTTGGCGTGGCGCTCAGCACCGTGGGCGACGGGCGCAGCGGCAATGCATCTGGTGATGAAGAGGGCTTCATTTCTTCCACCGCTGCAACAGGCGCAACCGGCGAGGCCGTAGGGCTTTCGCTGCTAGCAAGGGGAGGAGACGGCTGTGGTGTCTCCTCGGGCAGAGGGGCCATTGTCGCCCCGTCAAAGGAGACATCGTCGAAGTAGACCGTCCCCTCCGCCTCCGAGAGAGGGTCGAGCATCAGGCGCACCTTGGCGCTGGCGGCCTCAGCAGGGGCCACCACCGCACCCGTGCTGAGAAAACGAAAGCTGAGGGAGTCATCCGTCAGGCGCATCGTAGAATCGACGCTGTCGATGGCTTTGCCACTCCCATCAGGGCTGGTATACCAGGAAAGGCGCAGATAAGCGGCCCCGACGTCGGCATCGTTCTTAAGCGCATAGCCGCTGAGAACATAGGCCTCACCCCCTTCCACGGCCACCGTCTGGAAGGCCCACTTGGTGGAGGTCGTTCGGCTCGTGAAGGCGGCAGCGTACTGCCCATCTCGCCTGGCGACGCTGCTGCGGGACAGCTCGCCGCCATACTTCCACCAGCCAAGGGGTTTCCCCTCACCATCTGCCTCTTCAAAGCCACCGTTCACCAGCCCAGCCACAGGCAAGGGCGTCGCCGCCCGGCTGGTAGCAGTCGGAGATGGACTCGCCGGCGAGGGCTTGGGAGTGGGCACTTGGGTAGCTGTGGGAACAGCGGTGGGCGAAGGGCTGACGGTCGGCGGCGGCGT
>Ga0315288_10006836_pt1 | contig 14466 bp, 9 predicted proteins | sample YL17G11_20_MG_FD_203454 | JGI IMG/M metagenome (GOLD analysis project Ga0315288, IMG submission 203454) | Sediment microbial communities from Yellowstone Lake, YNP, Wyoming, USA - YL17G11_20 | ecosystem: Environmental > Aquatic > Freshwater > Lake > Sediment | place: USA: Wyoming | collected... | reverse complement strand
CCGGTGCTGTAGAGCGTCCGGCCGGCGTCGAAGCGCTTGAACGTTATGTTGGTGGTGCCAATCCAGGGGATGTAGAAGTACGTGCCGTCGAAACACCCGGACCCGATGCCGTTGGTGCCGGTGCCGATGTTCCAGGAGACGTCATTGCTGATGCTGCCGCCCGCAAAACGGGAGCAGGCATAGCCGTAGAGATTGACGCCGTTGTACCGGTCATTGGTGAACCAGATGGTGTCGCGAGCGCAGGAAATCGAGAAGGCATCGCAAGTGTAGTTGGTCGTGGTCGTGCTGACCCAGGTCCCGGTCATCGTGTACTTGTACATCGTCGTGCCGTTGGGCCGGTAGATGTAGTTGCCGTCGGTCGCGCAACCGATGCCGCCGGTGTAGGCCAGCGCGTAATTGGTGTATGAACCGTCGGTCGTGCTGAACCGGCGCAGGTTGGTGCCGTTGACCTCACAGACGTACTGGCCGTCCGGGGACATGCAGGTCGTGGACTGGGCGTCCTGGAACGACATGGCCGTGCGATTGGCCACGGTAACGCTGGCGCCCTTGGGCCCTGCCATCAGGTAGCTGCTCGAATAGGGTTTCACGTAAAGTGAATCCGAACTGACCGCGTCAACTTCCGATGGCGGTATCTCGTTGCCCTGCCGGTCGTAGAACTTGTCCCAAAGGACGCGCGGTGCGCTCGGGGTCGCGGGACCCGGCATCGGGCTGAGTCCGGCGGCGCTCGGTTGCGTCGCGGCCGGCGCGGCTGTCGGCAGCGCGGTGGTCGCGGTATTCAGGGCCAGTGCGCTCGCCCACAACCCTGCGAGCAGGAGCAATGCCAGTTTCTTCACTCTTCCCTCCTTCTGGCGTCTGTTGCTATTCGGCTGACCCGACGCCAGTGACAGAACAGCCGCAAGGCAGGGGTTTCCTCGGCGTTTCGCGCGGGCATCCTGCGGGAACTCGTTTTCGCATCGCCAAGTCCCTCTGCTGTTTCAAGCGTATGTTACCGATAATCTCCCGACTGTCAAGCGCTTTGAGGTTTCTCCTCTTGGCTTCCGAGAGGTGAAACCTCGAAGTCTCAATAGCCGCAGGGGACGCGGTCTCCCGCGCCCCTGCATCTTCCCTGTCTACTGTATGCTGTCTACTGTCTACTGAACAATCAGCTTCCTCGTCGCCTGACAGTCGTCGGTTCTGAACTTCAGGAAGTAGACGCCGCGCCCGAGACGTGGAGTGCCGGTCTGAGAATCCGAGATGCGCAGTCGGTAGTTGCCGGGTTTCTGCCGTGTGTTCACCAGCGAGCGGACATTGCGCCCGGCAAGGTCGAACAGGCGCAGCGTCACGTGCGTCTCAGCCGCCAGTGAGTAGCGGATGAGCGCATTGCCCGAACCGGGATTCGGCGCCGGGTCGAAGAGCCGGGTCACCAGCGGTGATTCAACCGTCCAGTGCTCATCTTCGCGAATCCCGCTCGCGGCAGTGTCTATCTGCCAGAAACCGATGAAGCCTTGATAGTTCGTGCTCGTGATAATCCCGATAGCAGTCTGGCCGACGGATGGCGTTGCCCGGAAGCTGGTCGAGCTCATCGGTCCGCCGCCCTGGTCAACGACTGACCAGTTGCACTGGTAGTTCTGGGCATGAGCGATCGAGAGGCAGACTGCGCCAAGGAAGGCAAGAAGCAGCTTGGCCGTTTTCCTGTTAGTCATTATTGCTCCTGTACCGGTATCGCGCTCTTACCAGTTCTGTTCAGCGGTCCGGACCGTCGCGACCCACCGCGCCGTCTGTACGCAGTTTCCGGTGACCCAGAGCGCGTTGCTGCCCACCCAGGCCCAGACACTGAATATCCCTCCGGAGTTGTCGCCGATGCACGTGACGGTCGGCGACCCGACCATGGTCGTCGTACCGCCGGCGTCCTGGACTACACACCAGATGTGAAAGCCGGCAGCAGCCGCAGCGCCGTTGACGACGACCAGAATGTCATATGACACGGTGCGATTCTGGGTGTGTTTCAGGCCGTTGCCCGCCCCGGGAGTCAGACCGTCGAGCGTCAAGACCACGTCGCCCGCGCCCTGGCCGCGCAGCACGTACTGAGAGACTTGCGCGTCGCCGGCAGCGTCGAAACAACCACTGGCGCTGGCCACCTCACCGTAGTGTGTGGCGCTGGCGGCATACCCGCCCGGGACCGAGGCATACTGGCCGCTCGCGACATTCCTGAGACCGCCGCCGACCGTGTTGCCGGTTCGGTCCTGCCCCGACACGCCGGTAGTGCAGGCGACGCCGAGATTCACATGCGTGAACCGGTTCGTTCCATGAAGCATGTTGCCCGCGCCGCCGCGCGCGATTCCAAGCTGGCGAATCGTGTACAGCACCGAGTCCGGCGTGCCGCGCACCCATGCGTTGTCCGCGCTACCGCCGGCCAGCGCGTAATTCGCGGTGTCGGCCTTACGGGCAATGTAGGCATACGCTGCACTGGTGACTTGTACCCTCGGCGTCATCTCCGGGTCGGCGCCGACCTTCATGCCGAGATAGAGCGCTCCGGCCTCGGGCAGGGCGCCAATTGGCGTCACCGACCCGAGCAACACCGAGAACAGTCCGGTCCGGGTGCGCACGGTCTGAGTCTCGGACCAGAACGCACCCCCGCCGGAGGGCACGGTGTACAGACTGAATAGCACCGAATATGTCGTGTCCAGCACCGGGTTGCCGAAGTTGTCCAGCAGCTTGCCCTGGTAGCTGAGCATGCGGGGTATCGTGATGGCGTCGGTCTGAGGGGTCGCCGGCCGGCTGACCGACTTGGCGGTTGTGTTGTCCGCAGTCCAGGCGAGTGCGCACAGGAGCGCGGTTAGCAGCACCAGTTTCTTCACGCTTTCCTCCTTCGATTGCTGCCCTGCGTCAACTGCTGTCCGGGAAGCGGTTCGAATTCCCGCGCCGGCAGGGCGTCTTGTCGGCTTCAGCATAGCCGGTAAAGCTGCGCAGTCAAGCAAAAAAAGAGGCGCGCGGCAGCGCGCCTCTTCAGTCTCCCTGTCTACTGTATTCTGTTTACTGTCTACTGAACAATCAGTTTCCTCGTCGCCCGGTAGTCGCCAGCCGACATCTTCAGGAAGTAGACGCCGGACGACAAGTGCGGAGTGCGGAATGCGGAGTGCGAAATGAGCGGAACTGAGTACTGACCGGCTCGCTGCACGGCGTTGATCAGCACTGCGACGTTCCGCCCGGCAAGGTCGAACAGGCGCAGCGTCACGTGCGTCTCGGTTGCCAGCGAGTAGCGGATGAGCGCATTGCCCGGGCCGGGATTCGGCGCCGGGTCAAAGAGCCGGGTCACCAACGGCGACTCGACAGTCCAATGCTCATCTTCGCGAATCCCGCTGGCCGCGGTGTCAATCTGCCAGAAACCGATGAAGCCCTGGAAGCTCGTACTGGTGATGATGCCGATTGCGGTCTGGCCGACCGAGGGCATGGCGCGGAAGCTGGTCGAGCTCATCATGCCGCCGCCCTGGTCAATTACCGACCAGTTGCACTGGTAGTTCTGGGCGAAAACGACTGAACCACAGAGCGCACAGAGGACACAGAGGGTGAATGTCTTGGTCACGTTTACCTCATTTCTTGGGTTCTTCGAGCATCCGCTTCATATCTTCATACCGCTGCCGTCCGGCCTCGGTGCGGAAGTCGATGCCCTGGGCCTTGCCTTCGCGCACAAGCTGCTCCATGCAGCCGGACAGGAATTCGTCGTCCAGCATCCTGCCGGCAAGCGGTCCGGTCTTGGGCTGTTCGACCGGCATCATCCTGCGCGTCGCCTCGGCCGACACGTCTCTGCGTTCGCCGGTCACCTGCCAGTAGACCTTGGCTCCGGCCGGGCCGCCGATGGTGAATCGGCTGCCGAATACGTCCTCGGCAACGTAGATGACCTCGCGCGTTCCCACGCCGGTGAGCTGCACCATCGGGTTGCGGTTCAGCGCATCGAAATACGCGGGTAGTGTCACATCGGCCCGGCCCGCAGCGTCGAGCACGACGCTGCCCCGGTAGATGTTGAGCATCTCCGGCCCTTCGATGAAGTAGTGGTTGAGTATCGTACCGGACGGGTCGAGCGGGTGGTCGATGGTGAACGTGCCTGACGCCTTGGACAGTATGCCGACCCGCGTCTGGTCGGACGCGGTCGTGGTCTGGCCGTTGAACGCAGCCGAGTTGGAGTGCGCCGCAGCCGAGCTGGCGTTCGCGGCGAAGCTGTAGGCCCCTGATGCCGAGTCGCGATAGCCGCCGCACACCGTAGCGTAGGCGGCGCGTGCGACGTTACAGTACCCGCCGCCCACCGTGGCTCGGAAACTTGCTGCGGCGGTCTGGTATCCACCGCCCACCGTGGCCGCTTCATATCTCGCGACGTTGCCGTACCCGCCGCCGACCGTGGCGTGCGTATGACCTGACACGTTGGCCTCACCGCCGCCGACCGTGGCGTGGTGATAGTCTTGCCCGCTCGCCCCGGTGGTGCAGGCAACACCGAGGTTGGTGTGCGTGAAGGCCTGGTTGCCGCGGAGCGCGTTGTCGGCCCCACCCCGCGCGATGCCAAGATTGCGGATTGTGTAGAGAACGCTGTCCAAGCCGACCCGCACCCAGGCGTTGTCGCCGCCCCCGGCCAGCGCGTAGTTCGCGGTGTCCGCCTTGTATGCGTAAGCCGCGCTGACAATCCGCAGCCGGGGGGTCAGTTCCGCCGCGCCCACCTGCATTCCGAGATACAGGACCCCGGCATCAGGTACCGAACCCACCGGCGAGACCGAACCAAGCAGCGCCGAGAACAGCCCGCCGCGGGTCTGAACCGTCTGGGTCTCGTTCCAGAACGGCGAGCCGCCGGACGGCAGGGTATACAGCCGGAATCTCATGCTGTAGCTGCTGTCCCGGACCGCCCGGCCCGCGGTGTCGGTCAGTCTGCCCTGGTACGACAGCATCTGGGGTATTGTGATGGCATCGGTCTGAGGGGTCGCCGGCCGGCTCACCGGCTTGGCGGTTGTGTTGTCCGCAGTCCAGGCGAGAGTGCACAGGAGTGCGGTTAGCAGCACCAGTTTCTTCACGTTCTCCTCCTTTGTTGCTGCCCCGCTTCAGTTGTTCCTCCGAGAAGCCCTTCGGACATCCCGTCCCAGCGGGGCACGTCACTAGTCCAGCATAGCCCATGGCGGAATTCTGTCAAGTAAAAAGAGAGGCGCGCGACTGCGCGCCTCTCGTGTGCTGTCTATTGTATGCCGTCTACTGAACCACCAGCTTCCTTGTTGCCCGGTAGTCACCAGCGGACATCTTCAGGAAATAGACTCCGGCGGCCAGCGGCCGGCGGCCGGCGAAGAGCGATGTCGCGTACCGGCCCGCGGGTTGCGTGCCGCTGATCAGGTTCGCGAGATTTCTCCCGCTGAGGTCGAAGAGCCGGACCGAGACCCGCGATTCGGTCGCCAGCGAATAGCGAATCTGCGCGTTACCGGCGCAGGGGTTCGGAAATGGCGAGTTGAGCATTGTTACCAGCGGTTCCTGCTGTGACCAGTGGTTGTCTTCCTGGATTCCGGAACCGGCAGTGTCAATCTGCCAGAAGCCGATGAAACCTTGATAGCTCGTACTCGTGATAATGCCGATGGCGGTCTGGCCGACTGTGACTGAACCCGAATAGCTTGTGCTGCTCATTGTCCCTCCGGCCTGAGCAACCACATTCCAGTCGCAGCGGTAGGACTGGGCACCGAGGATCGCCAGCAGGCCCGGAACAAGAAGTCCAACCAGCGCTCTTCTGATCATCATTACCTCCTATTGAAGCACCAGCTTGCGCTGGAGGGTTTCGCCGCCTGATACGAGCTGGCAGAAGTAGATTCCGGCCGGCACCACTTCGCGTCCCAGGGTGACTGCCGCCGACCGGCCGGTTCCGGCCAGTGTGAACTGCTGCACCACCCTGCCGGCTGCGTCCGTGACGCGCAGTGTTCCGCTCCGGCCCTGCGGCAGAACGTAGCGGATTGTCGCGGACCCGTGCCACGGGTTGGCCGCGAGAGGCTCCAGCGCCGGTCGGGGCATATCCTCTCCTGCCAGCCCGGTCGGCCCGTCGCTCACCGACGCCGAGTAAGTGAAGGTCAACGCCGGGGTCTCAATGAGTCCGTCGGTCCAGTGGACGACCGCCGGAATCAGCACCGCCTCGGTCACCATCCAGGCCGGGATGGTGATCGAACCGTCACCGTTGCCGTCGAGCAAGATCCGCTGTTCATAGGAGATCGCGCCGCGCCGGGCCACAACATAGGCCCGCCAGGTATAGCCGTTCTGGCCGTTGAACGTGAGCGCCAGATCCTGACTGCCGGTGGTTGTGAATCCAATCATATCCATGCCGCCCGGGCCGTATGGATCCCATGTCCCCTCATTGCCGTTCGCCGGGTATGTGCTGTGGCTGCGCAGCAGAAAGGCGGTCGTGCATTCATTCGCGCGGGCGTAGTGCAGGTTGTCGTCCCGGCCGCCGGTGAAGTAGCGCCAGATTGCGTAGTGGCCGAGCGCGTCCTGCAGGCTGCCGCCGAAGTCACGCAGCAGGACCGAGTCAACGTCCTTGAGAACATGGTTGCCGACGTGATTACCGCACAGCTCCCAGATTCGGCGCACCGTAGTGCTGCTGAAGTATTCGGACAAAAACTGCGGCCAGAGTCCGCCCGGGTACTCGTAGGTCGAAGAGGTAGAGTTGATGCTGTAGTACGGGCGCGTCAGCGGATTGTCCACGTAGCTTCCGGTGCTGTGGTTGCGCCAGTAAAGCGTGCCATGGCCGGGCCAGATGATTTCCTCGGCCCAGACCGACGTGTTCTCGTAGAACGCCCACTTGGGTTCCTCGTTCTCGGTATAGGCCTGCTGGACCGAGTGATGGAACTCGTGGGCGACCAGCGCCTTGAGCCGGCCGTAGCGGGTGAAGGGCTGGGGCACCGAGTCGGTGCAGATTTCGACCCAGGAACACCAGCCGTCCGGGTAGTAAACCGTGTTGACCGTATCGTACCACGAAACGCCGTAGGCGCCGAGGTTGGAGCTCAGGCGCAGGTAGATATCGAACAGGTTGTCGCCGCCCGCGTCGTAGTCGGCCGGCGGGTTGATCCAGCCCAGCCGGGCGCCCCGGGCCCAGCAACTTTCGGCAAAGACCGCGGTGGATTCGGCATAGGCAAGAGTGGTCGCGTCGCTACCACTCGTCGTGTAATGCACGCGCACGTGGGTCTTCACCCGATAGGAGACCGTTCCACTTAGTGTCGGCCGGGGCTCGCGGTAGTCGGTTCGGGGCGGCGGGAGCTCGGGCACGCCGCACTCGGGCACCGGCATGATGGCGGCCAGTCCGAGCGACGCCAGAATCAGGAGCGCAAGCCCGGCTCGAGTCAGAACCGTGTTGTTTCGGTTCATGTTTCACCTCCTCCAGAAGGGGTCTTCAACTCACTCCCCTTGAGGCGGGTTATCTTCAGCTCGGGGCGCGTCCCGGCGTGGCGGTTCATCGCCCGGAAGGGGCTGCGGACTCGGGCGCTGCTCGCCGCCTTTGAGCCGACCGATGGCGATCCAGTCGAAGCCGGCGTTCGAGCTGCCGTCCGCCAGTTCGGCAACCGTGAACCCGCTCGACGAGCGGTCAACCACGCAAACGCCGTTGCACATCTGGTTCGGCGTAACGATGATCTTCAGCGGCACGTCCGAAGCCACCGCATCACGGAACGCCTTCTCAAGGGTAACGTCGGTTCGGCCGTCAATCAGTTGGCCGGTGCCCGATGCCACGATCTCCATATCCGCTGAAACCAGGCCGTAACCGCGGTCGCCCCCGGCAAGAAGTGACTGCCAACCGCCGGTCGCATAGCCGTGTCCCTGGACGTAAAGACCGCGCACCGTACCGCCCGTACCGGTATTGTTCCAGGCGGTAAGCGCGTAGTAGGAATTGTTGTTATTGCGGAAGTAGCCGCCGCGCTGGTTGTTACTGTTCGCGTAGACGCCATAGGCGCCGGCGTCGCTGACGTACGCGCCGCTGTTACCTGCCTGGGCAACATAGAGCCCGTGACGCGCCACACCACTGCCGATGCTGAACCCGTCATTGGTCGCATCCCAGACGCGGAAACCGTCATTGCCCGGGTAGCGGGCGTAGAACGCGGCGTAGCCGGTCGGCGTGGACTCAACGCAAACGCCGTTGCCGCCGCAGGAGTACATCCTGATGCCGTAACCCGAAGCATCTCTCAGGTAGATACCGACACCGGTCGCACTGTCAATCCGGACGCCGTAAGAACCGCTTTTGCGCACGTGCAGGCCATAGGTTCCGGTATTGTCCACGTAGAACGCCGGACCACTTGAGCTGTAGCCCGCGACGCCGGCTGCGACATTGGGCGCCAAGACGATGGACGACGCGTTATAGCCATAGACACCGGGACGAGTCCCGGGCGTCGTGCGGCCATAGATGCCGACCGATGCTCCGTCAGCACCGGTGGCTTCGCCGATCAAACCGCAGCCGCTGCCGCTGCTTGTCTTGCCAGTGATCGCGCCGTTGGTGGTTCCGGTAGAAGTGCGGTTGACGACGATTCCGCCGTCATTGGCGGGCAGGACATGCAGCAGATTGCTGCTGCCTCCGGCACTGCCGGTCAACGTGCAGGGCTTCGCGATGTCCGCGCCGCGGATCGAGCCGTCCAGGATCTTGGCGGAGTTGACCGCATTCGTCGCAATGGCGGGACTGGGATAGGTGCCGGTCAGGTCCCCGCCCGCGGACCCGCCGGGCAGCGCCGCGGCCGCGTAGTTAGCGCTGTCCGCCTTGAACGCATACGCCGCGCTGACAATCCGCAGCCGCGGCGTCATCTCCGGGTCAGCGCCGACTTTCATCCCAAGATAGAGCGCACCGGCGTCCGGTAGTGTCGCGATTGGCGTTACCGAGCCGAGCAGAACCGAGAACAGTCCGGCTTTGGTGCGCACGGTCTGGGTCTCGGACCAGAACGCGGTCCCGCCACCAGGCACGGTGTACAGACTGAACAGCACTGAATACGTCGTATCAACCACCGGATTGCCGATATTGTCCAGCAGTTTGCCCTGATAGCTGAGCATGCGCGGAATCGAAATGGCATCGGTTGCACTGGCCGCGACCTTAGTCGTGGCATTGATCGGCATTGCGGTCCGCTTGACCGCTGAGTTGTCGGCCCCGAGCGCAAGGCTCAGGAGCATCACGGTGAGCAATGCTACTTGCTGTTTCATCCTTCTCCTCCTTGGGTCAATGCCCAGTAGAAACCGGCTGCACCACCGCCCAGGGAAGTCAGAAGTGTGAATTGCGAATTATGAAATTCGGCTTCATCCTTCATAATTCTGACTTCATACTTCCTTTCAGATGGTGCCTCGGTCTGTGTCATTATAAGCCTCACCCGGGGATTGGTCAAGCTCGACAGTTATCCCGATGACCAATACCCGAGGTTCGGAGTTGGTCATTGGTGCTGGTCGCTACGATTGGCGGTTCCATCTCGGAATCCGGGTCGCGATGTCGGTTGTTGCCTTGCATGCCGGAATACTGGAAGGCGAACCACGCAACTCACGCCTATTCCTGGATTACGACCTTCGTCGCTGACCGCCGACCTCCATCCGCTGCCCGCACGAAGTAGATGCCGGGGACCACCCGGCTGACGTCGGTCGCGCCCGGGTGCAGGTCGAGCACCTTCCGGCCGGAGATGTCGAGCAGAGCAATCGGCTGACGGCTCACGGCTGACGGCTCACAGCCAAGGTGCAGAACGCCGTGAACGATGGTTGGGTTCAGGGTGACGCTTGACCGGCCGAGCACGAGGCGCTCTTCGACTCCGCTCATTGAATCGCGCAGTACCGAGACGCTGGAGTCCAGGTAGTTCACGACGTACACCCGGTTCTGCTGCGGGTTGTGGACCATATCCCACGGATGGTCGCCGACACTGATGGTCCTGATCACTCCATTCGTCGCGCCGTCAACCACGGCCACGTTGTCGCCGGCGGAAATGGCGCAGTACACCTTGTTATTAATGGGGTTGTAGTGGAGAGCGAATGCGGCTCCGGCCGGCACGGTCGTGATGACCGAGTCCGCCGCACCGTCGATCACGACCACATTGTTGCCGTAATAGTTCCCGCAGAACACCTTGTTGTCATGAGGATTGTAGCAGAGGGCATCGGGCCCGACACCGGCGGGAATCGTAGCGATGACCTGGTTCGTAAGGCCGCCAATCACGGTCACGCTGTTGCCGTTGACGTTCGCGCAGTAGACCTTGTTGTTCAATGGGTTGTAGCAGAGGGCGTACGGCATCCATCCGGCGCCGACGACGGCGATGACCGAGTCGGTCGCGCCGTCAATCACGCTCACGCTGTCACGGCCGCTCGCGCAATACACCTTGTTGTCTTGCGGATTGTAGCAGAACGCCTGCGGAAACCACGGAGTGGTGTCGGTAGCTATGACCAGGTCGGTGCTGCCGTCAATGATGGTCACAGTGCCCCCGATGTAGTTCGCACAGTAGACTTTGTTGCTCTGCGGGTTGTAGCAGAGGGCGCGCGGGCTGTTCCCTACCGTCACGGTCGCGAGAACCGTATCGGCCCCGGCGTCAATCACCGTCACGTTACCGGGCACATTGTTCGCCGAGTAGACCTTGTTGTTCTGCGAGTTGTAGCAGAGGTCGTACGGAATCAAACCCACGGGCACGGTGGCGAGCCTCTGGTTTGTGGCGCCGTCGATCACGAAGATGCGTTCACTGCCTTCACCGCCAACGTACACCTTGTTGTTTTCCGTGTTGTAGGTGATGCATTGCGGGTGAGTGATCGTGCCTAGTGAATCTGACAGGCTGATCGTTGTCTCCAGCCACTGGGCATGAGCCGGGGGCGAAGTCAGAATGCAGAGTGCAGAAATCAGAATGCAGAATCTCATCAATTCCTCCTATCTGGTTATCAAGACCTTTGTAACCCGTGGCGACTCGCGGCCGGCAGCTTGTGCCTCTCCGCGCACGAAGTAGACGCCCGGTGCCAGTTGCCGCACGTCGTTCGCGCCCGGGTGCAGGTCAAGCACCTTGCCACCGGTGATGTCGAGGAGAGCAGTCGGGAATCCGGGGGCGGGGGGCAGGGGTCGGGGAAGAAACAGGGTTCCGCGAACAATGCCGGCGGTCAGCGGTGGGCGGTAAGCGGTCCACGGCCCGTGCTCCTCAATCCCGACCGGAAGGAACTCGTTTATCTGCAGCCCGGCCTGGCCGACCGCAACGTACGCGACGTCACCCGAAACCGTGACGCCCCAGGCTTGGCCCGGCGTGGTATAGTATCCTGTCTCGTAGGGGTTCTGCGGGTCGGCGACATTGATAATGCGCAGCCCCCCATGGGTGGCCGCGACATAGGCGAAGTCCCCGGATACGGCTACGCCATAGGACCGGCCCGGGGTATTGAGGTGTCCGGCTTCATATGGGCCTTGCGGGTTGGCGACGTTGATGATGCGCAGGCCGGAATCGTAGTCCGCCACATAGGCGAAGTTGCCGGAAACCGCAACGCCGTAGGCATAGCCTGGTGTGTCGCGATAGCCGACCTCAAACGGGCTTTGCGGACTTGCGACGTCTATGATGCGCAGCCCGGAATCGTAGGCCGCCACGTAGGCGAGGTCCCCGGAGACCACAACGCCCAGGGCATTGCCCGGGGTGTCATAGAATCCTGCCTCAAACGGGTTTTGCGGGTTGGCGACGTCTATGATGCGCAGACCGGCATCCCAGTCCGCGACATACGCGAAGTCCCCGGCGACCGCAACGCCATAGGCATAGCCGGGCGTCTCACAGTATCCTGCCTCAAACGGGCTTTGCGGGTTGGCGACGTCTATGATGCGCAGACCGGCATCCCAGTCCGCGACATAGGCGAAGTCCCCGGAGACCGCAACGCCCCATGCCTCGTCCGGCGTGTCAATATGCCCTGCTTCATACAGGCTCTGCGGGTTGACGGCATTGATGATGCGCAGACCGGCGCTGCCGTCCGCGACGTAGGCGAAGTCGCCGGAGACGGTGACGTCGTACGCCTGGCCCGGCGTGTCATAGTGCCCTGCCTCGAACGGGCTTTGCGGATTGGCGACGTTGATGATGCGCAGGCCGGCCCGCTCGTCCGCGACATAGGCGAAGTCACCCGCAACCGCAACGCACTCGGAGTAGCCGGGCGTGGCAACGTACCCTGCCTCATACGGACTCTGCGGATTGGCAACGTTAATGATGCGCAGCCCGCTGTCAGCCTCCGCGACGAAGGCGAAGCTGTCGGCCACGGCGACACTATAGGCATAGCCGGGCGTGTCGAAGTATCCTGCCTCGTACGGACTCTGCGGATTGGCAACGTTGATGATGCGCAGCCCGGAATCGGCGTCCGCGACATAGGCGAAGCTGCCGGAGACCGCAACGCCATAAGCCCGATTCGGCGTGTCATAGTATCCGGCCTCGTACGGATTCTGCGGATCGGCGACATTAATGATGCGCAGGCCGGCACTCCAATCCGCAACATAGGTGAAGCTGCCGGAGATCGTAACGTCATAGGCTCGGCTCGGAGTGACAAGATACCCGGCCTCGTACGGGCTTTGCGGGTTGGCGACATTGATGATGCGCAGGCCCTCATATCTGGCCGCGACATAGGCGAAGCTGTCGGACACCGCAACACCATAGGTCAGGTCCTGCGTCTCGAGCCGGCCCAGGAAGGTCGGGCTGGTTGGTGTCGAAACATCCCAGATTTCAAGCCCTGCCAGTCCGGCTGCAACATAGAGGCGGTTCGAGAGATACGAGAGACCATAGACCACGCCGCGCGTGTGAATCGCCTCGGACAGCTTCTGCGGCTGGGCCGGGTTGGATACGTCGAGCACGTAGACCCCGCCGCCCGAGCCGCAGAACGCCAGATTCCGCGCCGGGTCAAGTGCGACCGCCTCCGAAAACCCGAACGGCCAGTTGCCGACGAATCGGCAGTTGAGCGAGTCCTGCGCCCACACGGCAGTCATTGCCAGCACCAGACCGAGAACCACCATGCCACCGGAAGCATGAAATGTTGGACACCGCTCCTCACCCCTGCCCTCTCCTCGGAGAGGAGAGGGAGCAGAGATTCCCTCTCCCTTGATCGGGAGAGGGTGAGGGTGAGGGTGACGAGTAGTCAAACGTTTGTTGCTCCCGTTAGTAAGTCTTTTCATCGTTGCCTCCTATCACTGCCGCAGGCGCGCCTGAGTCGCCTGCTGCTGTCCGGCCGCAGTCCGAAACCGGAAGCTGCCGCCCAGACCTTTCTGTTCAAGTTCCTCTATGACATTGGCCAGCCCGTCGTCGTCCAGCGAGTGCCCGACCAGACTGCCGGCCTTGGCCTGCTCGACCGGCGTCAGAATCCGGGCAATCTCCGCGCTCTGGTCCTTGCGCTCGCCAGTGACCGTCCAGTACACCTTTGTTCCGGGCTTGCCGCCGATGACAAAGCGGTTGCCACCTACGTCTTCGGCCACGTACACCGGCTCCGGCGTACCCACGCCGGTAAGCTGGACCATCGGGTTCCGGTTCAGGGCATCGAAGTACGCCGGCAGGCTCACCGCCTTTCGGCCGTCGGGCCCGATGACGGCCGCGCCCCGATAGCTGAGTATCTGCTCGGCCGACCCCACCGCGTACTGATTGAGAATCCGGTTCAGCGGGTCCTGCGGGTGGTCAAATGAGAACACGCCCGAGCCGGTGGAGAAGGCCTGAGCGCGAATCTGAGCCGATGCGGTAGTATGGCTGCCGGTGAACGCGGCCGCGTTCAGGTGGGTGCTTGCCACCTTGGAGTGCCAGCCCGCAGCGAAGCTGTTGGTGCCCAGCGCCGTGTCCTGGTACCCGCCGGGAATCGCGCCCTGAGTACCCGCGTAGTTCTCCACGCCGCCGGCGATTGTGGCGAACTCGCCGACAGCCGTATTGTCCTGGCCACCCGCCACTGTCGCGGCGAGCCCGGTCGCGTTGTTGTTCCATCCACCGCCAACGAACGAATGTACGCCGATGGCCGAGTTGTCGTAGCCGCCGGCCACGGTTGCCCCGGTATCGGTGGCTGCGTCACCGGAAACGTTGCCGTACCCCGAGAGCGCCGCGCCGGCGTAAGCTCTGGCTGTGTTGCTGCGACCGCCGGCAACCGTGGCGTAGGAGCCGCTCGCGTTGCTATTGCTGCCGCCACCAACCGTGGCGGCGATGTTGGTCGCGTTGTTGTTCGATCCACCGCCAATGAACGAATGTGCGCCGATGGCCGAGTTGTCGTAGCCGCCGGCCACGGTTGCCCCGGTGTCGGTGGCTGCGTTGCCGGCGACGTTGCCGTATCCCGAAAGCGCTGCTCCGGCATACGCTATGGCTGTGTCGCCGCGCCCGCCGGCGACTGTGGCGAAATCGCCGCTCGCGGTGTTGTACGAGCCGCCGCCAACCGTAGCGTAGCTGTTGGTCGCGGCATTCCACCGGCCGCCGCCCACCGTCGCGTAGCCGAGGTCCGCCAGATTCATGTACCCGCCCCCCACGGTCGCGGCGTATCCGGTTGCGTCGTTGCTATACCCGCCGCCAACCAAGGCGT
>Ga0315288_10006834_pt1 | contig 14466 bp, 13 predicted proteins | sample YL17G11_20_MG_FD_203454 | JGI IMG/M metagenome (GOLD analysis project Ga0315288, IMG submission 203454) | Sediment microbial communities from Yellowstone Lake, YNP, Wyoming, USA - YL17G11_20 | ecosystem: Environmental > Aquatic > Freshwater > Lake > Sediment | place: USA: Wyoming | collected... | reverse complement strand
GACACAACGATTGCTCGTATTATTACCTGGTCGGACACTAAGGCCAGATCGTGATTCCTGAACAACCCATCGAAGTGCTAGCCGTAGACTGTCGCGCGTTACATATGGCTATGCGGTGCACGGAATCTTGACAGAGAAAATGAACTACATTACAATTGTTAGAGACGTCTAACAATTGTGGGAGCAGGCAATGGTAAGAGAAGAAACGCAAAGAGAGCAGAGCGCCAGCATGGAAGACTACCTTGAGGCAATAGCCAAGCTGGGTGAAGGAAAGAAGGTAGTCAAAGTGAAGCAGCTCAGCCAGATGCTGGGAGTGAAGATGCCCAGTGTTACCTCTGCTTTGAAGAAGCTCTCAGAGCAGGAGCTTGTGGAACATGAAAGATACGGCCACATAAAGCTCACTCCCGCAGGTGATGAGCTTGCCCGCGACGTAATTTGCCGCCATGAGGCATTGACCCGTTTCTTTGCACAGGCCCTGGGCATTGACCGGGAAACCGCGGAAGAAGATGCCTGCAAAATTGAGCATGTCATCAGCCCCTTGAGTATGGATAGGCTGACGAAATTCGTGGAGTTTATGGAAGCCTGTCCCCTGGGAGGGGCTAATTTCCCCACCAGGTATGAATATTATTTGGAGCACGGCAAGCTTCCTCAAGATTGCTCAAAAAGGGGTGTGAGGACAAGGAAAAGGAAATAGGAGAAGGCAAAAAATTTGCAATCTGTAAGTTAAACAAGACTAACTTATTGTGCGCAGAGGACAAACTATGACCATGTATCAAGATGAACAATTAACTCTGGCCCAGATGAGGACCGGGCAGACAGGCACTGTGGTTGAGGTTCTGGGAGGACACGGCTTGATTCGGCGGTTGGATGCGCTGGGTATCAGGCCGGGAAAGAAAGTAACCAAACTGAGTTCTGCGCTATTTCGGGGCCCGATTATTCTCAGGGCGGATAGTACGCAGGTGGCTGTCGGCTTTGGCATGGCCAGAAAGATAATAATTGAAGTAGATAAATATCTGCCGCGAGCTTCCTGACATGACACGTATCCTGCTGGTGGGTAATCCCAATGTGGGCAAGAGCGTCCTTTTCTCTCGATTGACCGGCACACGCATAATCGCTTCCAACTATCCCGGCACTACTGTAGGGTTCACTAAAGGGCATCTGAAGCTGGGGGAAGAGCAGGCTGAGGTCATTGACGTCCCCGGCAGCTATACTCTTGAGCCGAGTTCCAAGGCGGAGGAAGTGGCTGTGGAAATGCTCAAAGAAGGAGACGTGGTCATAAACGTCGTTGACGCCACCAATCTGGAGAGAAATCTCAATCTGACCTCGCAGTTGCTGGAAAGACGGACTCCAGTAATAGTGGCGCTCAATATGTGGGATGACACACGGCACCGGGGCATAAGTATAGATGTGGCCAGGTTGCAGGCGCTTCTCGGAGTGCCGGTCGTACCCACAGCGGGCATTACCGGACAAGGAATTAATGAGTTAGTCAGGCGTCTTCCCGAGGCGAGGGTGCCCAAAGATGCCCGCACTTATGCCAATAGCGATGAGCGGTGGTTGAGGGTAGGCGACATCGTGAGCCAGGTGCAATCGTTGAGTCATCGCCACCATCGCTGGTATGAGCGTCTGGAGGATGCCAGCAGCCATCCGGTAGGCGGGATAATCATCGCCCTGCTGGTCCTTTTTGCCACCTTCTGGTTTGTGCGGTTCGTCGGCGAGGGAATGATTAGCTATATAGGCGACCCTTTCTTCGAAAGGCTGTGGAAACCAGTGCTGATGAAACTGAGCGTGGCTCTGGGACCGGAAAGCTTCTGGCACACTATCTTGATAGGTAAGCTTATTGGGGGAGAGATTATCTACCTTCAATCCTTCGGCTTGCTCAGCACTGGACTTTACATTGAGTTCGCAGTGGTGCTGCCCTATATCATCTCTTTTTATCTGGCATTAGGAATACTGGAGGACGTTGGCTATCTGCCCCGACTGGCGGTATTGATGGACACCATAATGCACCGCCTGGGTATGCACGGTTACGCAGTCATCCCCACTATTCTGGGCCTCGGGTGTAATGTGCCTGGCATCATGGCGACCCGCATTCTGGAGAGCCGTAAACAAAGGTTCATCGCCGCAACTCTGATTTCAATTGGCGTTCCCTGTGCTGCCTTGCAGGCTATGATAATCGGACTGCTGGGGAAGCAGGGGATAGGATACATCGCTATGGTCTATGGGAGCCTGTTGATATCCTGGGTTATCATAGGGCTAATCCTCAATCGTACTGTCAAAGGATTCAACCCGGAACTTCTGGTGGAGATTCCCCCTTATCGCTTACCGCCGTGGCGGGCCGTCGGCGAAAAGCTCTGGCTACGGGTCTCGGGCTTTATTAAAGAAGCTCTGCCCATAGTGCTGGGCGCCGTGGTGGTGGTAAACATCCTGTACACTTTTGGGGTTTTTGATGCTATTGCCGATGTCGCCGCCCCGGTATTGACCGGCCTATGGGGGCTGCCTAAGGAGTCAGTGGTTGCCATACTTGTAGGCTTTTTGCGCAAGGACGTGGCTATGGGCATGCTGGCTGCTTTAGACCTGACTGTTAAGCAACTGGTTATCAGCAGCACGGTCCTGGCTATGTTCTTCCCCTGCGTGGCTACCTTCGTGATACTGGCCCGGGAACTGGGCGTAAGAGACCTGTTCAAGGCTATTGGAGTAATGCTGGTTGCCGTACTGATAATGGGCGGCTTGCAGAACCTGATTCTCTAGGGCGGGCTTCAGGGGCTCATTTGTCAGACACAAGCTCTCTCAGAATCTGCGAGATATCTTTGACCGCTAGCTTATCATCCAGGTTTTCCGCCTTCACGGCATCGGTGAGCATCGTCAGGCAACTGGGGCAGGCAACTGCCAGAGTATCGGCTCCGGTTTCGTAGGCTTCTCTGGCCCTGATCCGTGCCGGGCTATCGACGCTGCCGGCTAAAAGGTCGGTAACGAAATTGCCACTGCCACCGCCACAGCAGAAGGCATCTTTCCTGTTCCGCTCCATCTCCACCAGCTCGATGCCGGGAATAGCCTGTAATATCTGCCTCGGCTCGTCATAAATGTTGTTGTAACGCCCGAGGAAACAGGGGTCGTGGTAGGTAACTCTTGCTTTGGCTCGCGCAGGTTTTATCCTGTTCTTCTTAATTAAATCATTGAGGATTTGAGTGTAGTGATAGGCTTTGAAGTTGCCACCTGACGCCGGGTAAAGGTTCTTCATTGTGTTATAGCCATGCGGGCAAAGAGTAATCACATTGCTAACGCCAAGCTCTTTGAATTTCTGGTTGTTTTTGTCCACCAGGTTCTGAAACAATCCCGTTTCACCGAGCATGTATATCTCGTTGCCGCAGCACTCTTCTTCCTCGCCAAGTATCCCGAAGGACACTCCCGAGGCGTTCAAGATATCTACCAGGCACCTGGACATTTTCTGTCCGTTTTCGTCGTACGAGCCCAGGCAGCCGACATACAGGAGATATTCATCTCCCTGCCCATACTTTTTGGTGCCGTTGGCCCAGGCGGCCCTGCTGCTCCTGAGCTGCTTGAAAGGGTTTCCGTAACCATAAACAGCTTCAAAAAAGCGTGCCACACGGGGCGGTATTTTCCCTTTCTCGACCATATCGCTCCTGGCTCCGACAATCCAGTCCACAATATCAGGGGCGAACTTCATGGGACATTGCTCAGTGCAGTTCTTGCAGGTTGTGCAGGTGTAAAGGATTTCAGCGAAGTGCTCCGACCATTCGATTTCCCCCTTCAACCAGGCATAAATGAGCCAGAGTCGTCCTCCGGTAGAATAGCTGTCAAACCTGAACCTTCTGTAGGAGGGACAATTAAAGCTCGAATAGTCGGTGGGGAACTTGCAGTACCCGCACCTGAAACATCTGTGGATCTGGCTGACATACTTCTGCATTATTTCACCTCCCAGTTTCCCGGGTTCATGATTCCATTGGGGTCCAGGAGCTGTTTTAGCTTCTTCATAAGGACAAGCGTATTCGGGTCCATCTTCTCCATCAGCAGCCTCTGTTCGTAAATATCTGCCTTCCAGAGCACGCCGCCTTCCTCCAGGGCGAATTTGCTGCATTCGTCCAGGGCCTCTTTAGCTCTGGCCATCTCATCAGCATTGGCCCTATTAAAGGAAAAGGAGAAGGAAAACATCATGCAATGCCCTGCGCCTATAAGCCGGGTCGTGGATGCATAGAAGACATTGTATTTGGCGGCCACCTCTTCCAGTTTCTTAATGAAGGCCGGGAACTTCTCAATTGGGGCAATGGGGCCGGCGTATTGAAATCCGCCCCCTTTGGATACATCGGCAAATCTGGTTGTGTCTTTGGAAGGCATTGACATCAGAGGCGGTTTCATGTCCGGCGAAATGCTCAGAAATCCTACATCCCGGTTTTCAAAATGCTCCCAGAGGGAATCCCAGACCATCTTGCGCTTGAATTCCAGCTCTTCATCGGAATCACCGGTTATATAAGTCATTACCCAGAAAGTCCCCCGGAATCTCAAAGGCAAGGGCGCGGCCGAGACCACCACGTCTTCAATCATCTCAGTGTGGCTGAGCCTCAGCATAATGTCGGGGACTAGCTCAGCCTTATCCGTCAGGAAGACCATCACATCCCTCATCTTCTTGCAGGGGTAGAGCTTCAGTCCTAATTTGGTGATTATGCCGGTGGTGCCGAACCATCCCAGAAACAGTCCGGATAGGTCTGGCAGTGGGGCTCCCTTTGAGAACCAGTATGAAGACACCGAACAGGAACCGATGCGGCAGAGTTCTCCCGTGGGCAGAACAACTTCCAGGCCGGAGACCATGTCGGAGTTGAAACCGTGCTGCTGAGAAAGGCGCCCCTGCCCGTGTATTACCGCGTTAGCGACTACCGTGGCAATCGGCGGAGCGTCGGGTATGCTGTGCCGTAGGTGTGGGTGGTGTTTCTGTAAATAGCTTTTCAACGCACCCTGGGTAACACCGGCTTCAACAACGACGTATCTGGCCTTTTCATTTACCTCAAGGATCCTGTCCATCCGCTTCATGTCCAGCACAATGCCGCCTCGCTGAGGGATAACCAGGCCGGTCAATGCCAGACCTGCCCCTACGGGGACTATGGGCACTTTGTCCTTGTTTGCCAGCTTTACTATCTCCTGCACCTCTTCAGTCGTTTTGGGCATTACCACAAAGTCCGGTTCGTGCGGGGGCATGAGCCCGCCGTCCCTGGCGTAGAAATAACGTTCTTCTTTCCGGTCGGAGACGAAATCCTTCCCGACTATCTTGACCAACGAATCGTATAAGGTACTGGTGATGGCCATAATCTACACCTCCACGGTTAATTGAGGCAGCCTCAGGGTCTGTTCTTCGCCTATGGCAAGTTTGCACAGGTCAATAATGTGTATCGGCTTTATGCCTTGCCTGACGACCTTATGCGCTAGCGAGTCCCAGCAAGCCGGGCAATTGAAAACGCACCATTCGGCTCCGGATTTCACCATATCGTCTATATTCCTCTTCTGAACATCATCGGCCAGCGCTGGCCCCTTCTCCATCCGGAAGATCTCAGCGCAGCACAGAGCACTTTCCTTGTCGTACTTCCGCTCAGCGCGCTCTACCCCAAGCAGCGCAAATATATCATCCACATAGTGGTCTGTCTCCGGACAGAGGCGGGCTGAGCAGTTTCTCTGGTAGGCAGCCTTAATGTTGAGCGGTTTAATCTGGTCTTGGAGCTCCTTCAACCTGCCATACAGGTACTCATAGTAATGAACGGGTTTGAATGGTATGTCTATACCGTAAGCGGGTGCCAGCGATGTGAAGGTGCCATAACACTCGTCATGAAGACATACAAGTTCTTTGATTCCCTGGTTTTTGATACTCTCGACTATCCTGGGTAGTCTGTCCTTTATTACCGATGCTTTTGCGAAATGCAGGTAAACAGCATTGCAGAAGAACTCCTGCCCGAAGATTACAGACCAGGCAAGGCCGTCGAAGAGTCTCCCTTTGACCAGTGTGTTGAAGTGGGGCAAAAAGCAGTACGATAATGCCTTTTCTTCAACTTTGCCCACTATGAATTTGCCTACCGGCTGACACTGGTTGATCCACATCGTGATGGTTGGCCGGGGCGCGGGTAATATACCTTTCTTTTCCTGCTGCTCAACAATCAAGTAGAACGGATGGTTCCCATGGGGGCAGTATTCCTCGCAGGCATAACATGTGGTGCAGGACTGGAGAACGGAAGAGCCCTCGCCGTTGATTACTTTCTGCCATTCCTGCTTTGCCTTGTCTTTATCCTTTAAATCCATGTACTGGCACTTAACGAGGCAACTGATGGTTTTGCACCTGGCGCATTTTGTCCTGTCGAATTTTAGTTCAGGCAACGGCATGTCCCTCCCTTCGGTTCCTTATCGCGCTACTCAAAACTAGCCCAGCTTGCGTAATTCGGCTCTCAAGACCTTGCCTAGAATGTTCCTGGGCAAGGATTTCATGAATTGCACCTTCTTGGGCGACTTGAAGGTAGGCAGGCGGTCTTTGCAGAAGGCAATTAATTCCTCTTCGTTTGCACGTTTGCCCGGCTTTATGACCACGAAAGCCTTTATTTCTTCCCCGTATACGGCGTCCGGGATGCCCACCACTCCGGCTTCTGCGACCGCCGGATGTTGCAGAAGGACCTCTTCGACCTCCACCGGTGAGACGTTTTCTCCTCCTCTGATAATGATATCCTTCTTGCGGCCGGTGATGTAGAAGTAGCCATCCTCGTCCACATATCCCAGGTCGCCGGTATGGAACCAGCCGTCTTTGATAGTTTTGGCTGTTTCTTCAGGCAAGTTCCAGTAGCCTTTCATCAGCGTGGGTCCCTTGATTACTATCTCGCCTCGCTGACCCGGTGGAAGCTCCTGACCTCTCTCGTCGAAAACTTTTATGGTGTTGCATTTCAGCAGGCACTTACCAATGGAGCCATACCTGGGTGGGAGGTCGCCCGGTTGCCCTGTAGTAGTGGCCCCTGATTCGGTCAGGCCCCACCCCTCTCGAATATCCACTCCCACCTTTTGTTTCCACTTCAAGGCTACTTCTACGGGCAGTGGTGCTGCCCCACATTGGCAGTCCTCCAACGAACTCAAGTCATATTTGTCCAGCTCAGGGAACTCGAGCATCTGGATATACATGGTAGGAACTGCTGCCATCTGGGTGACCCGAAATGTCTGGATGGCCTTTAGCGCCTCTTCCACATTCCACCAGCGCAGCAGAATTGACTTCCCGCCCACAAAGTTGCTGGTGTTGGCAAAGGCAATGCCGAAAGAGTGTGATAGAGGGAGCACTCCCAGGCTGACCATCGCTCGGTTCACACCGGAAACTCGCTGATTGGCCTCATTTAATTGGAGTGTTTTGGGATTAAGTGCGCGGCTGTTCAACTGCAGAGTCAAGGAGCGATGGACCAGAACGTATTCGTAGAAGAATAGGGCGTTGATATAAAGCGAATAATGTGTGTGCACTACGCCCTTGGGTGGTCCAGTGGTGCCGGCAGTGTATATCAAAGCGGCCACATCGTCGTTATCAGTGTGCTCAATGGTTAGCGTATCTGAATTAGTTGACATAATACCAGGATATGAGACTGTTCCGGGAACATCATCGCGGTCTGTGAGGATTACATGCTCCAGGTTCGGGGTCTGTTTCTGTGCCTCCAGTACTCGGACCACAAAGTCCGAGCTGGTTATGATAGCTTTGGCGCCACAGTCACGATATATATATGAGGCCTGGTCGGGCCTCAGCAGGGGATTGAGCGGGACGACAACAGCGCCTATCTTGTATATGGCTGGAAAAGCGGAAAGTATCTCCGGACTGTTAGGCATCTGTATCGCCACCCGGTCTCCTCTTCCTAGTCCAAGTCCTTTGAGTGCATTCCCCAATCGGTTGGCGTTACGATTTATCTCAACGTTTGTGTGCCATTTCCCTTCGAAACAAAGGGCTTCATATTCGCCGAACCTTTTGACGTTATCCTCTATGCCACTGCCAACGTTCATAATATCTCCCCCTCAATTCAGTATTCTACTATATTTTACTGTTGCGATTTACCCCCTCTTTTGTCAGCTGATGATTATGAAAAAGCCCTCATTATTGGGTCGTTTTCAAGGTCATCAGGGTTTGACAACGTATAGTTTTTGTGCCATAGTCTGTTGTTCCCAAAAGCTTGCGTCAGGAGGTCAATCAATGGTCGGCATAAAGTCTTATGGAGCTTATATCCCGCGGTATCGAATGGATCACGGCACTCTCTTTATGGCTGTCGCATTTCTGGGGTCGTTCCCGGCGCCCGGCGAGAATGCAGTTGCCAATCATGATGAAGATGCTCTCACCATGGCGGTGGCCGCAGGGATCGATTGCCTGGGTGGTTTGAAACGAGAGGTAGTTGATGGTCTGTATCTGGCCACCACGAGTCAGCCCTACATGGTGAGGCAGAACTCAGCGCTTGTAGCTACCGCTCTTGATTTGCAGTCGAGTATAAGGACCGCCGATTTCATCGGCTCCGCGAAGTCAGGGACCACTGCCCTGCTTTCTGCCCTTGATACGGTAAACGGAGAAACGTCGAAGAATGTTCTCGTTTGCGCTTCCGATTGCCGGTTGAGCAAACCGGGCAGTCCTCAAGAGTCTCTCTATGGTGATGGCGCTGCGTCGCTTCTTGTGGGCCGTGATGAGGTGATTGCTACCTTTGAGGGTTCGCATTCCGTTTCCTACGATTTCCCGGACCGCTGGAGAGCAAGCGGAGAGAAGTTTGAACATGCCTGGGAGGACAGATTCATTCGCGATTCCGGCTATAGCCAATTCATCGCAGAAGTCATTTCCGGACTACTGAAAAAATACAAGCTGAACATCAAGGACTTTGCCAAGATAGTGTATCCGGGTCTGTATGCACGAGAGCATGGGGCCATAGCCAAGAGGTTAGGTGCCGACCCTGGTCAGCTTCAGGATACATTGCTTAGCACAGTGGGTGACACTGGTTCAGCTTCACCTTTAATGATGTTGGTGGCGGCACTGGAAGATGCCAAGCCGGGCAACAAAATACTGGTCGCCAGCTTTGGAAACGGCGGCGACGCAATGTTTTTCCAGGTCACTGAGAAGATAAAGAATGTGGCCAACAAGAGGGCAGTGAAGAAACACCTCGCTTCTAAGAAAGATCTTGCCAGCTATGAGAAATACCTTGCCTTCAGGAATCTGGCACCGATGGACCTGGGTATGCGTGGCGAGATAACCATCAAGACACCGATGTCGGCGTTGTTCAGGGAGAGGAAAGTAATTCTGTCTCTTTGTGGCTCGAAGTGCAAGAAATGCGGCACGCCGCAATATCCATATCAAAGAGTATGTGTAAATCCTGACTGCGGAGCCATTGACCAGATGGAAGATTATCGCTTTTCGGACAAGAAAGGTGTCGTATTTACTTATACCGGTGATAATCTAGCCGCCAGTATCGATCCACCTTCAATATATGGCCTGGTGGACTTCGATGGTGGCGGCAGGTTCTGGTTTGATTTTGCGGATTGTGACCTGGATTCGGTCAAAGTAGGCATACCGGTAGAGATGACCTTTCGCAGACGATATGTTGATGAGTCAAGCGGTGTTCACGGTTATTCGTGGAAGGCAGCGCCTATACGTGCCTGACTGCGGTAAACGATAACAGAATTTACGGAGGGAGCAAAAATGGCAGAAGGTATTAAAAACAAAGTCGCTATCATAGGGATGGGTTGCACTAAGTTTGGAGAGCTATGGGATAAGAGTGCCGAGGATCTCATGGTGGATGCTTATAAGGAATGTATCGAGGACGCGGGCATAGAAAAGAAGGACATTAATGCAGCCTGGTTTGGCGTGCATTTTGAGGAACAAAGTGTAGGAAAAGGGGCCACATCTCTGGCTCTAACATTGAAGTTGCCCTTTATTCCCGTCACCAGGGTGGAAAATTTCTGTGCCACTGCCACGGAAGCTTTCAGGGGGGCATGCTATGGTGTAGCTTCAGGAGCCTATGACATTGCTCTGGCTTTGGGTGTCGAAAAACTCAAAGATACGGGATATGGGGGGCTTCCCGGCGGCCCTGGTCTTATGGGGACAAAAAACGCGCTGATTATGCCTAAGTTGACTGCCCCCGGGGCTTTTGCCATGATGGCGACCAGATACTTTGCTGTTTATGGTCTCAAGCCTGAGGAAGGCAAGAGAATGCTGGCCAAGGTGTCAGTCAAAAGCCATTATAATGGAGCCCGGAACCCGAAGGCGCATTTGCGCCGCGAAGTGACCGAGGAACAGATAATAAATGCGCCTATCATAGCCTGGCCATTGGGGCTTTTCGACTGCTGCGGAGTGAGTGATGGTTCAGCGGCTGCCATCGTAACCAGGGCTGACATGGCCAAGAAATTTCGGCCGGACCCCGTATATGTCAAGGCACTGCAGGTGGCTTTAAGTTCAGGTGAGGAGTTAATGTATACCAAATGGGATGGGGCTCATGTTGAGACCACTTCCCGTGGTGCCAAACTGGCCTACAAAGAAGCTGGGGTGAAGAATCCTCGTGAAGAAATAAGCATGGCTGAGGTGCACGACTGCTTCTCCATAACTGAGGCAGTGACCATGGAAGACTTGCAGTTCAGCCCACGGGGAAAGGTCAAGGAAGACATTGAGGCTGGCCGTTTTAACCATGACGGCCCGCAGCCTATTCAGCCCGACGGCGGATTGAAGTGCTTTGGGCATCCTATTGGGGCGTCCGGTCTCAGGATGATATACGAAATGTACAAACAGTTACAGGGGAAAGCTCAGTTGCCAGAACGACAGATCAAGAACCCCAAGCTGGGGCTAACCCACAATCTGGGCGGTTTTCCACCCATGAACATCGTTAGTATTGCTATCGTAGGATCATAAAAGAGACTGAGTCCGGGAGGCTAGCTATGGCTAATGGTAGTCTGATTACAGATGAAATGCGTAAATTGATAGGTGTGACTTTAGACACTATCGTTTTCAAGGTCGAGGAAGGAGCAATTCAGAGGTATGCACAGGCCATAGGGGATCCGAATCCTCTATATAATGACCCGGACTTCGGCAGAAAAACCAAGTACGGGCGGTTGATAGCTCCTCCCGGTTTCACCGGTTGGCCAACCAAGGCTGGACGCCCTACAGAGAAACTGTTTGCGTTCTTGGTGAAAGCTGGAGCACCTCCAAGGATTCTCGATGGAGGTATTGAGTTCGAATTTGTTGAACCCATCGGCGCTGGCGATGTGTTGACTGCGACGACTAAAATCGCCAAGGTGGCCGAACGTGAGACCAGACTGGGCAAGACCATGTTCACCACAGCAGAGGTCACTTTTGTGAACCAGAAGGGCAACGTGGTGCTCAAGAGCTGGGCGACAATAATCCAGTTCTAGTTTTTCAACCGCTTTGTTTTGGGAGGAAAGATGGCTAAACAAATCTGCTATGAGGATGTTGAAGTGGGGAGTGACGTAATACCATTGGCTAAGGTTGCTACAACTCGCATGTTGGTCCAATGGGCGGGGGCATCGGGAGATTTCAACCCTTTGCACTATGATGAAGATTTCGCGAAGGCTATGGGTGTCGGCACCCCTATTGTACACGGCGCGCTTAAGCGTGCTTGGTTGGGACAATTGATGACTGATTGGATTGGAGAGCAGGGGAGACTTAGGAAACTGTCCTGCCAGTACCGCGGCATGGATTATCCCCGGAAGATGATGACGATGGAAGAGCCTCGTGATGGCGAAACCTGGTGGTGCAAAGGCAAGGTGACCAAGAAATATGAAGAAGGTGGTGAGCATCTTGTTGAGTGCGAGATTTGGGTGGAGAATGGAAAGGGAGAAAAGACAACACCTGGCTCAGCCTTGGTTGCCTTACCCCCACGAAAGAAGAAATAAGAGGGAGCATTGGTTCTGATAGCGATTTAGAAGCAGTCTCCTGAAAATAGTGAGTCAAGCCCGTGTTATTGAGAAAACTAATCTAAAGGAGGTAAAGAAATGGGAAGACTAGATGGCAAAGTGGCGGTTGTCACGGGGGCGGCGCGAGGCATAGGCAGAGCTGATGCTCTGTTGTTCGCCAAAGAGGGCGCTGCTGTTCTTGTGAGTGATATTGATGAGGCGCCGCTTATGGAGGTGGTCAAGGATATCACAGCTGCTGGAGCTAAAGCCGATGGTTGTGCTGGCGACGTGAGGAAACTTGAAGATTGTCAGAAAATCATGGACAAAGCGGTCGAGAAATTCGGCAAGATAGATATTTTGGTCAATAATGCCGGGCTTACCAGAGACGCTTTAATAAGTAGGATGACGGATGCCCAATGGGATATGTGTGTTGATATTAGTCTCAAGGGGACCTTCAACTGTATCAGAGCAGCTTCAAAGTATATGATGAAGACGGCGCACAATGGCAGAATAATCAATGTAGCCTCCGTGGCTGGCCTGATGGGAAACGTCGGTCAGATTAACTACTCTGCCGCTAAGTCAGGTCTTATCGGGCTGAGCAAGACGGTAGCCAGGGAGTGGGGACGGTTTGGTATTACCTGCAATGTCGTTGCCTATGGATTTGTAGACACACGGTTGACCAGAGAAAAAGAAACACAGCAGGAAGAGGTAGCTGGAGAGGCAGTAGGTATACCGAAGAAAATAAGAGATATGATGCTCCTGCAGGCTAAACCGATGACTCCTGAGGATGCTGCTAAACCCGTTCTATTCCTGGCATCAGATGATGCTGCCTTCATTACGGGACAGGTGCTGAACGTTTCTGCTGGTTTGTATATGTAGGTCCGGTTATTTAACTCTGCTATGGCTAGGGATTCTATCCAATACAAGTCGTCAGCCACTTGAGAATTTGAGAAACATGTAAGGAGTCTGATGATGACAAAGAGGCTTGCAGGCAAGGTAGCCATAGTCACTGGTGCCGGTCGAGGCATCGGACGAGGAGAAGCCCTTGCTCTAGCGTCGGAAGGGGCTAAGGTGGTGGTAAACGATCTGGGAGGCGCAGTTGACGGTTCTGGGGCATCAACTTCACCAGTGGCAGAGGTGGTGGCAGAGATTAAGAAGCTGGGCGGAGAGGCAGTTGCCAACTGTGACTCGGTGGCCACTATGAGGGGTGGCGAGAACATTGTAAAGACTGCCATAGACAGTTTTGGCAAGGTTGATATTCTGGTCAACAATGCGGGGATTCTACGTGACAGGATGTTGTTCAACATGAGTGAGGCGGACTGGGATTTAGTGCTAAAAGTGCACCTCTACGGTCACTTCCATACCATCAGAGCAGTGAGCCCCCTATTCCGCCAGCAGGGGTGCGGAAGAATCATAAACACCTCGTCTGTGGCAGGTCTCAATGCTACTACTTACGGGCAGGCTAATTACGGTGCAGCTAAAGAGGGAATAGTGGGCCTAACAAGAAAAGTAGCTCGGGATATGGGTCGGTATGGTGTGACGTGCAATTGTATTCGACCTAATGCCGGGACCCGGCTTACCCTCAGCGACGAAATGAGGAAAGCTCGGCCAGAAGCTATGGCTAGGTTTGAGCAGATGAAGCCCGAGGATATTGCTCCACTGGTGGTATGGCTCGCTTCTGATGACGCTGCTAATGTCAACGGACGGACATTCTACGTAGAAAGAGGCCGAATTGGCCTCTACTCAGAACCGGTATTGGAGAAGCAGCTGGCTAAAGTTGGCGGATGGACCATTGACGAGCTATTTATGTTCATGCCAGTAGCGATGACCAGGGACCTGGTAAATCCAGACCCACCCCAATGCAAGTAATAGCTCACTGTATGCAGTCATCGGTGCTTTGGCTGATTGCGTGAAAGTTTGGGCAACAACAGCTACCACTACAATTTGGTATATCCAGCAAGGCGGTGTGGTCTGTTGTTTGAATCATCGCTTACAACGTCGTAAGGACAAAGGCAGTACGCCGTCGATCATTAGTTTCGCGGAAGGCAAGAATGGACTTCAGACTGGGTGAAAGAGAACTGGCACTAAAGGAAGAAATCCGGAAGTTTGCCGAAGCCGAACTACCTCCGGATTTGGTGCGGAACACTGTAATTGATGGTGAGTTCAGGGATTTTGAGTTCGAAATATCCATGTCCAGAAAACTGGCACAGCGAGGTTGGCTCGTTATGAGCTGGCCGGAGAAGTATGGTGGACGTGGTGCCTCTCTCTTGGAGCAGACAGTATACGAAATGGAGATAGCCTACTGGGGAATACCGGGGGCATGGATGGGTATAAGCGGGATACAGTGGGTGGGGCCCTGCTTGATGATGTTTGGTACGGAAGAGCAAAGAGAGAGATATTTGCCGTTGATTGCCTCGGGTGAGAAGGATGGCGTCTGGTGTACTGGCTACAGCGAACCAAATGCTGGATCAGACTTTGCCAGCATCCGGACACGGGCGTTGAGAGACGGAGACGACTATATCATAAATGGGCAAAAAGTGTGGACCAGCGTTGCCCACCGGGCAAGATGGTGTTGGCTGG
>Ga0315288_10006833_pt1 | contig 14467 bp, 12 predicted proteins | sample YL17G11_20_MG_FD_203454 | JGI IMG/M metagenome (GOLD analysis project Ga0315288, IMG submission 203454) | Sediment microbial communities from Yellowstone Lake, YNP, Wyoming, USA - YL17G11_20 | ecosystem: Environmental > Aquatic > Freshwater > Lake > Sediment | place: USA: Wyoming | collected... | reverse complement strand
CTGCCATAGGGACTCCCGATAGACCTAATATGCTGACGGGTTTTGATGGCGGCGCCTCGTCTATCCGCTCGCCCTTGTCATCCATCATCGCCTTGACACGGCCGTAGTGCATACCGGTCAATATCATATCGCCCACGCGCAGTGTCCCGTTCTTAACAAGAAGTGTTGCCACAGGGCCTTGGCCGCTTGAAAGCTTGCCTTCTATTACGACGCCGCGCGCCCTTAAATGCGGATTTGCCTTCAGTTCGAGTAACTCTGCCTCCAACAAAAGCATCTCCAGGAGATGGTCCACTCCATCTCCGGTCTTGGCCGAGACAGGAACCGTTATGGTCTTGCCTCCCCAATCCTCTGGGTTAAGCCCTATTTGCGAAAGCTGCCCCTTAACTTTATCTATATTCGCACTCGGAAGATCGCATTTGTTCAGCGCAACAACTATCGTGACACCTGCTGCCCGCGCATGGTCGAGCGCCTCCTTTGTCTGCGGCATGACACCATCGTCTGCCGCGACTACCAATACGACGATATCGGTCGCATTCGCGCCGCGCGCCCTCATAGCTGTGAATGCCTCGTGACCCGGAGTATCTAAAAATGTAACGGAGCCTTTCTTGAACTTGACCTCGTAAGCTCCTATATGCTGCGTTATGCCGCCCTTCTCCTTATCTGCGACGCGCGTCTTCCTTATAAAATCCAGAAGGCTCGTCTTGCCGTGATCAACGTGCCCCATAAAGGTCACGACCGGAAACCTGGCAACCAAATGTTTGATATCCTGCTTTTCTTCCAGCTCTTTATGTTCCCGTACTACCTGGTCTTCCAGCTTCGGCGGTTTTTTAAGCTCTATGCCTTTATCTTTTAATATATCCTTTACGATATCTTCGCCCAGGCTCTGGTTTATCGTTGCAAATACATTCTTCGCCATCAGATTGACAATGATCTCGTTGGGCCTTATGCCAAGTTGAGCGGCTAAATCTTTTAATGTGATGGGGAGATCCAGTTCGAGAGTTCTTATCTGGGGCGCCTGCACAACAGGCTCCTCAACTACAGGCGCTGCGGGGACAGGGATCGGAGGTTCCTCTTTTATGACCTGCGGTTTTTCTACGGGCCTGGTTTCTACCTTAGGTTCTTCTTTGGGCGGCACGACCGGCTTCTCAACAGGCCTTGCCTCTACCTTAGGCGATATCTTGGCTTCTACCTTCTTTTCGAGTTTCTCTTTTTTTATCTGGGCCGGAACTTCGGCTTTCTTTAATTCCTCTTGCGGCTTGGCTTCTTTGACAACAGGTTTCTCTTTTTTAGTGGCTTTTTTCGGCACAGCGCTCTTTTTCATTGGAGGCGTTTTTTCCGCCATCCTCTTCGGCTTGGCTTCCGCCGTTTTAGGCGCTGTCTTTTTCTTTTTTTCTTTTGTCTTCTTATTAACGGTGTTTTCCATAATATTTGATTTGATATTAACTAACTCCTTTCGCCGAATTTATGATCTTCTCCGCTGTCTTCTTGCCTATGCCGTCGAGCTTCACCAGATCTTCTACAGTTAAATTTTTGATCTTCTCAACGGTATCATAACCTGCCCCTATCAATACCTTCTCCGTCTTTCCGCCGACGCCTTCGAGATCGGAAAGGCCGATCTCCTCTTTGGCCTCTTGCTTGGCCTCCGGCTCTTTCAGGACTTCTGCCTGAACTTGTTCCTTCTTAGGCGGCTTCGCCTTCTCTTCCTTGCCCCTTATATCCATCTCCCAGCCGATCAATTTAGACGCCAGCCTTATGTTCTGACCATGTTTGCCTATGCCTATTGAAAGCTGGTCGTCCGGGACTATCACCTCGATCTTTTTGGCCTCTTTGTTTATCTTTATCTCCTGGATCTCAACAGGGCTCAGCGACGCCTTAACATACTCCCTCAGATCATCGCTCCATCTCACTATGTCCACACGCTCTCCCTGGAGCTCTCTCACGATATCTTTCACGCGAGACCCCCGCATCCCGACGCAGGCGCCTACGGCGTCCACCTTCTCGTCTTTGGACCATACCGCCAATTTCGTCCTTTCGCCGGCTTCGCGCGAGATAGACCTCACCTCAACGATCCCTTCCGTTATCTCCGGCACCTCTATTTCAAAAAGCTTCTTCACAAAAGACGCGTCAGACCTGGAAAGGATGATCTGCGGGCCATGCGGCGTCTTGGTCACCTCCAGGATATAAGCGCGTATCCTGTCTCCCTGTCGATACCGGTCCTTTGGGCATTGCTGCGATTTTGGCAGTATCGCTTCCGTCTTGCCCAGATCGATGACGATGTCGCCTTTCTCGAACCTATGGACGGAACCACTTGTTATCGTGCCCACCCGTTTTTGGTATTCCTCGAATACTATGTCGCGCTCCGCCTCGCGGATCTTCTGTATTATGACCTGCTTGGCTGTCTGCGCGGCGATGCGGCCGAAATCGTCGGACCTTATCTCTTTGCCGTCGCTAATTATCTTTATCTCTCCGCTGGTCCTGTCTATGACCACCCCTATATCCGCTTCCTTTTTACCGATTATCTTGCGCGCGGCGCTCGCCAGGGCAGACTCTATGGCCTTAAAGAGAATCTCTTTACTGATCCCCTTTTCTCGTTCTATGTGCTCTAAAACCGTCAATAATTCTTCGTTCATATCTTAGACTCCTTATTAAAACCTGATATTCAATCTCGCTCTCGCTATCTTCTCTCTTGGTATCACGGTACTTATGCCGTTCGATTCGATGGCTATCTTGTCTTTATCCATGCCTATGAGCTTGCCTTCATGCGTCTTTCTCATATCTATCGCCTCATAAGTCGTTATCTCCAGCTCCTTATTCATCGAGCGCTCAAAATCCCTGTCGGTCGTAATGGGCCTGTCAAGGCCGGGAGACGAAACTTCCAATAAGTAATGTTCTTGTATAATGTCTTCTCTGTCAAGGAGTTCGCTCAAATAGGTGTTCAGCGCCTCGCACTCGTCTATCGTGACGCCGTCCTGCGTATCCACGGTAAGCCTCAAGGCCATCCCTCCCTGCTCTCGCCTATAGATTATCTCGATAAGTTCCATGTTGTTCTGCTTCAGGTATTCGGCCGCTAATTCGCTGATGCGCTCTGTTATTTCCATAGAATCATGCCATAGCATTAGGCTATGGCCTCCTTTGACAAAAAAAAATGGGTTTAGCAACTTAAACCCACTTTCCCTCCTTTATGAAAAGTATGATTATTTATACTATAATAACATGATTATGTCAAGCGAAATTTTTCATAATTTTATGCCCTATTTTATTATGGATTTCAGGTGATCCTCGAGGTCCTTTGTCTTGATCTTGTCAACCTTGCCTGTCTTCCTGTCCTTTACCTCTAGCATATTGTCTTTCGCGTTCTTTTCGCCTATCACTATCTTTATGGGAATGCCTACAAGGTCCGCGTCTTTAAACTTTATGCCCGCCGATTCATTCCTATCATCATATAAGACCTCGTAGCCAAGACCGGAGAGCCTGGAATAAGCGTCCTCGGATATCTCTTTCACCTTCTTATTCTCCACGTTCAGCGCCAATATAATAAGCTGGTAAGGCGCTATCGACATCGGCCAGACTATCCCGTCTTTATCATTAGAGGACTCTATCAGACTTGCCACTATCCTGTTGACGCCTATACCGTAGCAACCCATCACAATGGCGTTCTCCTTGCCATCTTTATCCAAAAACTTTGCGCCGAGCGAATCCGAATATTTTGTTCCGAGCTTAAAAGTATGGCCTAGCTCTATCGCCTGCTTTATCTCTATCGCCTTTCCGCAAGCCGGGCAACCGTCGTCTTTGGTTATCATCCTGAAGTCGCCGAACTCTTTTACCTCAAAATCCCTTTCCATATTGACGTTGACGAGGTGGGCGTCTTTCCTGTTCGCGCCTGTGACAAAATTCGACATTCCTTGAACGCTGTTATCCGCGACTATCCTGACATCTTTCAATTTCACAGGGCCGGAGAACCCGACGGGCGCGGACGTCACTTTTTCTATCGTCTTTTCGTCGGCAAGCTCAAGCAGATCGCATTTTAAATAATTTTTCAATTTCACTTCATTGGCGTCAAAATCCCCTCTTATAAGAAGCGCTACGACCTTATCGTCCGCTCTATATAAAAGCGTTTTTACCAATCTGGTAGCGTCAACCTTTAAAAACTCCGATACTTTTTCAATGGTCGTTATGCCCGGCGTCTCCACTTGCGTTAAAGGCATTCTTTTGCCTGCCTTTGCCGGCTTGTTTTTAGACACACATTTAGCAACCTGGGTGCTGGCGGCGTACTTACAGCCTTGGCAGACGACTATCTCGTCTTCGCCCGCCTCCGACGGCATCATGAACTCATGGGATATATTGCCTCCCATAATCCCCGGATCAGCCTCGACCGGTATATACGGCAGGCCGCACCTTTCAAATATCCTGCAATAGGCATCATACATCTTCTTATAGCTCTTCTCCATCCCCTCAATATCACAATCGAAGCTATACGCGTCTTTCATTATGAACTCCGAGGTCCTCATGACGCCGAACCGCGGCCTTGGCTCGTCTCTGAACTTCGTCTGAATTTGATATAATATGACTGGCAGGTCTTTATAAGACCTGACGTTATTGGCTACGAGGTCCGTCACTATCTCTTCATGGGTCGGCCCAAGGACCAGCTCTTTGCCGTGCCGATCTTTAAATTTTATCAGGACAGGACCCAAGATATCGTAACGGCCCGTCTTCTTCCACAGTTCCGGCGGATGCATCGCCGGCATCAGGACCTCCTGGGCGCCTTTGGCATCCATCTCTTCTCTTATTATCCGCTCTACCTTATCCAAGACGCGAAACCCCAACGGAAGATACGAATATGCGCCGGACATGAGCTTTCTTATAAATCCGGCCCTGACCATAAGCTTGTGACTTAAGACCTCCGCGTCCTGCGGGTCCTCTTTCAGCGTCGGTATAAATGCCTCACTCCATCTCATATGGATTCTCCTGATATACGCTATCGACTGCCAACTGCCAGCTTCAATAATCCCATTATCTCTTTTACAAAATCTTTCTCTTTTACACGTTTAATGATCTTGCCTTTTTTAAATAACGCGCCTTGGCCTTTCCCTGCCGCAAGGCCAATGTCAGCCACCATCGCTTCTCCGGGACCGTTCACTTCGCATCCCATGACTGCTATGGTAAGTGGCTTGTCTGGTCGTGTGTCGCGTGTCGTGTGTATTGCGTTTTCGAGTTGTTCTACTATTTTCATTAAATCGACCTGGCAGCGGCCGCAGGTCGGGCAAGAAATAATTTCATGCCCAAACTTCCTCAGACCCAAAGCGCCTAAGATCCTCTTGGCCGCTATGACTTCCTCCGCAGGATCACCCGTAAGCGAAACCCTTATCGTATCACCGATGCCGTCTAAGAGGAGGCCGCCTATGCCTATGGCTGATTTTACAATTCCCTGATCGTAAGAGCCGGATGCCGTGACGCCGAGGTGCAATGGATAGTCACAAAGGCCCGATATCATCCTGTATGCCTCCACCGTAGAAACTACGTCGGAGGACTTTAGCGATACAATTATATCACGAAACTCCATCTCTTCAAAGAGTTTGATATACCTTAAAGCCGACTTAATTAACGCGCTTTCGTTGTGCGTTGTGCGTCGTGCGTCGTGAGTAAAAACAGAGCCGGAGTTCACGCCGATTCGAATCGGGATCCGCGCGCGCTTCGCAGCCCTAACGACTGCCGCAACCTCTTCTCTCTTCCTTATATTTCCCGGATTAAGCCGTATCTTATCCGCGCCGCCCTCTATCGCCTTTAACGCTAGCCGGTAATCAAAATGGATATCGGCTACGAGCGGAATCCTTATCTTTCTCTTTATCTCCTTTATGGCAGCGGCGTCCGACATATTTTTGACCGCGACCCTAACAATCTCGCAGCCGCATGCCTCGAGCGCCTTTATCTGCGACACGACTGCCTTCATGTCCGATGTCTTGACTTTAGCCATCGACTGGATGGAGACGGGCGCGTCGCCGCCGATCTTCACATCGCCAACCATTATCTCCCGGGCTTTTCTTCTTATTATCATTGCGATGCCAGCGACCTCTATTTAGTTGCAAGAAAATTGTCCAGCATAATGCTAATGCTTAAATAATTTCACGATTTTTCCGATAATCCCGAATTTGACTATATCGCTATAGAATATAAATATGGTCAACACTATAAGGGCGCTTACTCCGATATTCGCGATCATCTCCTGGGCCTTGGACGAGAGCGGCTTGCCCCTAACCTTCTCGACGATTAAAAATAATATGTGGCCGCCGTCCAGGACCGGGAATGGCAGCACATTGAAAATGGCAAGAGATGCGCTCAAGATCCCTAGAAGGTGAAATAGATAGAGCAGTCCCATCTTTGCAGTCTGTTCTGTTATGATAAATATCCCTATCGGGCCTGTCACGGATTCCTTAAATGACAACCTCCCGGTAAATATCGACCATAACGCTTTATAGGTAAGGCAGGTGAGGTCCAGCAACTTTTTACCGCCCATATAAAAAGATGTCAGGAACGGGTACTTGATTTTTTCGATCTTCTGAGACGGCGAAATACCGATCAATGCTATCTTGACCTCATTTCCAAATATATCCCTAGTCTGGCGAACGACCGGCATCACTTCCTTCTCGAGCATCGTGCCGTGCCTGTCTATCGAAAGCTTCATGGGGCCGTTGACGTGTTTGCGGATGATCTCTGTCATGTCTTCCCAGAATTTCACAGGCTTACCGTCTATGGCCAATATCTTATCCCCTTCTACCATGCCCTGGGCCTTGGCCGGATAGTTGTTCAAAAGGCCGCCTACTTCCGCGGGCAGGGTGGGGCTGCCATACATGAATATTATCGAAAATATCAAAAATGCGAGGACGTAATTTAATAACGGCCCGGCGATTATTATCTTGAAGCGGTCGAATATGCTCCTGGACAGGAACTCCCATTTCTCGTTCTTGAGACTTTCTCCCGGCTCATCTCCGGACATCTTGACATAACCGCCAAGCGGCACCAGGGATAACAGGTATTCGGTGTCGCCTTTTTTGACAGAAAATATCTTCGGTCCGAACCCGAAAGAAAATTTCTCAACGCGCACGCCCAGCCTCTTTGCGACCATAAAATGGCCGAGCTCATGGACCAATACCAAAATGCTCAATACTATAAGAAAATAGATTAGGGATAACAAAGCGACTTAGTCTCCTCTCTAGCCCAGGCCTCGGCCTCCAGCACGCCGCGCATGGTAAGCTCTTTGCCGGACAAATTTTTATGACGGGATAAAACCGTCTCTATGATATCGGGTATATCGGTAAAGCTGATATTTCCGTTCAGGTATTTTTTCACAACCTCTTCGTCAGAGCTGCACAGGACCGCAGGCGCCGTCCCTCCCGCCTTCGCCGCCTCTCGCGCTAAGGCGAGACACGGAAACCTCTTGATATCCGGCCTGGCGAATGACAGTCTATCGATCTTGGAAAAATCCACTCTGCTTAACATATTATTCGCGCGGACCGGATACGTGAGCGCGTATTGTATAGGAAGCCGCATGTCCGGAACTCCGAGCTGGGCAAGGATAGCCCCGTCCGTCAATTCGACCATGGAATGTACGATAGCCTCCGGATGGATCAAGACCTCTATGAACTTCTCGTCGATGCCGAAAAGGTGTTTTGCCTCTATTATCTCAAGGCCTTTGTTCATCATGGTGGCGGAATCGACGGATATCTTCTTCCCCATCTTCCATTTGGGATGATTCAGGATAAAGCTTTTAGAAAGCGAACCGAATTTATTTTTACTTACCTTCAACAGAGGTCCCCCGCTACCAGTCAGATATATCCTTGATAAAGAATCGGACCTTCCGTCAACGCACTGGAATATCGCGCTATGCTCGCTGTCTATGGGAATTATCCGGACATTATTTTTTTTAGCTAATCTCATGACTATCGAGCCGGCGCTGACAAGCGATTCTTTATTCGCCAGCGCTATCCCCTTCTTGTGCTCTATGGCGTGCAGTAACGGCATAAGGCAAGAGGTCCCGCTGATAGCAAAGACCACCAAGTCGACATCGCCCCTAGAGACTATCTCTCTCAAGCCGCTCATGCCAAAGGTTATCTTGACGCCGGCCGGAACATCGGCCCTCATCTTTTTGGCGAGATGTTCATCCCGAACAGAGATTATCTTTGGGCGATGCAAGCGAGCCTGTTTGGCAAGGTGCGCTATGTTAGAATCGGCGGAAAGGCCTATTATCCTGAATTTGCCTCTAAGCCTCGATATTACATCTAATGTACTTACCCCGATTGAACCCGTTGAACCTAATATGGCGATTTTCTTGATCATCTCATCAGTACCTTGAGGTAGAAATAGAATATGGGCGTCGTAAATAATAAACTATCTATTAGGTCTAAGACGCCCCCGAAACCCGAGAGGTTCGTGCCGGAATCTTTTGCATCGCAATCTCTCTTCAATAAAGATTCCGCCAAATCGCCTACTTGCCCAAGGACGCCGAGCAGGATCCCAAGCGTAAGGAGATGGATATAGGTGAAATCCGGAAGATAGGACTTGCTGGCCAGGGCGCTCAATACGCTAAAGACAAGCCCGCCTATAGTGCCCTCTACGGTCTTGCGCGGGCTTATCCTCGGAATGAGATTATGTTTTCCAAATAAGGACCCTACCAAGTAAGCGCCTATATCGCCCATCTTGGTGATAAGCACTAAAAAGGTGACGAGCAATGCGCCGTCAGGCAGAAATTTCAACTTTATGAAAAAGGAGAAGAACCAGGCGATATAGAGAAGGCCGAACATCGTCATGGCGATGCTCGCTAGCGCCTGCGAGCTATCTCTTCTTGTGAATTGAAGGACGAAAATAAAAAGGCACGCTATTACGATAAAGAACGGTTCCAGCGTGAAATATCCCTCGTTCCCCATCTGGAAATATATTATTATAGGCACCAGCATCCCTATAATCATCCCAAAATATTTATATACGAAGATGCCTTTTTTCGCGACGAGGTTAAAGAACTCTGAAAGGGCTATCCCTATGAGGACTGACGCCAATAAGGAGAATACCCAATTCGGGAAAAAGAATATTACCAGCCCTACCAGCGTCACGATCAGGACCGTGGTGACCGTCCTTCTTATTAGCGTGAGATCATCCGCCAAATCTTCTCTCCCTCTTCTTGTATTGAATAATGGCCTTCCTGAAATCGCTCTTTCTGAAATCAGGCCATAATTTTTTCGTTACATATAATTCGGAATATGAAAGTTGCCATAATAAAAAATTCGAGATCCTGAACTCTCCGGAGGTCCTTATCAAAAGATCCGGGTCCGGCAGGCCCTTTGTGTACAGGAACTCGGAAAATAATCTTTCATCTATATCTTCAGGCCTCAGCCGGCCCTCCTTGACCTCTCTGGATATGCTGCGGACCGCATTCAATATCTCGTCCCTCGAGCCATAATTCAACGCAAGGTTCAAGACCATCGCGGTATTGTGCATGGTTGATTCCATGACCCTTTGCAATTTCCGTTGGGTTGAAGGCGGCAGCTGGCCTATGTTACCTATAACTGAAAATTTGATATTGTTCTTATTAAGTTTTGCTTCATTTTTGTCTAAATTTTCTTCCAAGAGCTTAAAGAGTCCGCCTATCTCCTCCCTGGGCCTCTTCCAATTTTCGGTCGAGAAGGTGTATAACGTCAACACCTTTATCCCTAACTCCCTCGCAGCCTCCGTTATCGCGTCGACTGACTTGGCGCCTGCCCTATGGCCGGCTATCCTTGGCAGATGCCTGATCTTGGCCCACCTTCCGTTGCCGTCCATTATTATCGCGATGTGTTTCGGAGGATTTTTGATGCTTCTCATAGATTGTCCCGCTGTCCTTTTTCGCTGCGGCCCTTCTTGTTAAAAGTCGCGCCGGGCGAGGGGCGAAGACCTTAAACAACAATGGGGGATTTTTTACATCCCCCATTTTAAATCTTTTTCGTCATTCCCAGGGCCTGGATTATTTAATATTTCCTTCGCCTACTTTTACTTCCTCTGCCTGCTTTGCCTCTTCCGATATCTTGGACTGGACCTCTTCGTAAGATCTCTTGGTCATCTCTTTGGGCAGTATTATTATTTCGACCCTGCGATTCTTCGCCCTTCCGGACTTGGTATCGTTCGCATCTACAGGCCTGTATTCGCCGTATCCTATCGCAGAAAGTCTCTGGGGTTTTATTCCGCACTCATCTATGAGATAATGCACAACGCTCGTTGCGCGCGCAACTGACAGCTCCCAGTTGGATTTCCAGCCAGAGTGCGCTATTGGCACGTTGTCTGTATGCCCTTCTACTCCTATATTTCTGTCGGGCACGGTCTCTTTGATAACGGCGGCTACTTTCTTCAGCACCGAATGGGCATCCTTCTTCAGCTTTGCCTTTCCCGAATCGAACAGGATATCATTGGCCATGGTGATTATGAGGCCCCTGTTCGCGAGCTCAAGAAGCACCTGTTTATCGCCAATCTCCTTTGAGAGCCTTTCCTCGAGCATATTTTTGGCCTGTTCGAGCTCTTCTACCTGGCTTGTCAATTTCTGAATCTTTCTCTCCTGCTCCGGTTTCCCTTTATAAAAATTTACAGCGCAGCCGGAGAGCGCGATAAGGAAAATTCCAGCCAAAAACATCGCCCCGAGTTTTTTCATAGATATGCCTCCCGATCTCTTTATTTTTTTAATGGTAGCACTTGAAACTTTTAAAGTCAAGGATATTTGAATTGCGCTCCTTCGGATATATGGGTAAGTCGCCCCCAGCCCGGATTTCACTCGCTCTTAGAGAACGTCTGCTTCCTATCAGAGCCTACCGAAACGAGAACTATCTTTGCCTTCAGGATCTTCTGTATCCTCTTTAAATAATTTTTTGCGTTCTTTGGAAGCCGTAAATACGACGTGATCTGGGTCGTGTCGGCCTTCCAGCCGGGCAATTCCTCGTAAATGGGCTCGCAGTCGTCCAGCGCCCTGATATCGGCAGGAAAATCTTTATGTATGCTCCCGTCGTATTTATATGCCGTGCATATCTTCAGGAAATCGAGGTCATCAAGGACGTCCAGTTTAGTCACTACGATCTCGTCTATGCCATTGACCATAATAGAATGTTTGACTATGACGCTGTCGAACCAACCGCACCTGCGCGGCCTCCCGGTCGTGGCACCGAATTCCTTGCCCTTCCGCCTTATCCTATCCATCAGGTCCTCGGGGAACTCCGTCGGGAACGGGCCTTCGCCGACCCTTGTGGTGTATGCCTTGACCACGCCTATCACTTTATCGATCTTGGTAGGCCCGACCCCGGTCCCAGTTGAGGCGCCGCCTGCGGTTGAATTTGACGATGTGACGAACGGATATGTCCCGTGGTCAACGTCGAGGAGGGTCCCTTGCGCGCCTTCGAACAGGACGCGTTTTTTCTTTTTTATGGCGTCGTTCAGCACCAAAGCGGTATTCGCCACATACTTCTTTATCATGTTGCCATACTCTAAGTATTCTCTATATAGGCCGTCGAAAGAGAATCCTTCGACGCCGTATATCTTAGTGAGTATTGCGTTCTTCTCTTCAAGGTTCGCCTTCAATTTGTCTTTAAGGGTGCTTTCCCTGAGAAGGTCTATTATCCTGATGCCTGACCTGGCTACTTTATCCGCATAACAAGGGCCTATCCCTTTTTTGGTCGTGCCTATCTTTTTCTTCTGTTCCTCTTTGAGCTCGTCTAATCTTCGATGGTAAGGAAATATGACGTGCGCCTCTTCGCTGATAAGGAGCCTTCCGGCGACGCTGACGCCTTTCTTCTCCAGCATATCGACCTCATCAAATAATGCCTTCGGGTCTATCACCACGCCGTTCCCTATGATACAGACCTTCCCCTTGTGCAATATCCCGGAAGGGATGAGATGAAGTATGAATTCGTCTTCACCTATAACTACGGTATGGCCGGCATTATTCCCGCCCTGGTATCTTACGATAAAATCTGCCTTTGCGGAAAATATATCGATGACCTTGCCTTTGCCCTCATCTCCCCATTGCGCTCCTAAAATAACCGTATTTGGCATAAATATCCTTACCTCTTTGGCGTAGTGGGCGGTTGCGCCGGCGCTGCCTTAGGGACCTGCGGCGGCGGAGACGGCGGGGAGGATGGCGTTCTTGGAACCTGAACTGTGGCCGGGGGATTTCGCGGGATCTGAGGTGTGGGAGGAGGGATGGTGACATTCGGAACTCGCGGAACCTGCTGTTGTGTGGTGAGACGCTGGATCCGCCTGATGCTTTCCAGCTGCCTGTTCAATCTCTCCGTCCTTATCCTGACCAATTCGTTCTGCACCCTAAGAAAGAGTTTATCCAGCTTCTCTTTATCGAGATTCTCCAGCCTCACCCCCTGATATGCATAATACATATTGCCCGCTGCATCGGTCTCTTTTTTGAGTTCTGGAATAAAATTTAAAACTTCTTCCTCCCTATCCAGTCTATCTTTTATATATTGGACCAGCTCTTCCTTCGTAAGATCTTTTCTGGTCCGCTTAGCCTTATCTGCCTTCTCCTCTGTCCCGCCTGCGGTGGAAGGTTCCTTGGCCTGGGCATTAACCTCGCCGGCTGGCTTTGTTTTCTCCGCGGCTGGAACGATATCTTTTTTAGCAGCTGTTGGCGCTGCAGTTGCCTTCTTTTCCGGGGCAGCCTGGACAGGCTTTTCCTCTTTTTTAAAACGTTTCATAATCTTTTGCATCAAGGTCTCTTGTTCTTGAGCAAACAAGACCGACGAGGCCAGTAAAGCGATGACCGCTGATATCGCTATGATCTTTATTTTTCGCATAAAAGCATTTTCCCTAGGGCGTCATAGTGAAAATCTTCCGAGCTATTTCCGGATAGGTGCCTATGAACCTCAACTCATCCTCTGTCAGGGGCTGCTGGGTGTGGACGTTCGCGTACCTGACAAGCTCCAATATTTTTGTAGCCTCTTTGTCGTCCTTGAATTTTATCTCTAGCTTGTCGTAGACGTTTCTGAAGCCTTTTATGCCGCTATACTCTCCTGCCGTTATCTGCCTTCCCGTCTCTATTATCTCGGGTTCTCCCCTGCCAAGCTCTTCGAAGTCGTAAAGCTCGTAGTTTCTCCTGTCCTTCAGTGCGCCGTCAGCGTGTATGCCTGATTCGTGCGCGAACGCATTGGCTCCGACACCCGGCTGGTTGATAGGTATGGGGACGCCGAAAGCGTAAGAGGCGTATTTTGCTATCTTCCACGCGTGCGAGAGCTTTATGTGCTCGTCCAGCATATACTTTCCCTGGAAACCGCTCGAATATTTGATAGCCAATATTACACTGACAAGGTCAGCATTGCCGGCCCTCTCTCCCATCCCGTTCACTGTCGTATTTATATAAGCATCGACCCCTGCGTCTATAGCTGCCTTGGCGCCTGCCACAGAACAGGCAACGACCATGCCGAGATCATTATGGCAATGTAATTCTATGGGCAGCTTCACGTCTTCCGCCAGTATCTTCACTCTTTCATAGATAGTGAAAGGGTCGTCATGGCCGAGCGTGTCGCAATACCTTATCCTGTTGGCACCGGCCTTCTTTGCCATCCTGGCAAACTTTATGAGATAATCGAGATGCGTTCTCGATGCGTCCTCTGCGTTCACGCCTATATGTTTGATGCCGAGTTTACGGGCACTGTGGACAGCCTCTGTCATCTCTTTTATGACATCTTCTTTTGTGTATTTACCTTGGAATTTACCCTGTATCATCTGGTCGGACGTGGAGATCGAAAGGTTCAGGTTCTCGATCTTCGTCATCTTGCAGGCCTTCTCCACATCATCTTTTATGGCCCGGATCCAGCCACTGAGCATTATAGGCTTCAAAACACCCATCTTGGCAAGCTCCAGGTTCGCGTTCAAGTAATTGGTCTCATGACGCGTTACAGGAAAACCGAACTCAGACTGCGACACCCCCATCTCGTTGAGATACATATTTATCATCGTCTTTTGCAACTTTGCCAGGCCAAGCCTCGACGTCTGGACCCCGTCCCTGTTAGTGACATCTAACACGTAAATCTTGTTTTGTTTTTTCATATCCAAAGCCCTTTTTGTTGATTTATTTCAGCTTATAGTTTAAAGTTTTTACAGTTTGACCAGCTTCGCCTCTTCGACATTCTCCGCATCGCGTATCTGATCCAAGACCTTCTTAGGCACATCGCTATCCACGTTCCAAACGCTTATGGCCCTGCCGCCCTTCTCTTCGCGGCCGAAAGAGACGCTCGCGACATTTATCTTGCTCTTACCAAAAATGGTGCCTATCTGGCCGATTATGCCGGGCACGTCCTTATTTATCACCACCAGCATATTCCCTTCCGGGACACAATCAACGTAAAACTCATTTATCTTGACTATCCTGGGATCCACCTTTGTAAAGAGTGTCCCAGCTATCGAATTCTTCGCCTTATCGGTCTCCACCTCAACCCAAACAAGGCTTGCGAAG
>Ga0315288_10006832_pt1 | contig 14470 bp, 10 predicted proteins | sample YL17G11_20_MG_FD_203454 | JGI IMG/M metagenome (GOLD analysis project Ga0315288, IMG submission 203454) | Sediment microbial communities from Yellowstone Lake, YNP, Wyoming, USA - YL17G11_20 | ecosystem: Environmental > Aquatic > Freshwater > Lake > Sediment | place: USA: Wyoming | collected... | reverse complement strand
CGAAGGAACTGGAGGCGTATGTTTCTGGGGTATTGGATAGGGAGGGATTAGGGCGCCAGTCTGGAGTCTACATTGATCAACCTGACCCCACACCATCAATAAAGCTCCTATGCTTGGCCACTTTAGCTATGCTAAAATCTACAAGGCGGCTCGAGATCCTAACCCTCGTGCTGATCGCACTCACTATGGTCCTTGGAATTATCACCGTAATTCAGGTTGCATTTGCTGTCTAGTGATACATTTTTCACTGTACGCCCCTGACCGATTACTTGACCTGGGTCACGAGCCATCCAGTTGCGATTTGGGCAACCGCGAGAGCTGTCAGTCCATAGGAGTTAGGTGAGAATTTTCTTTCCCCTCACACATAATGACGAAAAGTTACTCGTAGGATGTTTGTCTTATGCCTGCTGGGACCTAGAATATCTTCAAATGGCGCATTAGAATAATTCATCCAGGGTCTTGGCTTGTTGCAGTCTGCTAAAAGAGGTATACCGTGGTGCTTGAGGTGCTTTCACCCTGCTCTTCGGCACCAGATTGATATGCTCTATTTCCTTCGCCGGCTGCGTGAAATTAACCACGAATTTTCCGGTGTCCTCCCAAGGCACGATGTTGTTCACTGATGCCCAGTGAGTCACGGCGGAAATAGGAGCTACACGATACGCTGCGATGTACTTTATCCGTGGAATCATGCTCGCATGCATACGGATTGCATACCAACGATTTTCTCCCAAGAATGTCTCTTGGAAGCCATCCTCTTGCGCTGGCACGACAATTGTATCTACTCCAGACACTTCATTTATCGGTTTAATTTTTTCGGACGTTGCACGTGACACACTCAGTATAGTTGGAGTAATTTCAACCTCCGAGGTCCTAGCCCAGAGCTTGCTAAGAGCTTTTTTGACTTGCGCCGGTTTAATAGTGGCATCCCCTATATTTGATCGTACTAGTCTGACCAGGGTATTTGGTGGTACCGCAAAGATCTTATCCAAGGCTTTCCGTATTTTCCCCATAGTGAATGTTTCTTTACCAATTTCATCAAGAACACCTTTCGCTATTGAATCGCGTGAGAAACGCGAAAAGCGTTCTGCAATCTGTTGGATTGACATGCCTTTATTTTCCTTTGTGTCGAGAGACACTTCAAAGAGCAGCTTATCAGGAGCTTCCGCTTTCTCTGTGCTGTGATAGACTCTGTATGTGACACCATTAGTAAGGACACACCATTCAACGCCAGCATTGGCAGCGTAGCCAACCACTTGAGTAATCGATTTAACATCTGTAAGTGGGTCATTCAGTGGTTTCGCTTCCACGAATAAGACTGACTTGCCGTCTATTTTAAGTGCGTAGTCAACGGACTTTCCATCTAGAGTTGGGCACTCGAGTTCTACTTCATCCGGGTTTCTTATATCCCAACCGAGAGCCTGCAATAATACATCAGTAAATATGACTCGGGTTGGAGTCTCTTTCAGGTCATCCTTTCTGTGTTTTTCCAATTTTGCCTGAAGGCCTTCAATGCACATAACTATAGTATCCATATCTTACCTCCCGATTGTCCCGCCTTCATGAAAACTTATATCAATCTAGCCGTTTTATCAGCTTGTAGTGAGCGCAAGCCTAATTTCTGTCTCAGCGCTTCCATAATTCGCTGCTTCAGCTTCCTATCCTGAGTCCGAGAGGATGCAAGGTCTTCTATATGTTTGGCCAGGTCTGACAAATAGCCTCTGTACTTGGTTACTGCATCATGCAAAACGCTTGATTCAACTGGAATGGCTATTGAGACTGATGCTCCGCTCTGGATGGCGAACTGAATGAACTCGGCCTCGTCCGGATTGTCGAAGTCCGTCAACTTGCCGCCAATCCTGAGCTGGTTAAATGTTACCCGCTCAAAATCCTCTATGCCTTCCGGAAGCTGCATGAGCTTTGTCTTCGTTCCCGCAGGCACGAAATCATCGGGGAATTTCCTGGTTAACTCGGGACTTAGCTCTTTGAACAGTTCCTCAGCTATTGCTTCCGCGTTGGGGCGAGGTCTCTTTTCCCCAGGATGCTGGGTAGACCTGGCACGCTCGAAACGGGATTCCACGCGTTTGCAAACCGCATCGTAAAGCTCGGATAAAACCTTGCCTCGTTCCTCTGGTTCGTCAAAGCCGATTGCTTCCAGGACAGCATCATCCAAAGCCCGTTGGTCGGGCTGGTTGACCTCCTCCAAAACGGGCAGAATCGGTCTGCCAGCTATGCTACGGACAGCGTTAATTATCTTGGTGGCTGCCGCTTCAGATATTGCCTGCGGGTTCAGGAACGGAAGCTGAGCTACTTCATAAACCTTGATGTCGATAGAATCAATACCTCGCCCTGCAAATTGTCTGCCCCAGATTTCTGCGCAGAGGAATGTAAACATAGAATTCAAAAGCCCGAAAAGAAGTTCATCGTGGTCAGGTTTTAGAGGATTAATATTGTAGAATCTGGCATCTGCTAGAAATTCAGAGGGATTATAAGGAACAGAATGCGTATCTGTTATGTTCATGAACCATAAGAATTTACCCATATTTTTCTCATCCAAGGCGTACCAAGGATTGCGGTTAGCGCAGGTCGGCTTTTTGGCTGGTACGCCAGCGCGCGGCCCAACACCAAAAGTCTGTGTTTCGCCTGCTCTGATATACTTCAAGACGTGTTTGCCAGACAGCGCTTTCTTTTCATCAGAAACGATGAGAACCCGGAATTTGGTTATAGATTCATCAATAGTCAAGGATTTAATGTCGCGTGTAGATTTTACAAGCGGCTTTAGATATTCGCCTTCAATAACGTAGCGGCTGCCATCTCCGGCTTCAACTAATCTCAACTGTTTCTTCTTTGCCGGTGTTATGCCGTATTGCTTTAGTTCTATCTCGGACACACTGTCGGTTATATCGGTAACAAAAAAGAAGTCGTTAGCGCCGGTCTTAATGCCGAATTTGACTTCGGCAAAATCCTTCAATTGGGTAAATTTATCTTTCCCACGCTCCAATATATGGAAAAGGATATCCGGCGCCCGGAGGTATTTGCCCCATTTTGAACCGGTGAATTCCCCGTCTTCATCCAGGCCTTCATTCCACAGGTCAGACTGTTTGACCGGGAAGATACGCCAGAGGTCATCTTCCTGCAAGGAATCAGCGCTTTCGATTCGCCTGACCAGGTTCTCAAAAGCAGCCAGGCGCTCTTCTTCACCGCCGTATTTCGGCAGGAACTCTGATAGCGGAGCTTTCATCTGGACAAATTTCACCGCGTTATTTGAGCGGTCGGCTTTTTTATTGCATCTCTGAAGGATGGTTATTGAGGTATTAACATCAACTGCCGGAAACCAGTGCTCGACTTGTGGTTCCAGAATAGCGACGACCTTGAAGTGCTTGAGAAAGAACTCCTGCAGGTATTTCCCGTAGTCGACATCGACCCAGGAGCTATGGGTCAACAGCCCCAGGTAACCGCCCTCTTTGACAAACGCGGCTCCATGCAAAAAGAATAAGGCATAGATGCTGGAGCGTTTTGATACCTCCAGTCTCCAGTCTGTCTTTATGGCGCTGTGTGCCCTCTCTTTGAGGCCGGGGAAAAGGTCTTCCATCTCCTCCTGACGGGTGTAAGGAGGATTGCCGACAACAGCATCAAAAAGGGGCACGGATGTTTGAACTTTTTCCGTGGATACGCTGGCTACTTTGTACGACCGCTTGTAAAATTCATACTGGCTTCGCCGGGGAAATACCTTGAAGAAATCATCATGAATGATTTTGGGATAGTTCTCGGTGGACGCCAGATCACGCGCCGCCAGATTAATCACTGACATATGGGCTGGATACCGGGCAATATCTATGCCCCACAACTGCTCTAGGAGTTCTTCGTGGTTCTTCCCCGAGGCTATATTTTTCAGTCGGCTGTGGGCTCTCACCAGAAAAGTGCCGGCACCGCAGCCCGGGTCAAGAACAACACTATCCCCGCTCCGGATGCAAAAAGTATTAATGAGGTCAACGACGTAAGAAGGCGTGAAATACTGCCCCAGTTTGTGCCTTTCATCAGGCGCGATTAGTCGCTCGAAAATACGACCGATTACTTCATAGCCAAAGCGTGTAAAGTCGTACCGCTCTACATCCTCCACCATTTCCCGCCATAACTCTACCGCCTCGTCAGCCACATAGGGCACCGTATCCACCAATTCCTCAGTGAATACGGTTTCGTAGTCTATCTTCATCGCTTTAGCGAAGATTTCGCCGAACCGTGTCCGCAACTGCTCTCCTGTCTTTATTGTGGTGGGTACGCTCAGTGCCGGTAGACCCTGGTAAACCTTACGCATGGCTTCGTAGAAGACGATCTTATTTACCAACATAGAACAGGCCAGTCGGGCGGTTCGGGAAAGACTCTCAGGAAGAGCTTGCTGGCTATCATCCCAGGTCCATCCCTGGTCACGAACTGCCCATTCTCTTAAGCCCTTTGCGAACATTCGGTCTGCCTTATAGCGTTTCTGAAGCTCGGAGGCTACCAATCCGACCAGGAGTGGTTCCATATAGCTCTGTATGGCTTGAATAAATCCTTCATCCAATGGCTGGGGCGGAAGGAGTACAACACCGCTAACGATGCGGGCGAAGGCTTGCAAAAAGTCTTCTACCCATTGTTTAAGCGATGCTTCCACATCCGGAAGGTCAATCGCTTCAGAAGAGCGAATAGCACTGATAGAGGGATATTGAATCAACGAGCGTTCGTAGGGTGCCCGGCCCGGAATGTAAGTCTTCCAGAGGACCGCGCTGTTAACATTCCAGGTAACAAAGTAGTCAGCACCCATGGCATCAGCCGTACCATGCGTCTTTGTTACTACTGGTAAGTACCTCGGCGAGCGCCCATCGCTTCTATCCGGGAGTTTTAGCTCGAATACACAGACGGGTTTGCCCTGCTTATCAAATAAGGTCAGGTCATTGAACCGGCGTGTCTTACCATCGACCAGTACCTCAAACTCCTGATCGACCTTGCTGAAGGGCAGCTCTGGATACTTCTTCAGAAGTTCGCTTGTCCACTGAAGAACCCTTCCTTGCCACTGTCTCTCATTTATAGCTGCCAATTTGAGCTCCTAATTCGGCTTCCCCATATCCACCCCCAAATACTCTTAAGACGGCACCCCCACTAGTTCGTATCGCCAACCAGATTCATCACGTACTGAACGAATCTTATAACCGCGTCTCCTCAGTTCCGTAACAATTCGTTGAGCTGTAGGGCGCGATACCCCAAGTTCCAAAGCCAACTGCCCAGCATTTAGTTGTTTTCTCCCGAGCGAATCTACTGCTCGCTGAAATCTCCGCTCAATTTCCCGAGTACGTTCGTATGGCATGTAATCTCCGTTCCCTCACCTGATTGTCCAAGTATATGCCTCCTGATTGATACTTGTCAATCACATTATGATATAACTGCATAAAGAACCGAAGGGAAATTTGCACTATATAGCGCTCTAGGCCATGCTCTAGACTACCGTTGCACAAAACTGACAATTGTTACCTCATTACAGTTGATGTGTTAGCGTAGACAGTTCCCCGGCTCATATTTGAGAAAAGTCATTTGATTCCGGCTTTAAAACAACTAATCAACAGTCCGAATTATCAACATTAAGTATTGCTCCAAACTGAGCTGGAATTATACAATCACAAAACACTCGCCAATTTGATTCAATGTTAGGTTTGTTGCCCAACGACAAAGCGGCTTGCCATTGTGGAGTCCAGCTAACTATTAGTCAGGTGCAGCACCTTGTTAAATGACTCTATTCAATCCATTCGGCCATCATAAGATGATTTATTTCTTGGTTTTTGGCAACTCTTTGAACATCTTTACGATCATTGGATTTGTAGGGTTGTCATTTAACCTGATTGAATAACAGTGCCCTGCATTTAGCATGATTTCCGAAAATGCAAAGTCGATGTTTCCATAATAGGGGTTGCTCTTAGAGATAACTTCGTACTTGTACTTATAGCACCTTTGCAGTCTAAGATACTGATCAGTTATTATACGGACCGAAATCCTTTGATTCTGCATCGGAACACAACCTGGCTCAACAGACCTAGTAGATCGTTTTCTCCTAACCTTAATTACATTTAAGGGAGGGTTAATTGCATTCCTGCTGGATTGTCTTGCCAACTTGTCCGCGGCTTTATTATGTTGGTCCTTTGCGTGACCTTGTACCCAGTGGAAATCGACTCTCTTTCGAGATGTCCTAATGATCCTCAATAACTTTTTCCACAAGTCAGCATTATCAACCGGCTTACCGTAACGGTTACGCCATTTATTCTGAGACCACGAAAATAAAGCCATTTTATGATTGTCCACCACATACAATGAGTCAGAGTGGATAGCTATGCGGCTGAATTTGTTGAAAGCCGGATGACGCATTGCTTCTTTTATGCCCTCTATACAGGCATGCAGTTCCATCTGATTATTAGTAGCTCCAGCATACCCAGGAAGCTGTACGTCCTGAACTTCTTCCTGACCAAACGAATCGACTAACACCAAGCGGATTCCAATACCACCCACCCGAGGCCGGGAAAAAGAGGATCCATCAGTATATATGTTTATTGCATTCTCAACGGTCATATGCACTCGCAAGTTATAAATATCTAACCGTTCAACCCAATCTTAACACCCAGCGTATAACATGTCTACGGTAAGTTAAAGAGGGAAATTGAAAATTAATTTATGGTGAAGATATACAATTCGTGGTGGACATTTTGTACTCAAATTATGAACAAACAACAGTCTTGGTTTCAAGGCCTATTCTTAACGTGGCCAAAATAATCACGGCTTCCTGCACATTTACTCAAATTGTTATTTGTCCTAAGTTGAAAAATTCCGATGTACAAGATTAGAATTGGATTGCGACTGCCATTTTGAACGAATTAATTAGTGTATTGGTATGAAAAGAGGCATGGGCATTGATACAATAATAGCCATGGCCGTGGGGATAGTATATCTAGTCTGGGCTGAAGTTTCAGAAAATAGTAAGTGGCAGCGACTGGACTTTAACCTTTGGGGTATAACAACGAGACCCTATAGATTTAGAGGCGTGGTATTACTGTGAGTACAGAAATCTATTACTTTTCAGGAACGGGCAATTCACTAGTTGTGGCCAGGAATATTGCTGAAAAAATTGATGGAAAACTGATATACATTCCCGCTGTGATGGATGAAGAAAGTATAAAGATTAATGCCGACGCGCTCGGAATTGTTTCCCCCACTTACTATATGAGAATGCCAGGGATCGTCGAAAGATTTATCGGTAAGCTTACTAATCTGCAATCTAAATACATCTTCGCTATCGTTACAGTTGGCGGCATTGCCGGAGGTATTCTTGATCGACTTTCAGAAGAGATCAGTCTACGTGGCGGTAGTCTTGCCGCTGGTTTCGTTGTACGGATGCCGGCTAATTACATTCATTCTGCCGATGCCCAGCTTCTTTTCCTACAGAAAAACATGTTCCGTAAGTGGGAAAAGAAAGCGGACAAAATCGCTGACTATGTTATCAACGGTGAGCGTGGTCGGATGGAAAAGTTTAATCCTTTAATGACGCTTTTATTTTCGAAGAGTATTGATAAACAATATTCTGGAGGCGAGCTGGATCCGGATATTGATAAGAACTTTTGGGCAGATGATAAATGCAACGGATGTGGCATTTGTTCAAAAGTCTGCCCGGTTAGCAATATTAAAATGGTCGATGATAGACCTGTATGGCAACATCATTGCGAAAAGTGCCTCGCCTGTATTCAATGGTGTCCAAAGGAGGCGATACAGTTTAAGGATGTAACCCTAAAGAGAAAAAGATATCACCATCCCGAGGTAAAGCTATCAGATATGTTGAAGCAGTGTGAATAGTAACTGCTGACGGAATAAATAGTCGGGGCTCACCGTTTGGTTGAAACGGGGAAAAAAGGGGAAAAGCTTATAACTGTAGAACATGATAATAAAAACTAACAAACAAGTAGGTTGTGACACACTGCACTTTCTAGCGAATTGTGTCCTTGACTGGGTATCCGACGGGAGCTTAAGCCAGCTCCTTATGGGTATATCTAGAAGTCGTTTATAATAAAAACTTCTTCTCTTAATATCAACAGTATTTCAGAAGGTTCTCCTACCTTCTCAACGTAGTGTATAATTAGGTCAAAGAATAGATAAAAGTTTTGTAAAATGAACGAGGCTCAAAATCTTGGTAGCATTGTAAAAAGGCAAAGAAATAGGCTGGGTCTATCACTTAAAGACTTAGCTGGCAAGTCAGGAGTGTCTGTGAGTCATCTTGGTCGTATTGAGAATGCTCACCGTTACCCTTCAACTAATGTTTTGCGTAAAATCGCTAAACCTCTGGGCCTTGATGAAAATGAACTATTTAATTTAGCTGGCTATTTACCCATCGAGCAACCTAAAACACCTGACCTGGAGAAACACAAATTACTAAAGGAGCTTGATATCCTTGTCGATAGAATCACCGCGGACACGAATCGTATTAAAAACATAGTCCGAGGGCTACATAAAAAATCCTGATACATGTTAATGTTAGGTTATAAAATCAGTATCCTATGTCATTTTTCAGCCACTCAACCATTGTTTTATATGTAGTTCGACTTTGAGCAGTTTGATTATCCCCAGCTCATTATCGACCGCGAGGATAGATGTTCGTTTCACAAAATTGCTCTCTTCTTATCAGTGAAGACCGGAAGTTCTGGGAAGTTTTACTTCCTTTCTCCCATGCTCTGAAGAAAAGGACAACCGGTCTGTTCAGCTGACTCTGATCGGTAACACCTTGAAGACCGCCATTCCTGTATCTCTTCTTCCGGGATATGCAGTTTCCGGGCAATGCACATGGTCTCGAAGGTGCCCATCTTTATAACTACCGTGCGTGCGAGCTTGGCTTCAACACCTCTGGCGATAGCTTCAAGTATTTGAGTGAAAGGCATACGTTGAACCTCTTGAGTCGTTTCACTGCCCTCTATCGTTCTGGTCAAATTAGCCTCTTTTCTCTAGCATGAACATGTTAGGTAAAAATTATGCGAGGAATTTCTACCCCTTTATTGAAGAATCTGGAACGTATGCATGCATCGCTTTCACAACCCGGGAAATTAGACTGGCGCATACAACCAGGATACCAACGCCAATTATAACATCCCCAATACTGAACACCGTACGAACGGAGGAAACAGGAATAATGTCCGTAAGAAGCCACAGAGTGGTCTGGTCAATAGGCAGTACCACACCGCACGACCCGGTCAATGCTATTCCGTCGGATGATAACTCTAGAAGGGTCTTGCCTGCCAGATACCTGGCATACGGAGAAACAGGCATAAAGCCCTGGTTCGCTATAATTGCCAAGAAGTTTAAAAACGTACCAAAAGCAATGATTCGGGCACCCCAAATGTGGATATTACGCAACAGGGCAAACAGCAACAGCGTATAGGACAGGATAATGCATACCCTCTTGAAATCAACCAGCGAAGATGTTGTCGAAAATGCAAACGGCAACCAGCGCAACAATACACTGATGATAATGAGCCACCAATATTTGATGTTTAGGGTTATCCCTTCGGGCGTCAGTACTGGTAGCACATTGCCGGGACTCTGTGTATTGGCAATGTCCGGATTCATTTACTTGTTTTCCTTTCTTGGAGGGATTTGACGCCCCGGGCAGTCCCGTAGACATTCTTCCTGCTCGGGGCGTCAAATCCAGATTCTTGAAACCTAGGGGTCTGTAATGTCAGGTGCTCCACCGGCGACTGCCGCGACGATGATGACGGCCAACACAAGCGCCAGCTTGAGCAAAGGTGCATACCGCTGCATGCGCACCAAGAATGATTGCACGATGTCACCCCCTTTCTTTCAGCTTTCAGGTTCTATGGTTTACCTCTGTTGCTAAATAGTAAGGGAGTGGGTCTTACCAAACTCTTACCAAGAATCGAAGTAGGGAAAATTGGTGGGAACGCTTTCTACGCGGAAGGACACGTGGTTGCTCTTGTCCTCATGTGCCAAACGCCCTATAATAGGCGGTAAAAGCTACAGTACCTTTAATTTGAGCGTACGGAACAGATTGTTGAACGAATAACGATGTGAACGACAATCAACTAAAATGAGTATCGTTAATAGAACATCAAATACGAAACTGCTCATTCCGCAACTGGGGAGTAGTCATGTTCACCGTGAGCGTTTAACTGACATCCTGCATAATAATATCCAGATGCGACTCCAGGTGATTTCGGCGCCTGCGGGTTATGGTAAGACCACACTTCTTGCCGATTTTGTTCACAGCATTGATGTTCCCGTTTGCTGGTATTCCATCGATGTGGAGGATGAAGACCCCATACTGCTCCTGGAAGGCGTTCTGACTTCCATATCTTCCTGCTTTGCCACCTTCGGTCAACTGACAGCATCAAGGTTAGCGGCGACAGATGATATTAGGAAGGATGCTCCTCATTTGCTCACAATCCTGACAAATGAGATCAACGATACAATACCGGACTACCTTGTCTTGGTGCTTGAAGACTATCACGTTATAGAACATTCTGAACCAGCGAAGGCCGTATTGAATTTATTGTTGGAGAAAATCCCAGAAAACTGCCATTTAATCATCTCCAGCCGCACTCAGGTGGAATTACCAGTCATTTCCAGGCTGATATTGAGGAATCAGGTTTCTGTCCTTAAGATGTCGCATTTATCGTTCACGGCAGCCGAAGCGAAGTGCCTAGCTGCTACATGCTTTGGCCAGAATCTGACGAGTGAGGATGCTGACAAAGTGGTCGAGGAAACGGGAGGTTGGGCAATAAGCCTGATACTCCATCTCAACAACATTGGCACAAACGGGTTATCTAAACTACCGGAGATTACCCAAGATCAGGTTTTCCGTTATATGACAACGGAAGTATTTGAGAAGCAATCACCGGAAATACAGCACTTCCTCTTGGCTTCCAGCACGATTGACGACATGGAATTCGAATTGATGGAACAACTGATTCCAGGCGTAAATTATCGTAAGGCGATGAGTTACCTTGCGCGGCAGAATCTTTTCCTTCAGTGCGTAGATGAGAAGACGATACGCTATCGATATCATCAACTTTTTAGAGACTTTCTACAGGAGAAGCTCAGGCAGGATGACCCGGCTCAATTTACGCTTTTACACTTCAAAGCCGCTTCGTTGTACGAACGAGAACGCCAGTTGATCGAAGCCGTTACCCATTATCACAGCGCCAGAAAGTACCACGAAGTCGCACGGATAATCAAGGACGCAGGCCCTGACTTGCTGAAAGCTGGGAAATGGGCCATCATGCAAAGATGGTTCAACATGTTACCGGCAAAGCTGAAAGTTTCTGACCCCGAATTGGTTTTGATGGATGTGCAATGCCTAATTCACCTGGGGAATACGGATGAAGCACAGAAACTCTTGGCCAGTTTACTCGGTAGACCTTTGGGTGATGAGGATTGGCTTCTAAAGGCAGAGGCGTTAAGCTGGCGTGGCGCGGTGTTTCGCCTGGGCGGGTACTTCCGGGAAGCTAAAGCCGACGTCTCTGCGGCTGCCCGGTTATTAGACGAACACCATGGACCGGCGGAATTGCTCGGCGCTTGCCACCGGAGGCTGGGAGACATCTACAAAGACCAAGGTCAATTCTTTTCAGCCCTCAAGCACCTTCGACTTGCGCAGAGATGCTATACTTCTGTTTTTGATATTGGAGCTCTAGCTTCAGTACACAATTCTCTGGGTGTCACTTACAAGAGATTAGGCCAGCTTACCAGGGCAAAGATGCATTTTGAAAAAGCGAGAGTAGGATGGGTGAAAATCGACAACCCTGGAGCACTTGCTTCTACTCTGAATAACATCGGAATTATCCACCAGCGTTTAGGACAATATGACCTGGCACTAGATGTTTTCCGCTCTGGACTCGAGAAAGCAAAGGAAACAGGGTATCGGCGTACCGAAGCAGTAACAAGACTATCGATTGCAGACGCGCTTCGAGATTTAAGACGTTTTGACGACGCCTTGAAAACCTACAATGAAGGTATCGAGCTTGCCAGACAGTCAATGGAAGCTACATTAATCGCCTATGCGACTGCCGGTGTCGGGGAGACGTACCGACTTCTAGGGCAGCACGATAGAGCCAGGACGCTACTCGAAGAAGCTCGCCATCAGACAGAAGACCAGAAACAACCGTATGAGACCGCGCTCTTTGACGTCCAACTCGGCATCATTGATTATGAGACTGGTCAATTCGAACGGGCAAAGACAGGGTTGAGTGACGCCGGCAAGCGTTTACAGGTTATGGGTGACAGAGATGCCCTGGCAAAGGTCTATTTCCACCTCGCGCAGGCGTCATTTCTATCCCGTGACTATAATGTAGCGGCGGAATGGCTCGAAAAAGCGTCCAAGATGGCCGATGAATTGGGATATGAAAACTTTCTGGTGATAGAGGGCAGGAAAGCATTACCGCTGGTGCATTACGGTGTTACAATCGGAATTGGAAACGGTCGATTTGTCAGGGTGGTGGAAAAGATAAGGGCCCTCAACGGAATGGAGCAGTCTAAGGACACCGCTAAGATGCCGAAAAGCCCGGATTCGAAGACTGAACATGATATCGAGGTCCGCGCGCTGGGTCATACTGAGGTAACGGTGAACAATCGCCAGGTAAAGGACATTGATTGGAGGTCGAGTCGTGCTAAAGAAATTTTCTTATTTTTGCTCACACACCCCATTGGTAGGACAAGGGAGCAAATTACCACAGCACTGTGGCCGGACCTGTCGCCGGCTAAAGGGAGCAGCAACTTCCATATCAATCTATTCAGAGCACGCCGGGCGCTCTTCCCAGGAGTATTCTCGCTAGAAGACGGCAAATACAGGATTAATCCCGATCTGCGCGTCTGGTTTGATGTAGCGGAGTTTGAACACCTTATTTCTATAGCGGGCAAACATCCGCAGGATGGGAAGGAAAACGCTGCCCTTGAACGTGCTGAGGAGTTATACGCTGGGCCGTTTCTCACAGAGTTCTATACCGAATGGGTGGAAGTCCGCCGGCGTGAACTTGAAAATGCGTACTTGAGGATTCTTTCCCTGTTAGCTGACCTTCATGCTGAGAAGAGAAATTTTGAAAAGGCGGTGGCCCTACTCGAGAAATCCATCGCCATTGACCCATACCAGGAGGACACCTACTACCGAATCATGCGCTTGTACTTGGAAGGAAAAAACAAACCGCTAGCACTGCGTATGTATCAACAATACCTTAATACGCTAACTGGTGAAAAAGAGCTGGACGCGTCATCGGAAATCAGGGATCTCTATCGAAAACTCGTGGTTAGAGAAGTGTCCTCGAACATTCAGGATAATTAATACTTGAGAACTGTCTACTGGTGGGGTCTCTCAGTATACACGGCGGCGCGAAAAAAAGTGCAATATTCGGCGATACTCATCAATGAGCTTTTCGGGATAGTTCTCGAACTCTTCTTCACATATTAGCGTTTATTTTGAGGCTAAAAGGTAGGATGTTATTGCGAATATGCTCTTGAGGACGCGCTGGAGAAAAGCTGCATTTGACGCAACAACATCAGGAGGTCGTTTTTGATATTACGGGGACCGAGAGTATCCATTCGCCCGGTGGCATACGATGATTTACCGTTGCTTTGTAAATGGTGGAACGACGTTGTGGTGATGCAGGAAGTACGGGCAACTAAGTTTAGGCCCTCGCTGGAATACATGATTAATCAGATGTGGACTGTTTGGGGAAACCCCAATCCCGACCAATATCACGAGTTCATCATATGTCGTAATAATTCTCCAATCGGTGAAATCGGCTATGTTTTTGAGAGTGTTGAAGAGGGGATTGTTTCCGTCGACATTAAGATTGGCGAACCATTGCTGTGGGGGCAAGGTTTGGGGACAGAAGCTATGCGTGTATTTATTAATTACCTTTTCAGCCAGGAGAATATCCTCCATATTACTGCCCAGCCCGGCGAATGGAATAGAAGGAGCATTCGAATATTCGAGAAGCTCGGATTTGTCGAGAATAGTCGGGAGATAGTTGCCGCCAATAACTATTTCGATGGCAGCATTGGAATAACGATGGTAATAGACCGAGGACACTTCAAACCATTACCTAAATAGCGAACCACCTGTATCTAGCAGGACAGAATGGCCCGTTTTGTACGGATAAGGTCACATTAGCTTGAAATGTGTAATTCTTTCACCTCACGGTTGACTTAATATGCTGTTATCTTTATAATCATTCAAGAAAAGGAGGCAAGCGGCCTCCGCCTTTTAGTTGGGCTACATGGGGTTCAGAAGGTCGGCAGTTCAAATCTGCCCGCCCCGACCATAGCTTCAAAGTTAGATGGCGCGACCATCTGATACCGCTGACCTGCCCCGATAATTTGGTCCACCTTTCAAGTTAGTGTTTTTAACATGATAGCTTCAGGAGCAGGTGGCCGGTAACCCAGGGAACTATGGGGTCGGATGTGA
>Ga0315288_10006828_pt1 | contig 14473 bp, 7 predicted proteins | sample YL17G11_20_MG_FD_203454 | JGI IMG/M metagenome (GOLD analysis project Ga0315288, IMG submission 203454) | Sediment microbial communities from Yellowstone Lake, YNP, Wyoming, USA - YL17G11_20 | ecosystem: Environmental > Aquatic > Freshwater > Lake > Sediment | place: USA: Wyoming | collected... | reverse complement strand
GAGACCTTGGCACCGTCGTACTTGACGGTGATGTAGTTGTTCGCGTTGTTGATGGTCACCGGCACGTAGGCGTTGGCCGTCGAGTTGCTCACCACAGTGAAGGTCAGCTGGTCGCCGTAGACCAGGTCCGGGTCCGTGAAGCCCTTGTAGGTCCACGGGTCCGAGTTCTTGTCCACCAGGACCGCGTTGTTGTTGGACTGGTTCACCGTGCCCTCCTTGACCGTGAAGTCGTGGATGACCTCGGCGATGCCGCCCGAGAGCTTCGGCGGGTCGTTGACCGGCGTGACCGTCACGGTCACGTTGGTGTGGTTTTGCAGGCCGTAGAGGTCCGTGCCCACGAAGACCACCGTAGTGCCGCCGTTCCAATCCTTCTCCGGCGTTATGGTCACAGTGCCATCCGTGTCGTTGGATATGCTGATCTTGATGTGGTCATAGGTCCCCGCGGTCGAGTATAACAGACCGTCTTGCAATGTCGCGTCGCCTATGTCCACGTCGCCGAAGACCTTGGACATCTTCAGGTCGGTGTTCGGGGTGTCCTCGACCACCGTGACCTCCTTGGGCGCGTCCGACTTGACGTAGGGCGCGTGCAGCTCGTCCATGGGAAGGTCGACCACGAGCTGGTACTTGGCGATGGCCTTGTTGATGTGCCAGTCAGCCAGGTTGGAGTGGTTGGACGGGTGTATGGGCACCTGGGCCATGACCTGGATGTAGTAGTCGCCATCGTACGGGGCCGGGTTCAGGAAGGACTGGGCCTGGCCCGTGACGATGTTCGGGTCCTTGATGTTCGTCCAGGAGGACCAGGAGTCCCACCGGGTGCCTGTCGTGTTGTAGTACAGGATAGAAGTCCTGTATATGGCCAAGGTCCACGGGTTCTGCATGAACATCGTGGCTGTGATGCCCTGGCCCTTCTTCAGGTGAATCTTGTAGAAGTCATAGTGGTCGTAGGCCATGTCGATGGTGCTCGTGAACTTGGCCTGGGTCTCGCCCGGCAGCCTCTTTACCTCTGTGGCCGTCGCCGGGGTGTTGTCGCCGTCCGACGCGGCGGTCTTCTTCTTCACCGCCATGGTGTAGGCCCCCGTTCCGTTCCAAGCCTGCACGTCCCAGTAGTAGGCGCCCGTGTAGGAGGCTGCTCCCTCGGCTTCCTCTGTGTGGGAGGCACCGAAGAACGCGCCCCACCAGGAGAAGTTGTACCACCATGTCCAGGAGTTGGGCATGAGGTCACGTATATACAAGTCGAACTTGGTGTTCTGGGGGTTGTAGGACAGCGTCGCGTTGCCGACCTCGTTGCTGGTCTGGCCACCGGTCAGGGTCTGCACGAACCAGTCGGCCGGGTTGTTGGTGTTGTTGGACACCGAGTCGCTGATGAAGGAACCGTCCGAAACCGGGGTCGGGGTCAGCGAGTTCACGGTCATGGTGTATGATATGGCCGCGCCCTTCCAGGGGATGATCATGATGTACATCACGTCATCGTACTTCGCCAGACAGGTGATGGACTCCCAGGGGAAGCCCGAGTGGGACCAGGCGATCGCCGTGGCCTTGGGGTCAGAGGTTATCCACCTGTCGTAGATGTCCAGGCGGACGACCTTGTCGTTGAAGCCCCCGGAGTCCGTGTGGACCGCTACCTCCAGGATCTTGCCTGCGACCATCGTCACCTTGAAGACATCGACCGGATACTGGGCCAGCATGCCCGTCGTACCTGTCACGACGTCCCCGACGTGGACCAGCTGAGCCTGCGTGAAGTTGTCGTTCGGCTCGGCTTCGTTTATATTGGCCCTGCTCGTCGGGCCGGTCGGCGCACTCATGCCCGTTGGCATTACGGCCAGCGCGCATGCGATCATCAAGAACGTAGTCATCATTGCTAGAAACTGCTTTCTCATCAACCATGCCTCCTACATTCATCAGACCTTGACTTTTAGACCTGACTGAACTCAATTATACCAATAGTATTTATAAGTATTATTGGGACAATCGTGTAACCCGTTTTTAAGCGTTTCGGTCCTGTTCGACGATTCCGAGTTCGAAATCGGTGCCGGCCCGGCCTTTGGGTATATAACGAAACGATGTCGTTTCCATTCACCTTCGATATAGGAACCGAGGCTCGTTCCCAATTGGTTAGGAGACCGTGTTCCCATGGCGCTGAAGGATGTCATTGCCAAGGAGCCCGGGAAGGCCTTCGAGCAGGGGTACGATGCATTTAAGGAATAGGACCCACATTTCGAGCCATTGGTGAACTGTCGTGGGGAAGGAAGCATCCGATGAGGAGCCCGAGCCGGGTTTCTCGTTCGCGGCCGGGACGGGTCCGTCCAAGCTGAAGGTTGACGGATATGACGGGGAATTGACGAGCGATACGAAGCCGGCCGGAAGGATTGGATTAGATAAGAAAAACCCCTGGGTGCATGAACAGGAGGATGAGTTCAAGGTCTTCGACTTTATGGCCTTTCTCCTCCTATGGTGTCTACCGACATTCGTCTCATTTTTCTTCCTCACAAATATTCGCATCGACATTAACGGGGTATCGGCCCATTTCTCGAACCCTTATGTAGGATATGTCCTTGGCCCGCTTTTGATCGCAGGGATCTGTCTTTTCCTGTTCCTTGTCGTGACCGGCACGGTCGCCCGGCACAGAATTTTGGATGTCAATCTGAAGAATGTCCGATTCGAGAGCTGGCTGTTTTTCGTGAAGGGCCCGGCAGCAAGGAGGCGTGTCCTGGAATGGAAGGACATCCGGCTCGTGAGGACCGGGAGGTCCATAGTGCTCGGGCTCGGGTTAGAAACAGTCTGGGTCTTTACAAAGAGCAAAAAGCTTCAGATCAGGGAAGGCATCGAAGTGAGCCGCACCGCCCTCCGAAACGACGTCTTTCCGGCCATGAAGGACATCTGCAAGAAGGAGAAGGTCCGGTTCGAGGACCGGGGGAATTGGGGATCAGGGTTCGAGCGGCGCGCTTGGGAATTTCCAGGACTGGAGGCCCTATTGTACGGCCTCCTTTTCATGCTTGGATGGGGTGGTATCCTCAGCTATAACTGGTCGAGATTGAACTCTGTCATGAGACCGAGCTTTGACAACTTTCCAAACATATTCCTTCTGATCATCCTTCCTATATTTGGGGCCTTGTTGATTGCGTGGGGCTGCAAAGAGATCGTGGCCGAGCTCATCAAGGCGGATGGCCGTGAGGGCCAGAAGAAAGGAACACGCCGAGGGACCAAGAAATCCATTTGATGGCAATGTTCAATATGTATTAGAGACTATAATATGAAGAGGAGGTGTAACCCTTGGCCCGGCGCGCGAAGGCTATGTTCCTGATTATTGTCCTGCTCCTCACGACACTGTCAGCCCTCCCTATGGAGGCGCTCGGCCTTCCCGGACCGGAGGACCTGGACCGCGCGAGAATTAAAGCCGACCTGGACAGGCTCCCGAGCGTCAGGTCCGGTGCGTTCCGTGCCGACACCGGCCCGGGGGCCGATATGCCATGGTGGCTCACGACCGCCATGGACGCCGACCGGGACAGTATCTTCGACACATTGGAGGACTGGTTGGGCCAGGGAAGGCCGGCCGCCATCTTCGTGGATTTCGACCACGAGCCCGGCCGATCGGATGTCCAGATGGTCGAGGCCCTGGGCGTCGAGGTCGCGGGGACCTATGGCATAGTCGACGCCATCGGGGTCCTTTCGGCGACACCGGACCAGGTCCGGCGCATCGCTGGTCTGCCTGGCGTCGTGATGGTCGAGCCCTCGGGGAACCCCGTCCTTTACATGGACATCGCCATACCGGCCGCCAAGGCCAGGGAATCGGACCTGTACTCGCCCTTGACGGCCTGGGAGAGCGGCTACTCCGGCAAAGGAATAGTCATCACGGTCATGGACACGGGCCAGGACAACGAGCATCCGGCCCTCACGGGCAAGTGGGTGGGTGGCGCGGACATAAGCAAGCCCGAGACGCCCTGGTGGCCTAGGGACGGGACATTTAACGCAGACGACACGAACGGCCACGGGACCACCTGCGCGGGCATCGCTACCAGCACCGGGGCGCCGGACGGGAAGTACATGGGCGCTGCGCCGGACGCGCATCTGGTGGACCTTCGGATCGGGACGAAGCTGGGCTACGCCCCTGGCGAGGGCCCGGGTAACTTTTATGACGCGACCATCCAGGCCCTGGACTGGGCCGTGCAGTTCGCGGACGAGGAATGGGCCGGGGCGGACCCGGAATACCACGGCATGGACGTGCTTTCTTTGTCCTGGGGGAACGACGTCGGGGGCTCCTCCGACGGAAAGGACGTCTATTCCAGGGCGGTGGACGCCCTGGCCACCAAGACCAAGGTCATCCCGGTCATAGCCGCGGGCAACGCGGGTCCGAGCAACGACGGCTTCGACGGCCTCGGCGCGGCGGACCTCGCCATCACCATCGCGGCCACCGACGACAAGAACACCATAGACCGAACCGACGACATCATCGCCGACTACTCGAGCCGGGGCCCGCGCAAGGACGACGGGGACGACAACCCTTATGAAGAACTGAAACCAAACCTCGCGGCGCCGGGCACGAACATCATGGGCGTGCAATACGACCAGTTCGGCGACGGCAGCGGTAATGGCTACGGCAGCCGGGGCTCGGGAACGTCCTATGCCACGCCCCTGGTCTCTGGCGTCGTGGCCCTCTTGCTCGAGGCCAACCCGGACCTGACCCTGGAGCTCGTGAGGGAGATCCTCCAGTTCACGGCCGAGCGGCGGGGCGAGCCCACGTACCCGGAGCTGGACCCGTTCTGGAACAGGGACTTCGGCTGGGGCATCATCGACGCCTACAACGCGACCAGGGTGGCGGCCAACATCACGAACGTCAGCGCCATCGACACCGGCCTCCAGGCGTTCATCATGAACATCACCGAGACCGGGAACGCCTTCGTCCTCGAGGGCATCGCCTGGAACCGCTTCGGCGTCGTTGATAATGTCGAGGTCAGCCTCGACGGTGGCCCTTGGAGGACCGCAAAGGACGAGGCGAACGACTCGTGGCTCAAGTGGACCTACGAGGTCCCCAAGGCCGGGCTCGATATCGGGAACCACACGGTCAAGGTCAGGGCCGTGGCCGGGGACAAGCAGAGCCTCGAGGACCAAAGGACCTTCTATTCGCCGAAGACCTACGGCTCGAAGACGGTTGCCATCGGCGGGGGAATGATCGGCCTTGCAGTGGTGTTCGTCGCCGCTGCGGCCGTCGTGGTATATCTTGTCAAGACCAAGAGGCTCGCCCGGATGTTCAAGCGATAGGATGGCCCGGGACCATTCCCTCCGGGTTCGTAAAGTGGCTTTTTTGGGGATATTGTGCGGACCCGCCGGGCTGACATAAAAGACTTCTGCCTCTAAGATGATGAATACAGTGGTGGCACATTTCAGCCAATGTGCCACCACACGGAGGCGAGATACATGATGTACGTTGGCATCGATCTTGGGGCAGATACTTGCTCAGCCTCGATAGTGGATGAGCAGGGTGAGATAAAATCCTTTCTCGAGTTCTCGAATGACGAGAACGGATGGAAGGAATTGATGAATGCCATGGATAAGGACGTGAAGGTCGCGATGGAGGCGGGTTCCGCAGCATACCCTATCCATGATTATCTCGTAGAAAAGGGGTACAATGTCCTAGTTGGTCACCCGGCAGCCATCAAAGCGATTACCCATAGTAAAAGTAAGACCGATGAAAAGGATAGTCTAATCCTAGCTCAACTATTGCGATTGAATTATCTGCCATTGGCATACATCCCTTCTCCAGGAACATTAAGAACACGAGAACTTCTTAGAATGAGAAAGGGGATTGGACAGGATATAATTTGTGTCAAAAACAGGATCCATGGATTTATATTAAAAAATGGTCTCCGTCCAGAATTCAGACGCAAGTCCGATATCTTCGGGGCTTCTGGTTTGACAAGATTGCATAAAGTAAAGTTTGGAGATCAACGGGACTGCATCTTCAAAGTTCTCCTGGACCAACTCGCGAACCTTGATAAACAAAAGAAAGAACTCAATAAAGAAATTGCGAAGATATCCATAAAGAACGATCAGGTGTCCCTTCTCATGACAATACCCGGTATCGACTATTATTCAGCCCTGATTGTCCTCAATGAGATTGGTGATATAACCCGGTTCAAGGGCTATGAAGCGCTTTGTATGTACGCGGGAATTGTACCAAGTGTCAGATCTTCGGCGGAGATTACAAGAATGGGTCGGATTACCAAGAGGGGATCTTCGACCTTGAGATGGATACTGACTATAATCGCTGATGGAATATTGAAGTTCGACAATCCCATCAAGCAGTTCTATCAACGGATTGTTAAACGCAAGAAATCGAAGAAACTAGCACATGTAGCAGCAGCTAGAAAGATACTCGTCATGATTTATTTCATGCTTAAAAATAATGAACCGTGCCGTTGGGCAAAGGATGGACTTACCGAGAGAAAAATGACCGCTCTCCAGAAGATGTGCCAAAGGAAGGTGCTGAACGCGTGAGACCGTGCAAGCGAATCTAGCGCATTGACGCTGTCGCCGGGAATGCGGCCTCTCCCCTCGCACGAATCGTCAGAATGCGGCCTAGACCGCGTAAAGAGGATTGTGAAAAGGGGTTGAGCACGCCGAACCCTTCCGGTAAAACACCGTTTGGAGGACAATCGTAAAGTAAATGGAGGCGTAATTGAATAAGGGAAACGGGCAGAAGTCTTTCAAAGAGGATTCGCTTAGAAATCTAAGCAATAGGTATTCGTTATGACCTATTTGTTAATCCGGATCTCCACTTTTCGGGGTGAATTCCAATTCAAAATGTAACCACAGGATGAAACGGGCGGGAAATATTTAAAATTCGTTTCAATCTTTGAGTATCTGTTCCCTGCAGTAAGGACAGAATTTAGGGGGTTTTGGAAAGTCCAATTCCTTACCGCAATAAGGGCAAATCGAGATTTGAGGGACTTGTTTCCCACCGCCGATATTGCTCCTTTGAATCACGCTATTTTCTATCTTGACATCATCTCCGACCTTGCCAACATTGATATTATCGCCTTTGTGACTGATTACTTCTGTTTTATACTCGACATTGGAAGTTCTTTGATCTATCATTACTTTATTTTGCTTTTCTTCTTTCAATTTCCTTTGGCTTTCTTTTGATTTCTCGATTAACGTGTTCTTTAACTCTGTCAGATCACATTCGAACTTCCATTCTTTTGTCAATTCTTTCACTTTATTGCATAGTCGGATACCATCTTCAAAGGAGGTGGCAGCTTTCTCAAAACTCTCTGCACTCTGTAAACTAGTTCCTTCCTCAATGAGCGCATTTATGTCCGAAATCGCTTTTCGGATCTGCCCATGATGCTCTTCTCTGATTTTAGCTTCTTCTTCAAGTTTCTTGATCATCTCAACAATTCTTAAAGTTACGTTGTCGAAACTAATCCAAGAATTGAAATCCGCATAAGAGAATTTTACAATGTATTCTTCAGGTCGGTTCTCCATAGAACTGAGCTCACAATGAGGAACCATAAAAAGCTGTTCGACGAATTTATAGAAACATGATTTTGTACAAAAACACAATGCGGGATCCCATCCTCCCTTTTCTATAGGAAAATATTTTGGAATTTTATTTTTTTTGAGGAATTCGTTGAACGTTTCATCTATTTTGACACTTGTTCTCAAGTATGTAGCGTAATTTTCACCGCATTTAACGCATTTTTGTTTATGACAAAAATCACATTTGTCAAATACAAGTAAAAATATTCCTTTTTCTCCGCAATTTAGGCAGGTCGGCATCGTTTTTCCCCAGATTTATAGTAATGAATGCCCGAATATCAACATTGCGATGAGATAAATATGTCGTTGTTCGAAAAGTCTACCGAAACGGGTGCAGTTCTTTACAAGGTTTCGATTGCTCGTCAAGAAAAAATAAGATAGACGGACCCGCCGGGATTCGGACCCGCGGGACCAAATCTGCTTTTCCCTATGTCTCTTGCACGAACAGCGCGTTCCTTCTGCCCGACCGCTCGACCCTTATCAGCCGGGCCTCCTGCATCTGGTGTATGTGGTAGGACACGACCCGCTCGCTGACCCCGAGCTCGTCGGACAGGTCCTTTTGCGAGATACCCGGCCTCGTCTTGGCCAGGACGTAGATGTCCTTCTGCAGGGCCGAAAGCTCGATGGCGTCCTCGTCGATGTGGTAGTCCCTGGGGTAGAACCGCTTGTAGAGCCCGTCTCGCTCGGCCTTGATGTAGTTCTGCTTCTCGAGCATGCTCAGGTGGTGCGTCAGGGTCCCGTTGCCAACCCCGATCCTCCGCTTGATCTGCGAGTAGGTCACGCCCGGGTTGTGCTCTATGAAGCCGAATATCCTGCCGCGGACGAACTGGTCAAGGACCTCTTCTTTGCGTATCTTCGTGTAGAGGGGCACCCACAGGAACTTGAACAATGAGTAGCGGCCAGGCTCCGAAGCGAACACGAGCACCGCGGCCCACAGGCCCACGGCCGCAACGCCGGTCGTCGTGGCCTGCCTTTGCGTGGGCCTGACGAGGACCGTCGGGGGGACGGGCCGCTCTACGGACAGGGCCCAGAACGCGGATGTGTGGAGGCTATAGCCGTCCGTGACACGGAGCTCGAGCGTATGGTTCCCGTCCTTCAGCAGGGTCCCGTCCAAGGCCAGGACGGGCTCGTTGGCCGGTCCGGGCACAGTGTTCCCGTCAAGATACCATATGTAAACGAGCCTCCCGGCATCCTCCGGGTCCTTGTCGGTGACATTGGCCCCGAAGTGCGTGACGCCCGTGCCATTGAGATGCAGGGTGTCGGAAGGGGCCGTCCCCGCCGGCGGGGAGGTCCAGTTCATGACGGGCGCGTCGCCAACAGGGTCGACCCTGACCGTGAGGCCCAGCCTGGCGGCCTTGCCAGTATGGTCCAGGGCCTTGAGGGCGACGTTCTCGGTCCCCCACCAGTCCGGGTCAGGCTTGAATGTCAGGGCGCCATCGTCGTCGAGAAGCAATGCGACCTTCGAGTTTGCGGACCACTGGAAGCTCAGGCGCGCGTCCTCTGGGTCCGGGTCCGAGAAGATGGTGTAGAGCATCAGCCGCGTCATGCCGTCCTCGTTCATGATGACGGTCATGCTGCCCGTAGTCGACCTCGGCGCGTGCTCCACGTCGGCCACCCGGACTATGACCTGGACCTTGGCCGTGGCCCCGGCCTGGTCCGTGGCCGTCACAGTGAAGACCTGGTCCTGGCCAAAGCCCAGGACCGGCCCGATGATGAGCATGTTGGAGCTGTCGACCCAGGCCGGAAGGCTTTCGTTGCCATCGACCCTGAAGGACAGCTGGTCGCCGTACTCGATGTCCACGTCCTGGAACATGGTGTCAAGGTCCACCGCCCGCAGCTCGACGTTCTCCCCCAGGTCGAACTGGAGCACCGGGCCTGTGGCCACCGGGGCGTCGTTGGCCGGGGCCACCGTGAAGGGCACCGAGACCGACGTGCCGGCCCCAAAGATGTCCTTGGCCTGGAAGGCGATCACGCCGGAGCCGCTCCAGTTGGCGGTCGGGGCGATGTGAGCCGTGTGGCCGCCGCTGCCTTGGAGGCTGATGTTCAGGGGGGCCTTGACAGCGGGCCCATCGAAGAGCTTGACGGCCCCCACGGAATAGGACAGCCGATCCCCTTGTGGGATGTCGGCGTCGGCGAACATGACCGACAGGTCCAGGTCCGCCTGGCCGTCCTCGCCGATGGATATCTTGGGCAAGACCCCCGTGGCCTCGGGGGCCGAGTTGTGGCCCGACGGGACGACCGTGAGCGTGTAATTGCCCTGGCCGTTCTTATCCGACAGGTCCTCCACATGGGAAAGGTTCACCGCCACCTTGGCCTCGACCAATATGACGTACCTCCCGGTCTGGGCCGCATGCCCCATGTCCGCCTCGATGCTGGTTCCGAGGCCGGTGTCGAGATAGTTCGTCCACTCGCCCACGCACAGGCCGTCGGGCTGGAGTATGGTGGTCGCGAATATGGTGGGGTCGTTGAAGGGAAAGCCAAGCTCGAGCGTCGTTGCCACTGACTCCCCCTGTTCGAGGTAAATAGCATAGGCGTCCCTGTGGTCCTGGGACTGGTCGAGCGAGCCCGTGACCTTGGATTTGGGGCCGTAGAGGAGCATTGCGTCCTGGGGCCGGTCGTTGCCGTCCGTGGGGGCCAAGGTGACCTTTACCGTCAGGTTGTAGGTCCCGCTGCCGTTGTAGCAGTTGGCCCTGATATAGTACCAGCCGGTCTCCGAGGCCACGGCACGCCCGTACTCCTCCACGGGGTGCTCCCACGAGATGTCGAGCTTGCGGATGCCCGTGCTCCAGGAATACAGCTGCTGGATCTCGAGCGTGATCCAGGCCTGGGCCGCGGGGGCCTTGGTCAGCCAGGCCTCGAGCATGTCGGCCTGGGCGCCACTGTTGACGAGCCAGACCTTGTAATAGTCTATGACATCGTAGGACATGTTGGACAGGGCCTTGCCCGTTATGGTCTGGCCGCTGGTCAGGACCGGGGTCTCGGTGATGTCCGTGTCGAAGGTGTATGAGCCCGAGCCGGACCTGGCCAATACCTTGATGAAGTAGTATTGGTCGGCCACGGACAGGGTGCACGCGGTCTCGTACTGGTATCTCGTCCAGGCCCACTGGCGGCGGTCCATCCGGCCCGAGACATCGTAGTATATCTCGAGGTCGACGTTGAGGGCGTTGACATCGTCCGTCCGGGCCGTGGCGTTCAGTATCTTCCCCCTGGGGACGAACATCTTGAACCAGTCCTCGGGGTCGGACCTCGCGTCTGCCATGGCCCTGTAGAACACCCGCGGGGTAACGTTCATGGCGATCTCCATGCCGTTGTTGGGCTCGACCTCCTGGGCCGGGGCGGCCCCGGCGTGCATGATCGGCCCTGTCTGGCCCAGCAGCGGGAGAAGGTTCCCCAGAGCCAAGGCGACCAAAAGCGCCAGTGCCAATGGCCTGACTAGGGTCCCGGACCGCATCGTTATCCTCCACGGTTACTTGGTCATCCTATTCGTGTTTATTGTATATATATAGGTTCTTGATTTATAATATAAAAAGAGGATGGAACAGCGTTGTAATCCTGATAAAAGGCTTTGTATTAAGAAGGCTCACGCTCAAAGGATTTTAAATATTAAAATTAAAAAATAAAAATAAAAAGAGAAATTAGAGAGGTGGTCAGATCTACTCTTCCCACCAACCGTCGGCGTAGTAGTCGTTGCCGAGCGCGTGGACCGCTAGAGCACCAGCGCCACTCAGCGAAGCACCGGGCACGACGCAGTTTATGGTGAAGTAGCCGTAGCCGAGGGCCCCCTGCTGGTCGGCATTGCCGTTACCAACAGCGGTTGTCTCTCCACTTGTGAAGTTAATCTGGATGGAGACGCCCATCTTGCTGTCAATCGGCTTCCACACACTGCCCATCGTGTCGAAGTACTCAACATGGCCGCTTATGGTGAACACCTGTCCCTTTGTAACCTGGTAGTTAGCTGGGATCGAGGTGCTCAGAACGACACGGACCTGGGGCTTGTTGTTGTTGCCGCCCTGCTGACCGCCGCCACCGTTGCCGCCGCCGTTCGTGCCGCCGCTGCCCTGGGTACCACCCTGCTGGCCGCCTGCGCCCTGGCTGCCGGAGCTGCCGGAACCGCCGCTCTGGCCACCGGAACCGCTCTGGCCGCTGCCCTGGTCGCCTGCGCCCGAGCCTGCGCCCGAGCCTGCGCCCTGGCCGCCGTTACCGCCACCATTGCCGCCAGTTCCGCCGCCCTGGCCACCGCTGCCGGAGCCCTGACCGGAGCCGCTGCCGGATCCCTGGCCGCTGCCCGAGCCGGAGCCCGAGCCGCTGCCGGAGCCGCTGCCCTGGCCGCTGCCGGAGCCGCTGCCGGATCCCTGGCCGCTGCCGCCGTTACCGGAACCACTGCCCGAGCCACTGCCGCTGCCCTGGCCGCTGCCGGAGCCAGATCCCTGGCCCTGACCGCTGCCCGAGCCGCCATTGCCCTGGCCCTGGCCCTGCTGCCCGTTGCCGCCGTTGCCGCCGCCGCCTTCGCCCTGGTCATTGCTCACCAGGGGGTCTGGGTCAGCACTGTCCTGCTTGTAGCTGTCCCCGTCCGTGTTCGGGTTTGTCGGGTCGCTGCCAGCGAGGAACTCGTGGAAGTTGTTCCAGCCGTCGTCATCTGGGTCGTTGACCGCCTTGTTGGCGTCCCCGTCCCTGACCTGGATAAGGTTCTTCAGGTCCCCGACCTTGCCCTCATCGAGTGCGCTGTTCGGGTCGAAGTGGTAGGCGCTGTCGAGGAAGTTCGCGCCGGTCTGGATGTCTGATACTGCCCTGTGGGTCTCGTACCATACTTCCCAACCATCGTAGGCGCCGCCTGCATCACTGTCGGGGTCGTTCGGGTCAGTTCCCCAGACGAACTCCTGAGCGTTCGTAAGGCCATCTCGGTCGTTGTCGCCCTTACCGTCCATGCCGCTGCCGAGATCGGCTGCCGCTAGGGACGTAAACGCCGCACACACCATTACCGTTGCAAAAACCATTGCCAAATATTTCCTCATATTTTTCACCTCAGAGGTTTTGATATTGATCCCTGATTTGGGTCTGATTCATATACATGGCCCTATTAATAAATAATTTATCAGACATAATTCGAATAATCCTGGTATATTTAAAAGGGGTATTTAAAGGACACTATATAGTTAATAGTACAGGTCCATTTTCTCGTTTCTTGTGCTGTTTTGCAGGTCCCGGGGGCCAGAAGTATGGGGAGTATATATACCCCCCGGCCATAGCGGCCTTGTGCAGACAGGAATTACAGGCATCTTCGGAACCACCTGAACCACCGGTCTTAATGGAAAGCGGGGGCCTCGAATGGTAAAAGGGATGTTGAAAAGATGTTAAGGAAAAAAGGGAAAACAAAAGAAGAAGAAAGGGTGAGGAGGGGGCCTCACCCGTTTATCGTGTCCTTACCTGTTTACTCCACGAACCAGCCCTCGGAGTAGTACTCATTGCCCAAGGCGTGGACTGCGAGCAGGCCAGCGCCGGACATCGAGGAGCCGGGCACCACGCAGTTGATCGTGAAGTACCCGTAGCCCACCGTGCCCGCCTGGTCCGCGTTACCGGTGCCCACCTGGGTCACCGGGCCGCTCGTGAAGTTTATCTGTATCGTCACGCCCATCTTGGCATCGATCGGTGTCCAGCCCGTTACATCGGACCAGTACTCGACATGGCCGCTGATGGTGAAGACCTGGCCCTTAACGACCATGTATTCGGCCGGGAGGGAGGTCGTCAGGAGCACGCGGACCTGGGGCAAGTGGGTCGGGGGTGGGCACGGGCCCGGGCCAGTGCCTGGGCCGTTTCCGTGACCGTCGCCCTGGCCGTGTCCGTCGCCCGTTCCGCTGCCGGTTCCCTGGCCAGCGCCGCCGTTGCCGCCGGAGCCGGTTCCAGAGCCGCTGCCCGTTCCGCTGCCGGAGCCGGAGCCCTGGCCGCTGCCGCCGTTGCCGGACCCGCTGCCGGAGCCACTGCCGCTGCCCTGGCCGCTGCCGGACCCGCTACCGGATCCCTGGCCGCTGCCCGAGCCGCCGTTGCCCTGGCCCTGGCCCTGCTGGCCGTTGCCGCCGTTGCCGCCGCCGCCCTCGCCCTGGTCGTTGCTCACCAGGGGGTCTGGGTCGGCACTGTCCTGCTTGTAAGAGTCCCCGTCCGTGTTCGGGTTTGTCGGGTCGCTGCCGGCCAGGAACTCGTGGAAGTTGTTCCAGCCATCGTTGTCTGGGTCGTTGACCGCCGGGTTGGCGTCGTTGTCGCGGACCTGGATGAGGTTCTTCAGGTCGCCGACCTTGCCCTCATCGAGGGGGTTGTTGGCGTCGAAGTGATAGGCGCCGTCAACAAAGACCGCGCCGGTCTGTATGTCAGAGACCGCCCTGTGGGTCTCGTACCAGATCTCCCAACCATCGTAGGCACCGCCGGCATCGCTGTCGGGGTCGTTCGGGTCGGTTCCCCAGGAAAACTCCTGAGCGTTCGTGAGGCCATCGCGGTCGTTGTCCGCCTTGCCATCCATGCCGCTGCCGAGGTCGGCCGCTGCCATGGTCGCGAAGGCCGCGAAAATCATCACACCGGAAAGCACCAAAGCGATTGTCTTGTTCATGTGTGTTACCCCCAGATATTTCTGGTTCTCTGTTCTGTGGGGGCGCATATAAAAGCCTAATAGGACAAAAATCGAATAGTCAGACGTGGTTCGAACAATCCTATATAATAATTAATAAAGGAGTTATGGACCCCCTCCCTCCCAACCCCGTCCCTTTTTCGATGCTGGGGGCATCGAGACCAAAACCTATGGTGTGTGGGGAAAGGGAGGGGGGAGGGGGTCGTGAGACCGCCGCCCCACCACTTTAAGCGAATTCCACTGCCTCGCCGATACCGCTGCCGCCGCCGCCGTTGCCGCCGCCGCCCGAGGACTGGCCGTTAGAGACCAGGGGGTCTGGGTCCG
>Ga0315288_10006827_pt1 | contig 14474 bp, 9 predicted proteins | sample YL17G11_20_MG_FD_203454 | JGI IMG/M metagenome (GOLD analysis project Ga0315288, IMG submission 203454) | Sediment microbial communities from Yellowstone Lake, YNP, Wyoming, USA - YL17G11_20 | ecosystem: Environmental > Aquatic > Freshwater > Lake > Sediment | place: USA: Wyoming | collected... | reverse complement strand
TCTTCGTTCCGGGCTTTAACATGGCAATTCGGTTCTGCAAATCGTTGGCTGATTCCACCGGTTTGTCATCAAGCTCAAGTATCACGTCATTGTGTCTTATCCCGGCTTTCTCCGCTGCCGAACCCTCAACGACGTCAGGAATCAGAACGCCCTTGCTGTTTTTCAATCCGAACGCCTCAGCCTTAGCCGCGTCCATATCCTGAGTTCCCACGCCGAGGAAACCTCGCTCGATTTTTCCTCCGCTCTTGAGCTGCTCGTAAATGTGCTTTGCCATATTGATGGGAATTGCAAAGCCGATGCCGATATTGCCGCTGGCCCCGACAATGGCGGCGTTGATCCCCACGACTTCGCCGTCCAGATTGATCAAAGGCCCGCCGGAGTTGCCGAAGTTTATTGCCGCGTCGGTCTGGATGAAGTTCTCAAGCGTTGCCAGGCCGAAGCCGCTTCTGCCCTTGGCGCTTACGATGCCGGCGGTTACGGTGTGGCTAAGGCCCAGAGGATTGCCTATTGCCAGGACCCATTCGCCGACCTCGAGGGTATCGGAGTCGGCCATTTTGAGATACTTGAGGTCATTGGCGTCGATTTTCACCACCGCAACGTCGGAATCCTCGTCCGTCCCGATCTTCTCGGCGGTGAACTTTCGCCCGTCCACAACCTCGACAAACACTTTCTCGGCGTCGCCGACCAGATGGTTGTTCGTCAGGATATAGCCGTCCGGCGAGATGATAAAGCCGGAGCCTTGCGCGGTGGTCACCTGCTTGCGCTGGGGCGTCCGCGGGGCGCGCTGCCGGGGCGAGCGCCGGAAGAAAAAGTCAAAAAATTCGTCGCCGTAAGGACTGCCAAAGGGCGATTCGTCATAGCCGTAGGACTGCTGGGTAACGGTCTGCTCGACTTTGATGGCGACCACGGCGGGCGACGCCTTCTCGGCGATTGAGGCAAACGCCTTGCCCATCTGCCGAAGCGCGGCGATGCTGCCCTGGTCCTGTGCAAGGGCCGGGGGCAGGCCGATAACGAGCAGCAGCAAAAGAACAGTTATGATTACGAGGTGAGCTGAGCAATTCCGACGACGCTTTAACGTTTTTTTGAACATGTCAATTTCCCTTAAAATCCGTGAACGTCAATTTGGCGAAATAAGAGTACGGCGGCTTCAAACAACAATTTCTGCCGGATTATATACGATATTAGCGTCGATAAGTTCGGCGTGTCAAATTTTTTATTAACGTCCCAAAGGTTGGGGCCAAGTCAGCGTTAAGCGGATAGCGTTTAGCGTCCAGTTTTTTCCTATACGCTCCACGCTACGAAGCTGAGGTCTGCTGTGCCGGACAAGAGCGTACTATCCTTCGACGGTGCTCAGGATGGTGAGCCTGTCGAACCATTGCCTTTGGACGAGAATAGTATTAGCACCGCATTTCGTAAGTCCCGCTACTATGCCGTCATTTCGACCGGAGCGATGCGCAGCCCCCCCTGTCATTTCGACCGGAGCGATGCGCAGCATCGCGCAGCGGAGAAATCTCTTCTTATGACATACCGCGTTCTTCGCATAGTCGCCCTGTTTATGAAACGCGGTAGTAGTACCTGCGGCCTTGCCGTGGCGGGGCCACTTGCCGGCACGGAGGATTAGTCAGGCAGGTTGTTTATGTGCTGCGAATCTGGTATGATGTTGCGCGTATTATGAGTCATTCCAGGATAATTTGAAAAGTTTCGGTGAAAGGACCAGTGTAATGAGACAGACCGCAAAACGGCTGGCATTGTTGGTTTTAGCGACTTTTTGCTTCGGCATTGAAAACATGGCGTCGCCCGGAAATACAGCGCGGGCGGCAGAGGAAATCGACCAGGCCCGCGTCAAAGAGATTGCGGCGATGCTGCCCAACACGGCCAAGGGGCCGGGCGCCCCTATAACAGACAGGGACGCATGGAATCGACTGGCCGGGAACGATTCATTCAAGGGTGTAATCGCCGAGGCCCAAACCCTGTTGCGAGACCCGATTCCCGAACAAAGCGACGATTTATTCCTGGATTTTTCTCGCACCGGCAACCGCACGCGCTGGCAGTCCGTCAGCGGCCACCGGCGCGAAAGGGTGCGGACATTGGTCTTGGCCGAGTGTCTGGAGAACAAGGGGCGATTCATCCCGCCGTTTGAGGAAATCGTCAAGGCCCTGTGCGCCGAGCGGACATGGGTGATGCCGGCTCACGACGGCACCCTTGCGAACTTTAACGGGACAAGTATCGATATTGACCTTGGCTCTTCAGCTCTCGGCTGGTCATTGGCTATGGCCGATTACCTTTTGGGTGAGAAGCTCGGTCCGGAGCCTCGGCGGATGATTCGAGATAACCTCGAGCGGAGGATATTTCGGCCATACGAGGATATGGTTTCGGGCAAGCGAGAGAAAAACTGGTGGATGACGACGACGAACAACTGGAACGCCGTTTGTCTTGGGGGAGTGACGGGTTCCGCGCTGGCGATGATTGATTCGGCCGAGCGCCGCGCCCTGTATATCGCGGCGGCGGAGCACTATTCGCGGAACTTCCTGAGCGGATTCACGGAAGACGGTTACTGCTCGGAGGGCCTCGGCTACTGGAATTACGGCTTTGGCTATTATGTGATGCTCAGCGAGGTGATTCATCAGGCTACCGGCGGCAAGGTTGACCTTCTTGCAAACGACCGGGCCAAAGCGGCCGCAAAGTTCGGAGCCGACATCGAGATTATCAACGGCGTGTATCCGGCCTTTGCGGATTGTTCGGTCAGGGCCAGGCCCGATTCGAGGCTGATGTATTCTGTCAGCCGGAGGTTTGGTATGGGATTGCAGCGGTGGGAAGAGACAGACCCCGTGGGCGCCGACGGCTCTCTGTATGAGAGCATGATATACAGCTTTGACAACTCAGCGTCGCGGACGCAGCCGGCCTCGGCGGCCTCCTCGGGGCCTGGCGTGCGGTCGTGGTTCGACAAAGCCGGAATCCTTATCTGCAGGCCGGCGACCGGTTCGGCATCGCAGCTCGGCGTGGCGCTGAAGGGCGGGCACAATAACGAACATCACAATCACAACGACGTCGGGTCGTTCGTCGTCGTGCTCGGCGATAGGGCGCTGCTGCTTGACCCGGGCGGCGAGGTATATACCGCCCGCACATTCAGCAGCCGTCGCTACGAAAGCAAAGTCCTCAGCTCATACGGCCACCCTGTCCCGGTTGTCGCCGGAAAATTGCAGCAGACGGGCAGCCAGGCTCGCGGGCGCGTTATCAGTAGTGACTTCACGGATGGCGCCGACACGCTGGTGCTTGATATCTCTTCGGCTTACGATGTCAGCGAGCTAAAAAAACTCGAGCGCAAGTTCGTGTATTCGCGCCAAGGCAGCGGCTCTCTGACGGTGACCGACCAGGTCGCCTTCTCACAGCCTTGTGATTTCGCCGCCGCGCTGGTGACGTTCAGCGATTGGAAGAAGGTCTCTGCTTCGTTGCTGACGGTCTATGATTCGGGCAAGGCTCTTAGCGTGGAAATAGAAGTGGATGGCGCCGATTTCGAGATAAAACCCGAGACCATTGACGAAGATGTCAGTGCGCGAAAAAAGCCGACGCGATTGGGTATCAACCTTAAAGGGCCTGTAAGCAGTGCGACTGTCCGTCTTGTGATAAGACCCATAGAGCAAAGCGGTTCGCCGCAGCGTTAATTCCATTCGGTGGCTCCCGGCACACCGCGGCCGCGCTGCGAATGACAGGAGGAACGCAGGAAAAAAAGAGAACTGTAGCTTAAAATACGATGTTCGTATAAACGAACATCACCTTCTCTCGCCGCCGGGGATGTGGAGGGAGGAAATTTGCTTGATTGTCGGGGGCAAGAGCGGTTAGATGGTGGGCGTGAACAACTGTTTCGGGGAATGGTTTTTGGGAGGTGCAGTATGAATGTGATAGATTTCCTGGATGAGTCGGGCGTGAAGTACGAGGTCACCAAGCACGAGCCGGCGTTCACCGCTCAGCAGATGGCTGCGGTGGAGCATGAGCCGGGCAGGTACGTGGCCAAGCCGGTGATTGTCAAGGCGGACGGCAAGCATCTGATGTGCGTCCTGCCGGCGCCGTGCAAAATCGACCTGCGGGCGCTCAAAAAACAACTCGGCGCAAAGTCGGTCGAGCTGGCGGACGAAAACGATATGGGCGGAATGTTCGAAGACTGCGACCTGGGCGCCGAGCCGCCTATCGGCAATCTCTATGACCTGCCCACGATTATCGACAAGGCGCTCGTGGACGACGACCACATCGCCTTCCAGGCCGGCACGCACGACAAGGCCGTCCGGATGAGCATGGCCGACTACCGCAACCTCGTCAAGCCCAAGGTGCTTGAATTCGGCTATCACGTCACATCATAACCGCATGATAGTGCATCAAATGCGACGACGCCCGCCGGAGAAATTGTCAGTAAGGTTTCTCCACGAGCCGGCCGCCCACGAATTTGTGCAGTATGCTTGAGATGAGGGTCTGATACGGCAGACCTTCTTCGAGAGCCCTCTTCTGAATCTTGACGAGGTCTCTCTCTGAGATTCTGATATTGACTCTCTTGTCCTTCCGAAAGGTGGCTCGGGCGTATTGTTCGTACTTTTTCGCCTCTCTCTTGAAACCCCGGATGGATTTGCACCGACCCTGCTCGACGCCCTCCAGCAGCTCCTTTTCTTCTTTACTGAGTTTCACGTTTAATGCCTCCGAGATATCTCTTTGTCATTTTCCGGCTCGGGATTATTGTCTTTAGAAACACACAGTCCTCTGTCTCAACAAAAGGCACCAGATAAACATAATCGTCAACCTCGACAACGAATACTTTCTGATCGGGATACTTATCGGGATTCCGATGTTCGATAATATCGAGCAGGCCGCCTCGAATAAGCGAGAAGACGATCTCTTCAAATGCAATGTTTCGCTCGGACCGCAACTCGTCATTCTTGCCAACATCCCAATCAAAGTTCTTCATGCTACGAATATAGCATAATGTGTGCCTTTTGGCAATAGTACCTCTCTTTTTCTTCAGTTTTTCACGTAGAACGCGACTTACGCTGTAATAACGCCCTCTATTTGCCTGTGAACTTTCGCACTTTTTGAACCGTTATGAAAAACTGTGCAAATAAAAATGGCCTGCCGATGAAATGGGTAATGAGACAACCATTTCACGGAGGCCAATATGAGTGCTACTGTTCTGACATCGGCATGGGATGCCATAATCTTGAGCTTTTCGACCGTATTTACCCAGCCAACGTCTGAGATTTTCATCAATCTGATAACCGGCTGGATACTGTGCACCTGCCGCCGAGCCATCACCGGCATCATGCCGTTTGCAGAACCCAAAAGCAGACGCCCGCACGATGCTTACCATCGCATGTTTCCAAAGTCCCGCTGGCAGCCGTCCAGCCTGTGGAAACCCCTGGCGCAGTTGCTCATCGGAATGTTTTATCCCTCCGGCACTTCAGAAAGATTGTGCGCCGCGTTGTAAATCCTTTTCTTAAGACCGCAGGTCTTTTTGCTCTCGACTCCCCGGCGGTCCGAAAACCAAATTGAGGCACCAGTCGTTGTATCTCGAGACCATTCGTATCTGCGGTCCACCAGCAAACAAACGCTCAATCTCAGAGCGGCTAATACCCAAGAAGAGCTTTCCCGGCACGGCCCAGGCCCATCCGCCAATCGCAAGACCCACAACGATTGCACCAACCATCGTCAATGTCAGACCAATCAGGTGAAGCCACGAGAGCGGCGTGTCAGGGCCTAATGAGAAAATGGCTGCGTACGCCACGGCAGAACCAATCATCGCAGCCAGCATAAACGGAAGGGCAACGCACAAGTATATCTTGACAACGAAGCGTTCGCGTCGCGTCATGTTTTTGTAAGTGCTCATTCTTTCACAAAGTCGTGTAAGTCTGGGGCTCGTATTCAGATTCAGACTACTGTTTCAACGGGCAGTTATAAGGATAGTGTCAGAACCAGTAGTCAGCCAACAAATTTAAGTCAGCTTCGTTCACATCGCCGCCGAAGTCGGAGATGACCCCCATCGTGCCCGTGCCGACAAATTCGAGTACACGATGAGACTGCGTCAAGAGCTGCTGGCGTCAGGGGTGGCGTTTTGGTACAGTAGAACATTGCCGTGCAGGAGCACGATGCGTGAAGCCAGAGGGGAAATCCCCATTTAGTGCAATTTGCAGACCCTGCGGAACGTCTTAGTAAGACGACGTCTGTTGTGCCTGTGTGTCCTGACGCATATTTGGAGCCGCGAAACGTGATGAAGGTATCATTGATTTCGGTCTGCCTGCGGTGGATTCTCCTGGCGGCCCTGGTAGAAAGTGCGGCGTCAGGCGAGGCGCTGAGTCCTTTTGAAAGCCAGCCCGTTCCGACGCCCCCCACGGGGCCGTGGGCCCGCAGCCAAATAGACGATCTAACTTTCAGCAGGTTGGAGCAGTTGGGCATTGAGCCTGCCAATATGTGTTCGGATGCCGTGTTTGTCCGCCGGGCCTATCTGGACGTCATTGGCGCCCTGCCCACCGCGCAGGAGGCCAGAACGTTCCTATCAGACCAGGACCCGAACAAGCGCAGCGCCTTGATAGATCGTCTCTTGGAGCGCGAGGAATTTGCGGATTACTGGGCGATGAAGTGGAGCGATCTGCTGCGGGTCAAGGCGGAGTTCCCCATCAATCTATGGCCCAACGCGGTGCAGGCGTATCACCACTGGATTCGCTCCTCAATAAGGGAGAATCTGCCATACGACCAGTTCGTCCGGGATATGCTTACGGCAAACGGCAGCAATTTCCGTGTGCCCCAGGTCAACTTCTACCGCGCCATCCAAAGTAAGGAGCCGCAGGGCATTGCGCAGACCGTGGCGCTGACGTTCATGGGGGTGCGGGCGGATAGGTGGGAGAAAGAACGACTCTCAGGTATGGGGGGTTTCTTTTCACAGGTCGCATACAAGTCAACGTCGGAATGGAAAGAGGAGATTGTCAGCTTTGATCCGAATAAGGCCACGGCGTCTGCGGCAATCTTCCCGGATGGAACCCCGGCCAAGCTCTCGCCGGACCAGCCCGCCGCGGCGGGCAAGGATCCGCGTGAGGTTTTTGCCGATTGGCTAATCACCCCGAAGAACCCCTGGTTCACGCGCAACATCGTCAACCGCGTCTGGTCCTGGCTGTTGGGGCGCGGCATTATCCATGAGCCGGATGACATCCGGCCCGACAATCCGCCGAGCAATCCCGAGCTGCTGGCCTTCCTTGAGAAGGAGCTGATCTCGGCCAACTACGACCTCAAGCACATCTTCCGGCTGATTCTGAACTCGCAGACCTACCAGCTTTCCTCCATTCCCAGGACCGGCAAACCCGAGGGCCAGGTCAACTTCTCGCATTATCCGCTGCGCCAATTGGAGGCGGAGGTGCTGATTGACGCCCTGAATCAGATCACCGGGACAACGGAGAAGTACTCCAGCGCTATTCCGGAGCCGTTCACCTTCATCCCGGAGGACCAGCGTTCGATTGCGCTGGCGGACGGCAGTATTACCAGCTCCTTCCTCGAAATGTTCGGGCGGTCGCCGCGCGATACCGGCCTGGAATCGGAGCGCAACAACCGCCCCACAGCCGCCCAACGGCTGCACCTGCTCAATTCGAGCCATATTCAGCGCAAGATCGAGCAGGGTCCGGGGCTTCGGTCCCTGCTGCAATCTAAGCGGAAGCCGGCAGAGGTCGTCAGCGAACTCTACCTGACGATTCTTTCGCGTTTCCCGACCGATGATGAATTGAAGATCGTACAGGCATACTCCCCGCAGGGTGCCGGCAGAGGCCGTGAGGCTGCGGTGGACTTGGCCTGGGCGTTGATCAATAGTCCCGAGTTTATCTACCGCCATTGACGGCGCAGCCGAATAAAGGTGAAAGACGAGGCGGGAATATGAGCATAGAACAGAACCGAGACTTCGGATTGCAGGAATCCAGTAGAGCAAGTCCCCCCCAGGCCCCAGGCATGGGCGGAACGCCAATCTCCAGACGTGAGGCGATGCGGCGCGGCCTCTTCGGCGCAGCCGGACTGCTGTTGGCCAACCGTTTGGGTTCCACCGCGGCTCCGGCGGCGGGGCCGGCCAAAGCCAAGGCGGTCATCCAGATCTGGATGTGGGGCGGTCCGGCGCACCTCGACACCTTCGATCCAAAGCCGGAAGCCGGCAATGACTACTGCGGTTCACTGAGCAAGCCGATCCCAACCAACGTGGATGGGATTATGATCGGCGAGCTGCTTCCCCTGCTGGCAAAGCAGGCGGACAAGTATTCCATAATCCGCAGCATGACTCACGGGGTGAACAGCCACGAGACGGCGTCCTACTTAGTTCAGACCGGGCGCAAACCCGGCGACGGGCAGGTGTATCCATGCGTCGGCGCGGTGGTTTCGCTGTTTAAGGGCTACGACGCCGGATACAGCGGACTGATTCCGCCCTATATCGTGCTGACCGACCTGCAGGGTCGGTTTTCCGAAGCGGGATTCTTAGGATCGCGCTACAAACCCTTCGCCACGGGCGGTGACCCGGCCAAGACCCCCTTTGTCGTGGAGGGCGTCGTCGCCCAGGGCATCACGGAAAAGCGGCAGAAGGACCGCCGTGAGTTTCTCGGCAAGCTGAACACGCTGGGACAGGCCCTGAAGGACGCCCAAGGCGCCGACGGGAACACTCCGCAGTTGGCGGCTTTGGAGCAGTGTGAAAAACAGGCGTATGACCTGATTCTGGGCGACGCAGGCAAGGTGTTTGATCTTTCGGATGAGAAGAAGGAGCTTAGAGACCAGTACGGCCTGACCACATTTGGCCAATCCTGCCTGGCGGCTCGCAGGCTCGTCGAGCGGGGCGTCCCATACGTCACAATCAATTACAAAGGCTGGGATACGCACAAGGAGCATTTCCAGGCAATGCGCCGAAAATTGCCGGAAATGGACAAGGGCATGGCGACTTTGCTGCAGGATTTGTCGGACCGCGGTCTGTTAGACAGCACTATCGTCTGGTGGGGCGGTGAATTCGGCCGAACCCCCAAAATTCAGTGGGAAGCCCCCTGGAATGGCGGGCGCAACCACTATGGCAAGGTCTTTTCCGTGGTCGTGGCCGGCGGCGGGTTCAAAGGCGGCCGCGTGGTGGGGGCCACGGATGCGAAAGGAGAAGAGGTAAAGGAGCGGCCGGTCTATCCGGTTGACCTCATCGCCAGTATGTACGAGCTGCTCGGTATTGATCCCGACGGCAAGCTGCCGCATCCCCAGGGCCTGACCGTCCGCGCGACGCCCACAGCGGCGGACGGCGTGAGCATGGGCGGACGTTTGAAAGAAATTATGTAACTCAACCTGACCGATTCATTGCCAAGAATAGACACAAACCGTTATATAATAAATAGTTATGAAACACAAAACCATAATTGAAATAGTCATCCCGGCAACGTCGGGATTCCACAATTTTGCATTTTTCACTTTGATTTTTGCATTCTCAAACTGACTGTCGGTCAGTTTGAGTATGTAGGCGATGGAGGATTCTATGAAAAGACTCCGATGGCAGGCGACTCTATGCATGGCGGCGGCCCTGGCGGTTGCACCCGCAGCACCGGCGATTGCGGCCGCAGCAAGGGCGCCGCGGAGCCCCGATATCGGCTATGTGTATCCCGCAGGTGGAAGGCAGGGCGCCACGTTCGAGGTTGCGATAGCCGGGCGGTATCTGGATGGCGTTAGCGGCGTAGTTGTCTCCGGCGGGGGCGTTCAAGCCACCGTCATCGAGCACGTCAAACCGCTCAATGGGAAGGAGATGACCCTGCTGCGAGACAGACTCAAGGAGATCCAGGAGCTGATGAAGCCGGCAAAGGGGGGAAACAACAAAAGTGGGGCCGATGCGGGCCAGACTGCCGATGCAAATTCGCAGGGCGAAATAGACCGGGCGGCCCTGCAGAAGGAAATGGGCGAAATCAAGCAAAAGCTCGCCAATCCCAAAAACCGCAATCGCGACAATCCCCAGCTTGCCGAAGACGTCAGGCTGCGGGTCGTGCTGGCTGCGGATGCTGAGCCGGGCCGGCGGGAGTTGAGGCTGGTGACGGCGGCGGGCTTATCCAACCCGCGTGTTTTTCACGTCGGCCAACTGCCCGAATATGTCGAAAAGGAGCCGAACAATAAGACCGGAGAGACGGGGGAACTCTTAGCCCTGCCGCTAATTGTGAACGGCCAGATTATGCCCGGCGACGTTGACTGTTTTCGATTCGAGGCGCGCAAGGGCTGGCAATTAGTCGCCGCCGCCGGCGCCCGGGAATTGATTCCCTACCTTGCCGACGGCGTTCCAGGCTGGTTTCAGGCCACTTTGACGCTTTACGATCCGAACGGAAACGAGCTTGCTTACGACGACGACTATCGCTTCCATCCGGATCCGGTCCTGTACTGCGAGATTCCCCAGGACGGCGAATATGTGCTGGAGATCAAAGACGCCATTTACCGCGGACGCGAGGATTTCGTCTATCGCATCGTCCTCGGCGAGCTCCCATTTGTGACGAGCATCTTTCCCCTGGGCGGGCGGGTCGGCGACCAGACGACTGTGAAGTTGACCGGCTGGAATCTCCCTGTAAATGAGCTGACGGTGGATGCCAAAGACAAGGAGCCGGGAGTTCTGCCTGTTTCAGTCCGCAAGGGGGAGCTTGCCCGCCCAAGCACCGGCGGGCTAGTTTCCAACAGCGTGCCTTTTGCGCTCGACACGCTGCCGGAATGTCTGGAAAAAGAACCGAACCCCGCACCTATTTTGCCAACCCCGCAGCCGGGTTCACAGAGTGGGTCCGGCCCGGTCCACGCGGTCCAGGAAAGAGCGCAGGCCAACAAAATAGGTGCGGGGCAGGCCGGCGCCCAGCCACTTGCGCTTCCAATCATCGTGAACGGGCGAATTGATCAGCCGGACGACTGGGACGTATTTCGCTTCGACGGTCGCGCCGGCGACGAGATCATCGCGGAAGTCTATGCACGCAGGCTCGATTCCCCGCTGGATTCCGTGCTCAAGCTGACGGATGCAGCCGGCCTGCAATTAGCGTTCAACGACGATCACCAGGACAAGGGAGCGGGCCTGACCACGCACCACGCTGATTCGCTGCTGCGCATCGCCTTGCCCGCCGATGGGACCTATTATCTTCAGGTATGTGATGCACAACACAAGGGCGGCGAGGCATACAGCTATCGCTTGCGCATCAGCCCGCCAATGCCTGATTTCGAGCTGCGGGTCGTGCCCTCCACCATCAACGCCCGTGCAGGCGCGACCGTTCCTATCACCGTCTATGCCCTGCGCAAGGACGGTTTTTCCGGCGAAATCGCGCTGTCGTTGAAGGACGCCCCCGCACCTATTTCGCCAACCCAGCAGCCGGGTTCGCAGAGTGGGTCCGGGCTGCTCCACGCGGTCCGGGAAGAAGCGCAGCCCAACAAAATAGGTGCGGGGTTCGCATTAATCGGCGGCAGGGTCCCGGCCGACAAAGACCAGGTGAATCTCTCGCTAAAGGCGCCGCCGACGTCCATTAAGGAGCCTATCAGCCTGTCTATAGAAGGTCGTGCGGTAATCAAAGGGCGGGAGATTGTGCGCCCTGCCGTGCCGGCAGATGACATGATGCAGGCCTTCTACTACCGGCATCTGGTTCCCGCGAAAGAGCTCAGGGTTGCGGTGACCGGACGCGGAAAACCTCAGGCCCCGGCAAAAAGCTCCCCCACGGGGCCCGGGGCCGGCCAAAAACCTGCAAAGTCTGCGTCGGCGCCAAATCCCAGCCCCAAATAGCAGCGTGCGGAAGCCCACCCCGCGCAGTCTGCTTGCCCGCCCAAGAACCGTCGGGCTTGCCAATCAAGCTCCAACTTGGTAAAATGGGGTCTGCAAGGTCGTCAACGTATGGTTTGTAGGGTGGGCTTTAGCCCACCACGTCGTTGTCCGCGCCGTCGGCGAGAACCGCTGGCATTTTTGACGCGACGCGCTCTGTCTGAAAGTGCGCCGGACGCAGGGCTTTGGAGCGGCGCGCGCGGCGGGTCGGCAACTGGAGGCGGTGTTTTGGCGAAATCATTTGTTAACGCTATGTTGGCAGTCCTGGTATTGGCCGCCACCCCCGATGCTTCCTTTTCGCGAAGCAAAACGGCTGGGGCGGCGGGGCCGGTGGTTATTGCGCCGGAACAAATCGAGGCCGACTGGCTGCAGCAGGATTCGCTGCGCAGCGCTGCGCCAGGCGGCGATGGCAGGGGCGTTACGCCTGAACAGGACGCTGTCGGGGCGTGCGATGGGATCAAGGACGGCAAGTGGGGATTTCACACGGAAAACGAGGACGACCCGTGGTGGCAAATTGACCTGGGCGAACCTGCGCCGCTGGACCGTATAATTTTGTATAACCGCTGCGACCTTGCCGAGCGAAACTCGCGGATCAGGGTCTTGGTGTCCGACGACGTGAAGAGCTTCCGCCAGGTGTACCAGCATGACGGGACAACATTCCTGGGCTACACGGACAAAAAACCGCTGGTGGTAAAGCTCAACGGCGTCCATGCGCGTTATGTTCGACTTCAACTGCCGGGCAGGAGCTACTTTCATCTCGACGAAGTGGAAATTTACCTCACTGATAGCCAAAACAATATCGCCCCGGGCAAGCCGGCCACACAGAGCAGCGTCAGCCAGTGGTCGGTAGCCCATGCGACTTTGCCTGCCGGGCCGGGGCCGTACGCGACGGATAAAGTCATCGAGCGAGGCCTCCTGCTGGCGGAGAATCTGCGGCAGTCAGGCGCCAGGGTGGACGGACAGGAGAAAACGCTGCGACAGGTCGCAGAGCGTTTGAAGGCCCCTCCCGATGCGGCGCCCGAGGAGGTCCGGCGGAGGCTCTATTTCCAGGCCCGATGGGCAGCGCGTGAAATGGCTCTTAAGAACCCTCTGCTGGATTTCGAGACGATTCTGTTTGTCAAACGTGTGCCGCCCGCTTTCCCTCACATGTCGGATCAATACTATGGGTGGTGGTCGCGTCCGGGCGGCGGGATATACCTCCTCGATGGGTTCAAGGAAGGCTCGCCGCGCCTGCGCTGCCTGACGGAGGGCTTTCCCGCCGGGAGTTTTGTCGGCCCCGACCTTTCCTACGATGGCAAGAAGGTTCTATTTGCCTACTGCAGGTTCTATGCCGAAACGCACGGTATGCAGAAGATTGAGAAGGATAAGCTGCCCGAAGACGTTTTCTACAAAATCTACGAGATGAATCTTGACGGCAGCGGCCGTCGGCAACTGACGCACGGCAGGTACGACGACTTCGACGGCAGGTATCTGCCGGATGGGGACATTGTGTTTCTATCGACGCGCAAGGGCCAATCGGTTCAGTGCAGCCGGGCCGGTGCTGCGGCGACGATGAACTCTGATTTGCCCGACAGCTACGTCCGCTGCGGCGGCGACAACTGGCGCCCGGTGCCGGTCTTCACGCTGCATCGCATCGACGGCGATGGGGGGAATATCCGCCCGATTTCGGCGTTTGAGAATTTCGAGTGGACGCCGTCGGTGGCGGCGGACGGAAGGATTCTCTACGCCAGGTGGGACTACATCGACCGTTTCAACGGCCCATTTATGAGTCTATGGTCAACCAATACGGACGGCACGAATCCTCAGTTGGTGTACGGCAACCTCACGACCCGGCCGCAGTGCGTATTCGAGGCGCGGGCGATCCCCGATTCACAAAAACTGGTGTTCACCGCCGCGGCCCACCATTCGAATATGGGCGGGTCGCTCGTGCTGCTGGATCGCACACGCGGCGCCGAGTACGAACGGCCTCTGACGAGGCTGACGCCAGAGGTATGCTTCCCGGAAACAGAGGGCTGGCCGAGGCACTACTACGCCAACCCCTATCCGCTCAGCGAAGAATATTTTCTCGTTGCATGGAGCGATAAGCCGCTGCCGCCGCACAGCTTCGTAACGACCGACGATCGCAACCCAACGAGCCCGCTGGGTATATACCTTTACGACGTGTTCGGCAACCTCGATCTGCTCTACCGAGACCCGAATATCGCCAGTATGTACCCGATTCCGGTTCGCCAGCGAAGAAAGCCCCCGGTTCATCCTGAGATAGTTGATTGGGACGGCTCGCAGGAGGGATGCTTCCTGGTCCAGAACGTTTATCGGGGTCTGACCGGGATCAATCGCGGCACAGTGAAGCGCCTGCGGATTGTGGGCGTGCCGCCGAAAACCCAGCCCCACATGAATACGCCGAGCTTGGGTGTCTCAGCGGAAGACCCCGGGAAGTTTGTCCTCGGAACGGCGCCTGTCGAAGATGACGGTTCGGCCTACTTCCGCGTGCCGTCGGGGATCCCCGTTTTCTTCCAGGCGCTCGACCAAAAGGGGTTGGCCGTTCAGACGATGCGAACCTTAACCCAACTTTCGCAGTTCGGCATCAAAATCGGTGTTATTGACAGCGCCAAGGCGGTTAGTTTCCACCACAAAACTGGTCATTTAGCTGTCGGCTGTATATCTTCGGCGGTGGTTGTTTGGGCAA
>Ga0315288_10006826_pt1 | contig 14475 bp, 16 predicted proteins | sample YL17G11_20_MG_FD_203454 | JGI IMG/M metagenome (GOLD analysis project Ga0315288, IMG submission 203454) | Sediment microbial communities from Yellowstone Lake, YNP, Wyoming, USA - YL17G11_20 | ecosystem: Environmental > Aquatic > Freshwater > Lake > Sediment | place: USA: Wyoming | collected... | reverse complement strand
TGCGCGCCCGTCCCAATCTCCGGGCGGTGCAAGAACTGCTGGGCCATGCCTGGGTGACGACCACTCAGCGGTACACCCACCTGGAAGTCGAGGACCTGCAGGCGCAGGTCGCGGAGCTGCCAGCGAACCGCCACCCGTCCTAGCCCGTCTGAGTGCATAGGCGGGGCATCCAGCCGAGGGCATCGGAGAGGACCCGGCGAAGTCCCGTTACATGGGCGGCGCCGCTCACACGGAAATGGCCTACGTCATTCAGGCAGACGAGGAACAGGAGATATCGCATGATCTCCTCCAGCAGCTTGCCGCAGCGCTGGCCGAGTCGCCGGAGCTCACCTTCGCAGACGCGACCTACCGGATACACAGCTCCCACGGTATCCTGGCCATCCAGGGGACGGAGGAAGCCGCTCGCATCTCCCGGCGCTTCAACGACCTCGGCTTTCGCAATTTCGTCGTGCAGGAGTTGCTCAACCCGCCCAGGCCCCAGCACCTGAACCTGGAGAAGCCAGGGCTTGATGAGGAAGTGGGCCTCGCGGTCGCGGCCAGACTAAACTTCGTGACCGAACGGACCGTCAGGGAGTTCAACGCGCGCCGATTCTTGATCGGGCTGGCTACCACGGGAATCCCTCGACCCGGCGCTGCGATGGAGAAGAGGACCGTCGAGCACAGCGACACGCGCTTCTACCTCGATCTTCTTACCCTAACCAAGCACTGGCAAGCCAGAGTGGGATCGTCAGTGCCGATTCAGGCGCTCCTCGCCGATACCCCGATGCCAGACGCCTACCTCAGCAAGGGCGCGAAGATCCTGATGCAGGGTGACCACGATATCCCCACGTTCCAGAAGGACGAGGACTACGACAAGTACGTCACCTGGCTGTGCCAACTGAGGTACGCGAAGCGCTGACCGGATTCCTGCATTACGGCACCGCCGGAACTCGAGAATCCCGAAGCAGAGCGGCCGCTCACAGGTGGCACGACTGCTATCTGAGAGGACGGGGACTTCAGGGCGGCGGAGCCCCGTGTTGCGCCACACCTTCGCCACCCACGCCTTGCGCGCCCGGCCCAATCTCCGGGCGGTGCAGGAGTTGCTGGGCCACGCCTGGGTCACGACCACTCAGCGCTACACCCACCTGGAAGTCGAGGACCTGCAGGCGCACGTGGCTGATCTGCCGGCCAACCCTCTTACGGCACAGGCTAGGAACTGCCCCGACCGGACAGCCAGCACGCCGTGATCCATCCCTGTCACCTGTAGGCAAAGCGCCGAGCACCAGCAACTCCAGGTGCGGGTCACTGCACAATCAGGCACCGTCCTGCTTTCCACCAAGGGAGAAACAGGCCCAAGAGCTGCGGCCACTCAGTGTGATGTATGAAGACTCAACTTGGCGTCGTTTCTTGCCAATAGGAGGTCGCCCATCCAGGCACTAGCTCATTCCCTGCTTCATTAAGGGCTCTGATCTCCACCGAGCGCGACTCAGTCGCGGCCGGGAGCTTGAGGGTATGCTCGGCGGTTGTTACATCCACTGTGCCTCCCTCAACGAAGGCCCTGATATGCTTGATAGCGTCTGATCCCCACCACTTGATCGTCCGGCCGGTAGGATCGAGAGGATCTGCTGCGACGTGCAGCATCAGCACATCACCCGGCACAGTGAAGTAGAGCCAGTCGCTCCGAGCGAACGTGTGCAGCTGAGGAGTCTTCAACTCGACTTGGAAGCGGTGTCTCCCAGAATAGAGGGGATGATCTGTGGGTATCAGGTAGTTCTGCCCCGCAACTTCGTGTGCGCCGTAGCACGGGTGCTTGAGCTTTCCCGAGTAGTCCAGATGTTCGATAGTAATGGTAGAAGAGGAGTTCGCCGGCTGCGCGTCCCACTGCAACCGGTAGCATCCCGTCTTCTCGGAAGAACGGACGGGCGCGCCCACAGACAGACGGTGGACCAACTCAATCTCGGGAACGGTGACAGTTCCATCGGCTACGTCATATGCCTGCGGGGTCGGCCAGTAGACCCCATCGAACGGGCCATAGTACATCCGCGCGATGCCCGACGGCTTGGTGTAGCTCCACGCATCATCACCCATCTGTGCGACGCCCGGTGTGCTGTACGCAAGGTGGTACTTACCCGCAGGCAGCTCTCGCACGATGAAGAGTCCGCTCTCGTCGGTCACGGCGTCGCCCACATGAGCGTCCCTCGCGATTGGAGGGCGCCTCGGAAAACCAGAGTAGTCGAGCTTGTCGAAAACCTTGATCTGGCATCCCGCTACAGGAGCGTTGTCCGCCCACACAACCATGCCCTGCAGTGCGCCTTGAGGCCCGGGGACTTGGGCAGCCCAACCACAGCTCCCGAATACCAGCATAACCACTAAGCACCATCCAGCTCCCGAAAGCATCCTTCGGTTCTTGCTCGTCAACACAGTCCTCTCCCTCCTACTCTCGCGGCAGGCCGCTGCCGCGCTGCGTCCGCGAAACCGCCTTCGCCAGGAGCCCATTAGTCCCATGAGCACGAACAGCTGAACACTTGTGAGATACTGAGTGCCTGTCACGTCTGCCATCCACAGCTTCGGCCACGAGCGGCTCTCACGGAACCCAGCCGACGATATCGAGTTCCCATGACAGTGCCGTCTTCAATGGTCTTGCTGCCAGGACGGAAGTCCTAAGGCTTTCCAGTCGACCTCCCGCGGCAGTGGCAAAGTTGGCCGAAGTGATGTCGAGTTCAATGCTCACTCCGCCGCAGCTTGGAAGCCACAAACATGCGATCTCATAGCCGCCGGGGACGTCTCGCCGATGCTCATACCGCTTCACGTTAGAGATGCCTGGTAGAGCCGTTTCAACGGCCACCCTGGGAACCGTGAATCCATCGAGGAGGTAAGCCAGGTCGGACGCTGGGTTCTTCGCCTCCAGGATCTTGGCCAAGGCAACAAATCGGAATAGCCCCTCTAGTTCCGAGTATACAGGCCGCCTGCTGGCGATCTGTGCGTAATCAGCGCTGAAGCTATCAGCGAACCGCTGCGCCAGGGGGCTTGGCCGACCAGCTCCTGTGATGCCGCTCCGCGCGAGATGCTCTTCCTCGGTCAGCAGGATGACGGGACACTCCTCGATCAGCACGATCCCCCGGTCTTCGGCGTACCTGTTCGGTCCGGGATAGAACCAGAAACGGTTCATGGATAAGAGCGGCGTCGAAATCGGGAGCCCCTGCTCGATATCCTGTTTCGCGTTTGACAGCGCCATGTCCACCAAGCTTGAGAATCCCGACAGGCCCAGAGGCTCAGAGCCGTCTACCAAGCGCTTCATGTAGTAGTCAGCATCTACCATCACTCTGGCGAAGTGGCTGTTGTGCGGAATGCCCATGACCCGGACTGTCTGAGGCGACCTCGACGTGGAACGCCAGGCCTCGATGCCAGTCTCCACACTCGCGGATGTTCCTGAAGCCGCGATCTGGCTGGCTATCTGGCTGAGCTTCCACAGAACCTGGGGATCGGGATCGATTGAGCAGCCGGGCGGAGAGTACCACCGAGTGGTGCCCTCGACCTTGGCGTACTTCATCCGTGCGTTCCGCAAGGCCACAACGAGGTCTTCGGTCCGGAGTGCGGGTCTGGCGGGGTCGGACGCGCCGAACAAAATGATGTCGCGTGCCTTCTCATCTACTACGTATCCCTGCACCACGGTCAGGCCGCACAGGCTCAGAAGCTCAGGGGCACAAGGGCCCTGCGGCGCGGATGCTTTGAGTTGGCGTTGCAGCACTGAAAGTGACAGGGCCCGAACTCTGGTTGGCGGGCCGGCAGGGCCGGCGTCGGCTGGTGCGAGCTGTAGGCAAAGGACAAGCATAAACCCCACGGCAACTCTGGTCGCCGTTGTACTCATGGTTCATTCATCCTCAGAAGGCCCTGCCGGCCAGTCCAGGGCATCATCGGACGGCCGTGCCCCTAGCACTTGGTCTTTGAGACCGCGAAGATTGTCCTTCTCGCCAATCGGGTCTGGGGCAATAAGCACACCGCCCGGGTCCCTGAGATCCGTCGGCCCCACCACTGTCGCGGGTAATGGAGGGTCCTGAAAGAGTATCTCGGCCAGGCGAAGATCGAGTTGGCCGTCCGGCGCCTTCGCAGCTTTGCCCTCGGCTATCTGGATGACCTGGAGGTACTGCCCGACCGGATTGAGCCGAAGAAACAGAATGTCATCTCCGATTCGGATAATCCCAATATCCTGTTGCACCGAGTAGTAGGCCACAATGGGCGAGGCGGGACTGCCGTGATCCGCGAGAACAGCCACGGCCTGACAACGTTGGAGAACTCCACCGGCTGCCCAGGTAACCGTTAGTGTTGGGGTCTGCGCTCCTGTGCCGCCTCCCTCAAGTGCAGGCTCTCGGCTCTGGCGGCGCCTTGCCTGCCCACCAGATGTGCTCGCTACTGCTGCCCCTCCTCCCCCGCCATGATCGTCTGGCCACCACGGCGGCGGGTCCCAGCGGCGATAGCGGACTGTCTCGGCGCGTGAGCGGCGTGGCCTGGGTGGTCTCGGTGGCGGCTCGGGGATGCTGAAGAATGCCCTGGCAGCTGGTGCGTAGCTTCTCATGGAGTGAACCGAAAGATCATAGAAGCGACGCGCGCCGCCGTCGACGAGGGGAAGCCGGACCAGAACTCCAAGAAGCCCTGCTTTCACTACGCCCGCCCATCGCGAGTCAGGGAACTGGCGATTGGGCATTGTCAACGTGATGATCGGATCGCCTTTACTCTGACTGTCAGGGGTCTGCTCCAGAGTCAGCCACGCCTGCACGCCCATTCCCTTGTGCTTCTCTAAGACTGCCGCCAGGTCGGGCTGGACATACGCGCCGGCAAGCACGACCTTCCCGAGGCGGATCTTGCCTGAGGAAAGCAGTGAATCGAGCTCGTTCATCACCTCATCGTTGTTCAGAGCGACGACCGCGGCACTATGAAAGGTGATCATATCGACTTGGCCGTACCGGGCGCATATCTCCTGTAGCTGATCGAGAATGCGCTCGCCTGTGTCTTTGCCCTGACCCGTCAGATAATCCACGGCTGCCTTGAGCACATCAGGCATGACCTTGCCGTCATACGCACAGATGCCGATGGCCGGTGCACGGTACAGATCTTCGGCAGCCGCGAGAGCACCCTCGGGCCGTGTTGTGACGCCCCCCACGAACACACGGACCGGCTGATCAGAGTCCTGGAGCAGATCCAGGCGGTCCATTTGGGATCTCAGCCAGACGAGCCAATCAGGCTCTGCGTTTGGGAGCGCGTTGGAAGGTAGCAGAAGAAGACAGATGTAACACAGAGCCGCTGCTATGACGCGCATCGGCCGTTGCTCCCCCATGTTGGTTACCTCGCTCCCTGCAAAGCGCGGTCGAACCGTGACTCTCGCGTCGCCACAGCCCCAAGTTGCTCTTTCCTCTCGCTTAGTTCCCTCGGCGACCGCAGCAGCAGGAGCAGGATTCCAGACGTAGCACAATGGCCGAGGAGCGAGAAGACACCGTGTCTATTGCCACTGCTCGTGGGAACGTCTCGCCTCCGCTGTCAAGCTACACCGCCAGAGGTGATGCGTCAAGCGCCTGCCCACGGGCTGGGCGGCTACTGGTGACCTCGGCTACTGGCCGCAGCCCTACCACCACCCCGCTCCCGAACGCGCCCCTCAAGCCAACGCCGTGCGCCGTTTGGCAGTCAGGAGGACCGCGCCTCCATCCCTCGAAGTGATGCGATGGCCCCCGGGCGATCCACGGATTTCGGGCATCCCCCCTCTAGCCCGAGTCCATGCCCGGGGGCTGTCGCGTATGCCGTGCCCGGCCGGAAGAGCAGCACCGCCTGGGCCTCCCTGACGCTCGCGTTCCCGCAGTCGGGCTACACAGCGCGCCTGCCGCTGGCGCAGGCACGGTGATGAGCAGAGGTCACCGGCACCGGCGTGCCGAATGAGGCGATCCAGTCCCCCTGTAGCCGACTATATCGAGAGAAACAGGATAGGTCACGTGCCAAGGACGGTGCAGGTTCTCGTCGATCGCGCACCAACGAACATCCAGGTCGGCAAGAAGCGTGCGGCCGTGTACTGCCCCGACGTGGTGCTCTGCGTCGACCAGGACAGCGGCTTCATCTACCACCAGCAGGTTCTCCAGCCCAATGACGGCGAGGAGGCAGTGGGCGCGGCCGCACAGGCGGCGCTCGCGGACATCGGCCGGGAGAACCCGGGCGCGCGGGTGATCTGGGTGGCCCGGCGGGAGCAGGTGGCCGCGGCCCTCGCTGCCTGCTTTGGCGACGCCGATGTGTGGTCGGAGTCCAGCGAGAGCTTCGGGCCGTGGGATGAAGCCTATGTAGGTATGGACCGGAAGTTAGGGAGCGGACGTGGGGTGCTGCCCTACCTATGGCGGGGGGACATCACGGCGGAGGAAGCGGGCGCGCTCTTCGAAGCGGCGGCCCACTACTACCGGATGAAGCCATGGGAGTTCATCACCGACTCAGAACTGCTCGAGAAGCCAAACCCTGATCCTGGCGGGAAACCATTTTGCCGATGTGGGCGAAACGCGCAACTGGTGAGGAGGGTCCTGAGACCCACTGCAAGATTGGAATGCTGTAGGAACACGCCTTGGAAGGTTGACAGGAAGAAGAACCATCGCTCCGCGAAGCGCCCAGGGCGATCTCTGGAAGTAGGCACTCGAAGGACATCTACAGTGGAGGCGACTCATGGCAACGAGTTCATGCCCAACCTGTGGTTATGTCTTCGCCCCGTTTGAGACCAACTGTCCCCGATGCGCCCTTGCCGCAGCCCAGCCGACTGCCGATCCGATCACGTCGTCAACAGACACTACTCACAGCAGGCTTGGTATCGCCGCCTTCACGGAGCTGGGCCTGCTCTTCTCTGATCTGGGCCGTTTCCTGATCGCGTTGCTTCTTGTCCCTGTCCTATTCTACGCCTGGTTCTCCGTGCTGGAGGCGCTGCATATGCGAGGGGGATCGCTGCTAGGGCCGTTAGCGTGGTGGGGTGGCCTTGCAGCGATCATAGCGCTGGGAGCTCGCATCGCGCCCAGAAGCTGGTGGTACCTTTACTTCCCTCTGGTGCTGCTGGGACCCCCACTAGCCGTGCTGTTGCTCATAGCGCGATGACCGGGCCGTTTCGGGGACTCGCCTCAAGGCTAGTCGCTCGGCGGCGGCTTACCTGCTTACGAGTATCTGCAGTCTCACCGCGCTGCTCGAAGCTCCGCGGCCCTACCACCATCTCGCTCCCGCGATCACTGCCGATCCGGACGGTCCGGCCAGCACAGCATCTCGCTTTCCCCCTAGGCCTTGAAGATATAGGTCGTGTTGCCCACCGTCAGCCTCCCTCGCTCACGCGCCGGCCTCTGGCGACGCAGGCCGGACCGGCTGATGCGGGCGATGCGAAACGGAGGGTATGTCGGGGCCGGCTCCACCCAGAACGCTTGCACGACGGCATCGCCGCTGTCGGTTGACCGGCCGAGCCGTTTGCGGATCTCGTCCTTGGATTCGACCTGCACCTTGCCCCCGCTGGTCATCCGCCAGTGCGGCGCGGTCAGATCCCCGGTGAGCAGATCGTCGGGAGGCAGGGCGATCTCGTGCCCATTGGCTGGATCGAGCAGCTCTCGCAGGTGCCACCACGCGGCGCTTCGTTTGTTCATGAAGCCGAGCTCTCCCGATCGGTCCTTTGCGTCGGTGTGCTCGGAGGCGTTGAAGGCCCGCACTGCCTTCCCCTGCTCCTTCAGCCGGTCCACCACCCCGGCGCCGATGCCGATCACGTCCACCACTGCCTCGCCGCCGTGCGCGTGCAGAATCCCCGCCACCGCCCCCGTCGTCTCCATCGTGTCCTGCTTCGAGGAGCGCCGCAGCTCCCGAATGGCGTCGCCGTAGCGCAGCGCGGTGACCGTCCGGTCTTCACCCCCTCGCGCCACATCCACCCCACAGCAGCTGAAAGCCCCCCACTCCCCCGAGTCCTCCAGCGCCCTCCATCTGTCGTTTGCCGTCTCCACCCAGCTCAGCGGGATGACGCCATCCTCATCGGAGGAGGCGAACTCCCCCAGCGCCCTGTTCTGGTAGACCGCCGATGATTCGCCCCACTGCCTGGCCCGCTGCTCGGCCCACTCGGGCGAGACCCGCCCAGCCGCGATGCATTCCGCCAAGGTCACATGCCGCGTCCACCAGTCTTCGTATCCGGGCTTGCGCTGGTGGATCTCGTAGAACCGCCCTTGCGGCTCGCCCGGCGTGCTGATCGCCAGCGCGTAGCAGTCCCCCGATGCCAGCGCGCCCTCGGCCGCGTCCCAGGTCGCCGGCGGGATCGCCTTCGCCTCGTCGAACACGTAGAGCAGATGGGAGGCGTGGGCACCCTCAATCGAGTCTGCCCGGTCGGATGCCACGGCGAACGCTTCACCGTGCTGCAACGACAGGCTCAGGTCGAGTAGCTCCTGCTTCTCGCGGAAGGCCGGGCGTCCGATCATGTCCCACTTCAGCTGCCGCGTCCACTTGTGGATCTCAGGCCACAAGTACAAGGAGAGCTGCCGCCACACGCTGGCGGTCGTCGCCGCCTTCCAGTCCACCCCCATCGCCTCGCGGGTCAGCGCGAACCACACCACGATCCAAGCTGCGAGTGCTGTCTTCCCGAGTGAGTGAGGGCCTCTCAGCGCGAGTCTTCGCTCCCTCGGCAGCCTCCGCAATACGTCGAGTTGGTAGATGGTCGGCCCCTCGCCTTCTTCCCACTGAAAGCACTCCAGCACGAAGCGGTCTGGGCTATCGCGGTAGCCGGCAAAGGAGACCTCGGCCGCCTGGGCCATGAACTCTCGAGCGACCAGGCCCAGCAGGCTACTCGGTGGTGGCTCTGTCGAGCTCCTGAATTCGCTCGGCCAGCTCATGCCATCGCTCCCGCGGGACGAAGTCCCGCATCAGTTCCCCCATCCTGCGGAGGGTTTCGCGCAGCTCGCTCCCCTGGTAGATGAACTCGGTCAGCTCGTGCTTCTGCGGAGGAGGCCCCTCGTGGTAGTCGAAGATGAGCTTCACCAAGGCGGCGTTTCCTTTGGCGGCGTTCACCACGATGGACTCAACGAGCACGTCGTAGAACTCCTTCTCACCGCCCCTGCCGTCCTTCGCCTTCTTACGCAGCGCCTCGACTAAGAGGTTTCGAAGACTCTTGCTGCCTTTGGGCCGGCCGCCGGGATTGCCGGACTGGCCGGGCATGAACCCCTTGCCGGTGATGCCGCCCAAGTTGCTCTTCGGTTGTTCCCGAACCTCATCGGTCATGTCAGCACTCGATATCCACCCCACGCGCCGCGGCCACCGCGGAGAAGCTCTGCCCCGTCGCCTCCAGGACGGCCTCCTTGCCAGTCAGCGCCTGCCAGCGACGCACGCAAACGTCCACGTAGGCCGGACTCAGTTCCATCCCGAAGGCGCGGCAGTTCAGCTGCTCGGCCGCGATGAGAGCAGGACCACTGCCCAGAAACAGGTCCACCACGATCTCGCCGGGTGGCAGGTGATTGCGGATAGGGATGCGCCACAGCTCCGTCGGCTTGGTCGTCGGATGCTGGTGCTCGCTCTGGCGGGCGATCTGCCAGACCGTAGACTGGTTGCGCTCACCCTGGAAGGTGTGGCGCTCCCGCCAGCCGTACAGGCATGGCTCGTGCTGCCAGTGGTAATCGGACCGGCTGAACTGGAAGCTCTCTTTGACCCAGACGATCTCCTGGTGCACTGCCACGCCGACAGAGGCGAGGGCGGCCAGGAATGCCGGCCGGGTGATCGAGGCATGCCAGACATACCAGGCCGCATCGTCGGCGGTGTGAGTTGCGGCCGCGCGGAAAGCGGCCTCCAGGAAGGCCTCAAGCGCGGGTGCCTCCAGATCGTCGTTGGCGATCGGATCATAGACCCTGCCCCCGCTGTGCTCTCGCCGGTGGGCGTTGCCATCATAGGCGACACCGTACGGCGGGTCGGTCGCAAGAAGGCCCGCCTTCTCTCCTGCTATCAGTATCTCGACGGCGGCTGGATCGGTGGAGTCCCCGCACATGATGCGGTGCTGTGGCATCGGGATGGCCTCGAACCGCTTGCCACAGTGCGCGCACTCGCATTCAACCAGTTCGCTCATCGCGCACCTCCACAAAGGCCTGACCGGTGGCGGCAAGGGTCGGCTGCTTTCCAGTGAGGCTCGTCCAGCGCAGCAAGGCGACGTCCACGTAGGCGGGGGAGATGTCCATGCCCAGGCAACGCCGGCCCACCTGCTCAGCCGCCACCAGCGTGGTGCCGCTGCCTAGGAATGGCTCGAGGATCGAGGCGCCGTCGCCGGCGTAGGTCTTCAGCAGCTCGGCCCACATGCGCACCGGCTTGGGACAGGGATGGCCGCCGGTCCCTTTGTGGGTGCCGGCCGGGAAGTCGAAGACGTCGCTGGGCCTGCTTCGCGGCCAGCGCTCGCCGAAGAAGACAACCGGCTCCCAGCACCAGAAGCGCGACACCTTGCCGTTGGTCATGGCGTTGGTCTTGATCCAGGGGGCCACATGGTAGGGATCGAAGAGCCGCAGCCACAGGGGGAGGTTATTGCAGCCGGGCGTGACGATCTGCCGTTGGCTGAGAGCCCGCGCCGCCTCGAACCACCGCCGGGTGAACTCCCGATAGGCCTCGGCGCTCTTGCGGTCATCGGTGCCCCCGTCATATCCCAGGCCGACGTTGTAGGGCGGATCGCTCGCCAGCAGCTCAGGGGATTCGCCGGAGGTCAGCGTCGCCAGATCCGCCTCACTGGTGGCATCGCCACAGAGCACGCGATGCTTCACCTGCGGCTCCGCTTCGAATCGATGCCCGCAGTGCTGACAGGTGCACTCAGACATCGGTCAGCCTCCCACAGCGAGGACACCGTGCCACCCGGCCCAGCAGCCAGAGATCCCCCGGCCGCGTCACCGGCTGGGCAGGCGGCTCTGGGGCCTCCACCTCCTGCAGCTCATCCTCGGGTCCGAACTGACTCATCAGCTCGGCCAGAGCTGCCTCCGTGAAGCCGGTCAACTCCATGTCGGCGCCCGCGACCTCGAGCATCCCGGAGTCGAGTTCCTGGAGCAGCTCCTTGAGGGTGGTATTGTCCATCTCCGACAGCTCGCTGAGGCGGTTATCGGCGACGAGGTCCGCCCATTCCTCCGCTTCGCTGGCATAGGCCTGGCGATCCACTGGTACCTGCTCCACACCCAGCAGCTTCGCCGCCGCGAGCCGGCCGTGTCCACGCACGATGAAGCCGGACCGATTCGAGACCGTGATCGGCGCCCGCCAGCCCTGGTGCCGGATGATCTTGGCGAGCAGGCGAATCTGCTCGTCCGAGTGGCGGTTCGGGTTCCGCGGGTTCGGGACGAGTGCATCGACATCGACGATCTCATCGTGCGCACAATGCACGGGGATGCCGGAGGCAGAGACTGTCTCGACCACAGTGCTAGTAGGCCCACCCGCGATATGCTCTGGCGCCTGGTCCATGTTCCACCTCTCCTCCGGCCGCAGTCGCGGCCGATCACAGATGTGAACCCGAAAAAGACAAAGCCGGCCCTGGGTCCAGATTCGAGGGAGCGACCCTCTATCTCGACTCAGATGCCGGCTGTCGACCGCCAGCTCTTCACCCCAAACCCGCCAGAGGCGGGTAGTCCCGCCAGGGCCAGGGGCTCGCTTTTCCACTACCATTCTACCACACGGAACGGGTGCTTGTCACTATGTCGAGAGTCCGGAGTCCGGAGTGCGCGCGGGATCATCAGTGAGATCTCCCGAACGCGTCCATCTCGTAGGTGTCGGTCACCACGCCGTTCGCGTCAACGAGTCCACGGGCGGAGCCGACCTGCTTTCCGGCCGTGTAGCGGATCTCGCGCGGCTGCCGCATACTCCAGCGCCTGGACCGCCATTGCCGATGACAAACACGCTGTCGCTGCGCGTGTTCCCGCGACAGACGGACCCGCGGGATCATTCCGACTGGCCGGCTTCATCCTCCCTCTCCCGTGTGTAGCTGGCATCAGGACGACCGCCCCCGGAAGGCCGCCTGGGCATGATCCTGAACGGAATCGCACTAGCCGCGCTTGGTGGAGCCCGACCGACGGGCAATAGCAGAACCTTCGGTCTTCAGTCGGGCTGCCACCTTACACCCCTTGCATCGGCGCTCGCCGTGCACCTCAATGCCGTCAGACGAGCACAGCACGACCATCGAACTGGCCGAGTTGCATGCACGGGCTTTGCACCGCAGCGCCACCATACCTGGCTGTAGCTTCACGGTGCGCAACGTCCTGTCGCGGCGGGCGTGCCGAGTATCTGTCCCCTTTGAGGGCGGACGGGATGCAGTGTCGGGGTCGCGCTGGCGCTGTCGCTCGTACTCCTGGGATTCTTCCAGGAACCAATGGCGAAGCGGCACATCGTTTCCTATGGCGGTACGCCACTGCTGTTCGTCAGCACGTCCGAGCCACAACCACGTCCCATAGCGCCCGAGCGCGCTGCGGACAAGCTCTGGCCGGGTCCTGCTGTCACGCGGCTGCTGCAGCTTCGCCGATGCGAAGTACGCCTGCACCTCCTCTAGCGTTCTGAGCTTCCGCCATGACCGCGGGTTCCTCAGGCGATCCAGCTGCTGGTCCACTTCCTTCTGCAGTTGGAGGAGCAACTCGCGGGCGAAGTGGGGACGCCTCGCGACCCGGTAGTACTGAGACACCAACACGTCGCCTGAACTCATCGTGTCGCCCGGGTGAGTGCGGTTCCACTCTTCGGCTAGCGCCTCGCGGGGGACGGCCACTTTCGGGCCGCGGTGTCCGGGCAGAAGGCGACAGTCGCGTCCCTGCTTGTTGAGGAGCTTCCTCAAGAGCTGGCCGAATGGGATGATGCGCTCGATCACGAAGGAGAGCAGCTCGAGGTTGCGGGCATCGCGCTTCTCTGAGCGGGTGGGCCGCTTACCTGGGGCCTTGGGCAGGTCCTTGACGCGGAGTCTCCTGCGGATGCTTCTCAGCGTCTCGGGGTCGAGGAAGGGTACCTCCCGGCGGATGAAGCGGGCAACCACTAGGGCCATGGGCAGTGCGTATTGGCGGAAGGCCTCAGCGAAGACGTGTTTGTCTGAGGCCTTGCAGGGGTCGTAGTTACTGAAGCGGGGGTCGCTACGAAACTTCTGGAACACACTCCGGCGCGTGGGTTCGGATGCCGTCCATTGCGGCAGCTCAAGCGCTGCGGCTATCTGCTGATCAATGGCTGGCCACTGCCCGTCACACAACTGCTTCAGCGCTGCTTCCCGGGTGTGAGTCATGCTTCTCTGCGTCACTTGTAGCAGTTCATTTGTAGCAGATCCATATCGTGTCATTGTACTGCGAGGAGAGGTAGAATATCAATAGTCGTGATGAAAGATTGCGCCGCGAGAGGATAGACAGATGCGTGAATCGCTCACAGTTTCAGCGAAGGAGGCCGCGCACAGATTGGGCATCGGCTTGACCACTACATACAAGCTGCTGCGGCTGGGGCGATTGCCTGCAGTGCGCGTAGGGACGCGGCCGAACTTCCGTGTTCCGGTGCGCGCAATCGAAGAGGCGCTGGCCGAGCCGGAAAGGCTGAGCCTGGGTGGCGACGGGGAGGGCGAGCGGCGAATCGAGCAATCGAACCCCCGCGCTCCCCATGATCGGAACCATGAACGAGGTCAATAACTGCGAGCGGGAGGGAGCGGCACCTCCCAGGGTCAGCAGCCCTTAGGACCCAGCAACTCGCGGACCCGGTGTGCCGGCGAGCAAGCTCGACGCGAGACGGCCCGGACAATCTGGGCGGAGACAAATGCAGATGAGAGTGACTTTGGACCGCCAGGGCAACCTGTGCCCCCAGCCTGGCGAGAATGGGGCAGGACGGGATTCGTGTGCCTTCAGGGAGCGCGTCCTGGCAGATCCCAGACCGTGGGATCTGCTGGGAGTATCGGAGTACACGTGGCGCCTGGCGAGGCGCCCGGGTCTGGCAGCGATAGAGTACCTCAACCCCTCAGCGTTCGCCGCCATCAACGGGAAGATGGGAGAGGCGCGACGAGCGGCGCGGTCAGCGGCGAACCACCGAGCGGCCGCGCGGCGCAAGGCCCGGGAGCGATGGCGACGTGACCCAGGCATGCAGGCCGCCGCGGAGCAATCGGCCACGGCGGAGTTCGAGAGCTACGTGCGCACGGCTCTGCCCGAGGAACTCGCAGAGCAAACCTAGCAGAAGCAAGCGCAGCATCGATTCGGCGCACAATGGTGGGTCGCGAGCAGCGTCGGGGACGAGTGTCCCGGGCGCTTGTTTGTTGAGAGGACCGGTGAGACCACATATGACCAACGCGAAGACTACCCCCGATGAAGTCCACGATACGCCGTCAGAGGTGGGGCGTCCCCGGGGCCGCCATCGGTCAGGGACTGGGAAGTCCCTCGCCAGACGGAGGCTAGGGCCGCCCGAATCATGTTCGCCGGCCGAGTCAGGGATGGGTGACGGCGACAGGTCTCGGGTGAAAGTGACACATGTAGACCGGATGGATCCGGAGCGAATGTCGGCCGACGAGCGCCTCCA
>Ga0315288_10006825_pt1 | contig 14476 bp, 14 predicted proteins | sample YL17G11_20_MG_FD_203454 | JGI IMG/M metagenome (GOLD analysis project Ga0315288, IMG submission 203454) | Sediment microbial communities from Yellowstone Lake, YNP, Wyoming, USA - YL17G11_20 | ecosystem: Environmental > Aquatic > Freshwater > Lake > Sediment | place: USA: Wyoming | collected... | reverse complement strand
CCTTCACACCCATGCCACGGTGACCCACCATCCAGAGGTTCAACCCCATCATGGCGAGGAACTGCCAGAAGGAGACGACGCTGTACAGGAAGCTCCGCTCCGCGGCCCGGAGCACCATAAGGGGTACCTGCGCCAGAACGTAACAGGCCGCCGAGAGAAAGGCGAGCGTGACAAGGTCAGAGGACCCAGGATCTTTGAACAAAATCTTCGTCAGTGGTCGCGCGCCCAAGAAACCGGCTGCTGCGGTGATGAGGACCGGCAGGGCCAAGAGAATCAGGGCGGTTCCAGTAAGGATTTTCCGGTCCTCGGACGTTTGGCAATCCCGGTGATAGCACTTGTTGAAGGCGGAGGGGAGCCCCAGCGTCGCGAGGATGAGCGCACAGTTGGTGAGTGCCGAGAGGACCTCCATGACCCCGTAGGTTTCGACTCCGAGCACTCGCGTGTAAAGGGGGATGAGGAGGAACCCGGTGAGTCTCTGTAATCCTCCCGCCAGGGCATAGACGAAGGAGTTCCGAAGGAGTCGGCTAATCACTGACACGCCGGACCCCTTGCCAATGGGGGGGAGCTGCTCCCCACGTGTCTCCCAGCCAGAGACGTGAGGCTACCAGCCATCTTGCCCAGGGCGGCCATCACAGTCTCAGCGCTGAGTTGCTGGAGGCAGTCATGGTGCACGCACCGGAACATCGCGGTCTCCTTGTCACAGGGGCTACACTCCAACCCGAGTCGGAGAACCTCAGTACGGGAACCGAGGGGCCGGGCCTTGACGTAGTTTGATGGCCCGAACAAGGCCAGTGTGGGTACTTCGAGGGCACTGGCCAGGTGCATTAACCCGCTGTCATTGGAGAGGAAGAGACTGCACCGCTCGATGAGCCCCGCGGTCTGGATCACGTCCTGTCCGAGCGCCGATAACACGCCGGGACCGGCGGTCGCGAGCACCTTTCCCACGGCCTCCGCGTCGTCCCCCCCCCCGAGGACGAGTGGCTGAAGGCCGAGCTGGCATTTCGCCGCGGCAGCGACCCAGCCGAACCGCTCTGCCGGCCAGCGCTTGGCCGAGAAGAGCGGGTCACATCCAGGGTGGATCCCGAGCAGCGGGTTGCGAGGGTCCCACCCCCTCGCGGCAAGGTATCCCTCGGCCCACCTTTGACCACGCTCGGGCACTTCGAACCGCTCCCATCTGCTTACCGCTTCAAAACCGAGGATCTCCCCCAGCGCCAGGTGCCGTTCCACCTCCGGCCTCGATTCGTCGGGTGGTATAAGGTGTGTATCGAAAGGGCTGTCTCGGAAGTCGCCGTGCACCACACGGATGCGGGCGCCGCTCAGAAAGACGGCGAAGCTCCCCCGCAGCGTGCCCGAGGACGTGAGGAAGGTCCGGAGAACAGCGTCATAGCGACGGCGCCGAATGACGCTTGCGAAGAACCGCAGTGATGCCAGCCCGTAGTGCCAGTCCTCCTCACGCATCCAGATGATGTCGTCGACCCACCCCAACTCCCTCGCGAGGTTCAGCGCGGCCCGGTTAGAAAGCAGGAGATCGATCGGACATCCCGGGAGCTGTTCCCTCAAGGTTTTCAAGAGGGGTGCCAGCAGGATCGTGTTGCCCAGGCCCCCGACCGCGCAGACCAGAAGGCAGCGGAGTCCTTCGGGGGTGCGGGAGCGCCAGTCGCATGCCCGCAGGACGGCGGCCGATGACCGAATCACCGCATGCTTCCAACTAACCAAGGTCAGTCTCCTCCGATGCGGACCGTACGGACGAGAGCGCTACCATCAGCGCTGCCCCCGAATCCAGAATAGCTGCTGCACCTGTGGCAGCAGAAAAGCCGTCTCCACCATTCCGTGCGTGACCAAGCCCACGAGGCACCCCGCCATTCCCAGCCAGAAAGACCTTCGCTCCGGCGCACCCCGGTTCATGACAGGCTGTCACATCACTATGATCCCGAGGGGCCTCAGCGGCAGCGCCCAAAGGAGGTGGCCCGTAAACCTGGACCAGACTGGGAGTCCAGGAAGGCGTTGTGGGCCGTGCCAGTCTGTCCCATCTTCATGATGTCCTGGTCGACTCCCGACCCAGTCCCGATCCAGGCATGTTCTTCTTGGCGCTGCCTCTCGACGTGGACCTGCAGCGCCGGCTCGATAAGACCCACGTCGAGATCTCCTCGCACGACCTGATGCGGGACTTGGCCCACGTGCAAGCCGTCACCGTCGATCTCGACGGGCAGCGTTACTGGCTGCGCACCGACATGGTCGGCGTGGGCATCACACCTTCGCGGCCGTCGGGGTGCGCGTGCCTTCGCCCGCTCTCCACTGGGACCATCGCCCCCCGAGGAGCCGACCAGCCTGTAGTGCCAAACTCTCAAAGTGCGTCCGTATCTCACTGAAAACACAAGATGTGCTGATCTCAACTGTCGGATATCAATCAGACTCGCCAGCAGCCCTCTCTTTCTAAGTAGTTCATCGACCAGAGTTGGAACATGAGGAGCGCCCAGAGCGGGCGGGAATGATCGGCGGTTCCGGATTCGTGCTCTCCGAGGATCCGGAGGACCACGTCGGTCCGGAACAAGCCCTGGCGCTTGAGACGGCCTGGCTCTAGGAGATCGCGCAGCATTTCGCGCAGCTCTTTCCTCAGCCAGGCGGCAATGGGGACCGAGAAGCCGCTTTTCCGCCGACGGACGATCTCGGGGGGCACGCGACCTTTGAAGGCACTACGCAGGATCCACTTTCCGCTCAGGCCCCGGAGTTTCCATCGCTCCGGGATTCGGAAGACGTACTCCACGAGCTCATGATCGAGGTAGGGAACCCGCGCCTCCAGAGAGTTCGCCATGCTGGCCCGGTCCAGCTTGAAGAGGATATCGTCGGCCAGCAGGGTGCGCAGGTCGACGTCCAGCTGCCGGTCCAGGCCGCGCGGGAAGGGGCTTTCCCCGTAGATCTCTCGGAACGGTTCCATCCACGCTTCCCTCTCGTGGAACCCGCAGGACTGCATCACGCGATCCGCGTCCAGGAGGTCGGTGCTCCTCACCAGCCAGCGGGCATGCTCTAGGAACGAAGGAAGCTGTCGGGCCTCCTCTAGTCTCCGGATCTTCCGCCTCCAGGATCCCCGCTTTGTGGGCCGCTCCCCCGCCCCATCCCCGGCCCACGCCCGCAGGGCGCAGCGGAGTGTTGCCGGCAGCCGGGAGTAGGCGGCGTCGATCCGATGGGCCTTGTAGTGATCGTACCCCGCCAGGAGCTCGTCCCCTCCGTCCCCCGAGAGGACGACCTTGACTGAGCGCCGGGCCATCCGGGAGACGAGGTACGTGGGGAGGATGGAGTTGTCTGCGAAGGGCTCGTCCAGAAACCCCGCTACTTCCTCGATGAGCTCGCGGCAGTCGGGTCTAAGGATCTCTTCTACGTGCCGGGTGCCGAAGGTCGCCGCGACCTTCCGCGCGTATCGCGTCTCGTCGAAGTCTTCTTCCCCGAACCCGATGCAAAAGGTGTAGAAAGAATCGTCCCGCAGTTTCCGCAGCACCGCCACCAAGGCACTCGAATCCAGTCCACCGCTGAGAAAGGCACCCACCGGAACGTCGGCCTGCATCTGGAGGCCGACCGACCGGGTCAGGTGCCAGCGGAGTCCCTCCTCAGCTTCTCGCTCGTCCCTCACTGGCTCGCCCGGCTGGAGCCGCCAGTAGGTGCCGAAGCGGCACCCGCCGGGATCGGCCAGCAGCCAAGTGGCCGGTCTCAATTTTCGGACGACGCTCAAGGGGCTTCGGGGAGCCGGAACGTAATGCCAAGCCAGGTACTGCTGGATCGCCACCGGATCCAAGTCCGTCGAAATTTCCTTACCGGCGAGCAGTGACTTGAGCTCCGAGGCAAAAACAATGCCCGAGGGAGTCTCCGCGTAGTAGAGGGGCTTGATTCCAAGGCGATCTCTGGACAGGAATAATCGGCGGCGCGGCGCGTCCCAAACGGCGATGGCGAACATCCCGTTCAGCTTCTGCAGCACCTCGATCCCGAATTCCTCATAGCCGTGGGCGATCACCTCGGTGTCCGACCGGGTACGGAAACGGTGACCCCTCCCCTCCAGCTCGCTCCGCAGCGCCCGGTAGTTGTAGATTTCACCGTTGAAGATCACCTGGATCGTTCCATCTTCGTTCCCAATGGGCTGGTGGCCTCCTTCCAGATCGATGATGCTGAGGCGTTGCATCCCCAGCCCCACGGGACCAGCGAGATAGAACCCCCGGTCGTCGGGACCGCGGTGCCGCAATGCGCCTGTCATCGCCTCGATGAGCGACTGGTCGGCCGGTTCTCCCGTCCGAAATCGGTAGATTCCGGCGATGCCACACATGCAGTCAGGCCCGCCCGGAAGGGGTAGTCATCTCACTCTCCCTCGGATCTTGAAGGCCCGCCGGAGCCGGCTCGCACTTCGAGCCTTGCGTGTCCTCCGCCGGCGGGTGCCGGTCGAACCCCCCGGGCTTCTGCAGGTGGGAGGAGATTGGCTTCGCAAGAGCGTATGCGTCTGGCGGAATGGAGCAGGGCCCCATTGCTCTCCACTTCGAGGCGGATTTACTCCCTCCTCCCTTCAAGACTCAAGACCTCCGGTACAGCCAGGTGCCATTCCAATTCCGGCTGAGTTCGGCCCGTCTGAAAGCGGGACTCGCCGGAACCCACACGGATCTGGACGCCGCTCAGGAAGCCCCGAAAAATCCCCCGGGGCGCGCCTGCGGCAGTGAGGGGATTCCGGTGAATAGCGCAGCAGCGACGGCGCGGGATCATGGTCGGGATGAAGCACCAGAACGCCACCGAACGGTGCCAATACTGCACACTCGTCAAAATTATCTCGTCCGCCCACCCCAACTCCCTCGTTACGTCCCGAGCGGCTCGATCGATGAGAAATAGAATGATCCGGCCTCCTGGGAGCTGTCTCTTCAGCGTTCTGGAGAGCGATACGAGGAGGGCTGTACTCCAGAACCCTCCGGCGGAGGAAAACAGAACCCCCTACCCCTTCCGGGCAACAGGAACGGCAATTGAGTAGCCTACGCAGGTCAGCCGAGTTCCGCAGCACGGAAGGCGCTGACCTATACATGAGCGCCCGCCTTCGAGGCAGCGGCCTCACGAGCGCTGGCCACGACGAGGGCCAGCCCGACGACAATCCAAAACAACTGCTGGACCTGCGGCGTCTGGAAGGCCACCTCCACCATACCGTGGGTCACTAGCGCCACCAGAAAACCCGAGAAACCCACCCAGAAGACTCGTTCTTCCATGGGGGTGAAGGCGGAAAGAACCCGGCGGGCCGAAAGGATCCCAGCACTCATCAAGAGAACGATCCAAGCAGTCATCCCCGGTAGTCCGGAGCGGACCGCCATGTCGAGAAAAGCGTTGTGCGCGGTGGCGGCGCGGCCCAATCTCAGAACGGCCTCGTCGACCCCCGAGCCGGTACCGATCCAGGGATGCTCCTTCACTCTCTGCAGGAAGAGCTCCCACTGCTCCTGTCTCCACTTGAAGGTGCTTTCCTCCGACGCGCGGCTCAGGGTGAGGAAGCGTTGGACCATGGGTCGGTTCAGGAGGTCGTCGCGCGTCACCGCGTAGAGAGAAAGGATAAGGAATCCTACCCCCGCCGCTGACAGCAGCCGGCGGTGGGGAACAAACAATGCTAGCGGAACAAGCGAAGCCAGAAAAGCCACTAGACCGCCCCGCGATCCCGTGAGCCATAGCGCCCGGAAGAGGATCGCGAAAACGACTCCGTAGGCGAGGCGCTGTCGCCAGCCGTTGGCCAGGACCAAGCGAGCTGCCGCGAAGGGAATCACCAGCACCAGGAAGGCGGCCAACTGGTTGTAGCCTTCTTGGAAGTGACCAGTGGCGTTCTTCCCCGTCATCCAGGCCAGATAGATTGCGTAAGCCGCCACGAGCGTGGTGACGAGAATCGTGAGGCCAAGCGCCCTCCTAGTCTCCCGATGGGTTCGCAGGGAGCATAGAACCAAGGGCAAAGGAAGGAGATCCCTCCAGACGAGATTGTACAGATACCAAGTATTCCGGATTGGATCCCGCAGGATTACCGCGTTGGCCACCCCCAACAAGAAAGTGATCGCAAGCCAAACCACCAAAAAGACCCAGATTCCAAGGAACGCCCTTACTAGCGGATTGCGGAACATTGTCCCTCGTGGCGAGCCGTTCAGCAGGGACAGGAATAAACCGACCGCCATGGTCCCCAAAACGCCATCCTGAACCCGGACACCACGGAGCGGCCCCAGATCGAAATACAACATGAACGGACAGAGGAGGGCAAGTGTGTAAGCGGCACACACGGGGGAAAGCAGCCAGATCGTGGCGGCGATACCTCCGAGGACCAGTGCCGCAGCAACTTCTGGCGGCGACCCGAGGATCATCCAGTAGAGCCCCGCACCAACCGCGGTCAAGGCAGTCGCCAGGACGAGAAAGTCTCGAATGTCGTCCGGAACTCGAGTCAGGAGCCATGGAGTGAAGGCCCAGAGAGAAATCCGCTTCCAGCGTAGCGAGATCATAATCTCTCGTGCACGGCCCGAAATGGGAGCCTAGTTAGGACCAAGATACTAGATCCTCGGAGAGGTCGGATCTCAGAATCACCTCCTGGCCCTCCCAGTTTGATTGCTGTTTCACCAAGTGCTTAGGCCTGTCGTCCCCTTTCGCTGGGCAAACCAGATTCATCATCGAATCCTCTTCATAACGAAGATGAATTGATAACTCTTATCAAGGGGTAAAGACCATATCCTGTATCTTTCAATCAACCCTCGGAGTAGTCTTATTGGGTTACGCTTTCGAAGCGGGATCCATCTCACCGGCCATCTGTCCGGCAGCACTTTCATGACACGAAAACCACTCTTTTCGAAGAATGACTGCCATTCTCCAAGCGACATCAGAGTCTCCTTGATTTGTTGTTGATCTGTTCCCCTCCAATCTGGAAACTCAGAATTCGGTACCGTCGCGTTTGGATACTCGCCGCATTTCCCCGAGCGCTCTATGCTGATCTAAGAAATGTTCCAGCGCGCCGAGGCACGTCACGAAATCAAACTGTTCGTCTTCCCAAGGCAGAACTTCGGCCTTACCCACATGAAGATCGAAAAAGGGGAATCTTCTCTTGGCATGGACAATTGCCTTTTCCGAGATATCGATTCCACTGCATTTCAGGCCTCTTTTGTTGGCATGGCTCAGCAGGTGGCAGGTGCCACATCCTATATCAGCAATGGCCTTCCCTATGTCTGAGCGTCGTATTTGTAGAATATTCAAATAGGCGGAGAAGTGCCAGTTGGGCCTACCATTTTCTAGGTCTGCATAGTACTCGTTATTGTAGTATTGTTCGACGTCTCTATATGTCGTCTCTGACATCTTCCGGATTTCTGGTAGGTTGCACCTGTTGGAAGCTGCAGAACTTCTGTATGCCCGCCTGGGCGAGCGCGCATCCTTTCCTGTCCCCGCTCTTCTGAAGGTCACGGCTCCCTGGCCACAAAGTAGCTTGCTATGCCGGCCATGACTCATGTCAGCAGGACTGCCCTCAGTTACCCAGGTTCGCTTATTTGGAAATCTCCTCAGGCTTGACTCGCACCCCGGGAACATTCGTGCCCAGCGTCGAGGGCGTTGCGCCGACGTCTCGGGCCTTCGCGGGCGGAAAGCCCCGCCGCTCCAGGAGCGCGTACGGGCGCCGGGCGGTCCCGAGCAAGGCCCGCACCTGGAGCTCCGCCAAGATCCCCAGGACGACGAGCTGGACGCCCATGATCATCAACAAGACGCCGAGCAGAAGGAGGGGTCGTTCGGCCAGGCCCCGGTTACCGAAGAGACGGAAGTAGGCGAGGTAGACGTTGATGGCACCCCCGATCCCGAGCAGCCCCACCCCGAACAGGCCAAAGATCTTGAGGGGCTTGAAAGAATAAGGGAGGAGGAACCGGATGGTGATCATGTCGACCAAGACGATCAGTGGCCGGAAGAGGCCGTACCTCGACTTCCCGTTTCGGCGAGGTTCATGGTGGACCGGGATCTCCCCAATCCGGGCCCCGAGCGCCCCCGCGATGGCGGGGAGGAAGCGGTGCATGTCGCCGTGGACGCCGTGGGTCAGGATCCCTTCCAGGATGTCCCGTCGGTAAGCCTTGAGCGAGCAGCCGTAGTCGTGCAGGCGGGTTCCGGTGATCCACCCGATGATCCGGTTCGCGACCCGCGAGGGGAGGACCCGCCAGAGGAAAGAGTCCTTCCGATTGTGCCGCCAGCCGGAGACCATGTCGTACCCCTCGTCCAATTTGGCCAGGAGCTTGGGGATCTCTTCGGGGGGGTTCTGGAGGTCGCCGTCCAGGGTGACGACCACCCGTCCCCGGGCGTGCTCGAACCCGGCCGCCAGCGCCGCCGTCTGGCCGAAGTTCCTCCGGAACCGCAGGGCGCGCAAGTTTTGGTGGCGGGCCAGAAGCTCGTCGATCTTCGCCCGGGTCGCGTCGTTGCTCCCGTCATCGACCAGAATGACCTCCCAGGAGAGAGAAAGCTGACCGAGAACCCGCTCGAGCCTCTGGCAGAGCGGCTCGACGTTCGACTCCTCGTTGAACAGGGGGACGACCACCGAGATCTGGCAGTCATCCTGCGGGTGGCCAGGGCTCACGCTCCTCGGCGCCTCGGACGCTGTGTCTATCGAGTCCCGATGGGACGACTGCGGTCCGGCTTCTTGGGTCGTGCGGGTCATGTTCTCACCACCTTCGTTTCAATTGTGCCGCCTCCGGCCTCAGAGCCATGTCCTTTCCGGTTGCCACCCGAAGGCGCGCTGGGGCGGGTCGCGCTGACAGCCCGCTCCGGGGTTCGACCGGAGTGGGCTGAGAGTTCACCGGCCCGCGTCTCTGGTTCAGACCGAATCGGACCAGGCGACGGCTTCGTACGAAGCCGCAAGATCCACTCCGCCAGCAACGCCACCGGCCCCAGGATCAGGACCTCCGCCACGACCCGGTCAAGGTTGTGCCAGGAGAGTGCGCTGGCCAGGAAAGCTCCCACGTCCGTGCCCGGCACTTGGTGCCGGATCCCGCCGAACAGGGGCCAGGCCGCCACGAAGTGCTCTCGGGAGAATGGCCAGAGAAGCGGGATGCCGAAGGGCGCCCGGCCGTCGTAGGTGAAATAGTCGAGGAGGAGGTGCGACCCGTACAACGCGCAGAAGAGAGCCAGAAACCGGACCGTTCCTCCGGCCAGCCGTCTTCCCCCGGTCACCGCCAGGACCAGCCCCAGCGCGAGCATGAAGCCCACGCTGTGGAACATGCCGTGGTGATACCGGTTCGGATCCCCAACGATGAGCCCCGGCACGAAATCGAGATCCGGCGCGTTGGCAGCCAGCAGGCAGAAAAGCAGCCAGGCGGGCCCCGGCGCAGGGCGGACGCCCTCTCGCCGGCTGGCACGATAGACGGCCCATCCCATGATTCCGTGTCCGACGGGGCTTGGCATCCGTTTCTCCGCGTTTCACGTAACTTTCACGGATCGTTCCGGCACTTCTCGGAAAGACCGGCCGAGGACCGACTCTACGCCCGGGCAGACGATGAGTTCTTTCCTCGACGCGCCCGGGAGGTCTTTTAGGGTCTCCTCGTACAGTCTCTCGTAGGCACGGGCGCAGGCCCCGATGGAGTAGAGGGACGCCACTTCACCGCCTCGCCGTGCCATTCGCTCCCGGGAGGCGGGATCCTGGAGGAGCCCCCGCGCGGCGAGGACGAAGGCGGCGACGTCGCCGGGGGCCACCAGGGCGCCCGTTTCTCCGTCCCGCAGGAAATCGCTCTGGCCACCATACCCATAGCTGACGACGGGAAGGCCCGCCTGCATCGCCTCCAGATAGACGAGCCCGAACCCTTCGTGGAGGGTGGTGGAGACGTAGAGATCCGAGGCGGCCAGGATCTGGTACTTCCGCTCCTCGTCCACCGCTCCCGTGAAGAAGACGCAGTCGGCGATTCCCATCTCCGCGGCGCGGCGACGGAGCTCTTCTTCCTGCGGGCCGGAGCCGACGATCGCTAAGGCCGTCCCGGTGTCCCGGAGCCGAACCACCGCCTCCAGAAGCTGTCCCAGCCCCTTCCGGCGAACCAGTCGGCCGACCGTGACCAGCAGGAACTTCGGATCGCCGAACCCCAACTCCGCCCGCGACGCCGGGCGGAACGACGGGCGCGGAATTCCATGCGGTATCAGGTCGACCTCCCGGTTCACGCCGTAATAGCGGTAGACATTCTGACGGGTGTTCCGCGACTGGGCCACCACCCGGTCCACCGATCGGAGCACCCAGCGCACCGCCGCCCGCAACGGGGCGACGCGGTGCGGCGAGAGCTTCTTGGAGGGATCGAAGAGGTCCCCGCCATGGATGCTCAGCACGTGCGGGAGCCCGAGCGCCCTGGCAAGGAGGACGGCGCTGGGACCCGTGGGGACGGCGAAGTGGGTGTGGACCAGTTGGAAAGACCCTCTCCGGAGCCGCCACCCCCCGTCCACCAGGCTCGACGCGAAGAAGGAAAGCATCGAGGGAATCGAGGCGGTCGGCAGCCCTCGGCGGCCCAGGACAGGGACCCGCAGGATCCGGAGGCCGTCCTGGACCTCCTCCCTCGGAAGCCCGGACATTCCGGAGGTGAGGACGGTGATCTCGTGGCGGGTGGCCAGCTCGACGGCCGTGGCCCGGTGGATCACACCGCCGCCTCCACCCAGAGGCGGATACTCGTAGTTGATCATCAGAATTCTCACGGTGTTTCCTCCGGCGCCGGGCGGGGGGAGGAGATCCATAGGGGGAATCTCCCCAAGAGCAGCACCCCTCCCACGGTGCTGAAGACGATGAGAATGGCTCGGGAAAGAAGGGCGGCCGCGGCGCCCCCAGCTTCCGGGACCCCAATGCTGCCCAGGAGAACGATGTAGCCGGTCTCTCGGAGGCCGTAGCCGTTCAGGGAAACTGGGATCATCGTCAGGAGCGATACCGCCGGGACGACCCAGGTCACGTCAATGAGCCGAGGAGAGCTCCCCAGCGCCCGAACCAGGACCCAGGTGCCGAGTCCCATCAGGAGATGGAACAACACCGAGAGAGCCAGGCTGGCTAACAACCGCTTTCGGCTGCGCCGGTACACCTCCTTCAGGCGTAACAGCGAGGACCGCCAGCCAACGGCGCCCTTTCCGATGGCGATGGACCGGAGCAGCAGAGCCCCCGCTGCGGGGACCGCCGCTCCCGCGGCCAGGCCGGCAACTATCGGGAGCCAGAAGGGGAAACCTCCGATCCGCGCCGCACTCGCGGTCCAAGCCCAGATCCCCACCGCGAGCAGACCCGTCAGTCCCGTGAGCCGCTCCATCAGGATGGAAGCCCCGGCCCCCCAGCCGTCTCCGGTCCGCCGCGCCGTCTGGTAAGCGCGGGCGGCGTCACCGCCGACGATGGTGGGCATGAAGTTGTTGGCGAACATTCCCACCAGGTAGTAGCGGACCAGCGTGGCGAGCGGCAGGGCCGTCCCTTGGATCTCGAGCAGGAGCCCCCACTTGAAGGCACTGAGGACGATCCCGATCGCCTTGATGGCGAAGGCGGTCGCCAGCATGGTGACCGACACTGCCCCCAAGATCCCGGCCACGCTGCTCCAGTCCACCCGGACCACGATGAGCACCACCAGGGCCGCCGTGATCCCAAGTCGGAGAATGAATTGAAGGCGAGGGTTCACGTTCACGCTCCGCTCAACGCTTGACCGCCCGGCAGGCGAACATGTAGCCGGCGTCTCGGCCCGGGACGAGGGCATCGAGGGCGGCGACCATTCTAAGAAATGGGTAGAGGGCCGAATAGAGGCGGAAGGCCTTGCCGACCTGCGCGAAGGCATCCTGCGACATGGGGGCGGTGTTGCCGTGGAAATCATGGTCGCCCCGGTGCTCGGGCCGCGCGGAGGGGTCATCCTCTTTTCCTGCCGACGGGACCGCAGGTGCCGTGGCGGTCTTCCCGGAATGCCGCCGGCTGAGCAGGTTGTAGCCGTAGTTGAGCGTGTCCTCCACCGCCTCGGTGAAGAACCGAGAGTAGGATCGGATTTCAATGTCCTGAAGACCCGCTTCCTCCAGCAGGGCCCGCAGGCGCTCCGGCGGGTAGCCATCCCGGGCGTGACCAAACCCGCCCGAATCGCAGTTGAACCCATAGAGGCGCTTGAGCCAGTAGGCCGGCCGGCCCCGTTCCCCCTTCGGACCGGTGAGGACGAAGATTCCTCCCGGCCGGAGTACGCGCACCATCTCACGCAGGTACTCCCGGTCGTGGACCAGGTGCTCCAGGAAGTTGATACCGACCACCAGATCCCGGCACGCATCCGGCAGGTCGATCGACTCCTCGCCCATCTGGACGACCTCCCCGCCCACCAGAGCCCGGGCCGAACTCACGTGGTCCGCCTCGAAATCCACGCTCAGCCAGCGGCCGCCCCGCTGCCTCAGGAAGTAGCTGGTCAGACCCGTGGCACAGCCGATCTCCAGACATTCCTCTTTTTGCAGAGATGGCAGGAGCGCCAGGATGGCGTCCAGCGTCTGCTTCTTCTTGATCGACTTCCGGAAGAGAGCGATTTGCCAGGGCTCGCCGCCGGTCAGGGCCCGGCCGGGCCCGGCGGGAGCCACCGATCGTTCCAACTTGCTCACAGGAGACCTCCCGCTTCGTACGCCTTCACGGTTCGATCAACGCCGTCCGGCAGGCCGACCCTCGGCTCGAAGCCCAGGATCCGCCGGGCCCGGCTGATGTCGAACGCATAGTCGTGGTTGAAGAACTCGACCCGCCGCGGGTAGAGCGGAGGCTGCACGCCCAGCGGCTGGCAGATCTTCTCCATCACCACCGCCGCCAGCCGAACCGGGGCCAGCGGGACGCGGGCCCGCCGGAGCCTCACCCCGAGCCTCTCGGCGATGATCCGCACCAGATCTCGTAGCGGCACTGGCTCGGCGCCCGCCAGGATGAAGGTCTCCCCCGAGGCCTCGGGTCTCTCCGCTGCCAGCAACATCGCCTCCACCAGGTCCTGGATGTAGATCAGGTGGTGCTTCCCCTCCCCGCTTCCGATCATCACGAAACGTCCCCGCCGGATGGCCCGGAACAGCTTCAACAGGCGAGGGTCCCCCGGACCGTAGACCTCGGCCGGCCGCACAATGACCGCCGGCAGCCGGCCTGACTGGTGGAAAACCCGGACTTTCCGCTCCGCAGCCTCCTTGGTGACCTGGTAGATGTCCCGGGGGCGCGGCTCGTCGTCTTCGCTGAGAGGGCGACCCCGGCCCCGACCCAGCACCCCTACCGTAGAGCAATAGACGAAGCGGTTCACACCCGCCGCCGCGCTTTCCTCCAGAAAACGCTCGGTGGCGTGGACGTTGATCTCCCAGAAAACGGCGTCCGACAGGTTCCCCTCCCGCATCGCCGCGGCCACGTGGAAGACGCAGGTCACGCCGTCCAGCGCCCGGCGACGCTCGTCTTCCTGAAGGATGTCGGCCAAGCGAACGTCCACACCCGCTTTCCTCAGCGCGGCGATGTTCTCCGTCTCGTAGGTGGTCACCTCTTTGCCCAGAACCCGGACCCCCGCACCGCGCTCCCTCAGCGCGAGCGCCAGATGGGATCCGATGAAGCCCGTCCCACCGGTGATCAGGAAGAAGTTCCCGTTCTCGGTCATTTCTGACCTCTCACCAGCATGTAGGACCCGAACACTTTCCCATGGCAGAACAGCTCGTCGGCCGCCGCCGCCACGCGCACGTCGCGGAATCCTGCAACCCGGACCAGCTGCAACAGCTCCGTCTTGGAGTAGTACCCGACGTGGCCCGGCTCGAAGAGCCTGAAGTAGAGGTCCCAGAGCCGGTAAAGTCCGAGGAAGGAGCGGCGGTTGTTGTCCAGGATCTGCAGGACTCCTCCCGGCCGAAGTACGCGTTTCATCTCCGCAAGGGCCTGCGGCGGATTCGAGTAATGGTGAAACGAGAAGGTGCAGAGTATGCAGTCGAATTGGTCGTCGGGGTAGGGAAGAGCCTCGGCGTCGGCGACTTCGAACTCCGCGTTTTCGATGCCGCGGGCATTGGCCCGGGCCCGCTCGATCATGGTGGACGAAAGGTCTACGCCGCAGGCCCTTCCCCGAGGCGCCCGCCGCGCGCTTTCGAGGACGGCCCAGCCGGTGCCGCACCCCACGTCGAGAAGGCGGGTCTCGGAGCTAACCGGGAAGGTGGAGAGGGCGAATTCCTGCTTGGCCCGGAAGTACCAGGAAATCCGGCCGGTGTCGAAGGTCCTCGCCCATCGATCGAAGAAGGGGACGTTGGCCTTGTTGGATCCGATGGACACCGTTACTCCTCCTTCAAACTTCCGCCGCCGAGCGGGCGGGCGCGGGCTTACGTCCTTCCAGCGCTCGACCCGCGTTGGGGCCGCGGAGTAGCCACTGTTCGAGGGCTAGCCAGTCCAGGTGACCCTGCCGGAACGCACGGATCGCATCGGCCGGCGTGCAGACGATGGGCTCCTCATGGATGTTAAAGCTGGTGTTCACCACGGTCGGCGTACCGGTTTGCCGATGGAACGCCTGGATGATCCGGTAATAGCTGGGGT
>Ga0315288_10006824_pt1 | contig 14476 bp, 13 predicted proteins | sample YL17G11_20_MG_FD_203454 | JGI IMG/M metagenome (GOLD analysis project Ga0315288, IMG submission 203454) | Sediment microbial communities from Yellowstone Lake, YNP, Wyoming, USA - YL17G11_20 | ecosystem: Environmental > Aquatic > Freshwater > Lake > Sediment | place: USA: Wyoming | collected... | reverse complement strand
TTAAATCATCCATAAAAATATTACTATGAGTATCTTCTTGTTCTTTTCTTATCGATGATATTTTTTTCTTTAAATGATATTTTTCACTTTGTATTTGTTTGTCTTTTTCCATATTTATTTTTCTCGTAATTCTTTAAGGGATTGTTTGAGTTTCTTTTTCTGAATATTCCTTTCCTTCTTTTACTTCTTCATTTGATAAATTATTTATTTTTGATATTATCATCTTACTACATCAATCAACTCCTGTGCATTGGGTTCCTTATAATTTCCTATTATTTTTTCTCCAAAAAATTAATCTCTTCCAGACCTTTTTCTGTTATTTCCCAGTAAGTAGAATTAGTTTCTTTGATTGAATAGATTAATTTTTGTTTCTTTAAATCATTTAAGATAGGAACAATATAACTATAATTTATTCCTGCTATTGAACCAATTTGAGAACTAGACTTTCTTCCGAAATCATTTAATATCATAAGTACTTTCTGTTTGTGTGATATTTCTTTTTTCATTATAATCGTAAGACGTAAGATTATTTAAATGTTTTGTTTTCACAATTTGCTTTTCACTTATCCATCAATAAGGCTAAGGCAGATATGATAGTAAGCCCTAATGTTATTGTAACTTCCCATCCCGAAGAAAAGCCACCTGCCCAAAACAACAAGGCTAAAACAAATGTAACAAAACTTGCAGTGGCAAAAGCACCCTTAAGATCATCCCTTGCTTTATAGAAGCCGGCAACAATAATAAACCAGATGGATAAAAGCATCATCTTTGAAACCCACCCGTCAGTAACTCCATTTATGTAGCCTAGATATTCTGTCAGTCCTTTACTTGCATTAAAGTTTGTGTTCGTCGGATAATCGTAAGTCATGCTATTAATCTCCTTGTTTGGAAAGTCGCCAAACGCTAAATATTATTATGAATAAAACCACAGCAGTTAAAACTCCTGAAACAATAGTAGGAACATTAAATATGCTTGTCATTAATGAACTTGTTATCTTTAAAGGCATTATGACTATATCAAAAGTATCTACTAATATTTTAAAAAATTGCACTGTAAAAAAACCTACTATATCTAATATAATCTCCCATCCGCTTCTATCTGACATTGTTGAAAAACTTTCCTGATAACTTCTTGCGTCGGCTTCTATATTTTTTATAGTTTTATTATAATCAATTATCCCCAAACCTGAATTATCTATTTCAGAAATACTTTTATTATAAGTGTTGGAAACTTCTATTACCGCAGTGTATAATAAAACACCGATTAAGCCCATGAAAATAAACGCAAATAAAATAGTTTTAAATCCATCTTCCATTTTAACCAGCACCCCCCCTTCTTTTTGAAAGTTTAAAAGCTATAATAACCGCCACGCATATTAAACTTATTATTGCCATCCATGACAGATCTACCAATGACATTAAAGTTATTATAATCAGTCCAATAGGAACAGTAACCAGTATTAAAACACCTTCGGAAACTCCCATTAAAGCAAGTGTTAGGATCATAAACCCGCCCATTAATAAGCCAAAATTACCAAAGATCCTAACAGCCTGATTCTTTAAATCTACCAGTCTTTCAAAAATCTTATAATTATTTGAATAAACCCACACGTAAAAAGTCTGATTTCCATAACTATTAGGCACATACATATTTAGTTGCCCTGTCTGTGCTGTTGTAGAAGTTGTATTGATATATGTTAAAACCCCTTTTTGAAGCCTGTATAATGTAAAATTAACTAACCTACTTGCATTTCCAGTGAAGTTAAGATAAACTATTCTTGTTGCCCTGTCTGTGAATACATTATAATTTCTTTCATTAAAAACCCAGTCATCCCAGTTTATTCCAGATGTGCCTAATTGAAATGAAATACTGCAAGGGGAAGATAAGCATTTGGCGTTATATTGGGATGAAGTAAAAATAATAGTCCCGTTTTGAGTTACCATAAAATAATAGATGACATCTTCTTCCACCAAGTGCATGTGTGTTTCACCATTATTATCTGATTTGGATCTTTCTACCTCCCTGTATAAACCATCCCCAATATATTTTCTATAAGTGTGCACGATAGAGTTTGGAATACCATTACCACTGCTATCCAGGAATGTAAATAAAAAAGTTGTACTGCTGGCCACCTTAAGATCATAAAGCGATATATTGCTTTTAGTGTAAGGATTATAATATCCGCTAAGATCTAAAGTACCATTGTCCAGATAATAAAATTCCTGTACCCTGTCAGTACCAGCATAAGAAAGTACAAAATCTATCTTATAACTTGTAGCAGTCAACAGATTTTTCTGCATACATAAGGTTATTGTTGCATTTGTGTTATTTATATAACTGTGATAATATCTATAATTGACAGATGAATTGATCTTGCTTGTAACATTAACATCCAGATCTATTTGAGTGCCGTTTAAAGTATCAGGCTGGAATAATGTATTTAAATCCTCTTCGTCTCTCAAGGTCAGATTCATCACCATAAAATTATTAACACCACATTCATCAATAGAAAGATTATAGATTGTTAGATTGCTTTGATTTGTTTTATATAATCCTTCCCCAGATAGATTAAAAGTCCAATTATAAGAGTAATTTGTACCAGTCGCTAGGCCTAAGCTGGGAAGTATATTTAAGTTTTTGGTAAAGACATAATAATCTGTGTTTGCTGTTGTTGTATCCGGCGTGTAATTTGTTCCAAAGATTGTTAAAAATGCGCTTGTGCTAGGTATGTTTGTACGATTGACATATAAGGAAAACATGACATCATCGCCTATACCAACTTCATCTTTATTCTTGTTTTCATCATCATAGACAATATATGCCTTAAATGATGTCTGATTCATATGCCTATTATTTGCTGTATCATTCGCATAATAATACCAAGTGAAATTATTTTCACTTATAATTATTGTCAGATTCTCATTGCATGCATGGGTATAATTAGTGCCGTTGTTATTGCTCCAGCAAGAATTTAATCCAATATTATCTGAACTGCTGACATTAAAATTAGATATTTTAGTTGTTGATTTAAAAATGTTTATTATTAAATTTTCTTTTGGATATAAGATATCTATTGTGGGTTTAGTCAAGTCTATTGCTAAGTTCCTTGATGTTGTTGTCACTTCTTTGGTAGAGTTTGAAGCATTGCAATAAAAAGTATGATTGCCCGGAGATAAACCTATATATCTCTGGAATGTCAAAGAAGTCTGTAGGGGAGTAGTATTATAGGTAGTATAATTTACAATATTATCCAATATCAAAGATATATTAAAAAAATAACTTGTGCTGTTAGCAGTGCAGTTAAAAGTCACTGATTGATTGTTTGTTACATAATCAGCAATAGGTGAATTAATTGTTACAATTGTGCTACTCGGTGTTTCTGCTTTCTGGTACCTTAAAGCTGTACCTCCATTATATAAACTTGTAATTTCTGCTACTGTCAAGGTCTTGTTCCATACTGCAAACTCATCTATTTTTCCTGTTGTTAATCCTCCCTGTATTCTTTTTCCTAATAAGATACTTGAATTACTGCCGAAATAATCACAGTTTCCCAATACTCCGCCACCGCTTGTTATATTAGCAACATTAACACCGTCCCTAAAAACCATACCTACCGGGATACTTTGATCTATTACAATAGTCCACATAGTCCAAGCATAGTTTAAGCCCGCAATAGCAACATAACCATTACCTCCGCACCCATCAACTTGCGGATAAGTTGAGCCTCCTGTGAACTGCAACCATAAACCAGCATTATCTCCTAATTGATCGCTTAATATTATCCCTTCGGTACTGCTTAAATTAGCCCATAAATTATAAGAGAATTTAGAAGAAGATTTATTCCCAACTAAAGCCCTCATATTTGTAAATAGATTAATAAAAGTTGTACCATCAAAAAAATATGCACTCCTGTTGATTCCAATCATCCACTTGCTGTTTGGAGTTGTAGCATTATAAACCCCTTTTAATTTCTCCACTAAATTAGTATCTGATACAGAGGAGTTATCAAAATCATAGTATAATAAAAGTCCCTGAATTAATGTATCCTCCCACGTAGCCCATTCAGTCACTCTTTGATTTCCTAAAAATGTAGGGATAAATTCCATGTAATCATTTTTTTTAACTGTTGTATAGATTCCTATTGTCATGGTCTCAGTTATATCCTTGGAAGTATCCAACTCCTTCCATACTTCCCTTAATGCTTTTCTCGTTGCTGTTTTTGTTGTGCATGGAATATTTTTCTTAATCTGTACAAAACAATCATCTATAAAATAAGTCTCTTCATATTCCTCATAACTTCTTGCCTTAAAAGTATAAATTCTATTTTCCATCTTACCTTCATTCCTTAGGTTATAAAATTCTATATTTGTAAAAAAATCCTTTAGGTTCTCCTTTGGTGTGATTGTGAATTCAGCAACTTTAATATCACTTCCCTGTCCTACATGATTATGAATAGGTGTGTCTAATCTTACTTTTGTTATTTCATTCCCAAAACCAAAAGCATTAGTAACGGTTATCTCCTGTTTGACAGCGTCATAACTTTTCACATTATCAAAGTCAAAACTGGAGATATTCGGTATAACGAATATCATAAGGATTAACAGTATTATAGACTTCCTTAAACTTATTTTCTTATTTTTGATTAAACTTAATTGTTTCCTTAGCCTATACTTGTCTTTTCTAGCCATACATACCCCCATAAATCTCATTTTCTTTAGATCCTAAACGTGAAAACATTATCATAGCACCCACAAATCCTATTATAGTTATCCAAATTGGAAGGTAGCCCATTATGTAATTAGCACCCACAAATCCTTCAAATGTGCTTCCTATTGTGGCGTCACTTAATATTGTTTCATAAGTGTTTGATATGAAAACAGAAACCACAATAGCTATTAATGTTATGAAAAAATAAGGAACGAAAAATATAGGTCTTGTAGTGACCATGTAGCTACCTATGAATATACCTAATATCATGCCAAATATTATAAAGACACTAAGCCAATATAGAGATTTATAAGTATTGTTTAAAACACCCATTGTATTTTCAAGATTAACAGTGGCATTAAGGTTGCCGACAGCACCACCATAAGTCTTGCCTTCAAATGTTTTCCTTAATTCTGTATATGTTGTGTTCCCTACATATATCATAACGCCTGAAATAAATACGATGGCAAAAGCTAAAATCATGAATAAAAATAAATCAGTCAGTCCGCCTTTTTTATTCATTTTAAAATCTCCCATCAAATTTAATTTTAATGTCAAAGTTATTTTTTTTGGATAATAGTCTCTGCTCTATCTTATTTATATCCGCTTCATTCATCACATAGTCCGCTATATCATAGTGGCTTATGTTTTCGCCTGTCTGCTTCCTTATCTCCTTTTGTATTTCTTCTATCATTTTCTTAAATGACGGGGAAACTTGGAAGGGTAGCCTTATTTTTCTTGCCATTTTATCTGTATTTTTCCACTCTCCATCTTGCTTCTTTTTCAGGGATGCCCTTGTCTATAAGATCCTGAATTTCTTTTATTTTCATTAATGATAAGAAATACCATGCAAAGAAGCCTAATAATAAAGGCAAAGCCAAAAACATTAAGACTTCAAAGACTATCCAGAAAAACCCTTTAATAAAAGTGTTTGCATAGATGAAATTATCGCTAATTACCCATCCTATATAATTCAAAGCCACTAAAAGAAGATAGCCTAAGCACATGCAGGTAAACCTAACTACTGTGTTATCTATTTCCAAAAATAATAATAAGGTTATTGTCAGGAAGAATAATATTATAGCTACAAGGCAGAAAAATATAATAGCTTTTGATGTTGTGGGGATCTCTCCGTATTGCGTAACTTCTATTGCATTTTCTATAAAACCGCCTAAACTTGTGCTGTTGCACTGGAAAGCGTAGCTATAATGACCTGTTTTTGTAAAATTACTGCCTAATACTTTTGCCTGATAGTCGAAAGAATAATCTAAAGTTGCTATATTATGAAGTGTATAAATATGATTTCCTGATTGATTATAAAGATGAAAATAACAGGTTATCCCTGATGTTATAGGCAGACCATCTGTAATATTAATGACATGAAAATTAAATGTTATCGTCTGATTTTTAGCGTAACTTTCTGTCCCTGGATATTTTATTATGAAACCCCTATCTATTGTATTTATTGTCGTAACTGGCGGTGCTGATAAAACAAAGGGTAGTAAGAATAGAATCATAAAACTTACTACCCCAAACAAAAGAAACTTCCTTCTACATTTATTATAGAATATCATTTTTATAAATATCTCCCTTTTACTTCAAATGTTATATCTTTTAAGTAATCATACTTGTAAGATTTTGATAATTTGTTATGAAACATTTCGATCCATTTTTCCCTATCATAATTTGTTAATGCGTGACATTCAAAACATAAAGAGATACAGTTTTCAGGAATAGAATTGTATTTATCATAATCTATATGGTGAACTGATAATGCTGTCTGCATCTTTTCCCTATGCTTTCCGCAAAGCATACATATTTGATTATCTCTTTTTCTTATAAGATTTTTAAATCTATTTGTAAAATTCTTATAATCTTTTATAGAATATCCGCCCTTCCAAAAGGGATGATTTTTTCCAGACATCCTTTTATGCCATTTATCAGAATTTTCTTTGCCCATGATTTCTTCATGGGATTTTCCTAATTTATGGGAACTCATAACTTTTATTGTATTTTTAGAATGTCTATGTTCCCAAAAAGGATTTTTATTACCTTTCATTCTTTCTTTTAATTCTTTTCTTTTTTGTTCTGCTTTTCCCTTTCCCATGATTTCTTCGTAAGTTTTACCCTTGAAAAAATCACTAATCTTTTTTCTTGTTTTGTTTGATACATGATGTCCTAATTTTGATAGACTTATTTTAATTCCAATTTCTTTTGGTCTTTTTATTCCTTTTTTAGATTTAAAATATTCCAGCATTTCTTTAATAGTTTTTTTATCAAATTTATCTTCCCATTTGTAACCTTTTTTAAAAGCAGTTTTTAATGTTTTCCTATAATGCTCTTCTGATTGTTGTTTTCCTAATAAAGAATTCCTAATTTTATTTTTATGTTCTTCTGTAAATATTCTCATTTCTTTTGCTTTTTTTTCACCATATAAATCTTCCCATGTTGTCCCAATCCTAGATTTATAAACACAATCACGAGAACAATATTTATGTTTAGAATTATATGTTTTAAATTCTTTCAAACATTGTTCGCATTTTTTTATCATCTTTATTTTAATTTTTTATAGTTTATAAATATTGTTATAGGTATTTCCCTCATAAATAGCGTCCTTTTATAAATCTCATAGGATTTAAGAGTCCGCGTTCCCGTTGTGGCATACCTTGATTATTTATTGTAACTCCTGTTCCCTGCCCTAATGTTGCCTGTGTATTTGTATTCTGTGAAACCTGTATCATTTCCCTTAAACTTCTTTTCTCCGCACCATTTAAGGCACGTTTATATGTGTCATGCACGACGTCTTTTAATTCTGTGACTATCATTTCATAATTTTTTCTTTTTTCTGAATCATCCATGCCAAAATCTATATCACGCATGAACAACAGGTTATTAACCGCCCTTCCAAAATCATAGACTTTAAAATTGATTTCTTCATTTGTGTAGTCTGCAAGAACTTTATTTTTATTGACATATAAAGCCAATATTTTCATAATTTCCTGTATGCCCACAGCACTTAGCGTATTATTTTCAGGGTTAGAGTTTACTTTCCATATCATATTCCCATTTTCAAAAGTTGGCACATCATTTTTTAAGATATGCTCTATTCTCTCCAGAATCTCATTTAGATCCAACTGCCATTTAGCTATATTATCTTCAGGTCTGCCGGTAAAACTGGACATTTGGGATCTATAACGGGGATCTTCATTATACCTTATTTGTTGCGTTTGCTTGTATGAATTATTTAATTCTTCCCTTTCAACATCTTTTATAGCTTCCAGTATTTCTGCATCACTATAACCCATACCAGTGAATCTGTCAAAATCGCCTTGTGATAATTCCATTGTTTGAATCATATTATTCCCCCTCTAATTTCCAGTCCTGTCATTATCTTACGCACCTGCTTTTCTATGTCAAATTTACCTTTCGCTTTTATAGGCTTTAATCCCAGTGCCTTTGCTGTGAAGTCCTGACTATAAGCAAGTTCTGTAATCATTTTGTTTAAGTCTTTTGTCCTATTTGACTTTTTTATAGTGCCTTCAAAATTAAATAATAAAGGCGGTATGACAGGCTTATTAGGTCTAGGATATGCAGGTATAGGAATATAAGGGGGATTTAAATAATTCAATTCTGGTTTTATTATTTGTGGTATCTTATAGATCTGCCTTTGGCTTGATAGACTAGGCTGTGCAAATTTAAATGCAGGCTTATTTCCCTGTCCCTGATTTAAAATATTTTTTATCAATACCTTGTCTAATAATTTAGATTCAACCTTATTTATATTGACCTGATTAATTCTTGTCTTTGGCTGTTGCTTGTTTAAAAATGATGTGTCAAAAAAAGGGACATTCCTATATGTTTCTGGCTTATATAATAACCTGTTGATACTTTGTATTATCGCATTATCTAAAACTTTTGTTACCGACGGTGATGGCGGTAATATCTGCTGTGGAAATACTTGTGGTTCAAAACCTGATAAGGATAATTGCGCTTTCTTGTTCATGGAAGGAAACTTTATTGATTCACCAAAATCAATTATTGTTTTTATTGATTCACCAAAATCAATTATTCTTTCTTCCTTAAAATAAGAAGGTTTTAAGATCAATCCATAATCTTTTTTGTTGAAATATAATCTTCTTATATTTTTCATCAAATCAGTTGATCTGGTTGCCTTTGATACAGGGAATGACACTACCTGAAAATTACCTTCTTTTGAAAAACCTTTTCCATAACCGCCGAAAACTTCTGATTTTCCACTTTCTAAGAAAGTCTCACCATAAAAGACAGGCTTTATTTTTTTATAGAGTTTTACTTTTGTGAAGAATTCTTCACCTTTATATAAATCGGCTATATATTCATCAATAACTCTTGGTATTTTACCCCCCCTGAATCCTTTATAAACTTTTGGGATTTCTCCGTATTTTTCAAATACATAATCATAAGCATTATTATAAAATTTTGTATATTCTTTACCCGTCAAACCTTTAATAAAACTATCTTTATTCAAATTAAAAATAGCATGACCTTTTTCGTGTAATAAAATTTTTTCAATTTCTTTTATATTGTTGATTTTTGGATTTGTTCCTATAATAGCACCTTCACGTGAATATGCACCAATAACATCAACATTAAATTTTCTTTTCATATGATTTATAAAACTTTTTGGTAATTCTGTTTCTCTTAATTTTCCATAAGGTATTAAAAATTCTTGATTAGCAAAAAGTTTTCCTTCATTAAATAAACGTATTCTGCCCTTGACATCTTGCATACCAGAAGTTAAGATCTTAGTTTTTCCACTCAATCCCATGTAAGAAATGGAACTTTCCGCTTTTCCTGTATAGATATATTCGTTCAAATTTCCTAATCTTTTCAGTTTCAATAATGCTTGTGTAGTCTGTCGTGAACTTATATTATCATTTCCTATGAACTTGACAGGTTTATATGCAAATCCAACAGGCGCAATACTTTTTTCTGATACTTGATAAATATAATTTTTATTATCTATTTTTAAAGGTTTAGCGAAAGTATATGATGTTTCTTTCAATAATCTTTTCTGGCTATAAATATTATATGCCTTGTTTATATCATAAATGAAGATCCCCAATTCTGCTAATCTAAGGCTTACTACTGCTATTTCACCGACGGGTAAATCAGTCTTCAGGAATTTATCAATAGCTTTTCCTTCTTCCCACATTTCTTTTTTCCCGGGTTTAGTCCCAAAAGTATATCCGAGTTCTGTCGCCATTAATGGAATTCTTGTATAAGGATTGATATAAAGCGAAGATCCAACAACAAATTTATTTATACCTGATAATGTGATTCCTTTGATATTTGATTTATATAAAGCATCAACATATGGTCTTAATGATTTTGGTGATAAGGTTTTCATTTGGCGTTGCATTAACTCTGTTAAGCCAAAGGCAGTCTTATTAACCGCAGTATCTTTTAAGAATAAAACCCCTCCCAATGTTCCTTTTTCCTTGAATGTTTGTTGTGTCTCTCCATAAAAAGATAATTTCTTTTCAGGTTTCAGCATAGTTAAACCCTGTTCATAAACTGCATATTTTAATATATCTGGCGACCTGTCTATATAAACATTCAATTTTTCAGGTGATAAATAACCTGTTGTTTCACTTGATAGCATATTGACTTTTTTCCTGTTAAAAACCCCTGTATCAATCCATCTTCCAGAATTATCTTTTATAAAATAATGATCTTCTAGATTTGCATTTTGTGTATTCAATTTATTTTCTGTTGCTATTCTTCCAGTCCCAACTTCTACAGCCATAGTTTTGGATTGGGAAAAAGGTTTTCCGCCATAAAAAGAAATATAATTGTCTTTTTTATTGGAAATATTGAAAGTTGAAAGAATATTTTTAATACTGCCGGATTCTTTTAAAGTAACACCACCATATTTTCCTTCTAATATAAAACTCCTTGCCTGTTGTTCTCTTTGTTTTTCTATATTTAATTTTTGCTCAGGATTTTCATAAAAATAACCAATATTTCTTCCTAGATATTTCTCTTTTAGATAAGGATCTGTCTCTATCTTCTTGCTTACCTCTTCAGCAGTAGCCTTGAACTCAAAATCTACCGACGGTAAATATTGTCTCTCTGCTTGTTGTCTCTCTGCTATTTTCTCTTTTAAATTCTGTGTCTCTAAATCAAACTGTTCTATCATCTCCCATTTTTCTCTTACACCTTTCGGCATATTGGAATAATATATTTTATGCCTTGAAAAATATTTTGCCTCTTCCCACTCCTTTAATTCGTATTCATATTTTTTCTTTTCATTAAATTGCGCTTCCCTCTCTCCTAATTGAAGACCATATTTAGAACTAAATTCTTCTGGAGACATGTATAAATTTTTTATCTCGGGATCAATAGAATTATAACGGCGTACATATTCTTTCACCGTAAGAGGGTTTGTTTCTGTGTCAGAATAAAGATTCTCTCCTGCAATATTTATTTTAGCTTTTAATTCATCTATCCGTCGCTGTTCTGCTATTTTCTTATCCCTTTCTTCCTGCTGTTGCCTTAGTCTTTCAGTTCTTCCTAAAAAATTATTTGTTGGTGTCGCTAGTTGCGATGAAAATTTAACCATTCTTTTTTATGTTATACAAGGGTATAACATATATTTAAATTTATGTTATCATAAAACTTATATACATACTATACAATTATTAATAATGGCTTTTAATAATAATAATTCTTTTGGTGATGCTTCTGGAAACAAGACAATTTCTTTAGGTCAGGACACATGGAACATATCAGATGGTTATACAAAAATAAAAATTCTTAGAATATTAATTGAAATAGATTTGTATGAAACTATCGCACATTTTGGATATAAGGATATGGATGAAAAGGATTTTTCCGACGACGAAATCATAAGGCAGAAAAGAGTGGAAGCATTGTTCAGGGTTTGCTTTTTATTAAAACAGCTTTTGGGAAATTGCAGATTTAGTTTAGAAAAAAAGAATATGCGACTGATATATACTTTTTATCATCGGATAAATCAGGTGGAAGAAGTCATCGACGGAGTTTTTGAAAAGAAATACGATCTGGTATGCAAGACAGAAATTACTACTATAAATGAACAACACTTTAGGTTGTGTAGTAACACCTTAAGAGTAGTAAAAGATGAAATGAATTTCCCAATTAACGACGCTGGTTTGATTTTTAGAAGGTCTGATGAAGTTGATTTGGATAAGATTATGAATGATATAATTGAAGGCGGATAGTTCTATTTTCTGACATTTTGTAGCATTTTGTAACATTTCTATTGCCTTTTTAACGTCTAAAAAGCCTAAATTTGGGCTTTTTAGACGTTATGCTACGGTGTGGTTACACTGTGGCTATGTTATTTTGTAACATTTTGTAGCATTTTCTGACATTTTGTAGCATTTTCTGACATTTTGTAGCATTTTCTGACATTTTGTAGCATTTTCTGACATTTTGTAGCATTTTGTAACATTTCTATTGCCTTTTTAACGTCTAAAAAGCCCAAATTTGGGCTTTTTACAGAATGTGCGAACTTTTGACGCGTAAAACCCGTTTTTCTTGGGCACTACATGAAGCCCTAATTCATAAAAATTTCAAAAAAAATGTAGTGCCCAAAAACCTCAAAAAATAGAGATAATCGCTATTATATCTAAGTTTATAAACTTCTGTTATATGGAAATACTATGGTTCAAGAAGTGATAGAAGAATATGTAAAATATTTGAAGTCTGTTAGGAGTTTATCAAACAGAACAATAGGTCTTTATTATTATTGGCTAACTAAATTAGATTCATTGGAGATCACACAGTCAATAATAAATAATTTTGTAAAGAAGCATAATAATTCTTTAGTCCGTGCCATGCTATTAAGTTACATTAGCTTCCTTGAATTTGAAGGTGCAGATAATATTTACTTGAAAGTCCCACCCATCTATAAAAGGAGAAAGTCAAGAATTCCCGTCGATATAAGCGATTCTGAATTAGATAAGTTAAGAGAACATTTTTTAAACAGGGGATATAAATATGCACTGGCATTTGAATTAATGTATCAAGGCGCTTTACGTTGCATGGAAGTAGAAACAATAAAAGTAAATTCTTTTGACTGGGAGAAATGGCTTTCTAATACTGATGACTTCTGCGAATTAAGAGTTATTGGAAAAGGCGACAAGGAAAGAAAGGTTTTAGTCAGTTCTAAAATAATGAATGAAATGTTAAGAAACCTTATAGAGAAATTAAATATCCCCGACGTAGATTTCCTGAAAGAATATTTAAGGGTGAATGAAACGCCTTTATTTAAGCAGATGAAATACAAAACATTGTATTATAATATCGCCACCCACACGTCAGGATTATTAGGGAGAAGGATAAGACCGCATGAAATAAGGCACACAAGAGCAAATAATCTAAGCGAAGAAGGAGTAGATATTTATGACATCAAGAATTATTTAGGACATTCAAGTATAGCGACTACTGAAATTTACGTCAGGAGATCCACAGAAAACAGTTTGAAAAATATTAAAGAAAAAATAGGTTAAAAATGTATGTAAAAAGACTGCCAGTAATAAAACTGCTAAATTTATCCAGAACTATTGTATGCACCTTGCTAAATAAATTTGACTGTTTTACTGTTGTATGCGGAAATACGGGACTTGGAAAAAGCACCTGTGCTTTACACTTAGCTAGATATGTAAGACTGGAATTTAAGAAATTGAAGGAATTAAAGCCCGAAGTAGTAAAATATTATTATGAAAGAGTTATGAAAAATAAAGGCGTTCCTTTGGAAGAATTTGTCGCCTATCTTATTGAATTAAGGGATAAGAACAGATATACTTTTGCTTTAGGTCGTGATGTGATTTATACGCAAGAAACCATGAAAAAGATATTATCATCTTATCAAAGAATAGGCATAGCAGATGAAATGGTAAACATTACGTTTAATAGAGATTTTACAAGTTTAGGAAACAAGGATATTATAAAAATGATTAATATGTATAGGGATCATAATAACTTGATTATAGCTTGTATTCCTAATTTTATTGTTTTGGATAATCAGATAAAAAATCTAGTTAAGTTAAGATTAGATGTTGTAAGAAGGGGTGTTGCTGTCATCCAGACACCCAACAAAGTTATTTATGGTCGTGACAAATGGGATACTGCCTTAAATGAAAAGATAGAACGGGAGTGGATCTCCAAAAAAACTAAAAATCCCTCTTATGCTAAATTGACAACTTGCAGGGGAATTATGAGATTTCCACCATTAAAGCCCAGTTATGAAGCCAAATACAAAGGAATAAAGGATAGAAAAAGAAACATAATAAAAGAAAGGATGGGTGTGGATAGTGATGGGGACAGCAACGAAATAGATAGTTTTACTATCCTTTTGACAAAATTAATGAATAAAGCTGTCAAAAATGGGGAAACCCTAAAAGGCTTTGCTATGGCTAATAATATAAGTGAAGAATCACTGAAAAGAAAGTTAAGAAAAGAACTAGAAAAAAAGCATTTAAGCACAACAATAAACGCTTATTACACAGACAAGAAAGCTAGAGAAAAAGAAGAAGGTGTGTGGTAGAATATTCACAACTGTTTTTTTATAACTTGTCTGAAAAAATACAAAATCATTATCACAAATATAGTACAAAACACACCTAGAAAAAAACTAAATAAATTAAATTTTAGCAGGTATTTTGCTTCGCAATAAAGGTTAATTAATTCATAGTCTATCATTTTGCATTTCACTCCTCGATTATTATCGGATTTCCTTTT
>Ga0315288_10006823_pt1 | contig 14478 bp, 12 predicted proteins | sample YL17G11_20_MG_FD_203454 | JGI IMG/M metagenome (GOLD analysis project Ga0315288, IMG submission 203454) | Sediment microbial communities from Yellowstone Lake, YNP, Wyoming, USA - YL17G11_20 | ecosystem: Environmental > Aquatic > Freshwater > Lake > Sediment | place: USA: Wyoming | collected... | reverse complement strand
GAACTGGAAGGTCCCTGGAGATCATGGCCGAGAGTTTGGGTGTGGAAATCTCGGAGATTGGTCCGCTCTCGTTGCGGGCTACCAGCCCGGCGACCATAACAAAGCCCTGTTCCGTCATGGCCGAAATTGAAATCAAACGCCTGGTGGTGGAAGGGGTTGATGCCGCGGACATTGCCGCGGGTATAACGAGGAGCATAGCTCAGCATGTGATGTGGATGCTTTACAGATTCAACGTTAAGAAGGACATCGCTGTTACGGGTGGCATCGCTAAGAACATCGGGGTGGTCAAGCAGCTTGAAGAGATGCTGGGAATAGAATTCGTTGAGTTACCGGCGGATCCCCAGTTGATCGGGGCCATCGGCGCGGCCGTTTTCGCTGCCGATCAGCTCACGAGCCCTCGTTTGCTGAATCCAGAATCGCACACAGGCATGAAGTCCGGGACCAACAGTCGAAATCTGCAATAGCGCAGATGAGATGCCTTGTGTACGTGACCTGCCCCTAAGTACTTATCATACTTTCCGTTACGTTCAGCCAAGTAACAATTGCTTGTAATGTTCAATGAGCGAGTTCTATCTATTGATAACAATGGCTCGCCTCTCTGTAGATACCCTGGCATACAGTGCGACTTTCACATTTCCCTCCTGGCCGATGTCTGTCATAACGGACAGTAGCGGCAACGTCCCGGCACTATTCTCCTTAAGGTTATCACGGCCAATTCCTCTTCCAAATCGTTCTCAACGTGTTTCAGTTCGGCGTAAAGCTTCTCCAGCTTTTTGTACTCTTCCAATTGCCGGATACGCGGTTCCAAGTCGTATAATACCTCTTTTATCAGCGCAACATCCTTTCCCTTTATGTTACCTAGGTGGAAGACACCGTAGTAAAGATCGACAAGTCCTCCCGCACTTTGTTCACTCAGACTGTCCTTTATGTTGAGGCCTTGGTGTCCTTGCGCCCATTTATCTAGCTGAAACTTGAGCAAGTCGATCATGCCGAGCGCCACTATTTCGCTGAGGTCTGGCCGAGAGCTTAATTGCGAAGCTGACTTCACCTCTTCTTCGAGCTTCTTGGCGGCTTGCTGTCTAAGCTGGTCTATCTGTTGATTCAGGTCTTCCCTTTGCTTGAGATAATTCCAGATCGGTGACCGCGGTAGATGCTGGCGCAAAGCAGAGAGAATATATTCTTCGCGGGAGGACTCTGCGGCATTTTCCCCATGGGCCAGTGCGCTAAGTTTTTCCGCATATTCACACAGGTCGCTGTAATGGCGCTCCATGGCATTACCCAGGTCGCTGTAATGGCGCTCCATGGCATTACGCGACACCATGCCTCTGTTTTCCTTAACTTCCCTCTCCTGTTTGGCTAGCTCGATGTGTGTTCGCACAGTCCTCACATCGAAGCTATCGGTTTGGGCTATATGAGGTGGTGACTCACCCAACTCGTAGCGTTTGAGCCAGTCTTGCCTTTTTCCCAGTTCTACTGGCGGTTTCTTAATCCTTTTTGCCATTTTCCCTCCTGCCACGATGAACAGTTGGCTTATCCTTCTAGTATATTCTACTAGTATATCCTTGTTTATCACTGAAGGTACATGTTCCCCACGTATGTGGGGGTGAACAATGTAGCGTTTTGTTTAATCTCATCTAATCGTTCGAACTCGCGTCACTTGGGGGCAGTATTTTCTATATCAGTTTACCCTGTATACAAAACCGCATTTAAGGCAGGATTCCCGTATCACTTCCGCCGGGTCTGTCGGTGACCCCGAACATCTTGGGAATGCCGAGGCCGGTGATGTCGGCATCCAGGATACCCACTTCGTAACCCCGTCGTCTCAGTGCTATGGCGGTGAGTCCGGATACAAGTGATTTGACTACACACACCGCCCTTGCCGCTCATGATGGCGATAACGTTGCCTATTGTAAGGGGCAGTCTCCGCCGTCCCAGTTGCAGGCAGCGACCATGCAGGCGCTCTGGCAAGTGCCGTCGCCGATATAGGAGGGGAAGCATCCTGGAGCGCAGTAGCTGACAGTCGCGGTGGGAGTGGTGGCTGCGCAGTCGCCGCCATCGTAGCTACAGGCATAGTTATTGCAAGCGCTGTCGCAATAGTGGTCGCCGATATAGTAATTCGGGCATCCCGTTGCGCAGTAGCCGCTCTGGGTGGAAGTGGGAGTGGTGGTGCGAGTGGGAGTGGGGGTGCGGGTGGGAGTGGGGGTGCGGGTGGGAGTGGGAGTGGAGCTATGGGTATGGGTGGGCTGCCCCCATTCGTAGCAATCGTTGTTGTCCCAGTTACAGGCAGCGTTGTTGCAGGCGTCCTGGCACGGACCATCCCCGATATCGGATCTCTGGCATCCTGGAGCGCACTCTCCGTAGGCAGTGGTGGGTTTGGCTTCGCAGTCGCGTTTGTCGTAGTCGCAGGCAGCGTTGTTGCAGGCGCTGTCGCAATCGCCATCACCGACCCATGAGACGGGGCATCCATAAGCGCACTCGCCCCTTGCCGCGGTTGGAGTACCCAAAGTCTCCGGCGCATCAAAAAACGGTTTGGGTCCAGCTTCGCAGTCGCGTTTGTCGTAGTTGCAGGCAGCGTTGTTGCAGACGTCCTGGCAATGGCCGTCGCCGAGCCAGGTAAAGTCGCATCCCGTTGCGCACTCGAGGGCGCCAAGGGTGGGGGTGGGAGTGGGGTTAGTGGTGAGTTCAGAAGCTGGCCCCCCCCCGCAGCCAATGCCGACTACAGCGGCCAATGCTAATACCAATACCAATCCTAGAAACAGTAAGGGACTTTCCCACTTCATTTGCTTTTGCCTCTTTTCGCAATAATTTCCAGTTAATAATTAGAAAGATACCTCTATTATAGTTGAGTGATGATACATGTACAAATGCACCTCTATCAGGATTTACAAGAGAAAGGGCGTGGCTGAATTGCTACAGTTGTTCTTCCGTTTCCAACGTTCGAACTCGTGTCACTTGGGGGCACCGAAGTGTTTTTTCACGAATGAATCTGCGCTGGATTCACTAGCTATGAGATGGTGAATCCTACACCTCTTCTACCATTTCCTCTCTTTACTGGTGCGCCCTTCCTGGTGGGGAACACCTGGGCTATCGCTGAGGAAAGCGAATCGCGGCTAAACGGTTTAGCTATAATCCCGTCGACAATCTTCTTCTGTTCTTCATCGAGATCTATGGTCCACCCCGTAATCAAGAGCACTGGCATATCCGGTTGTATCTCCTTTATAGCGCGGGTCACGTCCCACCCTGATACCTCCGGCATTCCGAGGTCCGTTATAACAAGATCGTAGTTGCCATCCTTAAAAGCCTTTATGGCCTCGGCTCCGCTGGTGAATCCTTTCACCCAGTGACCAAAGTGTTCCAGGTTCAACCCTAGGGCCTTCAAGACCTCGGGTTCATCATCCACTACCAGTATATTGGCAGTTTTAGCTGTAGCCGCCTTCCCTTTCTTCGTCTCCTTCTTAGCAGCATCAACGGCCAGCGGCAGCCTGATATAGAACGTAGTTCCCTGGCCTACCACGCTGTCGAACTTAATCATGCCTCCGTGTCTGGCGATTATGCCATAGGTCACACTCAACCCCAGTCCGGATCCCTTGGAAGCCTTTGTGGTGAAGAACGGCTCGAATATCCTGTTCTTCATCTTATCCGGTATCCCCACCCCTGTATCCGTTATCGATATCTGCACCCAGTCCTCGTCCTGCTCGCTTTTCACTGTCAGCTTCCCACTCATGGTCATGGAATCCATAGCATTGAAGAGTATGTTCAGCAGGGCTTCCCTCAATTCGGCGGCATCGCCGGATACCTGACCTGTCTTCCCTAATTTCTGCTCCACTTTGATCGTTATGCCCTTCGTCTGTTGCAGCTCTGTCATGCGCGGCTCCACCATCTTGAGGACGTCTTTCACCACTTGATTCACATCCAGCGGTTCGAAGGTGTGTTCCACGCGTATACGCGTGGAGTCCTGCAGGCGCTTCACCGTTTTGGCCGCGTCTAGGGCAGCCTGCTCAATAATCTGGATGCCCTTCTTTACCTTGTCATCCTTGACATCATCCATAACCAGCTGCGTGCGCCCCAGTATCACCGCCAGCATATTGTTGAAATCATGCGCTATGCCGCTGGCCATCTCCCCCATAGCCCTGAGTTTCTCCGTTTGCACCATGCGCTCATGTGCCGTCTTCAATTCTTCATAAGCACTCTCCAGCTCCACCTGCGCCTTCTTGTGCTCGGTGGTTTCCATGAAGCTGGCTATCACCGCCCGCCGCCCTTTATACTGGATGGACGCGACCCGCTCCATGACCCAGATCTGCCGGCCATCCTTCTTTAAAACCCTGAATTCATACGGCAAATTGGATATCCCTTTAAGGTTCTCTGCTGCTTTTATCCTGACCGTGCTTCTGTCATTAGGATGTACATAATTGATTGCATCCCGCCCAACAAGCTCTTCGCTGGCATAGCCTATTATCTTTTCAAACGTCGGGTTCACGTACAGGAACTTTTTATCCTGCAGCAGGTAGACACCCATGGCAGCGTTATCCAGCATGGACCGCGACATCTCCTCGCTTTCCCTCAGCGCCTGCTCCGCCCGCTTGCGCTCGGTGATATCCCTGATGACCGTAATGATCCCCTGCGGTTTGTCATCTTTGTCTTTCAACAACGAAGCAATCACTTCTCCGTCAAATTCACTACCATCAATTCTGCGAATCCTGTATTCATCGGGGCCCCCGACCTCTTTGCTGAATACCTTCGGAAACTCTACAAGAGCCTTCTCTTTGCTGCCACTGGCTATAAAATCGAAGCCGTCGCGTCCAAAAAATTGATCAAAAGAAGTCCCTCCAAACATTCTTACTCCTGCAGCATTCCCCTCTAGAATCTTGCCGTTCATATCTATCACGCTCACATTATCCGGAATTGAGGCGAATATGAGCCGCAGTTTCTCCTCCGAAGCTCTCAGTGACTCTTCCGCCTGCTTAAGTTCGGTGATATCCCTGATGACCGTAATAATCCCCTGCGGTTTGCCATCTTTGTCTTTCAACAACGAAGCAAACACTTCTCCGTCAAATTCACTGCCATCAATTCTGCGAATCCTGTATTCATCAGGGCCCCCGACCTTCTTATTGAATATCTTCGGAAACTCTGCAAGAGCCTTCTCTTTGCTGCTGCTCGCTATGAAATCGAAGCCGTTGCGTCCGATGAATTGATCAATAGAAGTCCCTCCAAACAGTCTGACTGCGGCATCATTCGCTTCTAGGATCTTGCCGTTCATATCTATCACGCTCACATTATCCGGAATTGAGTCGAATATGAGCCGCAGTTTCTCCTCCGAAGCCCTCAGCGCCTCCTCTGCCTGCTTGAGCGCAGCCTTGTTTTTGGGATTATCTAACAGGAGCCCTCTTAACACTAGAAGTCCTGCGGCAAATGGAGCTATCACTAACTGTGTGATAACAAAGGGTGCCATAAAGAATAATGCAAGAAAATTCTTCTTGTTCATGCTTTCCTCCTTCTGCAGGTCTCTTAGGATTTATTACTTATCAGCGCTAATTTGGTTGTTATTGCATACTTGGACTCAGCCGTTTTTCTGGGATTATCTGAGAAGATCCCTCTTAACATCAGTGCTCCTGCAGCAACGGGAGCGAGTATCAACTGTGCTATGACAAAGGGTGCCACTAAAAACAATGAAAGGTATTTATTCTTGTTCATGCTTGCCTCCTAATCCCATTTATCTTTGATTCTATTACTTATCAGTGCTATTTTGTCATAAAGCACCTAACTTTAAGGGATGTCATCTTATTACATCTATTATTATCTTGTCAAGTGTTTTCAATGATATTATTAAATTTATTTAATTTAATTTAAATAAATATACTCTGATAGAACCCAGCCGCTAAGTCAGCGTTTTGAGGTATACCCTAGAAATTTGCATATTTTGCGGACTTAACTACGAGATCGGGGGCGACCAAAGCAGCTTTTGGAGAGTATACATAAAAATCCGAGTGACGGAGGTTCGAACGAGTCGAAAGTATCATGATCGGGGTATTGCTATTTTTAGGGGAAAGACCGATTCATTGTTCCAAAGTCCTGGATTGTCCCGTTTTCGCTGGAAACTGTCGCCCGTACCAGGCTCATGCCACGGATTGTGTGTCTTTGGCCCTTTCTGAAGACAATGCGTTCAGCAAGATGATCACCTCATCAAGACACCGCTCTATCTGTTTTTTAGAGCACGGCCATGAGCCGGCTGCGATATTGAGCACTCCATTGTAGCTATCAAACCAGAAACAAATATGCGGCGGATAATCTACCGTACCAAGGAATCTGGCCTTTATCGGCGCTATGTCAAAGGTAACAGCTTTCTGCTCTATAGCTCCCATATTGGCAACGACCAATGCATCATTTCCAATTTTCATTCCAGACTGGATGATACGGACCAAAATGTTTTTCATTACACTATGCGGGAAGAAGGTGGTTAATGGCGCAAATCCTAGGTAATCGTGAATGCCCATCCATCGTGCTTTCCTCTGCTTCATAAACGATGAGATACGCTTCAATGTATAGTCAAAGTCATCATTCAAATCGGTACCCAGGTTGATAATCTCCATTCCTCCTAGATTGCACATACCGCCTGCATTATTACCCGGTATGAACCGTCTCAGGTCAATCGTGATGCGTACTCTCAGCTGTGATTTGTGGTCCCAGTCAGACGTTGCGGCTATTGCGTGAAAGAATGCTGCTTCAAGGACATCATTAAGCGTTGCATTGCGCTGACGCCCGTATTCGATTATTTTTTTTAAAAAATCCTCGTGAATTGTGCGGCTTATATACTCCAGCGTCCTGTCGTCATCTGCTACCACAGGCAGGTGGATTGACACCACCGGAAAAAGACCCGGGATCGTATACACGGCATAATAGTCATATAATATATTCGGGTAGGCGTGCCAGGGTACATGACGCAATACCTGCCAGATGCTTCTGTCTCCATATATGTTCGGCTCAGGGCGGTATGCAGGATCATGAGCTAGCATGGAATAGGTGGATGAAATTGTTCCGACGATCTGCTTAACGCCGCTGACATCAGAAACCTCGTGGGCCACCTTGATCAGCAGGTGATCCCTGTCCGGTGTGCGCAGCAGACAGGCCTTGATCTGCGGCCCGATATAGGGATTGATAATGGCGCGTTTGAAATCTTCGTATGCACGAGTATCCTCAGCTATGGCAAGCACATCCCTGCTACCCGCATCCAGCCTTTCCCAGTAGGGACGCCACCACCGCGTCACAAAACGGCATCCCAGTACCGGTTCGGCATCAAGAGTAAGATCCAAAGCCTTTGAAAGCCTGTCAATGTCCAGATGAGAATTGAACTCCAGTTCCATCTGGAGCATCATTACCCCGATTCCTCGTATGAAATTGGCAAACCGGTCGTTGAACTGCGCGCGAAAATGCTTGGGCATGTCCTGCATTAACAGTCTCCAGATTGCTAAGACTTAATTATTCTTGTAAGCCAGATATGGAGTGCATAGAGAATAACAAAATACGACTAAATTAGCAACAAAGATTAAACACCTTACACCCCTGTCAAGTCAAGCTATGTGAGTAAACTGGCTGTTTTGATTTCCACTCTTAACAACCTTTACATCTCATACATTAGACACAGTTCAAACGTTCGAAATCCCTTCATTTAGGGGCAATTCTATTTGAGGATAGTTCACTTTTTAGATAACTCGTAGGTTTTGCCCGTCTTTATCATAGCCTTTAAGTTTTCAGGTTTGATAGCTGCCGGAAGCTCGCAGCCGGAGGACAATATGAAACCGCCGTCTCCGCCAACCTCGTCGATCAGCTTCTTACAGTAAGCCTCCACTTCTTCAACCTTACCAATTGACAGCAAGGCGGCTTGTACATCACCAGCAAGACAGAGATGGCCGCGGAGCACCTCTTTAGCAGCGAAGATATTAGTGGTGCCGTCGAGTGCTAAAACTGCTGAACCGCGGGGCAGTTGCTTGAAATAGTGAATGTTCTTGTCCCAGCTGGTATCTAAGTGAAACCAAGTAACGATACCCTCTGACCACAGGGCATCTACTATCTCCATTGTATATGGCCACCAGAATCGTTCGAAAATCTTCGGAGGGTAAAAGAATCCACCGGCACGCTCCTCAACCACCAGCGTTACCTTGCTATCGAAGAGCTGACAGCCGCTTATCATAGTCTCAATGAACTCGTGAGTCATCTTTTTCAATGCTTTATCTATCTTGTCGGGGTTGTAGTATAGGTCTTCAGTAAACTTAACCATGGAGCGGCCCAACGAGAGCCTGAAAAACGGATGACAGGTAAAAGGTGATGGCGGATACATAGTGGCCACACCCCGTTTAGCCCATTCTTCTTTACCTCTGAAAAATATCGGAACCATGGCATTCATGATATCGTCCAGTTCAACAGGTGTTATCTCCAAGATACGATATATGAAGTCATTCAACATGAACTCCGTCCACCCCACCTCCGCAATAGTTTCATAGTCCTCAGGCTTAAGAACTTCTTCTTCGCGTGCTTGATAAGCATAGTGATCGGGCAGATCAAGTCCCGGATACTCTAGTCTCAGGCCAAGTGCCAACGACATTATCGCCTTGTTCATGAGTATGCTGCTGCCAACGAGGCTGCCTAAGTCCAGATCCCATCCCCCGGAATCGTCGAACACTTTATATATGATTTCATTTGCCCTTTCTTCATCGGAGTAGAATTGCGCATTAGTAATACGGGCTATTCGTGAAAAAGGGGGCGCTGTCGCCAGTATCGATATAGGAACACGGTCCGGCTTATCGAGTCCGATGGCAGCCGTCACCCTCTCCTGAGAAGTCATGCTTTCACTAATCATTGCAGACTCCTTTCATGTTACTGATGCAATAGTGCAAACCTTCAATAGCGTCTGTGGTTTGGAAGTCGGCCCCTATATAATCTCTGACAGCAGGCGTGGTTACTCCTCCGCCGACCATGAGTTTGAATTGTCCTCGAAGTCCGGCTTCTTCAAACATATTCGCGACCTGCCTCATGCTCTCGAAGGCGGAAGTAATGAGCACCGAAAACCCCACGAAGTCCGGATTCGTCTCCCTGACTTTCTCCAATACCCGAACAGGAGAGACATCTACCCCCATGTCATGTACCTCAAAGCCTTTGGACTTGAGCAATATGGAGAAGATATTTTTACCTAAATCGTGTATATCGCCTTCTAATGTCGCCAGTACAACTTTCCCGATGGGCTTAGGCGATTGAACTTTTGCTATATATGGCTCAAGAATGACAACCGCTTTCTTGAAGATCTCAGCGGAGAGCATGAGCTCTGCTAAAAAGTAATCACCCGCTTGGAATCGCTCACCTACAAGTGACATTCCAAGCCGGCATTCATCCAGTATAGCAAGTGGGTCTTCACCACGTTCTGCCCTAACCTTAACCGCAGCCAGGGCTTTGTCTCTATTAAGCTCCACAATATCTGCACTTAAATCTTCGCGCATCACAAGCCTCATTTCAAAAGATTAGGCTGAATTAAAATGTCCTATATCCCAGAATAGGTGGCTATAGTGTAATACTGTTACTGCCTGTTAAGCAATAGGTATAAAATGATTCGATGTACACCCGCCGCGTTTGACAAAAAGTAACCGACGAGAATACCCTTATAATCAGAATGTCAGAAGATATTCATAACTTACTCAAGCAAAAAGAGCGGCGACTGGTTGCCCCATTGGCGGGATTGCCGGGTGTGCGGCTCATTGGTCAAACCATTTTGGCCTGCCTGCAAGACCACAGGCTGCACGTACAGGCGATCAGTGCCCTACAGGAAGCCATCAATGCCGACCTGGCCTTCACCCTTATGGATCTCACGGTGGAAGCGGAAGCCATTGGGCTTAAAATTCGGTTTGAACCCCAGAGGGCGCCCGTGGTGACGTCTCATCCTGTGGATAACCATTCGTCCCTAGAGCAGTTCCGGATTCCGGATCCGCACAACGATGGTCGCCTACCGGTGTTTCTGAATGCGGTGTCCGGTTTGAGCCAGCAACTGCCTATGCCTGTGGGGGCTTACGTGATTGGTCCCTTCACTCTGGCGGGGGAAATGGCAGGAGTGCAAGTCTTGGCGGAAAAGAGCATTCTAGATCAGGAGTTTGCAGCATCCTTACTTGATTATACTGTTGCGGTAGGAGTCGTTTACGCCCGCGCCTTGGTGGAGTCCGGTGCGGCTTTGGTGGCAGTACTGGAACCCACCGCCGTTATTCTTTCTCCCCGCTCTTTCACCCAACTGGTGCTGCCGCGCTTGCACCGCCTATGTGAGGAGATCAGCGCTGCGGGAGCCGTTCCGGTACTGCATATCTGCGGCAAATCGACGCATCTGCTGTCGGCCATGACGCAAAGCGGTGCCCAGGGCCTGTCTCTGGACAGTCAGGTGAATTTTCCAGAGATTGCAACCCAGGTGCCTCCCGGGATCGTCCTCATCGGCAACCTTGCCCCAGTGGATGTTCTCATGCAGGGGGATCACCAAACCGTAATCACCGCCGCTAACAGCCTTCTCAAAGCCATGGAGCCGTTCCCTAATTTCATCCTATCCTCCGGCTGTGATTTGCCCCTCGAGACCCCGCTCGATAATATCAAAGCCTTGGTTCAGGCCACCAGGTCGTATAAACCTTAATCGGCAAAGAGGGGGCGCGACCTTGTACTGCTCCACATTATCCAAGCCTCGACTAAGTTAGCGAACTTACTTTTACCCTTGCCTCCAATCGTTCGAACCTCCGTCACTTGGGGGCACCAAAGTGATGTCCACTGCAGTAAATAAGCCTAAAGCAAAATATGTACCTGGGGGAAAGAATACTCGCTGCACATAAACATTTTCTAGAATGGTTACTGAGCGTTCATCTTGGTAACGTGATGTTTCTTGGCAAATTCAATGACTTGTTCTACAAATGTTCTGGTGTTTATAGGTTTGGTAACATACCCGCAAGCATCGGATGATTTCAATTTCTCTATCTGTTCTTCGGTTGCCGAGGCAGTGACAAATATGCAGGGTATTCCCCGAGTTTTGTGATTATGCTTCAAAATCTCAAGAGCTTGAAGGCCACTAATTCGTGGTAGCTGAACATCGAGTACTATTAGATCAGGCTTTTCATCTTCTGCAATGGCAATGCCTTTTTCCGCGTCCTTAGCCTCAAGAACAGTGTATCCATCTCCTTCGAATAATGCTTTTTCAAGTTCGCGATTATACGGGTCATCTTCTATTATCAGGATTGTCTTGATTGCTTTCATGGCAGTCTCCTACATTCGTACTTATCGCCACCCAATCACCCGCTCTATGCGTTCGGCAATATTTTTAATGGCAGTGTAAAATAGAAAGTGCAACCTTTCCCTTTCCCTTTAGATTCAAACCAGGTTTTGCCACCATGCAATGTAACCAAATTTTTACATAAGGCCAGTCCCAGTCCTGTGCCTTCGTATTTTTTGGAATACGGCTCTTCGATTTGATGAAACTCGATGAAAATCTTGGACTGATTTTTCTTAGCTATTCCAATGCCTGTATCTTTAACGCTTACCAGAACGTATTCCGTATCAGGCAAGCCTTTGCGTATTTTAATTGGAAGAGCTGCAGAATCAGGGGAAATGATGTCAGCGCCAATAGTGATGGAGCCTCCATCAGGGGTGAACTTGACTGCGTTCGAAAGCAAATTATAGATTATCTGTTTCACTTTGCGCTCATCCGCTTCGATCATATCAACATCGGCAGAAATTTCGGATAGCAGTCTGATATTGTGTTTCATGGCTTTTTCCGCAATAAACGAGAAACTGTTTTTCAACAAATAACTGATTGAGAAGCTGGTTGGCAGCAGCTCCATTTTGCCCGCTTCAACTTTTGAAAGGTCGAGGATATCGTTGATCAATGAGAGCAAATGCTGTCCGCTTGATGTAACGTAGCCCAGGTATTTCTTCTGGCCATCGTTAAGCGGGCCTTTCACCTCATCGAACAATAGTTCGGAGAAACCGATGATGGAGCTGAGAGGTGTTCTGATCTCGTGGCTCATATTGGCCAGAAAATCGGATTTGGCCTTGTTGGCCTCTTCTGCGATGATCTTAGCCTTATCAAGTTCTTTAGTACGTTCTTTAACAAGTTCCTCCAAATGATCCTTGTACTTTATCAAATCCTCCTCCGCCCGCTTGCGCTCGGTGATGTTCCTGCCGATCCCGACGATCGAACGCGGCCTGCCGTCCTTGCCCCGAGGCAGGGTGAAGGTGGTCTCCATCCATACGGTGGTCTTGTCCTTCTTGTAGTACTCGCATTCCATAGTCTTGGATATCGCCACGTCGTCGTTCTCCAACCGCTCATCCGTGAAATCCTTGGCCATCAAGGCTAGGTTCTTCGCCAGGGAATCGGAGGTCATCTGCTTCTCTATTGGCAGGGATATGAGCTCGTCGAGAGTGTAGCCCAGGATATTCGTCACCGAAGGGCTTATCCAGGTCGGCACGAGGTCGAGGTCCATGATCCAGATCGTATCCACCATGTTCTCAACGATAAGGCGGAACTTCTCCTCGATCTCCCGCAGCGCCTCCTCCGCCTGCTTGTGGCTTTGCAGCAACTGCCATTCGCGCAGGGCATGTTCCTGCGTATCGCGCTCATTCATAGAAGCACCTCAGCTGTCGGGCGAAGCGCTGTATGCGAAATGTTGTACAGTCAATTCTCATCTACGCCCCCCGGTCCGGCTGGCTTTACCATTGTATTCATTGACAATGGCAAGGATGTCCTTTTTAATGGCTAGAAAGGCATCGACAATGTCAGGATCGAAGTGCTTGCCTTTTTCCTTTTCGATGATCGTAAAGGATTCTTTCGCTGAGTAAGCAGGTTTGTACGGCCGCTCGGATATAAGAGCGTCAAACACGTCTGCGACAGCCGTGATTCGTCCGGCGATGGGAATCTCTTCGCCCTTCAGCCCGCGCGGATATCCGGTGCCGTCCCATTTTTCATGGTGCGTCAGGGCGATGACCTCCGCCAGTTTAATATAATCCTGTTTCGACCCATTCAGAATCTTAGCCCCAATAACGGTATGCTGCTTCATAGTCTCCCATTCTTCGGAGTCGAGCTTGCCCGGCTTGAGCAGAATCTTATCGGGGATTCCTGTTTTGCCTATATCGTGCATCGGCGCCGCGTAGAGGATGGCCTTGTCGAACCCGTTGTTCATATGCAGCTTCTGCGCCACCGCCGCGGCGTAACGGCTCATGCGCTGTATATGCGACCCCGTATATTCGTCCCTGTATTCGGCCACCATTGCCAGCCGGTGAATGGTCTCCAGCGAGGTTTCTTCAAGCAACATCAGCGCTTTGTAAATTTCTTCAGTCCGACTGGCGACTTCCCTCTTGAGTTCATGCTCGTGGTCGCGCATATGGTCGGAGTACGCTTTCACTTTCAAAAGCGCTCTCACCCTAGCCAGCAGCTCGGATGAGTCCACCGGTTTGCTGATAAAATCATCGCATCCGGCTTCTATGCCTTTTACCCTCTCCGCCTTTTCCGTGAGCGCGGTTACCAGAACTATAGGGATGACGCGCGTATTATCATCCGCTTTTAAACATCTTGTGACCTCAAACCCGTTTTTACCAGGCATCATGACATCGAGGAGGATCAGGTCGATATCGTTATGTGCCACAATATCCAGCGCTTCGTCGCCGTTCATTGCCGTTACCAGATCATAGTCATAGCGCTCCAGCTGAGACTCCAGTAATTTAATGTTGTTGATATCATCGTCCACTATGAGAATCTTGGGTTTGTCTTTCATTTGACTATGTCCTTATCTAATATCCCATACTGCTCCTCATTAAGACCTGGAATCGGGAAGGAAATTGGCAATCGTCTCTAGTAAGACTTTTTTATCAATTGGCTTAGTTATGTATGCAGAAGCGCCGTCCATACTAGCAATAACCTTATGACCTGCTACCGCTGAAACCATTACAATAGGTATATTGCTCCTGTTCAGCCCCCTTTTTAACTTATTCAGGATAGTGTAGCCGTCCTCAAAGGGCATCATGATATCCAGGAGGATAAGATCTGGTTTCACTTCTCGCGCAGTGTTGATCACTCTTGTGCTATCAACAAGCGTTACCACATAATAACCGGCTGGTATCAGCATGGCTTCTATCAACTCCAATGCTTTGGGATCATCGTCAACTACGAGTATCTTGTATCGTCTGTTCATGGCGCATCCTTTATAAATTAGCTATCCAAAACTTAAGGGCTGAGTTTAAAGACTTCCATTCTTATATTTTTAATATCCTATACTGCTCCCCATTAAGACGTGGAATCGGGAAGAAACTGAGCAATAGTCTCGATTAAACGTTTGGAATTAATTGGCTTGTTTATGTATGCAGAGGCACCGCATATACTGGCAAATACTTTATTACCGTCCTGTTCTAACACTGTAACCATTACAACAGGTATATTCTTAATGGTCTCTTCCTTCTTGATTTTGTTAAGTATCGTGT